>Ga0315537_1001699_pt1 | contig 17135 bp, 17 predicted proteins | sample SalMarSW160270MG_FD_203091 | JGI IMG/M metagenome (GOLD analysis project Ga0315537, IMG submission 203091) | Salt marsh sediment microbial communities from the Plum Island Ecosystem LTER, Massachusetts, United States - Salt Marsh Sediment SW1602-70 ... | reverse complement strand
CTAATTCTAGCACTTTTATAGCTTCCATCCAATGGTTTCATGCTTGCTCAGTATATTACTTAATATGGAGGGACTTACTTTATGAAAACTTAATACCATCTTTACAGAATCTTTACGTTCTTTATCCTTCCCTTTACACTTGCGTGGTAAATTTCAACTATGGCAAGATAATCAGGAAGGAATACACCGATGGAATACACCACCTGGTACGAGTTCAAAAAAGAGTGCGAAAAACGGCTGGGCCAAAGTTTACTTAACAGGACCTGGTTGAGGGTGAAACCAACCAATCACCTCCCGTGGGACGACATCGATGCCGAGACAGTCCTTTCCAAAGTAGCCCAACTCAGAAGAGACACACAGAATGCTGAAATGGGAGATGCGGAAAGACACAAGTCGCCAGCGATTTCACACTACGTAAGCCCTCACGTACCGCCTACACCACCAACTCTCCCACTCTCAGCCTCTATTGCCCCACGCGTAGTCCACAATTAGCAGCTAATCCGGTTCCGAGACAAGGCAATCCTTAGCCTGACGACGGCTGTAACCACCAGCAGCCATGTCAAAAGCGACAAAAATACTCCCCTCCCGCCGACCACCTGTACAACCACAACGACTGGTGTTATCGTAAGGACTGCGATATACTCTAGACAACACTGGGACATCTACTCCTTATGGTTACTAAACATCATGCTGAAGATACCTAGAATTCCACTAGGGCAGACCCCCGATTCCGCAGGACTGACCTATGAGAGTGTCTGCTTTCCCAGCCGTGTTGACGGTACTACTTTGAAAGGCTGGTACCTCCCGGGAAAACGAGCTATCACGCTAATCATTGTGAATGGCGGTGCACAGAACCGGGTAGACTCCGAGGCAGGCACGCTGGAGATGAGTCAAGACCTGGTGGAGAGGGGCTATAACATACTGCTGTTCGACCTCCGTGGCCGGGGAGAGTCGGAGGGGCAAGGGTATCACCTGGTACACTCCGAGAGAGACCTGGGTGGTGCGGTTGATTACTTGAAGCAGAGATTTCCATCGAGGGATATAGGCCTCATGGGATTTTCGACAGGAGCCGCCGCCGCTATTATCTTTGCCAGCCGAGAAAAAGTCGCAGCAGTAGTATCGGACAATTGCTTTGCCAGTGTTACCGACAGCCTGACAAGGAAGCTCGCCGCAGACTGGAGTGTGCCCCGAATCATTGTCAGAGTTATTGCCCCCGGCCTGTTCCTGATAGCCAGGATACTGTATGGCTACAAAAAGATTAACCCCGCTGGCAGGGTAGCTGATATTTCGTGCCCTATATTGTTCATTCAGGGAGACGCCGACGACCTGGTTCCCGTATCTGACGCTTACAGACTGTATAAGGCATCGGGTAATAAACTTGATGACCTGTGGATAGTACCTAACGCCGGCCACACCAAGGCCTATCATACCAATCCTGCCATATACATCGAGAGGGTAACCAGCTTTCTCGAAAGGGCTGAGGGTGAGCCTGGCTAGATACACCTCTCTGGTAGTCAAATAAACCCGCCCTGAGCTATATTGATAGAGGGTGATACTGCATTGCCACAGCCAGTCCTGCTCATCAACACCAACGTAACACGACCTCCAGTCAGTCCGGTAGGCCTGGAGTACGTTGGTGAGGCCCTTATCGAAGCTGGCCTCCCAGTCCGAACCCTTGACTTTGCCCTGACCAATAACTGGCGAGCCGCACTGACCAGAGAACTGTCACAAGAAGAGCCTCTTGTGGTGGGGACAGGCGTGCGAAACACCGACGACTGCTCCTTCGTTACCAGGAAATCCTTCCTCCCATGGATTACCGAGGTCACCGCCGAAGTAAGGCATCTCACCAGCGCCCCCATTCTCCTCGGTGGTGTCGGGTTCTCCGTAATGCCAGAAGCTGTCCTCAGGTTCACGGGAGCAGATATCGGCATCGCCGGTGATGGTGAGGAGGTCATGCCAGCCCTGGCCAGATGCCTGGTGAATGGCGAGGACATCAGTCACCTGCCCAACCTCGTTTACCGCCGGAAGGGGAATATCATCTGCAACAGAAGGGCAGATGCCAACCCGGAACTATTCCCACTACCACGTCGTCATCTCTTTGACAACCGGAGATATGAGGAACTGGGAGCAATAGTAGGCATAGAGACGAAACGGGGCTGCCCCCAGCAATGTATTTACTGCGCCGACCCTGTGGCGAAGGGGGCCGGCGTACGCCTCCGGCCTCCCGGCACCGTGGTGCAGGAGTTCCGAGACCTGCTCGCCAGCGGAGTATCCTGGTTCCACCTGTGTGACAGCGAATTCAACCAGCCACCGACCCATGCCAAGGCAATATGCCACGCCATAATAGAAGCCGGCCTGGGAAACAGTCTGCACTGGTACAGCTACTGCTCGCCGGTGCCATTTGACCTTGAACTGGCCACATTGATGAAACGGGCTGGCTGCACCGGTATCAACTTTGGTGTTGACTCCCTTTGTGACGAGCAGCTATCCCGACTGGGACGTAGCCACTCCGTGGAGGACGTCCAGCAGCTAATAGATATTATGGAGCAGACCGGACTGGACTACATGTTTGACCTGATTGTCGGTGGCCCCGGTGAGACACAGACCACCATCACGACAACCATTGAAGCTGTGAGAAAGCTCAATGTTCCCCTGGTTGGAATAGCCGCCGGTGTGCGGGTATACCCCGGGACACCGCTCAGTCAGGCTGTCGCCGGTGGTATCATTAGAGAGGGACTGCACCCGGAGAAGGTCAATAGATTCCACGAGCCTGCTTTCTACCTGTCCCCTCATCTTGGTGACGACCCTTTCGAGCTAGTTCATGAGCTTGTAGCCGGCGACCCCCGTTTTCTACTACTCTTGTCTCCTGACGAGGAAATGAGCTATAACTACACGGATGACCGGACACTCAGCCAGATGATAGAGGAGGGTGCGAGGGGGGCCTACTGGCATATCCTCAGCAAGAACCCGGGGTAGTCCCATCAGGGACAGGTGATGAAAGCCCGCTCCAAAACCAATACTATACACCGCTTCCATTCTTACGGTTTCCTGAGTTAAAATTATCCGTAGTCGTTTGAGGAGGTAACCATATGGGAAGCCAACAGATAATTCTTCTCGTTATTAATATCATAGGAGGGATTGCTGTTATCGGCAGCTACATTTTCGGGATTAGAGCACAGTCGGGTGGGGCGAACGCTCTCTGGGGAGGCGTACCGGAGAATATCAGGCCGGTATATGGCGTTTCAATGATTCTGTCTGCCCTGGGCTATTTCGCATTCTTATATTTCATTCTCTTCCAGCTCGTGCCCGATGAAGTCTTAATTGCCGGGCGATTCGGCTTCAGCCTGTTTTACGCTGTATTTCTGGTCATTCTCATACCCTCGACGTTATGGATGCCGCTTACCAATGTTTATGTAGGCAGTCCGAGCACCGGCCTATGGATTGGGGTGCGTACCGTCCTGGCGCTTGTAGGACTGGCTTCAATAGCTCTCGTGTGGGCGCTTCTTAGCTTACATACCCGGGGGGCCGGTATTTCATACTGGCTGGCGGTGGTGGGCAGTGGATACTTTGCCTTCCATACCGCCATCTTGGACGCTGTAGTCTGGGCAGCATTGTTCAAATAGACTTAAGCCGATAAGTCAGTACTGGAGGGTCTGGCAGGTTAATATGAAGCGGCTTAATCCGGTGAAACTCCATGTCACGTATTTAGCAGGCACTACTCCGGAGGAACTGGTCGTGCCCAGACTCTACACGCTTACCCACTCCGATATCACCGGGAAGCTTTTTCTTTCCATAGGCAATCAGTATGATACGAAGCAGATTTCCGGGCTATATACCAGACTGATGAGGGATGAGGTACTTGCCGAACTCTGCAATGAAGGAAATGAACTCATATTCAGGGTGTATTGCCATGTTAGCGGAGGCTTTGTCTTCGGAAGGGCTAAGTGGAGGTACAATATCTTCCGGTCTGAACTGCCTCTGGCGCTGGAAGCGTTTAGATATGGCGATAAAGCTGTTTTTGAACCGAACCCCAGGCTCGATAATGCTCCGATACTTATACACTTTAAATCTACCGATAGTCGGTTCGACAAGGTCGAAAATTGGGGCACCATGGCTGACTATAGGTAGTACTGAATGATAATAAAAGGGCAGTCTTTGAATACTGCCCTTTTCATTCCTTAACACAATCCAATAATGAATTACATTAAAACCTAGTTACCCTGGCCATTGCCACTGCCTGCTGTGCCGTTACCATAACTTTTACCCTGTGTTTCACGCCATTCCTGCACCCGGTTTCGCCAGGCTTCAATGCGTCCTTGCAGCTCTCCCTTCTGGGCTTCCCGCCATTCTTGCAGCCGGTTCCGCCAGGCTTCAATACGTCCTTGCATTTCCCCCTTCTGGGCTTCAAACCACTCATGGAATTCTGCTATTCGCGCCTCAAGCCGCTCCCTCAACTGCTCTCTTCGAGCTTCCAGCCATTCCTGTTGCTCTGAGCTATGAGCTTCGAGCCGCTCCCTCAGCTGCTCTCTCCGAGCTTCCAGCCGCTGCTGCAACTCTGCCCTCCGGGCTTCAAGCCGCTCCTGTATCTGGGCTTTGTAAGCTTCAAGCTGCTCATGCATGGCTTCCTTTGCCTGGACAAGAGCGTCCTCCAGAGCACCATACTCTATGCCGTACTCCGTATAAAGTATTTCGGACAGAATATTCTTGAATTGCTCGGCATTTCGTTCCTCGGGATCCAGTTCCTGCATCTGGGTCCGGGCGTCACAAAAGGCACTTTGTAACTGCTCCGGGGTGATTCCAAGATTGTCGGCCACCATTTCTACAAAGGTTACCCTGGGTGTGTCCTCATCTCCTTCATCGGCCAGTGCTATTCCCGCAGTCCCCCCGAATAGCATTACAGTGACAATTAGCGGAATGACGATAAACCTTTTCTTTTTCCACATACAAGTAAATTCCTTTCTTCCCCACTACTATCTATGTTATATAACGAATGAAAGCCTAAAAAGTTAGTACAATCTAGATTTTAATTGTCCGGATTTCCCCTCCTCTGTCGCCATGTTAGCCCCTTCATTCGGATACCTCTACAAACTCGGCCAGGATTTCTGCGGCAAGCCACATTTCCGTAGCTGCTTGATTCACTAAATCAATATCCTTCCCATCTATACCTTCTGCCAGCATACCCATTGCGTCATCCAGGCCGTCTATGGCCTGCAGGTTTATGGTGTGAATGTCCGCCATCGAGTCCGGTGGTACTATTTGACAGGCCTCATCGCACAAGGTGGTAATATCTTCCATTGCCAGGGTTACCGTTGTAATCCAGTCAGAGTCCTCTATTTCAGGATTCGCCAATAACTGGTCCAGTCCGTTAACTGTGGCGATGAGCTCTACGGCAATAGCAGCAATCTCAATCCGGTATTCGTCCTCACTGAGAGGTTGCGTAACATCGTCTGAGCCATTCTGTTCCTCCGTAGCATCTTGACTGCAGGAGACCGTCCCCATACTTATCAGGGATACCATAAGAAAAACGCTTACCAACAATATTACTTTAGATTTCATGCCTTTCCTCTCACGATTTCTATTGTTTCATTTGACATCAGGCTATGGACGCTACATCTTGATGGTTAGCTGCTTTTTACTAAATCCGTTACTTTTAAGATGGTTGCCTGCCGGACTACCACTATATGTTATAACGTAAGAAATACAATTCTGTTAGGTCACCACAAATACAGAGACTGTAAACCACATGCGAAAACAGACTACTCTCTATAGTTAGTAAGTGTGCACGACCCGCTGTCTGCTTCTATTATATTCTATCATGTGTGGAACTGTAACTTTTCTCCCGTATCAGTACTACCATAGCCAGTACTTACGTATTTAACTTCCAGAGAAAACCCTGAATGGTTTAATGTCGAATTCGACGAGTCGGCGATGAGGCGCTTTACTACATTTTCTGGTATCATTCTGTTGCTGAGAATTTTCTGATAGCCAGATAAAGTATTTCACAGGGGAGGGTTCAAACTAATGAAGGAAGAAAGACTGGTTGAAGCCAGGTGCATCGGAAAGAGTTGGCAAGACGAATATCAAAGAAAGCTAGTCTCTGCCGAAGAAGCGGTTAAGGTGGTCAAATCAGGTGACCGTGTAATCATACCCCTGACTGCTCAGCCTCATCTTCTGGGGCCAGCACTTGCTGCCAGGAAGGGTGAGCTAAGGGATGTAACCCTGCACGCATGTATGCCGCAGCAGATGAACGTTGGCATGTTTTATGAACTGGGCATGGACGAGGCCTTCTACAATACCATAGAGCTTTTCATTGGTGATTTTGCTCGAATGGCACCGGCCGGGAGTGATGCCAAGCGAACCGTATACTGGCCGGGTACATTCTCCCAGATGATGAAGCCCTTTGATGAGAGACCGGAAGAGTGCCCCTACAGAATAGATGTTGTTATGGTAACAGTCTCGCCGCCGGACAAAGATGGCTTTTGCGGCTTTGGCGCGAATATGTGGAACAAAAGGAGCTACTGCCGGAGGGCGAGGAATGTCATCGCTGAGGTGGATGAGACTCAGATAAGGACCGGGGGCAGCAATTTCATCCATGTTTCAGAGATTGATTATTTTGTCGAGTACACGCCACCTTTGCTGACCGACGAGATGCAGGAGGAGCTCCTCTCTCAGGCGGCCCCTGGGGTGCGAGAACTGGTTGAGCCTATTATTCTAAAGATAGAGAAGGCAAGGCGGGCACCTCTGGTACAATTCTTCTCAACTGCGGACCTGAAAACGGTTAAAGGCATCATGACATTGCTGGCGCTTGGTGAGCCGCCGCCTGAGATGCTGCCAATCGCCCAGTATGTTTCTCAGTTAGTCAGGGATGGTGATACCATTGAAACTGGCGTTGGTATGCCCGCCGTATGGATGATAAGCCTCGGCGCCTTTGATAACAAGCATGACCTGGGTATCTATAGTGAGATGGGCTCACCCGGATTTGGCACTCTCTTTGAGCAAGGGATTGTCACCGGGAAGTATAAGACCTTCCACCCGGGTAAAGTGACGGCTGCCTCCTTTACCGGCTGCAGCGGGGAGGACTTCGAGATTATCGACAACAACCCCGTATTCGAATGCTATGACGCAGAGTATATCTTAGACATCAGGAATATTTCCCAGAACGACAATTTTGTTGCTATAAATAACGCAATCTCGGTGGACCTCACTGGCCAGATAAATTCTGAGACTGGCTTTGGGGCGCGGATGATAAACGGTCATGGCGGACAGCCGGAGATGCACATAGGGGCGATACAGTCAAAAGGAGGCAAGGCTCTAATCCTTCTCCCTTCCACCGCCCTTGACGGCTCCGTTTCCCGCATTGTGCCCCAGCTTGAGCAAGGGGCGGTAGTAACCATACCTCGCTACTTTGCTGATTATGTGGTCACCGAATATGGAATTGCCCGGCTCATGGGCAAGGACTGTCGTCAACGTGCCGAGGAGCTCATTGCCGTTGCTCACCCGGATTTCAGAGGGGAGTTGAGGCAGGAGGCGAAGCAGTTGTTTTACCCTTAGCATAACGACAGAAGTGATTGACAAAAGGCAGTAATCAGTATATATAAAAAAGCACCGCAGTCAAATGCAATCACATAAGCGAGAGATACCACGAAGGAGGGGGTGAGCCATGGATTTTAAGGAGTATTCCGTTGGGGAAAGGGACACGGAGGAGGAAGCAGAGTTCAGGCAAGAGGTGCGAGATTTTCTGGACGAGCAGTTAACCCCTGACATTCTCGAAAAGATTCTCGAGGAGCGTGACCAGTACTACGAAGGCAGACCCCATGCCCGGGAGTTCAGCCGCAAGCTCGGCGCCAAGGGGTGGCTGGTTCCTCACTGGCCTAAAGAGTACGGCGGGCTGGGAAGCTCCCCTGCCCACAGACGTATTATCGTCGAAGAGATGTCTTCTCGCGGAGCACCGGCGGGTGGCGGCATCGCTACCTCAATAGTAGGCCCTGTCATCATGCTTCATGGTACGGAAGAACAGAAGAGAGAATTCCTGCCCAAGATTGCTCGTGGAGAGATGGAGATGTCGCTGGGCTACTCCGAGCCTAATGCTGGCACCGACCTGGCGTCGTTAGAGATGCGCGCTGTACCAGATGGAGACGACTATGTTATTAACGGGCAGAAGATATATAGTACCGGCGCTCACGAGGCCACCCACCACTGGCTGGCCGCCAGGACCAGTGCTGACGCACCCAGGCACCGGGGAATATCCCTTTTCGTCGTTGACCTAGCCAGTCCGGGCGTGACCATAAGACCGCTTTTGACAATGGCCGGGGAAAGGACCAATGAGGTCTTTTACGATGATGTCCGCGTTCCCAGAAAAAACCGCATAGGCGAGGAAAATCAGGGGTGGGGCTACCTAAGAGAGGCCCTGGGCTTTGAGAGAATGGCACTCTCCGGCATGGTAAACGTCAGAAGAATTGTCGATGAATTAATACAATATGTCAAGGAGACGGAACACGGTGGTAAACCACTGGCCGAAGACCCCATTGTGCGGCAGAGCCTAGCACAGCTGGCCATTGAGAGTAATATAAGACGCTTGTTCGGCCACCGTACATCCTGGCTAATGAGCAAAGGAATTGTTCCTGACGTGGCGGCGGCTATTGCCAAAGTATGGGGTAATGAGCTGGACCAGCGGGTTGCTAACGCAGGCATGCAGATTCTGGGGCTATACAGTCAACTTGAACCCGACTCCAGGTGGGCACCGCTAAGAGGGTCCGTAGAGCACCTCTATCGGTTCGCCGTCCACCTCACTTATGGCGGTGGTTCTCATGAACTCATGAGAAGTCTTATTGCCACCAGGGGCATGGACCTGCCCCGGGAACCGAGAATGTGAGCAGAAAGGAGGGCAGCTATGGACTTCGACCTGAATGAAGAACAGGAGATGCTTAAGACAACGGCACGCGACTTCCTGAGTAAGGAGTGCCCCAAGTCCATGGTCAGGGAGATGCTGAAGGATGATAGAGGCTATCCTCCAGAGCTATGGCGCAAGATAGCGGAACTGGGATGGTTAGGCTTGATATTCCCGGAGAAGTACGGAGGGCTCGGAGGGAGTTTCCTTGACCTGGCGGTGCTTCTCGAAGAGATGGGGCGTGCCTGTTTGCCTGGCCCTTTCTTTTCTACAGTCATTCTAAGCGGTCTTTTTATCCTGAACGCCGGGACTGAGCAGCAAAAAAGAGAACTGCTGACCAGGGTGGCTAATGGAGAGGTTATTCTCACTCTGGCCCTGACCGAACCGAGTGCCGGATATGATGCTGCCTCGGTGGAGGTTGAGGCCGTAAGTGATAATAACGACTATATCATCAGTGGCACCAAGCTCTTCATTCCAGATGCTCATATAGCCGATTACATGATATGCGTTACCAGAACCAGCAGGGGAACAGTGCCAGAGGATGGGATTACTGCATTTCTAGTGGATAGCAAGAGTCCGGGCATCAGTTGCACCGTGCTAAAGACTATCGCCGGGGATAAGCAATATGAGATTGTTTTTGACAAAGTAAGGGTACCGAGGGAGAACATCGTCGGGGAGTTAGACCAGGCCTGGGATCCGTTGGAGAAGACCCTTCAGCAGGCGGCGCTGGCCAAGTGTGCTGAGATGGTTGGGGGAGCCCAACAGGTACTGGAGATGTCTGCTGACTACGCCAAAGAGAGAATGGTGTTCGGGCGTCCCTTAGGTAGCTTCCCGGTGATTCATCACTATATCGCCAACATGATGATGGACGTCGATGGCTGCCGGTTTCTGACCTACGAAGCGGCCTGGAAGCTCAGTGAGGGTCTCCCTTGCACGATGGAGACAGCAATGGCGAAGGCCTGGACAAGTGATGCTTATCAGCGAGTTACTGCCCTGGGGCAGCAGATTTTCGGCGGGGTCGGTTTTATAGAAGACCACGACATGCCACTATATTTCAAGAGGGCTAAAGCAGCCGAGGTCACCCTGGGCGATGGCAATTTCCATCGGGAGATGGTGGCTAGACAACTGGGCCTGTAACCAGTCTTCAGTCATACCTGTAGTGAAATTAAGACACTGGTCCTGTCTGGTTTTGGTTGTACCAAGTAGAGAACAGTAGTGTGTCATTGCGAGGGGGCTTTGGGCCCCGCGGCAATCTCATTTCTACACCCGACGAGATTACTTCGTCGCTACGCTCCTCGTAATGACAGTTTAACAAACTAAATGCAAACAAAACCAAGACATTTAGTTCTTGAGGAATCTCGAAGGCATATTCTGGATGAGTTCCTCGGCCTCTTTTACCGTTCTTTCGACGAGTTCCTTAACCGTGGGCAGGTCGTCTACCAGACCTGCCACCTCTCCCGCAGGCAGCAGTGCCCTCGGGCCATCACCACGGAACTGGGCGTCCCAGCCCCTATTCTCCATTGCGACCACCTCACGGGCAACGGCACTCAAGTCATCCGGCTCACCGAGGTAGACCCCGGGGGCCTTACTCACTGTTAGCCGGGCAAACTCCGTAGCCGCCTCGTTCTTTACCCATCTCAATGGCCCCACAACCCCCCTGGCTACGATAGTATCACGCTCTCCACTCTTGAGAATATAGTCCTTATGCACCTGATTGAAATCGCTCTCCCTGGTAGCCAGGAACCTCGTCCCCATCTGGACTCCAATCGCCCCTAGAGCCAGGGCAGCCACCAGCGAGGCCCCGTTAGCGAAACCACCAGCACCGATAACAGGAATATCAACAGCCCTGGCCACTGCTGGCAACAACACCATAGTATGGACTGGCTCCCAGGCAACGTGCCCGCCGCCCTCCTGCCCTGAAGCAATTACGGCGTCTACCCCGGCCCGCTCACATCGCTTAGCGTGACGGACAGAGGGGACTACGTGGAACCATTTTACCCCCGAAGGCTTTATCAGTTCCGTTAGAGGCAGCGGGTCACCAGCTGAGGTAATGATTACCCTCAGCCTTTCTTTCATCCCCGAATCTTCGTCTCTGGCTTCAATCGTGGTCCGAATAATCTCTCTGGCAAATCCAGCCATTTCGGAAGATACCATGCAGTTTATGCCGAATATGCCCTTCGTCTCTCTGGTTGCTTCCTTAACCCGATGGAGAGCACGCTTCATCTGCTCCTGCCAGGTACCACCCTCCCCGTCAGTAAGTGTCTTTATCAGCTCTGACACACCGGTACCCCTTCGAGCAGGGTCGCCGCTCAGGTAACCGAAACCGCTGGTGCTGATAACGCCTAATACCCCGGCGTTAGCCGCCGCTACTGCCAGCCGGTTAGTACTATAGGGCCCCATCCCCGCCTGAATAATCGGGTGCTTAATCCCCAACATATCACATAACTCTGTGTGCAACATTCCTTTTTCCACCTCTCTCTCCTGAACAATATCAGATAATCTGGAAAGAAATAATACCCGAAAGGACTTCTCAATTTTTGGGCTTATTGAGAAACAGGGCGGAACCTGGGAAGAGTTATTTCCTCGGTAACATCATCAAAGACCACCTCTACTGGCATACCAATATTGATAGCCTTCGCCTCGCAGTCTACTAGGTTGGTGAGCAACCTCGGCCCTTCTTCCAACTCCACCGCAACAACCGCGTAGGGTACATCCTTCTCAAAAGCCGGATGATATACCTGGTGGAACACCGTCCAGGTGTACACCGTACCCCGACCACTGGCTTTTACCCACTCCAGCTTATCAGATAGGCAGGAGGGACACATCTCACCCGGAGGATAACGGTAATGGCCACACTCCCGGCACTTCTGGAGAAAGAGTTCATGCCGTTTGGCCGCCTCCCAGTAAGGGCGACTCCTCTCATCAATGCGGGGTAACGGTTTCTGGTTTCTCTCACTCATGATTACCTTCTCAATATCAGGGTAGCGTGAGTGCTCATTACACCGCCGCTGCTTGTTACCAGGGCTATCTCCGCACTGGGCACCTGCCTCTCTCCACAGTCGCCACGGAGTTGACGTACCGCCTCATGAGGTCCCACCCAGCCCTGAATATAGACCTCTGAGAGAAGCCCGCCGGAGGTGTTGGTGGGGAACTCACCTCCCAGGGCGATTCGGCCCCCCTCTACAAAAGCACCGCCTTCTCCCCTGCCACAGAAACCCAGGTCTTCAAATTGCATCGGTACGACGAAGCTGAAAGAGTCATAGATAGCACACACGTCCACGTCTTCAGGGGTGATACCGGCCATGGCAAAGGCCGTCTTTCCAGATTCCACCGCTCCGGTTACTGTTAGCGTCGGACGTTGTAAAGGGTCTTCGAAGGGATGGCCCTGGCCCATACCCATAACATAAACAGGTGGCTGTTTCAAGTCACGGGCCCGCTCGGCTGAGGTGACAATCAGGGCACGACCACCATCAGAGACAAGGCAGCAGTCGAGGAGGTGCAGCGGCTCTACTATCCAGCGCGAGCTGTGATAATCATCGATAGTGATGGGATTGCGCATCTGGGCTATCGGGTTTAGCGACGCATGCTTCCTGAAGGCTACGGCCACCTCTCCGAACTGCTGGTTGGTTATCCCGTATTCGTGCATGTAGCGGCGGGCAATCAGCGCATAGTTAGCGGCCACACCGAACATACCATAGGCGGCACTGGTACCCCACGCCACCTGGTAGACGATACCCTGGGGCGCTGACCGTGAGGTATCGGCAAAGGCACAGAGGCAGTAATTACACAGTCCGGCATCAACGGCCATAGCGGCGTGCTGGATAATGGCGCAGGCACTGGCCCCCTGAAGCTGCTGGTCAGCACCATAGCGTAGATTAACACCCAATTCCTGGGCAAGTGTGAAGGCAGTAACACTGCGGTCAGTGGGACAGGGTTGAATGATGACGCCATCAATTTCTTGTATATTCAGACCGGCATCATCAAGGGCATTCCTGGTAGCTTCCAGGTAGAAGCTCATACCACTCCGCCCGGGGACCTTCCCCTGGACAGTGTAGCCAAGTCCCACGATGGCACATTTATCTTTTAGGCTCACTCAACCATCCTGTTTCATTACCCGCAATGGTGTCTTCGGTGTGGTAACCTGAAGGCAGGGAGTAGAAAAGCCAAAAACGCTTGCTTGACTGACCACTTGCCTCTTTTTAAGCAATACTATAGAATTCACCCAATATAAAGTCAATCCCATCACTTCCGATTTCAGACTATTGAGGAGGCCAGGCCATGACTATACCCAGTTTATCTCTGGAAAACAGGGTGGCCCTTGTTACCGGTAGTAAGAGGGGGATAGGCAAGGCTATCGCTCTGGTCCTGGCCGAAGCCGGGGCAGATGTTGCCATTGCCGATTACGTCATTGATGACGGTGAGTTAGAGGTTGTGGCTGATGAAATCAGGGGCCTCGGGCGGCGTTGCCTGGCTGTGCGGGCTGATGTCAGTCAGAAGTCGGAAGTCGAGGAACTCATTAAAAGGGTAACAATTGAGTTTGGGGCTATCGATATTCTGGTAAACAATGCCGGTATAAGCGGGCTGGAAGTCCAATCAGAACTTACAGAGGAACACTGGCAGAAGGTCATCGATGTTAATCTTAACGGTTGTTATCTTTGCTCTCAGGCGGTGAGTGAGGGAATGGTCGAGCGTAAGAAGGGGAACATCATCAATATAGCCTCAGTGGAGGGGTTACGGGGAGGGGCAGTAGCCAGGGCACTTGCGCCATTGATACCTGTACCCACCGTACCAACGGGGCTCACACTCGCCGGCAGGCCATACAATGTCTCCAAAGCGGGCATAATCATGCTTACCCGGGTGATGGCGCGACAGCTGGGCAGTTATGGTATACGGGTAAATGCCATTGCTCCGGGAGGAATAAGAACAGAGATGCTCCGGTTTATTTGGGATAACGTCGATTTCATGAAACAGTTCGAGTCACAGGTGCCGCTCGGGCGAATCGGCGAGCCGGGTGAGATTGCCAGTGTGGCCCTGTTTCTGGCATCGGATGCCTCCAGCTATGTCACAGGGCATACCCTTGTTGCCGATGGTGGTCTGCTGGCATAGCTTGACTGGTGTCCCGTGACTGTGGTGATATGATAATACTATCACGAAGTTTGATGAGCATAATAACTTTCTCTTGACCTAGCAGACAGAGATATAATAACAGGGAGGTCCGTAGCCGTGGATGTGATGAGCGCAATCAAGAAACGGAGAAGCATAAGGAGCTTCAGACCAGATAGAATACCCGACGAAATAATGGACAAGCTGCTGGAGGCGATGCGACTGGCTCCATCGGGCGGCAATCGCCAACCATATAGATTCATTGTTGTGCAGGACAAGGATACAAAAGTAAAACTCGCTGCAGCGTGTAGATGGTATCCGGGTAGACCGCAGGGCCATGGGTTCGTCGCTGAGGCCCCCGTTGTGATTGTCGCTTGCGGTTCCGAGGGGAGTGCTGTTGTCCGGTATTACAAGGACGAACAGGTAACCCTGACAATCGGGCGGGATGTCCCAGCGGAGATTGACAAAAACAGTGCTGATTACCAGAGTGTCATGGAGATTGACCTGGCAATTGCCCTGGACCACCTCACGCTCGTCGCTGCAGAAGAAGGCCTGGGTACCTGCTGGATTGCAGCCCTTGATGAGCGTGAGATAAAGCAATTACTAACAGTCCCCGAGGATAGAAGAGTACTGGTTGTGATGCCCGTTGGCTATACTGATTCTTGGCCAGAGCCAAGGCCCAGGAAGCCGCTTGAAAGAATCATATGCTACGATAAATACAGCTAAGAGAAATCAGACGCTTGCTGTTCCTGGTGCGACACAGAGTGTACGGTACTAATGTATGACTATATAGGGTAGTAATTGGCCGAAAGGGGATTACCATGGGACTAGTTGAACTGGACTTCAACCTGACTGACGAACAGAGGGCGATTCGTGACGAGGCGAGAAGGTTTTTTATGAATGTGTGGCGTCCGGCCGCCATCCAGCTGGACAAACTTACCGACCCTCAGGACGTGATTGCCGAGGACTCAATCTTATGGGATGTTCTCCGCCAGACCTATAAACTTGGCTACCACAAGAGGAATTTCCCGGAGGCATACGGTGGTCTGGCCATGAATGACCCTCTGGCCGGGAACCTCATATCCGAGGAGATGGGCTATGCCGCCCCCGACCTGGCAATCAGTCTGGGTGTGACCGCATTCCCCTTCAACATTGCCATGTTGTCACCTAACAAGGAGCTACAGTACCTTGTCCGCCGTTACTGTGAGGACACCGAGGCTAAGCTAATCGGATGCTGGGCTATCACCGAGCCTGAACGAGGCTCCGACTGGCTTTATTTTGATGGGGAGCATTCCGATAAGACCAAGACAATCCCTCAGGTGACGGCTGCCTTGAAAGGGGATGAGTACGTCCTCAACGGACAGAAATCAGCCTGGGTAAGCAATGGCACCATTGCCACCCACGCTGCCCTTTTCCTGGGTATCGAACCATGCCGCAGTATGGAGGACTGTGGGGTCGCGGTCGTTCCTCTGGACCTGCCTGGCGTCTCCCGGGGTAAACCACTCAATAAATTGGGGCAGCGGGCGCTCAACCAGGGTGAGATATTTTTCGATGACGTGCGGATTCCCAAGGACTATATGGTCTGTAGTGATGCGGCAACCTACAAATTGATGATTTATAATATACTTGCCGGGGCGAATGCCGGTATGGGGACCATGTTCGTGGGCACAGCACGTTCTGCCCTGGACGAAGCCCTTGCCTATGCCAAGCAGCGGTCCCAGGGCGGGAGGCCAATTATGGAGCACCAGAGTGTCAGGGCAAGGCTTTTTGACATGTTTACTCAGGTTGAGGCCGCCCGTTCTTTATCCCGAAGGGTCTCACTCTATAACGCCCGGACAAGGACCCCGGCTCTCCAGTATTCGATTGCTTCGAAGATAATGGGCACCGAAACAGCATTCCGCGTGGCCAGTATGGCGATACAAATCTTCGGTGGGTACGGGCTCTCCAAGGACTTCGTCATTGAGAAGATATTCCGTGATGCGCGGGCATCCATGATTGAAGATGGCGTCAATGAGACCCTCGCCCTGGAAGGCGCGGTAAGACTTCTGGCCGACTAGAGGATTCCGGTTTACAATGGGAAATAAAGTAGCGGAGGGGTGAGCAGTGGGCAACGATATCTATATAATCGGCGTTGGCATGATAAAGTTCGGCAAGTTCCTCGAGCGAAGCATGAAGGACATGACCAGAGAGGTCCTTGATGATGTTCTCCGCGACTGTGACCTCACCAGGGATGATATTGAAGCTGCCTGGTTCTCCAATACCACGTGGGGCCTCTATTCTTTCCAACACTCGATACGCGGACAGGTAGCCCTGTCGGCGAGCGGGCTTCAGGGCATACCGGTAACCAATGTGGAAAATGCCTGTGCCAGCGCCAGCACTGCCCTTCATGGTGCCTGGTCCGCTATCAAGGCGGAACTCTACGATTGTACCCTTGCCATCGGGGTTGAAAAACAGTATAACGAAGACCGTGTCAAGGTAATGCAGAGTTTCTCGGCAGCCACTGATGTCGAGGAGACGGCACAGCCAATGGCCCGACTCCGTGAAGAGGAGAAGAAAACCAGGGGAAAAGGTCCAGAAGCGCAGCGACAAGAGGAGCAGGGCGGTCATTCGGCCTTCATGGACTTCTATGCCGCCGGTGCCCGGGCGCATATGAAAGCCTACGGCTCAACCCAGCGCCAGCTTGCGGTTATCGCTTCAAAAAACCACAACAACTCAACCATGAATCCCCTGGCCCAGTACACCTTTCCCCAGACGGTAGAGCAGGTATTGAATGATTATATCGTGTCCTATCCACTGACCAGGGCAATGTGCGCTCCCATTGGTGATGGTGCCGCAGCCGCCATTGTCTGCAGCGAGGACTTTCTCAAGAAGCACCCTAACAGCCGGGCAGTGAAAATCCGGGCATCCATACTCGAAGGGGGGAATCGGACCGGGAGTAGCGATATCGTCGAGCGGGCCACCAAACGGGCCTTCAGTATTGCCGGACTGGGACCCGAGGATATTGACGTGATGGAGGTCCATGATGCCACTGCCTTCGGAGAGGTCTCTGCCATGGAATCGATGGGATTTTGCCCGAGAGGAGAGGGAGGCGTGATAGCGGAAAGAGGGGATACGGCACTGAATGGTAAAATTCCTGTTAATCCCA
>Ga0315537_1001698_pt1 | contig 17136 bp, 12 predicted proteins | sample SalMarSW160270MG_FD_203091 | JGI IMG/M metagenome (GOLD analysis project Ga0315537, IMG submission 203091) | Salt marsh sediment microbial communities from the Plum Island Ecosystem LTER, Massachusetts, United States - Salt Marsh Sediment SW1602-70 ... | reverse complement strand
TTTTGGAATTTCCAAAGCACGTTCTGAGCCCAGTATGACCCAGGCCGGTGTAATTAAAGGAAAACTATCTTATTTGGCTCCTGAACAGGTACTGGGGCAGGAGGTAGACCATCAGGCTGATATCTATGCACTGGGGCTCGTCTTTTATGAAATACTTTCCTATAATAAGGTGTATCGATTTGATAATCATATAGAGGCCATTCGCTCCATTCCTAAAATAGAGATCCCCCCTCTGATCAGCCTAAGGCCGGATATCCCGGAAGCGCTAAACAGAATTGTGATGAAATGTTTGGAAAAAGATAAAAAATTAAGGTATCAAACCACGCAGGAAATCCATAATGATCTGATAATCCTGAGAAATAAATTGAATAAATCTTACGATGCCTCCGATCTTTCAGAATTCATGAGGAAGAACTTCGGAGCAACCGAAGAAACGACCTAAAAAGCTGTGTACGCGTTTTTTATGTTGTTTCTTGGTTTTTTAAAGTTATGTCAAAAATAAATTATTTTGGAAAAACAGATGTTGGGCTTATTCGCCCGAATAACGAAGATACGTTTCTCATCAAACCTGATATTGGATTTTGCCTTGTGTCGGATGGAATGGGCGGTGCTGCCGCCGGTGAATTGGCCAGTCGAATGTTTACTGAAACAGCACTTGAAGTTTTTTCAGCCGATAATGATCAATCTGAAGATAACATGCTTGAGAAGGTTAAAAAGACGTTCCGTTCCGCCCATGAAAGGATTTTAGAGTATGTAAGGGAGAATCCCCATCACCAGGGAATGGGCTGCACCGCTGAACTCGTGGCTTTTCACGAGCACGGCTTTTTAATCGGCCATATTGGAGACAGCCGAATCTACCGTATCCGGAATGGTCAACTTAAGCAGCTTACCAAGGATCATTCTCTTGTGCAGGACCAGATAGATCAGGGGTTGATTACACCTGAAGAAGCTAAAAGCCATTCCCTTCGCAACGTCATCCTGCGAGCCGTGGGCATCAATGAAAATTTAGCTCTCGATATTTTAAAAGGGAAAACGTATTCCGGCGATCTGTTTCTTCTCTGCTCAGACGGCCTGACCGATATGATCGATGACCATCTCATCGGCCAGGTCCTTTATTCAGACATTGCCTTGCCCCAACAGACTGAAAAACTTATTGAAATGGCCATATCCGCCGGAGGAAAGGATAATATCACAGTGGTTCTCGCTGAAATACTATGAATAAAAAAACGAATTCCAAAATAATTGTTTTTTTCCTTTTAAACTCGCCGATGTTCAATATTTTTTATCGGGTTCATATGGATTTCCGAAACCATATTCACTGCCGATGCAAAAATTAAGGATATTGTTTCAGACGGATAATTTTAGCACAATTATTAATGAAATACGGACGATATGAAATTATAAAAGAATTGGGCAAAGGCGGGATGGGCGTGGTTTATCAAGCCCACGATCCTCAGATTGACCGACCGGTTGCGTTAAAGGTGTTACGGGTGGACCGCGTGGTCAACGAAGAGTTTGTGTCGCGGTTTTTTAAAGAGGCAAAATTCATCGGTCGACTTTCTCATCCCAATATCGTTACGGTATATGATGTCGGGCGAGACCATGGAACCATTTACATTGCTATGGAATATCTTCAGGGGCAAGCCTTTAATGAAGTGATTCGTAGTGGAAGATTGAATGTCGAGGAAATAATCGATATTGCTTTACAGGTCGCACATGCTCTTGGCTATGCTCATAATAAAGGGATTGTCCACAGGGATATTAAACCCTCCAATATTATATTGACTGATGAGGGGGGGGTAAAACTAACCGATTTCGGGATTGCCCGTGCAGAAGATTCAAATGCGGCTCAACAAACCCAGACAGGAGTGATTTTAGGGACCCCTTTCTATATGTCACCGGAGCAGGTTATGGGGAAAAGGATTGACGGGCGATCTGATCTGTTTTCCCTTGGAGTTGTCCTTTATGAATTGATTGTGGGTCGTAAGCCGTTTGAGGGAGATCATTTTACTGCCATCTTCAGGGCCATTACAGATGACATTCCCGTGGCACCTTTAAAAATTGACACGTCAATCCCCCAGTCGCTCTCTGATCTAATCATGAAAGCCCTATCTAAAAATCCCGATGAACGCTTTCAAACCGGTAAGGAAATGGGCGATGCCCTTAAAACCTGTCTTCAGGTAAAAGAATTTCTTTTATTCTCCGAAAAACCGGTAAGCCCCAAAAAAAAACCTGTGGCATCTGTTTTAATTATGGGTCTAATGGCGGCAGTTGTTCTTGGAGGGGCAATCTATTTTTTTGGAGCACATAAAAAGCAGGCGTCATTACTGTCGAATGGCGAAAAATCTGCTGTAACGGAATCGTTTCAACCTGCCAAATTGCAGGATACTACAGGTAAATCTGAATCTTCCTTATCGACCCGTGTCGAGGCGAACAAGCCTGTAGATGCAATTCTAATGGTGACCAGTTCACCTTCCGGGGCTCAAGTTTTTTTAAATGATTCACTTAAAGGCAATACCCCCATAAACCTTGAAATTCCAATTGGGAAATACGAAGTTCGGGTCAGCCTTCCGGATTATCTTGAGTGGGAGGCACAGCTGCAGATTAGCAACCCCGGCGAAACTCCCCTGAATGTGCGTTTAATACCTATTGAATAACATCGTGTGAAGATTGAGGAGGAAGTGTCATGAAACCGGTATTAAGAATATTTTGTTGTTTTTTCATTTCAGCGATTTTTCTGGTCGCAACAGCCGGTATTTGTTACAGCCAGCTTCCGGGGGGTCAGCATGTTCCCTTGTTTTCGCTGAAAGATGTAAAGGGAAAAAATTATGATTTGTCAAGTATGAAAAATCAGCCCATGGTCATCATTTATTTTTTTGATGTTGACTCAAGGCCCAGCCAGGAAGGCCTGTTGAATATCGATCAACTGTCAAAACAATACAAAGATGCCGACTTGATGGTATGGGGAGTGACACGGTCTTCAACAAATAAGGTCAATAAATTTATAGCAACCCTTCAGCCGTCTTTTCCGGTTCTGATCGACTCGTCAGGAGTGAGTGATCTTTATCATGCCCGGCTGATTCTTCCGACGATTTGCATTTTAGGGCCCGATTTAAAACTGCTCGATTATTTTCAAGGCGGCGGCAGAACCACTGAGGTTATGCTGGTAAAGCTGGCCGAACGCAAACTGCAGCGAAAGCAGACGAAAATAGCCCTGGCAATCAGCGAAAAAGTGGTGAAAAAGAATCCGAAAAACGTAAGGGCTAAAACCGTACAGGGGTATGCGGAACTGAAAGAGGGAAAGTTGGATGAGGCAGAAAAAACGTTTTACAATCTTTCCAGAAAAAAGGGAGAGGCGGAGGTTCTGGGAAAAGAAGGGCTATCCACGGTTTATGCTAAAAAAGGACAAACTGAAAAAGCGCTTAAGGTGGCAAGGGAGGTCGAGGAAAAGGCCGCTGACAGAGCACAGGTCCATGTGGTTAAAGGAAATCTTTTATACCGCCAGAATAAGGTCAAGGAAGCTGAGGATGAATATAAAAAAGCTGTTCGGAAAAAGGGATCGGAACCCTACCAGAGTGCGGTGGCATACAATCAGCTGGGGCGGATCCATGCCGGTCGCGGAAACTACAAAAAATCTCGGGAGTTGTATGATCAGGCTGTTGCCATCGACCCGTATTATATTGAGGCCACCTCAAACAAGGGATTGACCTATGAAAGGGAGGGAAATTGGGAAAAGGCACTTGAAGCCTATCGCAAAGCTCAGGCCGTTGACCCCAATGATCCTTTCGCAACGGTTCTTGCCGACAATGCCCAGAAAAGACTTCTTATCGAAAAGGATCTTGAAAAAAAGAGAATGCTGGATGATAAAGTCAAAGAACTGGTTGCCAGATATAACGGTGGGATCAAAGAGGATGTTTCCGGTGAAGACTCGTGGACATCCCGGGCCGTTATACTGTCATTTTTTGATTTTATGGAAACGGGCGGCTTGGCTGAAAGAGACGGATTTGTTGCGGTAATCTCTGCACAGCTTACCCGTCAGCTTGAGGCATCCGGGAGGGTACAAGTCGTTGGCAGAATCCTGGTTGAGCGCTTAGTTAAAGCGCTGGGACTTGATCAAAAGGATCTGGCGGACAAAGAAACCACGTTAAGACTGGCCAGAGCACTGGGTGCAACACTTCTTGTCAAAGGGTCTGTTTATTATCTTCCCGGTGGACCGCTTTTAAAAATAAACATGATGGATACGGATAGGTCAGAGAAATCCAACGTAATTACCCGGCAATTTTCTTCCGAGATAACGGTAAAAAAAGATATGCACTGGCTAAATCGTGAGATTCTTACCAACATTATTTTGCATTATCCCATGCAGGCTTATGTGGTCGAGGTTTCCGGTCACCAGGTTCTTGTTAATCTCGGCGCTCGTGAAGGGGTGGTTACCGGTACGATATTTAATGTTATCGAGGAAAGTGCTCCGGTTGTATATAAGGGGAAAAGTTTTCAGCCTGATCCCTCGGTTATTGCTCAGGTTCATGTGGTAAAGATAGAGCCTGAATTCAGTTACGGACATATTAAAAACCAGAGACGGCCGATAAAGCCGGACGATAAATTAAGAGAAAACATTGACAACCTATCAAAAATAGGGGATAAAATTCATATTTGGTAGATTGCCCCGTGAACGACTGCTATTTTTTTAATTCATTTACACGGATGTTTTTACCGGAGGATATCTTTTGAAAGGTTTGAGGGCTAACAGACTTAAACGTTCAGTAATTACCTTGTTTATATGCACAGTTGGATGGTTTTTCTTTATCTCCTGTGCCACTTTTAAAACTGCTAAAACTGCCGGTATTTTTCAATCTAATGACTATATTATTTGTCAACTCCAAGATAAAGAAACGCCGGAAACACTGGCTGAAAAATATCTCGGGGATAGAAAAAAATTCTGGGTAATAGAGGACGCCAATGAGGATGTTTCTTTTGAAAAAAATAAGATGATTATTATTCCCCTCAAAGAGACAAATATAGGGGGACTAACGGCGAATGGATTTCAGGTTGTTCCTATTCTTTGTTACCACCGTTTTGCAAACGATTGTAGATCTCCGCTTTGCATGCCTGCCCATATTTTTGAACAACAGATGAAATACCTCTATGAAAATGGCTACAGAGTCATAAGCTTTAGACAACTTATTGATTTTCTTGAATATCGTCATGCCATTCCCAAAAAGGCGGTGATTATATCCATTGATGATGGTTATAGATCCGTCTATGATGTTTGTTACCCTATTCTGAAAAAATATGGTTTTCATGCCACATTGTTTATTTATACCGACTTCATAAATGCATGCAAAAACTCCCTGACCTGGAAGCAACTCGGTATAATGAAAGCAGACGGTTTTGAGATTGGTGGACATACGGTATTTCACAGCGACCTCACCCGGCAGAAGGAAGGCGAAGATACCTCGGCGTTTATGGATAGGATTGAAAAGGAACTCCGTGTATCCAAACAGATCATCGATAAGAAGCTGAAACAAAATACCATTTTTCTGGCTTTTCCTTATGGACGACACAATCAAAATGTGTTAGAAATAACCAGACGCTTAGGTTATCGGGTTGCGGTGACGGTAAAAAAGGGGAGCAACCCATTTTTTGCCGATCCGCTTACCTTGAGGAGGACCCAGATATTGAAAAGGGATATGAAGACTTTTGTTTCCGTTTTGAAAAGTTTCCATAAAATTTCATTAAAGTGAGATCATTATGAAAAAAATCAGAATATTTATCTTAGGGGTGTTGATAGGGGTAATGATAGGGGGATGTGCCGGGATTAAAGAAAAACTCACTGGATCTCAAAAGCAAGAACTGGTTCAGACTTATATTCGAACCGGGCAGGATTATGAAAACAAAGGCGATCTGGTGCCCGCCTTGAAGCAGTATAAACTGGCGCTTACTGTTGACCCCAAGAACAAGGAGGCGATAGAGAAAAAAGACCTGCTTGAAAAAAATATGCGAATATTGGCGGAAAAACACTATCAGGAAGGGTTAAATTTACGCAAAAAGGGGAAATATCAATTGGCTCGTAAAGAGTTCTTAACAACATTGGAACTTCAGCCGGATCATTTAGAAGCTTTGAGAGCGATCAAGCCCAGGGCAGAGATCCCCGCAGAGAAATATATTATTCACACAATAAAACCGGGCGAAAGCCTTTCAATGGTAGCTAAGATATATTACGGGGATTATAAAAAGTTTCCGATTATAGCTAAATTTAATAACATGTCCGATGCAACCCGGATAGAGGTGGGGCAAAAAATAAAAGTTCCTGAAATAGAGGGAATGCCCTTATTAACGAAAAAACAGGAAATTGAGACGGGTAAAAAGTATATTATTCACACAATCAAACCGGGCGAAAGCCTTTCAATGGTAGCTAAGACATATTACGGGGACTATAAAAAGTTTCCGATCATAGCTGAATTTAATAACATGTCCGATGTAACCCAGATAGAGGTGGGGCAAAAAATAAAAGTTCCTGAAATAGAGGGAATGCCATTTTTAGCATCAAAACATGAGATCAAGACCGAAGAGGTTAAGGCGCCGGAATCCGTCCTTTTGGAGGAGGAAGAAAAAAAGGATGAAGGCGTGGAAGAGGAAGAGCGCATTGATGAAGCGGCAGACTATCGAGCTCTGGGTATTGAATACTTTAATAATAAAGAATACCCGTCCGCTATTGTCGAATTCAATAAAGTATTAAATGCGAATCCTGATGACGAATCCGCCCGTGAATACCTTTACAGCACGCACTTTCAGTATGGGATATCCCTGTTTGAAAAGGAAGATTATCTGGCAGCTAAAAAGAACTTTGAAACATCTTTGAGTTACAATAAGGACTGTGAGAAGTGCCAGGACTATATCAAGAAAAGTGGCGAAATCTACATGGAAACCCATTACAACAGAGGTCTCTCGTACTATGGAAACCAGCAATTGGCTGAAGCCGTCAGGGAATGGGAACTCGTTTGTGCAATTGATCCTAAATACAAAGATGTAGAAAAAGAGATCGAAAAGGCCAAAACGCTTTTGGAAAGACTGGAAAGTATAAAAAAGGGCATGAAGTAATCAAAGGCTAATGATATTCTTCCAGGGGTAGCAACATCTTGGAGTTGTCCAGTACTGGGCGACTCGTATCCGGCATTGCACCATACAGGTAGCGGATTTTTGTGTTGTGGGCAACCGTGTTCTTAAGGATGATTCTGATGGTTTCCGCATCACGCCGGTACACTTTCGAAACAGGTAAAAGAGTTTCGCCTGCCAGGACTTCCCATCCGGCAATCCCATGGACCGGTGTAAAATCAGTCCCGCCACGGTGCTGTATGGTCACGTCCAGAGTGCGGCTGTCTACCGAATTTACGGCAGCCACCCGCGGACCCCGGTAATACTTTTCCTTTCCCAAAATGTATAAGACCGTTTGGGCGACCCTGAGTCCAAGGGTGGTATATGCATCCGGGGCCAAGTGCTGTCTGCCATGGTTCTTGAGATCCAAGGTCGTAGCCGCCGGGTAGCAATCGGGCACATTCTCTGCAACGTGCTTCTGGGCGTTGCGTATTGCCTGGTGCGGCGCGTCTTTACCCCCGGGCCGTTTAATCATCATTACGATGAGGAATGGCAGGTTTGCCTGATTTGAACCGTTGCCGATGTCAGCCCTTACCTGGTGGGTGATAAAACTTTCGAGGGAAGCTGTGTACTCGGCTTCGGTGACCGTACCGCGCGCGGCGTCCGCTTCCCCCTGCATCCATATGACATACTCCAGGTCGCCGCCTACCGCTGAAACGCCGGACAGAAAGCGGTTGTAAATTGAGCCTGGCCGGGTATTTTCCCAGTAGTCCATGCCCCAGTCCGCCTCTTTCCTCAACCCGGATCCGTTTACGGAATAATCAAGAAGACCGATAGGTATGCTGAGTCGCTCTATCAGTCTGTTTCCAAAAGCAATTGCCGCATTGCCTTTCATACCCAGCTCGGACCATCCCTTATCGGTATGTTTCCGGATTAGCGAATGTGACGTGACGTTTGTACCCGTATGGAACCATTCCTTCATGTTGGACTGACCAATGCACCCCACAAGTATCCCTACGGCCCATCTGTTCGATCCGCGACTGGAGATAGCATGGTTTTTACTATTTCGGGCTTGTATGTTATACCAACCGCCCTGGGGTACACCGGCAAGCTTCCCTAAAAAAATACCGTTTTTCGGGCATGCATCGACCTCAGACCAGGGTACGATCTCCTCGGAGGTGCCAGACCTTACCACCCGGGCCTCTACAGCCACAGGCATGCCGGTGTAAGTGCCCGAGACAACGATGTCTCCGCTATTACCGTTGCGCTGAAAAATTCGTCCGTCTTCATAGTCGGTCACGGCGATGGAAGATTTTTCTCCGGCAAATTCTTTCACGTCCCGCGGCATTATCTCCCCGGAGGTCTCGTCTGTATGCAGCCTAATTTTTACAGCAACCGGCGGGACGGTATCCGTGTCCGGGATCACCCGGTCCGTATTTGCTCCGCTGTGCGGGCAGGTATCCCCCTCCTCCGGCTCGGCCAGGGTCATGACGGGCGTTTCTCCGACCGGGCACATCCTATCAGGGGTGTTTAAAAATTCGAGTATTTCTGCCGATCGCAGCATGAAGAAGCCTACCTTTTTCCCCGGGTTGATGCGCAGACATATAGAGTCCCAAAAGGGTAGCGGTAAATAGACTTCCGTGGCCCCGGTTTTGAGAGGTTTTTGCGTCACGTGGGGCTGATCGGCCATGTACTTGATGGTCATGATGTCCGGGTGTGGGGATTCAATGGAGAGCTTTAGCACTCTGAAGATCTCGTGGTTCGAACCGGGAACGGAGATAAATTTGAAAATGGAATCGGTGCCCACGGACTTTATTGCCATACCGTCCACTCGGGCTTTTAGAGAAATTTGAGAAACCGGTAATACATCCTTAAGATCGAGACGGCGCCGGTCCAAGGATAGTACTTCGGTCTCCAGTGCGGAGAAAATTCTGTCGATTTCAATCTGTATGGTTTCCATTTCGGATTCGGCTCTCTCAAACAGAATAACGTCGTACGACTTCAAATTCTCCCCATGCTTTCTTGACGGGATGCAGTCCGTCGAAATCATGTCAAGCTTTTGAAATTTATCCGCCAAGCAATGGATTAGATTCGACATGAAGGAGTCACCATAAACAACCGCCGAAGGCAAACCGGCCCGGTCGAACCTCCTGAAGTGTCTGATAAGGTTCTCCTCACCAACAACCGAAAGCCCCATGAGTTTGCCGGTCAGGTCTCCGTAGACCAGAGGTTCGGGGGAGGCGAAATCTATAGCGGGCGCCTCACCCAGGCCGTCAAGAACTTCCTTGAAGATAATTTTTGCGGCAACCATCGCGCCCAGGCTGTTCCACCGGGTGCTTGTCTTGTCATACAGCAGCGCACCTTTCTTTTTTTCATCCTTTAGGGTTGCGTCAAGCCTCATAAAACTTTTCAACGGGTGTAACGTGAGGTTTTCCAAAAACAGGTCATACAGGCTGCTGTCGCACGGGTTGTCCTTGGACACAAAACCCACAAATTCCGGATAAATAGTGGACTTGTTCGGGGCGATGGAGAAGAAGAACCGGCGACCCGAAGCTTGGATAATCTTTTCAAGAGCATGAAGCTCCAGGACAAGTTGTTTGGCATATGCTTGGGTATTGCATGCTTCTTTCCGATAGTCTTTTATGGATTTAACGTCGTAAAGCCAACCATCAGTTCCTATGTGGACCTCGCGGGAGTCTGTGGTTCTGAACAAATGGTAGTCGAGCCAGTTTTTTGCAAGGATCAGTGGCCCGCGAAGTAAGAAGCTGTCATTGAAATACTCGTCGAAAGAGCGGTAGTAGTCATTGTCTAAAAAAGCCTGCCTGCAAATCCGGGGCGGTTTTATCCCCAGCTTATCCACATGGGTGGAAAAATTTAGTCCGGTTACCTGCAGCCCGAACGGAGCAAGCAAAAGAAAGACAAATATCAATGAAAGCAGTTTTCTCATGTTTTTCTCAGAACCGGTAGTAAATAAAGGGGGTGTTCGAACCGCCGGCAATCAGAGCGGCGCTATATGGAAGCAGCACCAGGATTGCAATTAGACCCGCAATCACCCACATGGGTCTCTTGTGGCTCATTAAGAACTCTGTTCCTGAAAATCTGACCGGCAGCAAGAAAGAAATTGCGGCTGTCAGCATGAAAATAACGTTTCGATAGTTCAAGGCCAGACTGAGTTCATATGAGAGCGGCAGGTTGATTGGCGTAAACATCACTTCCAGGAAATCTTTTGCCTGAAAAATATCCTCCGAACGAAACAACACCCACCCCACCATCACAATGAACAGGGTGACGGCTCTTCGTACAAATGTATATCTTTGGGGAGAGATGTCACGCAGACGGGTGGCTCGTTCGATCATCAAGAACACTCCGTGGTAAAGGCCCCAGAGGAGAAACGTCCAGTTCGCACCATGCCATATCCCGCATAAGATAAAAACAGCCATCAGGTTAAGATAGGTTCTAACAGTTCCCTGTCGATTGCCTCCCAGGGGGACATATAGATAGTCTTTAAACCATTGGCTCAAGGATATATGCCAGCGCCGCCAGAAATCCGAGATGCTAATTGCCGAATAGGGGAGGTTGAAATTTTCCAGGAATTTAAATCCGAACAACATTCCCAGTCCCAAAGCCATATCGGAATATGCGGAGAAATCGACATAAATCTGGAGGCCGTAGGCAAAGCAGCCGAGCCAGGCGGTCTTTGTGTCAAGTGACGGCATGCCGAGGCCAAAGACCACGTCGGCAATCCGGCCGCAGGAATCCGCGATAATCACTTTCTTTGACAGTCCCCAGCAGAAGCGTATCGTACCCATATAGAATAGATCCCAAGACTCTTTGCGATCTTTGAGCTGACTTCTGATATCTTTAAACCGGATGATCGGGCCTGCGATTAACTGAGAAAACATTGCCACGTAAAGTGCAAAGTCGACGACATTGACAAGTGCCCGGCTTTTTCCTCGAAAGACATCAATGACGTAACTCAGCTTCTGAAACGTAAAAAATGAGATTCCAATGGGAAGGATGACGTTTTCCCATCCTGCCGGAGAAAACCCCAAGTATTGTAACGCTCCGCCCAGTTCCAGGATAAAAAAATTTGCGTACTTAAAATAGGCCAAAAGCCCTATGTTAAGAAGAACCGAGAAACTCAACCATAACCGCTTGCGGCAACGGTCGCGGTCAATGAGAAGACCGAACAAATAGTCTGCAAGGGTCGAAAGCACGAGGATCAGGAGAAAACCGGCCGCACCATAAAGGTAAAACAGGTAGCTGAATACAAGAAGGACGGCGTTGCGCAGCCTGTTGTTGAACAACAGACGCTGTGCATAATAGCAAATGATTGCCGCAGGAAGAAAAGCGAAAAGAAAAAAATTGCTTGAAAATACCATAAAAAACAGCACCTAACCTTTCCCGGAAAGGGCAACAAAAACGTCGTTGGGATTTGAAGCTTTGCCATTCATTCAGTCGGTGACCGGGCTGAATTAATACAGATTGTCAGTGCTGTCCATCTTTAATGAATGTCATTAACGTTTCAAAAGGTATGACAAACCCAATGTTCTCGGTGTGGCGATACTTCCCCTTTACAATGCCGACCAGACGCCCGTTGTTATCAAAAACAGGGCTCCCGCTGCTTCCGTGATAAACCGGCATATTTACCTGCCACAATACCTGATCCCCCACTCGTCTGGGTGGACCGTTAATAATTCCGGGATAAAACGTTTTTGACAAGAGCGAGGGGCATACCGCGGCATAAAGCCTTTCCTCCATTTGCAATATATTTCTACCTTTTGTCAGCGGTACAGCATTTTCCAGTTTAACCCCCACATCAATTAAGGTGAGGTCCATATGGTGATCAATTTTGACCACACGCCCCGGCAACTCTTTACGATCATACAGAACAACGGTAGTGGTCTGGAGCAGTTTTAAATCATGGGCGGTACAGATAATCAGGCCGCTGTCATCAATAATAAAACCTGATAACTGAATATCCCTGCCGTCGGTATTCGCATAAATACATACCACAGTATCAATTTGCTGTAAAACGGCGTCCGGTAAGGTCTGATGGGAAGATTTAAATTTTGTATCACCGGAAGGTTCCTTGATGTAGCTTGAAATATGTTTCCACAGGTGCTCGGCTCGACCGTTGTAAGACTGTCCGTTGACGGTGCATCCGGCATTTATCCAGGTTGCCAGTGAAGAGTGGTGCCATAAGACGATTCGCCATTCTTCATATTCTTTTTCGGCGTATATCTCAAGTTCTCCTCTTTCAATCGGCTCTATGCGGACCTGAAAGCCGCTTTGCCGAAACCAGTCTTCCACAACATCTTTAAGTTCAATTATCGGCAGGTCATACAGCCTGCTTTCCCCCTGACCGGCGGCAAAAACAGGAAAATGAAACCACAGGCATGTCACAAGAAATACCAGCGCAATTTTTATCTGTTTACAAATCATTCTTCCAGGATGAAAAAATAACATGTTTAGCAATGAAAGATGAAGCTCCCCGCAGCAAGCTGCAGGGTATCAAAGCGGAATTGCGCCGTAGCCATTCCAACGTTGAAATGATATAGTGGATTTAGCCCGCCTTCGCTCTGATGAGCTTCAGCGCGGTTCACCTTGCCGTTCATCCCTGCAGCCCCTCTGGGCGGGATTTCCGTTTCACACCAACAAGCTGTAGGGTATTCAGGCGAAGGCGAATAAATGCGGCCCAAATAATAATAAAGGTCACGGCGGTAACCGCAACCCCTTGACTTCTCCGGTAGGCACGATCGGTCTTGACCCCGCGACTTCTACCATATTAATGTGCCTGAGATTATTACTAATATTTACCATTGCCTACTAACATACAAGAATATATCATAAAAATCAAGTTTTCATTCTACCATGTTTTTTTGAATGCTGAATATATAAAAATTGGAGATTGAACACTATTGTTTGGATTTCTACTAGTGGACCGGTCCTAATCCCCGTCATATTCCTGGTAAATAATATGTCCGCAGGACTTGCAATGTGAGGCATCCTCGTCATGGTAGCGAAGGCCACACCCCGGGCAAACGACCTTTTTTTTTGTGGCAATGTGTATCCATTCCTTGGCGATACGGCTCACTTGCCAGGGTATGAGGATAATACCTGAAAGTATCATAAGCACGGTAACCCATTTCCCTGCCTCGGACAGGGGAGTAATGTCTCCGAACCCCACTGTTGTAAGCGTAACCACGGTGAAATAGAATGCATCCCCGAAAGTCCGCACACTTGGGTTTGATATGCTTTCAACATAAAAAAAAAGGCCTGAAGAAATGAAAAAAATCATGAGTATGGTTAAAAAGAGTCTAATCAAATTCAATAACCGGACGGTAATGCTACCGAAGAAAAATTGAGGGTCTGCGGTAAATCGCAGGAACCTGAATATCCTGAACACCCGGATCACCCGGATCACTTTTATGAATCCGAAGTTGGGCGTTAAACCGAACACGGGGAGCACAAGCAGAGAGAGCGTCGGCACAATGGCTATAAAATCAACGATGCTGTAAAGATCAATCAACTGTTTGAGTCTGCTTTTTGCACCGTAAAGTCGTGCAACATACTCGACGATGAAAAACAGGACGATTATTACCTCTGTATTCCATAGCAGGCGTCTGGTAGCTTCAGACACGGGATAGGTCTCGATCACGAAAATGGAGCAGATAGCAAGATTCAGGACAATGATGAAAACATCAATTATTTTGCCTAATGGCGTCTTGCAGTCAATTAAATAGAACTGTAAGGTTTCGCGAAAATCAAATGACGCTGCCTCTTTTTCCTTTGGCTGTTTAATTGGCATGGGCTTTCTAAAGACCGTGTTTCTCTATCTGGTGTTTCCTTTGGATCTCATGGTGGTTTGTCGGTTTCTTATAATTTCGTGATGTTAAGATGCATGTTATTGGCGATTTCGGATTTCGTGCGAAATCTCAAACACCAGTGAGAGGGTCTGGATCAAAGGAGGCAATCGATCAGCGTAATAAATAAAAAATCAACGCAATAAACTTTTGCTATATATTATGATTCGTAGATATAATTTAGAAATTTTACTGTGAAAATCAATTAAGAGATATCCATTTCATAATACGAACCGGAAGCCGAAACCCATCTCGATGAAAGGCGCATGGCACGCATTCGTGGTCCATTTGCGTTCCTTTCTAAAAATGCTTTCAACAACCTACCGTAGTGCAATGATTATCAATTGATACGTGCCTTTTTTCTAATAATACAAAGCCGGTATAAGTCTAACGGGTTTGCAATATGAAGACTTTCAGACAATATTTCTTTATACTTTTCAAAGTCTTCTGATGAACATCTTTTTTTGTTATAAATTCGATGGATCTTGTCTATAAATTCACATGTAAAAAAATAGTCTTCTATTTCATCATTGTTTGGATATTCCTTTAAATAATTCCAATAGGCTTTTCGAAGTCTGGCAGACTCATAGCATGTTGATTTTTTTTCTGTCTTATAGTAAACTTCCCTGGAATCTTGGTTGAACAAGTTACTGTTAATTTTGGCTTCCTTTTTGCAGTCCAAAACAGTATTAATTTTTCCAAGCGCTTTAAAATATCTTTCTTCATCATTAGTTCCAACCTCGGCACCTAAAAAATGATACGCCTTTTGCAGAGCATACCCTTCGAGGGATATATCAGTTAACGCATAAAAAATATCATTGGAAAAATATCTTGGGCAATTTCCTTGCTGACAATCTCTCAACATCCTATCAAACCATGCAAACCCTAGATTTCGTTTTAGTGTGTGGTAGCTGTCATCCAAGGTACTGTCATATAATTTACTTTTATACTCAAATAAGAATTCGGTCTTTTTTTCCAGAGGCATTTTCTCAAGGTATTCTCTATCCATTTCAATTATGGTTTCCATCATCTGCTCCTCCATTTTGGTGGTTTTTGTTATAATTGGGTGGGTCACAGGTATAACGCTGAAAAACTCTGTTTTTAAAAATTCTTTTTACGGAATTCATGGGCACTTGACTTCTCCATGAATAAAAATGGTTATTTTTTCTTCTATGCATTTTTTCATTCCTGGCCGAGACATCCGATCCGTCTTTCTCAGCTCAATGCTCTTTATGCTGTACTTCTCTTCAAGATGCTTGGAAAAGAGTTTTAAAATATCTTGTTGAGAATTTGACGTATTTGGATATGCGATATTTCTCCGGACAATCACATTTTCTTCAATTTCACACTGGGGTTCGATGTTGTCCGAGGAGGTTTTGTTCATCACAAATCCGTGGTCTGCGTTTCCTTGAAGAATCTTTTTATCCTTCCGGGGTGATAAAAATATATCCGAAATGTCATCCAGTCCCCGGCCCAGGCTCTTTTTTTCCATTTTTCCCCTTAGGGTTCACGAAAAAATAAATTTACAATTTTGGGGGTTGAGGCGCCCGGCTGGCAAGGCACGAAAACTTAAGGAATATCAAGCATATTTCGAGTTTTCGTAACGCAGCCAGTCGGGATGCATCGGCATCCAAAATGTGAAGTTATTTTTGAGTGAGCCCTTAAATCCGGATTATGGAGTTTTTTCCTCCAAATGAATTATCGACCTGGTTGGAATTGTTTTGATCTTCAACCCATACATCATCTATAAGAAACCGGTATTGGTATGTCCCCGGTTCAAGATAGATACTCTTTGACCATGTACCATCTTTTTTACGTTCCATGAGAGATTCTTCGGATGTGTTCCAATTGTTGAAGGTTCCGACGATTTTGACGCAACTTGCTTTGGGGTCATCGCAGAAAAATTGTTTTTTTACCTTTCTTGCCGAGGGAAAAGACTTTTTTTGTTTAACGAGCCTTAATCCAAGAGTTTTTTCCTCTGCTATCACTTCTTTGGTAAGGGCCATATAGTCTCCGAACCCCTTGGCTTTTTGATCATAATCTATTATGGATCTCCCAAAGCTAGCGGCTTCCTTAAGCTTAACATTCGTATTTATAATTGTTATAAACATGGAATCCTTAAAATGGTTTTTTATATCCTGTAAAACTTCTTTTGAAATTCTTGTCCGCCTATCGTACATAGTCGCAAAAACTTTTATCCGAATTTCATGCCCTGTTTTTTCCCGAACCAGATCTATTATCTCCAGCAGCTTGCTGATCCCATGCAGTGAAAAAAGGCTCATCTCAATAGGCACGATCACCTCTGTCGAAGCAATAAGCGAATTAAAAGTTAGAAGTCCGAGGCTTGGGGGACAGTCAATTATTATGTAATCATAAATTTGATATAGACTGTCAATGGCTTCTTTAAGTTTGGTCTCCCTGCCTTGAACCATGGAAAGCTGTTGCTCAAGCGTGCTTAAGGAAATGTTCGATGGAGCGATATCCAAGTTGCCATTTACCTCAATGGCCACGTCATTAAGAACTACTTTAGCTTCATTAGAATAGCAAAGTGTGTCGCAAACTGTTTTTTCCAACTCGCTGGTATTGATATTTAAACCTATCGCGGAGTGCCCCTGAGGATCCATATCGATGAGAAGTACCTTTCGACCGTTATGGGCCAAGCATGCAGATAGGTTAATTGCGGATGTGGTTTTACCACATCCTCCTTTTTGGTTGGCAATCGAAATAATCCTCATCATTCCCTCCTTTTTTCCAAAATGTCATTTAAGCTAAGCGATCAAAAAATGCTTTACATCATGACACCGGCATCATCCTTCAATTTTTATAGCTTGGACCATCTTGAAGGAAACCCTTAGATGTGCTTCCGAAGGAAATATTTCAAATGAGATTTCCGGTGGTGCGTCAACTCTCCAAAATACGAAAAAAAGCACTTGATTGTTAAAAAACCGAAAATGAACCGGTTCGCCGCGCACTTATTCACGAATTCACATAACCATTATCCTGCTCGCGCTATCACCGTGGTGGTTTCTTCCCTCATGACAGGCTTTACTTTGCCAGTGAATCAAAAAAGCCTCCGAAGGGATATTGAATCCCCGGGAGGCTTTATATGGAAATTTAAGAACCATTTTCATCATAATATTACCGTAAAAAATTAAACATATGAAAAAGATCTTAA
>Ga0315537_1001692_pt1 | contig 17207 bp, 14 predicted proteins | sample SalMarSW160270MG_FD_203091 | JGI IMG/M metagenome (GOLD analysis project Ga0315537, IMG submission 203091) | Salt marsh sediment microbial communities from the Plum Island Ecosystem LTER, Massachusetts, United States - Salt Marsh Sediment SW1602-70 ... | reverse complement strand
TCGTATATGACTGCCTTCTCGAGCGCCCACCTTGTGGTATTCCTCTCCTTATCTGAAACATCCTGCTTTCTATAATCACGCAGTTTCGGTATTTTCTTCAGATTTTCAAGTTTTCCGAGCTCTTTTAGCCTCTTGTAAATAAGGTACCAGCCGCAGTCACGCTTCTCTTCAACCTCGCACAATCCGTCGTGCTGGCCGCCACACATGCCGTTCAAAAGGCTTTTCGAACAGGATGTAATCGGACATATGCCACCGGTAAGCCCGAGATAGCAAGTACCGCAGCCTGCGCACCGTTCGTTCGAGGGCCACAAACCCTGCATGCCCTGACTTGAAAGTGTGTCATTCGCCGGCACTGCGGGAAGGTCGACCATAGCAGCAGTCGCCTGCACGCCGATCCCGCATGAAACGACGAGCATGGCATCCGCTGTTTCGAGCTGTTCGACTTTATAACGCAGTTTGCTTCCGACAAGCACCTTGTTGCACAGAAAATCTATCATTGTATTACCGATAACCTGTTTTTTATTCTTCAGGAGCAGTTCGGTAAGCTCATTGATTCTCGGCTCTCCCCCCGAATCACATCCGATCGGGCATCCCCCGCAGGCAACGATAAACAAGCTGCCGTAATCGGAAAGAAGCTCAATCAGCTCTTCGGTGGGTTTTGGGACATTAACAACCATTACACTTCCTCCTTACATTAAAATCTGACCATTCACTGATACAGTTTCATTCACCTGGGAGCTGAATACCGTCTCCGGCCAGTTCCCTGGCAATCGCTTCCGCAGTATACGAAATCTTATTCTGCACCACCTCTGAAAGCCCGATTGTAAACTCTATCTTATACGGTTCGATCCCATAAAAAACAACCTCTTCAGGAACGCTTCCCGTCAGGCTCTCGAGCTTCAGCGCCTCGACGACGCCAATATCATGCAGAGATATGGCAGGCTGCGTACTTCGCACATCCTCGAGTCGAAACCGATACACTGTGCCAGGCTCTTTCCCGCCCCGCGCAGCATCAACGATGATCAGCTTATCGAACCTGTCCATATCGGATACGAGAGCGAAAAAGGCGGTCCCCGCGTCTATTATCTCGACATTTTGAACCCGCTTTTCGAGCTCCCTGATAACCTCTATGCCGGCGCCTTCATCTCCCATGAGAATGTTTCCGACGCCGACGACCGCAACCTTTTTCACTGACTTACACCACACGTATCGATGCGATACGTTCACCTCTCAGATTGATTGTATGGACAGAGCACGCGAGACACGGGTCAAACGATCGGGCTATACGCACGAGCTCATAGGGATTTTCAGCATCCTTCACCCTGGTCCCCAGAAGCGCCTGTTCCATGGGCCCGGGCTGCTCTTTATCGTCTTTCGGAGATCCGTTCCACGTTGTGGGGACAACAAGCTGATACCTCTCTATCTTTTTATCTCTGATCTTGATCCAGTGACCGAGGGCTCCCCGAGGCCCGTCGACGACTCCCATGCCCTCTGCCTCATCCGGGATTTCATACACCGCGCATACCGGCTCATCGGGCTTCAGCTCGAGGACCCAGTCCGCCATTGTATCGGCAACGACCTTTGCATCGAGCGCACGGGCTGCATGCCTGCCGAGAACCGAGTTGAGGTCCCCAATCTGAATCTTCAAATCACTCACAACCGTATCAATGGTATTCTTAACCTGCTCATTTCCAGCGAAATAGGCCACCACCCAGCGTGCAAGAGGCCCGACCTCATACACCTCTCCGCCGTACCGCGGAGAGCGTATCCAGCTGTATCCGTCTGTCTTTCTCGCATCCGGTCTCGTGTCCTCTTTTGACGGGTGGCGCGGTTCTACATCCGCATACCACGAATGCTTCACACTCTCGGTAATTTTATCCGTATCGAGGGGTGTCAGTTTTGCAAGTCCCGCGACCGCTCCCTGCTGAAAAAGCCTCTTCCTCTTTGCATAATCGGGATTCGTTCCGTCAAGGTCAAATGCCCCGTAGCAGAGGAAGTTACCCGGCCCGTCTCCAATTTCAAAGTAATCCGGGTATGTTTTTGCGACATTAATAACATCCGGGATATATATCGTGTCGATGAAGTTTCTTATTTTATTCAAACGCCATAGAAAACCTGTAATCTTGTCAACGGACGGATGCTCTGTTACTCCGCCGGGCACGACGCTCGCGTTATGCGGCATCTTCCCGCCGAAGAGCGTCAGCATTTCATGGGCAAGCCTTCTCATCTCCAGGGCTATGAGGTAGTGCTTGACGAGCGCCTGATTGGTCTGCTTGTCAAACCGGTAGTCACCCTCGTATCGCGGCGTAAAGGGTGCAAGCTCTCCACGGGCTATAAAATCCTTAACCGCGTTCATATCATAATCATCTCCGCTGTAATCCGCAACTGCGGTCACATCGACATAATCAAGTGCAGTAAGATGATAAAAATGGAGAATGTGCGACTGCAGGTAGTTCGCTCCGAGAATGAGGTTCCGCATTATTCTGCCGTTATCCGGTACCTTGTCCGCTATCCCGAATGCGCTGTCCAGATTCAGCGTCGAGGCCGTACCGTGTATAGCCGGACAGACCCCGCAAACCCGCTGAGTAATACGCTGGGCATCTCTCGGGTCTCTCCCCTGGAGAATAATCTCGAACCCCCTGAACAGCGTTCCCGAGCACCGCGCATCCTGTACCATCCCGTTTTCAACCGTGGCTTCTATCTTCATATGACCCTCAATACGGGTAATTGGGTCTATTGTGATCGTGGTTGCCATACTGACCTCCGTATATTATAAACGTGTCTTGATCTTGAATTTTTCGAGACCATCCTCGTCGATCTTTTCGAACATCGGTGCAAGCCTGTCTTGAAAATCCGGTTCGACGCATCCGATGCACTGAGCACCGGAACCTATACACCAGTTCGTTCCGTTATTCCAGAGCCTGATCGGACAGTCAGCGTAGGTTACCGGTCCTTTGCATCCAATCTGGTAGAGACAACCCGGCTCACTGGGATTTTTAGCAAACCGGCCGGCATCGAAGAATGCCCGCCTCGGGCAGTTGTCGTGGATGAGCGTCCCAAAAAAAGCCTTGGGCCTTCCTGCCTCGTCGAGCTTGTCGGCAGTGGGCAGCCCGTTTATGAGAATGTCAGCTATCGTGCCGATCATCCAGTCCGGATGAGGCGGACAGCCGGGTATATTGATGACCGGTTTGTTAATAGCTTCGGATTTGAGAAAATCTCGTACTGAAACCGCGCCCGTCGGATTCGGGTTGCCTGACGGAATTCCGCCGAATGATGCGCATGTACCAACGGCCAGAACCGCCAATGCATCACGGGAAAGTTCCGATGCCATCTGCTTCATGGTCACCTCTTCCCCATCGATCTCACCAAGACGGCAGTACAGTCCGTCCTCTCCTGTCGGAATCGACCCATCGATAATGAGCACGAATTCGTTGGGTTTTGCCTTTGCTGTTTCTCTCAATACCTTGATTACCGGTTCTCCCTGTCCGGCCATTATTGTTGCATGAAACTTCAGCGAAACATGTTTACCCGGCACAATGGGATCGACAAGGAGATTTTGGATGCTCGGGTTTATCGCATTGAGAAGCGATACGGAGCATCCTGAACATGCAGATCCAGCTATATATACAGCCGGGATTTCCACAACTTTTGACGACACTGTGACCCTCCTTCATTGTTTAATCACTGATGTTGCTTATGTATCAATTATTACGCCGGTATCACGAATGCCCTGCTGCAGTTAAAAGAAGCATCCCAGAAGCCCGAAAAACGGCTGTTATACCGGGTGTCAGCCTCCTTCGATAAATATATCAAATAATTATATTTTGATAACTATTTACTACGGAAGGAGTTAAATTGTTTAAAAATTCACAGTAATTTAAATGATTATAAAGAGTGAACCGGACAATGTCAAGCAGTTTTTCTTTTTTTAAAAAAAATCCGCCTAAATTTCACCGCAGATTAGTTAAAAATGCCAATGGCCCGTCATATACGTGATCAATCGATGAACAATACGAGGGATATGCCCGTACAGCACACGTACATCATGCAGAACATTCCGATAATAGACCGCAAGCTCCACCTCTCTGAACATAAGGGCGAAAAGGAGGGAAAGCAGGATAAGTGACCAGGTGAAAATAATCATAAGAGACGGCACATATCCGTATCTCTTTACATCAGGCTGATCGAGCTGCAGGTAATGCAGCGTCGCAACGATGTGAAATGACAGTGAAATCCCTGAGAGAAAGTAAAACAGTGCTGTCAACAGTCTATTTGTGTAAAAAATAACGATCACCCTGTAGATGAGCACAAGAATAAAGGTGTAAAGAGGAAAAGAATACGGCGCAAGAGCAATCAATATGTTAATTTTCTGTGTTTTTACATACGCGCGTTCTTTCTTGAAGGATACCCCTCTCACCCGTACCCCGCTGAAAACCGCGAACAGCACATGTGAAAGTTCATGTTCTAATATGTAACTCCTGACAGGAGCGCCGGCGAGAAAATAAAAAGGGAGAAAAACTGAAAAACCGATAACCGACCACAACATCTCAAAAGTCAACCTGCGGCAGGTCAAAAATAGAGTGGGAAAATTAACTAAAAGAGCGACCAGGGCGGGTACCCCCGCAATCGATAAAAGGAAAAAAACTCCTCTAACACCTCGGTTCCCTGCGTTACTTTTCAAGAATCTTATCCAGCATTTCCTGGGCCAGTTTCTTTGCTGCCGGTTCCTGATACTCATTGACAACCTTACGGAAATACTGCTCAGCCCGGTCATACTCCTTCATCGTATAGTAGCAGTAGCCGATTTCATAATGGGCCCATGCAAGTGCATTCTTGTTATCTGAATAATTCTCGATGATAGCCTCATACGCTGATATTGCATATTGGTAGTGCTGCTCGTCAAACTCTTTCTGTGCGATTTTTTCATAATCGGTAATAGTAAGCGGCTGGCCATCTCTGTCCAGTACAGGTGGTTTTGAAGCGCATGCAAGAAGAAGAAAAAATACACCCGCTGCGAGAAACGCTGTATACAGTATATGCAGTTTTTTCATACTTTCCCGCTCCATTATTCTATGTCAATTGTTTTCTACGTAAATTTAAATAAGATATTTTTTACACTTGGCCGTAAAGTGGCATATCCCGCCAGGGACATATCCCGCCAGGGACATATCCCGCCAGGGACATATCCCGCCAGAGATGCATCCTGCTAAGGACATTCGCCACTTTCTATTACACTGCTAATAGGAGTAAATTTCGTCCTTGACGGGCAAGGTCTTTTTTAACTCTTTTATAAATGATTCCTCTTCGCCCATGGGGTCGTACTGGGGGCATGAACTATACGACCTTCTTATAATAGAAAAATACTTGTACACCTTTTCCTCACCTGACTTCTTCTTCCATATTCCGCAGCTGCAGCGAACCCGCAATACGTAGTTGTCCGTACCTTCTATCACCTGCTTTAATACAACACAGTGCGAGCAGTTTGCACAGTAGATCGTGATCATTCCCCTTTCAGTCTGCGGTAAAAGCCCGCTATATATGACGTATCAAGATATCAAACTCTTGAAAAGCCAGGTTATGCACCCAAGGCGACCGTATACCAAAAAGTAACCCTTGTTAAACAACTTAAAAGTGACGTACGTCACTTTGCGGCCGATCCTTGACAGGACTGGGTATCATAAAGTAACTTCGCGAAAAGTAACTTAAAAGTAAATCATAAAAGATAAAAGTCAACCATAAATTAAACACTCTCCCCGCATACCTCATACCCGATAATATATGAATCAGGAATATTCACCCAGATAAAACGCTACCTCACGAATGGGCTTGACGGGGATGTGATTTGGCTTTATTATTCCTGACAGCAGGTTTGTTTTAGAGGAACATATGACTTTTCGGGGGTGTAGCTCAGCTGGGAGAGCACTTGAATGGCATTCAAGGGGTCAGGGGTTCAAATCCCCTCACCTCCAAAACAGTTCACATCCACACTGTTTTCGAAATATGACTCGAAAGGGCATCATTTTCGCCTGGGCAGACCGCAATTCTGCCTACTGCTTAAATAAACACCATTTTTATCCCTTGTAAAATGTATTTTTTTCTATTACAATAGGTGATACACAATAAAAAGTATACGACACTCCCTTGATATGCACTGAGTTGCGCAATTCTAAGATGAATATGCTGTACGTTATGCGGTATGTTTTCTATAGCCTGCAAGCAGTGGTCGGCATTTTCAGGACGCAAAGCGTCCGAATAACAATCCTCTATGGAGAATAAAAAGTGAGTGATAATTCAAACCTCGACCCTGAAATAGCCGAGCTTCTCGGTATCAGTACAGAAGAAGATACATCAGAAGCAGAGATTGATTTCGGTTTTGAGGGGAACAAACCAGTTCCAAAAACTGAATTGAAACAGATAAATACTGAGAAGATCCTCGGTAATAAAAATTACTATCCGAAAATAATCGGCAGCGCCGGGGAATACGGGAGAAGACTGCATGATGTCATCTCAAAGTTTCTCAAAGCAGCGGACAAGGACGAAAAATCCATGTACCGTGAAAAGATCGTACCAGTATACTGGAACATGCTGCATTCTCTGGTTGGAAATTTCTTTGATAACCTGACGGGTGAAAAACAGGCCCTATTTCGATACGCTCTTCTCAACCCCTCCTTTATCGACGAAACCCAGAAAAACGTTCTACATAAAATCTGCAAAGACAAGGTATCATCAGAAAATGGCTATTTTGTCGATGAGTGGCTTCTGAAAATCGGCAACGGAGACATTCATCCAAGCTCGGTCGATGAAACAAAGAAGACGGGGAAAAAATCCCCCTCTGCACTACGGGGAAAACTGGAAAGGAAAACCGGTGCGCGGGAGGCTGAAATTGCAAGTCTCAACCAGAAAATGGAACAGCATCTAATGATTGAAAAGAGCCTAAAGAGTAGCATTTCCATCATTACCTCACATAATAAGCTTCCAGAGTTCGGCGGTATTATCGCTCCCTACACCCAGGAGCAGAAAAAGGCGATTTTGCAACTCCAGGAAATACTGAAAACGCTTTTGAAATCCGACAGGAATATAGAGGGTTCATTCAACAGCCTGAAATCTCTCGATGGCGAAATCAAAAGCCTCAAAACACAGGGAGGAGAGGCGGAAGTTGAAATTGACGTTAAAACTGTTGCAGAGGAGTTTTCCACACTCAGACAGATGTCTAAAATGACGATCGGCCGTCAGGGCAATCACTTTCCATTTCTCTTCAAAACCTACTCGCCGAAAAGTGATCTGGATATCTGCACGAAAACGCATCTTGAACAGGTGCTCGGCTATATAGAAAAAGCAGATCCCGGCGTTTTTATCAGAACCTACAAACAGGAGGAACACAGAATCGTTCCACATTTTATCATAGTGCCCTCCTACGGAGATTTCGGCATCTGCTGGGAACCATTCGAAAGGGTAAACAAGGCGACAAGCAAGGGACGTATAGCTGTACCGCTCTATCCGAAAAATCTTAAAACTGCTGTGCTTTACGCACTCGGGGATTTACGATGGCAAATAGCCAAGGAAAAAGCGCTGCACTATTGGATGGAAGAGGGATTGACCGGGTACTACTACGGTTATGCGCAGGAAACCAAATTAAAGGCTGATTTAAAGGAAACGTTCATACAGGACTATATACTCTGGATCGAATTCGAATCGCAGGGTATGCAGAAGTTGAACAAGGAGGTACGATCGATTTTCTGGCGATATATACCGTTCCCCCAGGACATCAAGGAGAAGCTGAAAAACCGAGGCTACTATTACGCCGAACTATATAAGAAAGATCAAAATAGAGCAATGTCCAGAGGTTATTGAGATTCGGTCCCGGGAGGACGTACACCGGGAGGACGTACACCGGGAGGACGTACACCGCTTCTAAGAAACTTCATGTAAAGTTACTATTTTACACTCGGCTGCGAAGCGACATATCCCGCCAGGGACATTCCCTGGGGGGATTCACATCGCTTCTAATGAGTCCACAGTAGATCTTTCAAATGGCTGAAGTGTTCCCTGATTTTCCTGAGCGCCCGAATTTCTATCTGGCGCACTGTTTCAGGCGAAATCTTCAATTTTTCTCCGATATTTTTGAGCGTGCATTTTCTTCCATTTATAAAGGCGTATCGATACAGGAGAACGTCCCGTTCCTTTTCCGTTAAAATGGTGAGCATTTCCCTTGTCTTTTCCTTCAAATAGTTCCTCATGACGATAAGGTCGGGATTGTATTTCGGGTCTTCAACGATATTCTTTAAAGAACAGGCCTCCGATTCGCCGGTAGATTCGATTGACAGCACTTTATCCGGAAGCCGGAGTATGCTCCGCACTTCAGACTCATCTATTTTTGTCTCATTCGACAGATCTGCAATATCGGGTTTTATGCCTTCCATTTGTGACAGGCGCTGTGATGCCCTTGTTACTTTTCTTAGCTTTTCCTCTTTCCGGTGCGGCAGTCGTATCATCTTGCTCTTATTGGCAAGGGCACGCGTTATGCTCTGTTTGATCCAGAATGATGCGTAGGTGCTGAAGCGAACATTCTTTTTGAAATCGAACTTCTCGGCAGCCTTAATAAGTCCAAGATTCCCCTCTTGAATAAGATCTATCAGGTCCATCTCCTGGGAGGGATACCCCTTTGCAATTTTTACAACGAGCCTGAGATTAGAATTAATAAGGCGCTCCCTCGCCTTTCTGTCACCGCTCAGTATCCTCCGTGAAAGGTTTTTCTCCTCATCAGCAGTCAAAAGACGTCCATTCCGTATGTTCAGGAGATAGGAATTCAGGCAACTGCTGTATGAATCATCAACCCTCTCTAATTCTTTCACTATCATTTTTTTTCTCCACCGCACTGGAGTTGCAATTAACATGCCATCAGTGGCGAAAAAACGTGCTTGTAATTACTTTAATATTAAGAGTTATATGTATACCAAAAAAACCCTGCTAATGAAGACGATAACTGTATGATATTTAATAACATTTTTCAACACATACGGTGCTCTGAGGGGTAAATTTCAACCTGATGTGTAAAAACAACCCTTGTTTTGGGCGATTTTGCTGTAAAGGCGGATAAATTGTTCTAAAAAAAACCGATTTTTTCTACAATTTTGATGAAAGCAGGGGAAAAAATGGAGAATCATCGCAGCATAACTAATCCTCTCGCCATCGGGTGGAATATCGAAAGGATTTACATCTGTTTTCGTATGAAAAAGTTAACAGCAATTGTATGATAAATTATACAATTTTTTTCTGGAAATAGATATTGCCTGAACTTTGTGTGCTTGTTATAGACGGGAAAAAGCCGCTTTATTCCTGGGTATTTTTAATATTGTACTTCTTCCTGAATCTTTCGATCCGGCCTGCAGTATCCACAAGCTTCTGCTTCCCGGTAAAAAATGGATGGCATGCGGAGCAAATTTCAACGTGCTTTATGTCAACCGTAGACCGTGTCTCGATCTTGTTTCCGCAGGCACAGGTTATAACAACGAGTTTATACTCCGGATGAATACCTTTTTTCATTTGAAACTCCAGATCTATGGTTTTATCCATTAAGGTTTTATCCATTAAAATCCTGGTTTTTTGTACCAGAATTTTATGCTCTACTGACCTATTATGTCACGTTACCTACTATGACATTCTACAGGTAAAAACCATTAGGCAGGTGCACCACAGGCATTTATTGGTTTGCACCTTTTAAGTTTGAAAGTTAACTTGCCTATTTTTCTACTGACACTCCGAAAACCGATATTGGCGAAAAAACTCGATATTTCACAACTTTTTCGCGATAAGACGGTTTCTGATACACCAGGCTAATATAACATCAGGTTATAAAATTGTCAATTGCGATAACGAATTTCAACTCACACCGAGTTATTCATTGAACGGAGAAACGCGGCGTTATTCTTGGTTGCCTTCATCTTCTCGAGAAGCAGTTCCATAACCTCAATCTCATCCATTGTATGGAGTACCTTTCTCAGCACCCAGAGCTTCTGCTGTTCTTCCGCCGAGAGGAGGAGTTCCTCTTTTCTGGTTCCTGATTTCCAGACGTCTATCGCAGGGAAAATTCTCCTCTCCACAAGCCGCCTGTCCAGATGAAGCTCCATGTTGCCCGTGCCCTTGAACTCCTCAAATATAACTTCGTCCATTCGGCTGCCCGTATCGATAAGCGCAGTGGCAAGAATCGTAAGACTGCCGCCTTCCTCGATATTTCTCGCGGCGCCGAAAAACCTCTTTGGTTTATGAAGCGCATTCGAATCGACACCACCGGAAAGAATCTTCCCGGAAGTGGGCACAACCTGATTATAGGCCCGTGCAAGCCGCGTAATGCTGTCTAACAGGATCACGACATCCCTTTTGTGCTCAATGAGCCTTTTGGCCTTTTCAATAACCATTTCAGCAACCTGTACGTGCCGGGTTGCAGGTTCGTCGAATGTCGAGCTGACTACCTCTCCGTCCACATTCCGCTGCATGTCGGTGACTTCCTCCGGTCGCTCATCAATGAGGAGAACAATGAGCACGATTTCCGGATGGTTCGTTGTAATTGAATTGGCGATATGTTGGATGAGAATAGTTTTTCCTGTTCTTGGAGGAGCAACGATAAGTCCTCTCTGCCCCATACCGATCGGGGTAAAGAGGTTTACTATCCGCATAGGGATATTGTCGGAGGTTGTTTCCAGGTTTATCCGGTCGATTGGGTAGAGGGGAGTCAAATTATCGAATAATATCCTCTTCTGCGCAACCTCAGGATCTTCGAAATTAACCGCTTCGACCCGAAGCAGGGCAAAAAACCGTTCATTTTCCTTGGGAGGGCGCACCTGCCCGGACACCGTATCTCCAGTCTTCAGCCCAAACAAACGAATCTGTGACGGGGATACGTATATATCATCCGGGCCGGGGAGGTAGTTATAGCTCGGTGAACGCAAAAACCCGTACCCGTCTTGAAGAATTTCAAGCACCCCGGAGGCAAAGATAAGCCCGTGTTTCTCGGTCTGCGCCTGCAGAATGGAAAAGATCAGGTCCTGCTTCTTCATCCTGCTCGTTCCTTCTATTTTAAATTCACGCGCAAGCGAAGAAAGACCTGAAATTGTCATATTCGCAAGCTCATTGATGTTCAGTTTGGCGAAATTAATCTTTTTCTTCTCTTCAGCCTTCTTTTTCGTTTTCCTGATGACCGCAATTTTACCGTTTTCTTTCATGGTTACCGCCCCCGTTTGGACAGCTTCATCGATTTCAACAGAAACAGAGTCCTCATCAGTTGCATCGTCCCCACCGTTGGTGTCTCCACCCCTGGTGTCTCCACCCCTGGTGTCTCCAATTTCTTTACTACTGGAAATTTCTTCGGACACTTCTTCCGTATAAACCTCCTGAACTTCAGGTTGCTCCTCCGTATCAGGTTCCATATCTTCCTCCACGTCTTCTATCATGTTGTCTCCGTTATAACTATTCTCTGTAGCCATGTCTTAGAATTATTTCCCCCGTTTCTTCTGAACATCGAATGAACCGGTAAAACTGCAGACGTTACAGCACCTCATTGCTTTTTAATTACGTTATTTGATTGGTGTACATGATTTTTATTAAAACAACCCCGCCTCTGCTTAAATTCCGTAGAGCAGACAACCGATGTGGCTTTTTATGAGGTTTAATACAGCAGATCTAAGGTATGTATTTTTTGTGAATCGTGTAAAAGCACCCTCTTCTACGTAACTTCAAATAAGTTATCTGTGATACTCGCCGCGAAGTGGCTTGCGCCACTTCTCACGTCAGGCGCACGTTACTTTGTACACATGACAGATTTCCTGCCTTTACGCCGCCACTCACTGACAGACGGTACTTTCAAGCTATTATATTATACACGTCGTGTCAATAGAAAATTTTCATTTCTCTAAATAATATCGCTAATTTTTTCAATCAGCTTCAGTACATCTTCATACAGCGGTTTCAATTCATACTCGATCATATCACCGACGGATACCATATCACCGTTTTTGAATGACTCTTCAATCTCCTTCAACCCTTCGGAAATACTCCCGATAACCTCCCGTATGCTCTTTTCCGATACCCTGATTTCATCCATCCTATCATGGTGTTTCTGCATGAAGAACCCGAGCATGAATACGAGCTCATCGAGAAGCTCGGTTATAAATAAAATATCGTTCAATGCCGGGGCGTCTCTACCAATTTGAAGATTTTTTCCTATGTTTTCAAATTTATCTACAGAGCTCTGTGTTACGCTGCATAGATCTGCAAGGACGGATTTGAAAAACGCATCCGTATTTTGTGGCTTCTGCATGGATATACCGTTTTTGACTACCGCCCATGTCGCCACCCTCGGGAGAACACGGAGAAGACCGTCCAGGATACCGGCAATTTCAGGTAAATCAGCCGTATCCATATAGCGCCTCTCAAACTTCTGTACTGCAGCATGAAGACAACCGAGCATCTCCCGCAATGAAACGCCATTTTCATCCAAAACAGCAAACTCTCTAATGAGAAGAAGACTACATGCGCCGGACAAGCCGTTTTCCACAAGCATCAGCCCTTCCAGGACGGCATCGTGATTTTCAAGACGAGCGGACTGCAGATAGCGGCTTTTGAAATCGACTATGTACTCACCAATCGTTTCCAGGGTATTCAGTGCATACTCCGTCGGAGACAAGGTTTGAATCTTCAGCATTGAAATCCCGTTTATCCCTTTATGAAGGGTTTCCGAAGGAGAATCCAGGGTAATACGCTCGTCATCTGCGGATATCGAACTGATGACCCGGCCGTTTTTAAATACCCATTTTTCGACACTGTCAATAACTTCATTGAGGTTTTTTTCATTCTCAAGCCTAAACTCGAGTTTCTCATCGTTTATAAGAATATCCATGCATATATCTCCTACTTTGTCTTGAATTGATTCGAGAAGTTTTCAAGCCTTTTCTGGTTCTGGTCCAGCTCATTGAGCGATTGCTGCATAAGTGTAAAATCCTTTTCCAGCTTTTTTCTATAATCTTCAAGGTGTACATTCCAGTCATCTATCTTTTTCTCTTCGTCTTTGATCCTTCCATCCGTTGCCTTTACACGGTAGGCAACTATGCCGTTTGCCGGATTGGTGTATCCTTTCAGCGTTTTTTCCAGGGTAAAGGCAACCCCGTTATCTATAACGGCATCGTTATTCGTGTCTGCACCGAAGAGATCTTTGATTGCTTCAGGAAATTTGTCAAAGGATTGGACAAAGGCGTCCTCATCAACCTGCAGGTACCCGCCCTTGATGTCATTCCAGTCTGAGTTTACGGCCCCCATTGAAATGCCGATTTGGGCAAGCAGGGAGAGCTCTTTCCCCTTTTTAGTCGGATACGGGTTCATCATAATATTCTGCAGTTTATTCTTGAGCCCCATCACCGTAATATCCCCTGTTAGCACTCCTGCTTCGGTCTTGTCCTTAAGATTCTCCCCCGGAATAACTTTTGTCTGCTTGTTAATATACTCGAGCAGTTCGTTATAACCCTTCATGAGCTGAATGATCTGGTTTGTTATCTTTTCATAATCGCGGTCGATAACAAGATTTATTTCCCTGTCGGTTGTGCCCTTTATATCGAGTGTTATACCCTTGATGGCATCGTCTATCTGATTTCCATCACGCTGCACCTTTACACCATCGATGTACACAACGGCATCCTGGGCTTCCTGAATGAGGTGCTTTGGAGAAATTCCCGGCCGGGCCGACTCGTCGACTATTTCGAGATCCGCGTATTCAATCCGCCTGCCTGTATTTTTGTTGACCATCAGTACGCTGGTGATCTTCTCATCCTTCGTGCCGATATCCGAAAGTCTGTAACTGTATTCCTTTTCGTCGGCGCCAAGTCCTTCAACCGTTATTTCGTGCACGACGCCGTCGGCGTTCTTGAAGGCAAGAACAGTATTATCCACAACTTCCGCAGGCTTCGGCTCCTCTTTCTTCTCAGGTTCGATCCCGGAAACCGGATTGCCCCCAATGATATCTATGTCTTTAACCGTGACCTTGCCTATATTATTCAGCTTTGGAAAGACAAGCGGTTCCTGGCCCTCCTCCCTTCGGGGCAGCTCGATCGCCTTCATCCTGACCTTTACCATGATTGAGGGCCTGACCGCAACTTCCCGATCTAGCGAAAACTCAACTTTTCCTTCAGGCTCAAGGGCAAGATGATTATCCTTCAGTGTGAATTTCGTTTTTTGATCCGCGCGCGTCAGCCTTTCTGAAGCGAAGCGAGTATCGTATGCAATACCGGTCTTCTCCTCGAAAAGACCGATACTTTTCAGGAACTGGAGTGTTTGGGGTTCACTTGAAGTTATTGTATTATTTTGACCGGTTTTTTGTGTTTCAATAACGAGTACCGATGTTTTATCGGTGTCATGCGTTATTTTTGAAGTAAGGTAGCCTCCAGCCTGTCCGTTCAATGCATCGGACAGATTTTCTATACGGCCTCCGTTGAAAACCACGTCTATATCCGCATCGCCGACCTTCAGTTTAAGTGTTTGCCTGTTAAAGACAGCGGTATTGTCAACCGGGTCTGTAACAATTCTCTCTCTCTGTGCGGCCTGTTTGATTTTCACCGATGCTTTTGCAGGTTCTGCCGTACGTGCAGCCGTCGCCGTGAGGAAATCTTCCGCGCTGGAATGGGCTATTTTGTCTTCAAAGGGGGATCGAAAACCGTAGAGGGAACGAGCGCCATCCTGAACAGCTTTGATTTTGTTTCCGAGTGTGGACCAGGCGCTCTTCTGTTTATCGAAAAGCTCTTTGGACCTTTCGAACTTGTCGAGTTTTTTGCTCTCTACCTTTACCAGTTTCTCGATGATACCTTTAACATCTATATTACTGGATATTCCCGGTAGATTGATATCAGACATGGCACGCCCCGGAGCGTTATAGAAATTCCCTCCGGGTAATTCATCTGCTACATCTCATCGACAGGCTCAATCATCTTTCCTCGTCGACCAGCAAACCGATCATTTCCTGAATCTTCGCCACGAGATGCAACAATTGCTCCGGAGGTATTTCTTTAATTACCTTATCGGTTTTCGTGTCGATTACCTTAACAACCACTCTGTTCGTCTTCTCATCAATCCTGAAATCAAGCCGCTTGTTGAAGATGTCTCCTGCGCTCCTCAGTTTTTCAATAGCCTCGTTGACAATCACTTTTCCTTCAGTTACATCCCCTGCCTTCAGGGTGGATGTAATATCAGCCCCCTTTTCGACTGTCGTTGTCCCGTCAGGCGGCATTCGTTTTTTTGCAATTAAAAGTGAATTCAACTCAGGCGGTCTGTTTCCGGTGATAATATCAATACCCATCTTATTCACCTCCATTTTATTTCATGGAGCAGATGTACAGTACTGCTCTCTTTATAAAAATCCTGCGGCCGTAAAGGCCGCAGGTCTGCGATCGGTTTACAGCCTAATCTAAAAGCTTCAGAACTGATTCAGGCATCAGATTGGCCTGCATCAGCATTGCAGTAGCCGATTTCTCGAGAATCTTGAGGCGCATGAAATTCACGATTTCAGAAGCCATATCGGTATCCCGAATTCGCGATTCAGCAGCCTGTAGATTCTCATGTGCAACTGCGAGGTTGTTTATAACATGCTCGAGCCTGTTCTGAACCGCTCCAAAAACAGCACGCTGCTTTGAAACGATATCGACAGCCCGGTCAACCCTCGCAATCGATTTATTTGCCGCGTCAACGCTGCTCATCGACAGACCCGATATACCGATGGCTGCAGACGTCATCGTCTTCATGCCAACCGTTATCGACTGACCCTCATTCGGTCCGATTTGAAAGCGAAAACTTTCCTTCGAACCGTCAAGGATCTTATATCGATTAAACTCGGTTGATTCGGCTATCCGGTCAACCTCGGCAACCAGCTGCGACACTTCGACCTGAATGAGACTTCGGTCCTCGTCGGTATACACACTGTTTGCCGACTGCACCGACAGCTCTCTCAAACGGTGAAGAATGGCGTGGACCTCCTGCAGAGACCCTTCAGCAGTCTGAATAAAGGAGATGCTGTCAAGAGCATTTCCCTGTGCCTGCTTTATGCCACGAATCTGAGACCTCAGCGTTTCTGATACAGCCAGTCCGGAAGCATCGTCACCAGCCCTGTTTATGCGCATCCCGGATGCAAGTTTCTCGATGGACTTCGAGATATTTCTCTCAGCCCTCGACAGTATCCGGTTTACAAAGACAGCGGATATATTATGGTTAATGATCATACAATCTCCTCCCTCCGTAGAGATTTAAATGCTCAGCTATCCATAGACTGTCTTTCACAGCACGGCGAAGTGTTGAGGTATTCACCGATCACAGGACACCTTTCTCACGACACCGCTGTAAAAACATACACTCGATAGCCTGTCTGCAGGAGGATCACTCCCAACTGCATGCACAGGTCTCAGTGTACAACAGGATCTGGAACAGGCTTTTTTTCCGTCACCCCCTCTTCTTTTGCCAGGCAGCAATTTCAGTCCTTTACAGGACCTATCCTTTACAGGACCTGTCCTTTCCAGGACCCATCCTCACCCGAGGAGCTGGAGAACCGATTGAGGTTGTAAATTGGCCTGAGCCAGCATTGCAGTACCTGACTGAACTAGAATCGTGTCTTTCACAAACTCAACCATCTGTGTCGCCATATCGGTATCACGGATGAGCGATTCCGCAGCCTGAATATTCTCAGCACCGACAAGAACTCCCTTCACTGCCATTTCGAAGCGGTTCTGATAGGCACCAAGGTCCGCTCTCTGGCGCGACACTGTTTTAAGCGCTTCATCTACAGTCCCGATGACAGAATTGGCCTGACCTGGGGTTGAAATACTTATCGCCCTTCCGTCGACTTTCAGGGCGAGTGCATCTGAGGTCATAGTCCCTATATAGGCTCTCTCCCGCTGATCCATATTGGCACCGATGTGAAACCACATCGAGGCAGTGGGAACGCCGCCGTGGGCAGGATTTGCAAATGCGCCTGTCAGCATATTGTATCCGTTGAACTGGGCATGTGATGCAATCCTGTCGACCTCATCCACAAGCTGCGATACTTCAACCTGTATCTGCATTCTGTCGGCATCGGAATAGATACCATTTGCAGATTGAACCGCCAGCTCTCTGATCCGGTGAAGAATATCCTGCGATTCCTGCAGGTAGCCTTCGGTTGTCTGGATGAAACTAACGGCATT
>Ga0315537_1001689_pt1 | contig 17219 bp, 15 predicted proteins | sample SalMarSW160270MG_FD_203091 | JGI IMG/M metagenome (GOLD analysis project Ga0315537, IMG submission 203091) | Salt marsh sediment microbial communities from the Plum Island Ecosystem LTER, Massachusetts, United States - Salt Marsh Sediment SW1602-70 ... | reverse complement strand
GGAGATTTTTTTTTAAATTCAGCAATGATCCCTGTTTTGGAAGGATTCAAAATAAATTCTGACAATGGAATAACTTCTCGTGAGAAAGACTCCTGTTTTTCAAGGCGCTTAACAGGGGTCTTTCTGACCAATTCTGTCAGTTCTTTCTTTTTGTTTGCCATTATTTTATCAAGGATGTTCATCATTGCATTTCAATGAGTTTGTTCAGTGAAGAGAATGCCTCCCCCGAAAACAGGGCCTCTTCGGCAATAGCCCGGCACTCATCAAGGCTGTTTCCGGGCAGGCAACATTTCAGGGCCATCTGGGAGTTTACCACAACAACATTGTTCTGAGCCTTTGTCCCTTTCCCCTGCAGGATATTGATAAAAATACCGACTGAATCCTTAACTGTGGTGCCTCCGTAGAGGTCGGATGAAATGATTTTTTCATAATCAAGCAACTCCGGAGTGAAGATCCGTTCAATCCCGTTCAGAATCACCTTAAAGTCTGAAGTAAGCGATATTTCATCATATCCGTCAAGACTGTGCACAATGGAATATTGTTTATCAGACTCCTGGAACAGGTAATTATACATCCTTGCCAGTTCGAGGCTGTATACTCCTATAAGTTGTTTCCGGGGAAATGCAGGATTTACCATTGGTCCCAGCATGTTGAAGAATGTCTTAATCTTCAGAGCTTTTCGCACCGGCGCTATATTTTTCATTGCCGGATTAAACAGGGGGGCATGCAAGAAACATATACCTGTTTTATCTATCTCGGAGCGCAGCTTATCTCTGTTGCTTGAGAATTTGTATCCCAGATACTCCATGATATTTGAAGATCCGCATGCTGATGTCACGGCATAATTTCCATGTTTAGCAACCTTAAGACCGGCACCGGCCAAAATAAATGCGACCAGTGTTGAGATGTTAAAAGTGTTTTTCCCGTCACCTCCCGTACCGCAGACGTCAAGAATATCGAAATCCGACAGATCGGTTTTAATGCAAAGATTCAGCATTGCATCACGAAATCCCGATAATTCCTCCACAGTGATGCTGCGCATCAGATAAACAGTGATAAATGCCGCAATTTCAGACTCGGAATAAACACCGCCGGCAATACTTGTAAGAACCTCTTCTGCTTCTTTCCGTTCGAGGGTTTTATACTCAAAAAGGTGGTTAAGTATATTTCTCATAGTTTTAATTTTCAATCCAGTTTCGTATAATATCGATTCCGGTTTCAGTCATAACTGATTCAGGGTGAAATTGCACCCCGTGTATATCAAATTCATTATGTCTGACCCCCATTATAAGACCATTATCATCGACACAGGTGATCATCAGGCAGGCAGGGAGACTTGCCTTTTCCACTACCCATGAATGATAACGCCCTGCATTAAAAGTCAGCGGGATACGATTAAAGATATAATCGGACGGATCTGTAATAATTACCGGTGTCTCAACACCGTGAAATACTCTCTCGAGGTTAAGCAGCCTTGCACCAAAAGCTTCACCGATTGCCTGGTGACCAAGGCAGACTCCGAATATACTTTTCTTCTTCGCGTATCTTCTGATCAGCTCGACACAGATTCCGGCTTCCTCGGGAATCCCGGGTCCGGGTGAAAGGACAATTTTATCATAACTGTCAACCTCGCTGAGAGATATCTCGTCATTACGAAAAACGTCAGGACGTTTGCCCGTCAACCTGTCGATATAATGCACCAGGTTATATGTGAATGAATCGTAATTATCAATGATCAATATCTTTCTCATAGTTAACAGATATTTTATTTTATTGTGCCTGCCAGTTCAATCGCCTTTTTAAGCGCTCCTGTTTTATTGTTCACTTCCTGCAATTCACTCTCTTCATCAGAACGTGCTACAATACCGGCACCTGCCTGGTAAAAAAGAGTGTTCCCTTTACTGAGAAAAGTACGTATCAGAATTGCATGGTTAAAGCGGCCCCGGAAATCTATAAATCCTATAGCACCACCATAATAGCCGCGTCGCTGGTTTTCATATTTATCAATAAGCTGAATGGCCCGGTACTTGGGTGCCCCGGTGAGAGTGCCTGCCGGGAAGGTGGCTGTCATCAGATCAGTAATTGATGACCCCTCTGTCATTTCACCCGAAACAATCGAAACAAGGTGAATGACATGAGAATAGAATTGTACCTCGCGGTAACTCTCCACCTTTATGTTCACCGCATACCTGCTGAGGTCGTTGCGGGCAAGATCAACAAGCATGATATGCTCCGCATTCTCTTTAACGTCAGTTGTAAGCTTCTTTGCCAGCAGTTTATCATTTTCATCATCTCCTGAACGTTTGAATGTTCCTGCAATTGGATTTATGTATGCCTTCCTGTTCTGGATCTTCAGATGGGTTTCGGGTGATGATCCGAATAGTTTATAATTGCCATAATCGAAATAAAAAAGATAAGGCGAAGGATTAATTGACCGTAATGCACGATAGACATTAAAGTCATCACCCTTGAATTTTTGCCTGAACTGACGCGACATCACAACCTGAAAGACATCACCCCTGTAACAGTGTTCCTTGCCTTTAGTTACTATCTTTTTATAATCATCATCAGAAATATTTGACTGTTCATTTCCTTCAGTCCTGAAAGAATAAACGGCTATATTCCTGCTGTTAAGTAATGTAGTGATCTTATCTATTTCACTTGCCTCATGTTCAATCTGATTCTCAATAATATATAGCTTATTCAGAAAGTGATTTATCGCGATTATAAATTTGAAAAAGCTGTAATGCATATCAGGTATTTTGTAATCGGCATTACCGGCTGCGTTAATTTTGACTTTTTCAAAATACTCAACCATATCATACGAGATATATCCGAACAATCCGTTCACGGGGATTTCCTTTGCCATATCTGTCAGTCCGAATGACCTGTAGAATTCATTGAATCTAACCTTAAACAGGTTGTGATTTTTCAATTCTGTTTTAATGATTTCCCCGTCAGGATATGTTTCAGTTATAATTCCGCTGTCCACTTCAAAGCTTGCGGCAGGTTTCAGGCAGATGAAAGAGAAGCTGTTCTCATTGCCGTGATAATCTGAGCTTTCGAGGAGTAGGGAGTTGGGGAATACATCCCTTATCCTCAGGTATATGCTCACAGGAGTGATCAAATCGGCGAGCATTTCAGTGACATTGATGCGGATATTTATTTTTTTCATAAGTGGACTGTTTAAAATTAAAACGGTCTGTCGTGAGAACGACAGACCGTTGTTAATATCATTTACTTTTTATTACAATCAGCTGGTAGTCTCACAATTTATTGTGAAATTTACTTAACCACCAGCACCAGATTGTACAAATTACTTTCATATTTTCATTTATCACGGTACAAACTTAAACAATGTTTTTAATAAAACAAAATAATATCCGGTAATATTATATGCTGACACAATTAAGAAGAGACCATCCCACACAGAATGAACTCCGTTTCGTGCTATTCAGGTTACAAAACATGGGGTAGGCTTGAGTAGTGTATGTAAACCAATATGTTGAAAATAAAAACTGCCTGTATTTATCTTATTTACAGGCAATTAATAATTTTATCAGTGGAGCTGGCGGGGGTGCTTCTCCCGATAAATCGGGATCAGCCGTCCCTTAGCTTCAGTCCTGCAAATAAGCGCTGCCATTTGCCTGTCGGCAAATGGTTTATTTATTTTCCTGTTTCGCTTATGAGAGCAAGCTCTCACCGCTTCACTGTAAAATAAAAACCACTTCCTTGCGGAAGTGGCAGCGCTTGCTTGATCGTGGAGCTGGCGGGAGTCGAACCCGCGTCCAAACATGGAGACCATATGCTTTCTACATGCTTAGTCCTGCTTGATTTTCGTGACCTGTCAGCTGCAGAACAACCTAACAGATCCTTAGTTCCTGTTTGCTTCACCATCCGTGCGGAACGACCTTCAGGCTAGCCCCGGATTGCGTGCGCCTCCGTATCGGGTTGGATCAGGGCATGACCGCCCGGGAGACGTCCCGTCCCGACTCATGAGCCGGGATAAAGCTTAAGTTACTTTGTTCGCCTAAGCAGCGAGAGCGTAATTAGTTTCGCCAGTTATTGTTTTGTGACACTGTTTAAGGAACGCGTTACCACATCCTGCATGCTTACATACCACCCCTCATGCTGTCAAAACCAGGTCAGCCCCGAGGATGGCAAAGGGCTCAGGGCTTGGGTCTCAGGGCAAGAAGTTATTCTTAAAGCCCTGTGCCTTGTGCCTTGTGCCTTTTTTGCAAAGATACATTATTGTTAAAGAACAGCGAAATCTATTTCAAAAATCAGGCCGGAGTGTGTATCTTCACAGAACAATCTTAAAGCAGACAGAATTCCGGAAACTTAACTCTGACTTTAGAATATGGGAAAAACACTCAAAATAGGTATTCTGCGTGAGACCAAGAACCCACCTGACAGAAGGGTGGCACTGTCACCTACACAGATAACAGAGCTTGAAGAACAATACTCCAACGTTGAATTCATTGTCCAACCAAGTGATATAAGATGTTTTTCGGATGAGGAATATGAATACCTGGGAATACCCTTGAAAGAAGACCTTCAGGAGTGTGATATCCTGATGGGCATTAAAGAAGTGGACATAAGAACCTTTATTCCGGGCAAAACATATCTTTTCTTTGCACATGTAGGGAAAAAACAATCCTATAACAGGGAGATGCTCAGGGATATGGCTGAAAAGAAGATACGGCTCATTGATTATGAATACCTTACAAATGATATCGGTGAAAGGGTAATCGCATTCGGAAGGTATGCGGGAATTGTCGGAGCATATAACGGATTGAGAGCCAGAGGCATAAAAACCAACAGGTTCAAGCTTAAGCCTGCACACCAGTGCCATGATCTCGAAGAGATGTGGGCTGGCCTTCGTCTGATAGAACTGGCTGCGGGATTAAAAATCCTTATAACAGGCGGAGGACGTGTGGCAAACGGCGCCATGGAAACATTAAACGTCTGCAACCTGGTACAGGTTAATCCGGAAGATTTTTTGAACCGTGAGTTTGACGTTCCTGTTGTATGCCAGATTGGCCCGGAACACTATGTAAGACAAAAGGGTGGAAAGAAGTTCATCTTCAGCTATTTTATTAAACATCCCCGTGAATTTGAATCAACCTTTTTGCCTTTTACGAAGGTGACTGATATTCTTGTTGCAGGGCATTACTGGGATCCACGATCACCGGTCTTCTTCACAAAAGATGATATGAAACAACCGGGATTCAGAATCTCTGTTATAGCGGATATAAGTTGTGATGTAAATGGTCCGATACCTTCAACGATAAGAGCCACAACCATATCTGATCCATTCTTTGGTTATAATCCTCAATTGGAAAAAGAGGAGCCTCCATTTTCAAGAGCTTCGAATATTACTGTAATGGCTGTTGACAATCTTCCCGGCGCACTTCCCCGGAATGCATCACTTGATTTCGGCAAACAACTGATGCAGAATGCATTGCATGATCTGCTGTCGGAAACAGAGAGCCCAATGATCGAGAGAGCAACAATACTGAAAGATGGCATGCTTACTCCGGCATTTGATTATCTGAGTGATTATTTAAGTAATCCAGACACCTGATACCCGATATGTATCGCCTGATACCCGACGCCCGACACCTTTTTATATCTGTTCTATTTTATTAAATTTGAAATTTACTGGTTATTAGTATGCGAATAATAATCCTTGGAACTGCCCATCCCTACAGAGGAGGCCTGGCATCTTATAATGAGCGGCTTGCCAGACAATTCATGTCCGAAGATCATGAGGTGAAGATACTGACATTTACATTGCAGTATCCGGGATTTTTATTTCCGGGGAAAACTCAATATACTGACAGTCCTGCACCGGAGGGGATCAATATTTCAAGGATTCTGAATTCAATAAATCCCTTTAACTGGATCAGAACAGGATACAGGATAAGGAAAGAGAAGCCCGATATTTTAATTATTAAATACTGGCATCCCTTTATGGCCCCCGGCTTTGGTACAGTCGCCAGGATTGCCGGGAAAAAGAAAAAAGGAAATACGAAGGTCATCTGCATTTTCGACAATGTTATACCTCATGAAAAGAACGTTTTAGACAGGTTTCTTACAAGCTATTTTGTTCAGAGTATTGATGGTGCCATTGTTATGTCAAAAAGTGTCGGTGATGATCTTAACAGCTTCAAGGTCAATATCCCGATAGCATTCAATCCTCATCCTCTGTATGATAACTATGGATCGATGATAACACGTGAAGAGGCTTTGAAGAAACTCGACCTCAACTCCGGATATTCATATCTCTTATTCTTCGGATTTATAAGGACATACAAGGGATTAGATCTTCTATTGGAAGCTTTTGCCGACAGCCGCTTCCGTAACAGGAAGCTGAAGCTGATAATTGTCGGTGAGTTCTATGAAAGCGATACTCCATATAAAGAAATTATCGAAAAACATAATATAGCTGATGATATCATACTTAATGACCGTTTTATAAAAGAGGAAGAGGTAGCTCTTTTCTTCAGCGCGGCCGACCTTGTTGTTCAGCCCTACCGCAGCGCCACTCAGAGTGGTGTGACACAGATCGCCTATCATTTTGAAAAACCTATGCTGGTGACAGATGTCGGAGGATTAAGCGAAATAGTAATTGATGGCAAAAGCGGTTATGTTGTGCCTCCCGAACCAGCTAAAATAGCAGATGCTATTGATGATTTTTTTGCTAACAACAGGCAGGAGTTTTTTATAAAAGGAGTAAAGGAAGAAAAAGATAAATTTACATGGGATAAAATGACAGGAACAATAACAAAAATTATTGAAAAAATATAAAGCTAATATATAATAGATGAAGTGGTCCGGGTACTAGGTACTAGGTACTGGGTACTGGGTCTTTCAACCAGCACCCAGCACCCAGCAACCAGCAACCAGCAACCAGCAACCAGCAACCAGAATCATGATATACAGAAGCAAAGCCCCTTTACGTCTCGGACTCGCAGGAGGAGGAACTGATGTCTCTCCCTATGCCGATCTTTATGGCGGAGCCGTGTTAAATGCAACAATCGATCAGTATGCATACTGCACAATTGAAGAGACTGGTTCCGGATCAATAATTATCAATGCTGCCGATCTGAACCTGAAGAAAAGATATCCGTCATGCCCGGAATTACCTGTCGACGGGTGTCTCGACCTTCATAAAGGGGTATATAACAGGATTATACGTGATTTCAGGATCACAAAACCTCTCTCTTTCAAAATTACAACCTTTTGTGATGCACCTCCCGGGAGTGGCCTTGGCACTTCATCTACAATGGTTGTGGCTATACTGAAAGCATTTACAGAATGGCAGAACCTGCCGCTTGGCGATTATGACATGGCTCATCTTGCCTGCCAGATAGAGAGGAATGATCTCGGTCTGCGAGGAGGCAGACAGGACCAGTATGCTGCGACATTTGGCGGATTCAATTTCATAGAGTTCTATAAAGATGACAGGGTGGTAGTTAATCCCCTGAGAATAAAACAGTGGATTGCTGATGAGCTTGAAGTTTCGATGGTGCTCTTTTATTCAGGGGCATCAAGATCGTCAGATAAAATAATCAGGGAGCAGCAGACAAATACTGTGAAAAGAAAAAAGATACCGCTTGAGGCTACACATCGTATCAAAAAGAATTCCTATTTAATGAAAAACTATCTGCTGAAGGGAGATATAGTTAAGTTTGCAAAGGAACTGGGAAGAGAGTGGGAGAATAAAAAGAAAATGGCAGCATCAATAACAAATATGAACATCGAAAAGATATATAAAGCTGCCATTAAATCAGGTGCTTACGGAGGTAAGGTATCCGGAGCGGGAGGAGGTGGTTTCATGTTTTTTACTATTGATCCGGTAAGGAGACTCGAACTTATTAATACCTTGAACAGGTTCAACGGAAAAATCATTAACTTCCATTTCAGCGAAAACGGCTGCCAGGGATGGAAAGTAAGTTAAAAGTTAAAAGTTAAAAGTTAAAAGTTAAAAGTTAAAAGTAGAAAGTAATAAATTGTTGATAGATGCAGGAAAAAATAAAAAGTCAAATAAAGAGTTCAGTTGAATTAAAGCAGAAATTGCTTGAAATGCCGGAAGTGTTATCTGGTATTGAGAAAGCAGCACAGGCAATAATTGCAGCTTTCAGAGATAAAAAGAAATTGCTGCTGGCTGGAAACGGAGGCAGCGCTGCTGATGCCCAGCATATTGCAGCAGAATTTGTTAATCGTTTCGGATTCGACCGGCCGGCATTGCCCTCCGTAGCCCTCTCAACCGATACTTCAGTTTTAACATCAATAGGTAATGACTCCGGATTCGAGAAAATCTTTGCAAGACAGGTCGAAGCCCTGGGAAATGAAGGTGATGTATTCATTGGAATTTCTACATCAGGAACATCCGAGAACATTATCAGGGCATTGAATGTCTGCAGAAAGGTGAATATTGTAACTATAGTGCTTACAGGTATTTTTGGCGGACCAATGAAAGACCTGTGTGATATCTGTATTAAGGTTCCTTCAGACAAAACACCTCGTATTCAGGAGGCACATAATCTTATTGGCCATATAATTTGCAGTCTGGTTGAAGAGGAATTGTTCGGTCGGGAAAAACCTGTAAAGTAATGGAAGCAATCATACTGGCAGGAGGTATGGGAACCCGTCTCAGGAAAGCTGTTCCTGATGTTCCCAAACCAATGGCCCCGGTGAATGATAAACCATTTATCTTTTATCTGCTTAAATGGATTAAACAATATCAGGTTGATAAAATTATTCTGTCCACCGGTTATAGACCTGAATGTTTTTTCGAATATTTTGGCGATTTGTTCGAAGACATTCCGCTCATTTATGTAATGGAGAAGAAGCCATTAGGTACGGGAGGTGCAGTGATCAAAGCGCTTGCCCAAACAACTGGGAATAATATCCTGATTGTCAACGGAGATACCTGGTTCCCGATCAACCTTGACAGATTTTATGCTTCACATCTTAATAATAAAAACCGGTTCTCCGTAGCATTGAAAAGAATGAAGGAATTCTCACGTTACGGGTCAGTCGAAATAAGCAGAGATACAATAATCAGATTCCATGAAAAGAAATTCTGTTCCGAAGGTCTTATAAATGGGGGTATATACCTTATCAACAGGAAATATTTTGAATCCAGGGAATTTCCGGTAGTATTTTCCCTGGAGGAAGAAATTCTGGCCAAGGAAGCAGGAACATCCCTGTTAAAAGGGATGATTTTTGATGATCCCTTCATTGATATTGGATTACCGGAAGACTTCCAAAGAGCTTGTAATATCCTGAGGGGTCAGTTAAAAAAGCTATAAATGAACAGAGCATTATTTCTGGACCGCGATGGAGTTGTTAATGCTGACAGAGGCTATGTTTACCTGAAAGAGCATTTTGAGTTTACAGAGGGTATCTTTGATCTCTGCCGGGAATATGCTGATGGCGGGTATATTTTAATTATTATTACAAACCAGGCTGGAATAGCAAAAGGCTTGTACACTGAGGCTGATTTCAACAGGCTCACGAAATGGATGACAGAGGAGTTCAGTAAAGAAGGGATAACAATCACAAAAGTGTATCACTGTCCTCATCATCCCGATATTGACGGATTTTGCGGCTGCCGCAAACCGGAACCGGGGATGATCCTTCAGGCAGTAAAGGAATTTGATCTCGACATTAAAGAATGTATCCTGATAGGTGATAAGGAAACCGACCTTGAAGCCGGACGCAGAGCAGGAATACCGGAAACTAACCTGTATTTTCTCCCCCAAGGGGGAAATGGTCCGCCATCTGGCGGACCAGAGGGGGTCATAAATTGACCTTATCTTTAATAAGATATCTGTTCCTCTCCGCAGAGTTTCTGTTTATCAGCTCGCCGAGGAATCCTGTCAAAAACAGGAGAGATCCTATCACCATAACTGTTAAGGCTATGTAGAAGTAAGGGCTGTCGGTGACCAGGGGAGCCCTGAGATGATTGTGTACAAATACCAGCTTTCTTATTCCCAGGTATCCTGCCATAATAAAGCCAATCAGGAACATAAGTGTTCCAAGCGATCCGAAAAGATGCATGGGACTTTTACCGAAGCGGGTTATAAAACCGATTGTCAGCATATCAAGATATCCCTTCATGAATCTGTCGAATCCATATTTGGTCTCGCCGTATTTTCTTGCTCTGTGTTCAACAACTTTCTCGCCGATCTTTCTGAATCCCGCCTCCCTGGCAAGCATCGGAATATAACGATGCATTTCACCATACACTTCGATGCTCTTCACTACCTCGTTACGGTATGCTTTCAGTCCGCAGTTGAAGTCATGAAGCTTTATGCCTGATGATAATCTGGCAGTGCGGTTATATATCCGGCTTGTAGATCGTTTGATGAAGGGGTCATGTCGTTTCTTTTTCCAGCCCGATACCAGGTCGTAGTCCTCTTCGCGTATCATTCTGACAAGCTCGGGTATTTCATCAGGAGAGTCCTGGAGGTCTGAATCCATTGTTATCACAACTTCACCGGTTGTTTCTCCGAATCCTGTATGCAGGGCTGCGGCTTTCCCGTAATTTCTTCTGAACTTAATTCCTTTTACAAATTTTTTATTTTCAGCCAGATCCCTTATTATGTTCCACGATGAATCGCTACTCCCGTCGTCAATAAATATTATCTCGAACGAGAATCCTGTACCGGTGCATACCTTCTCAATCCAGTCTGACAGCTCCCTGACAGACTCTTCTTCATTAAAAACAGGAATGACGACTGAGAGATCCATGTTAATTGGTTTCAGGCTCTTCTTCTGTTGTTTCAACAAGCGGGTTACCCTCTTTGCGGACGAATGCTGCTACAATCAACGACATAATCAATCCGTAGAACATATTCCCTATTATGCTTATAGGAGCTATGATTGCCGGTATCATAATTTTTTTCTGAATATTCATGCTCATGTCAATAGCTTCCTGGGGCACTTCCCTCTTCAGCAATTCCTCTTCAGTGAGTGCAAGCTGTTTATCCAATAAATTAGTGTCAATGACAGCATAAAGAAGATACGTGAATATTGCAGTGATAATTGCATAATAAAGAATAATGATCATTCCTGCTCCGAGAGCCTGGCCGTAGGTTATCATACCATGTCTGTAGTTATCTCGATATGATTTTAACAGCAAGAATAGAATTACAATCTGCAAAAGCATGAATACCCATCCCTGGATCTTATTAACTGACAGATCTAAAAAATACATGATCATTGTGTAGACTATCCCTACGAGACCCAGTATTACCCCGTAAGTAAGGTTTGCTTTCCACGCATTAACATTATTTTCCATGATTCAATGATTAGATTATTTCAAAAATGTTGAATTAAAACAAATATAGTGTAAAAATAAGAAAGGAATCTTTCTGATCCTGAATAATAATTTTGCCTGCACACCTGAAATTTGTATTTTTGCAGGGGGTAAGTCTTATACGACCAGCTCCTGCTGAACTCCCCCAGGATCGGAAGGTAGCAAGGGTAGGTGGTTGTAGCGGTGCGATATAAGTAGCTTACCCTCTTTTTTCTTCACATCATGTTAATCCGCATATATCCCGAAAATCCCGATCCTAAACGTATCAGACAGGTTGTGGATATGCTGGAATCAGGAGGTATAATAATATACCCTACCGACACGGTTTATGCCATGGGCTGCGATATAAAGGCAAATAAATCGATTGAAAAGATAGCAAAGCTTAAGGGTCTTAACCCGGAAAATCCTGATCTTTCGCTGATCTTTCTTAATATGAGTCAGTTATCGGAATATACCATAATAAGAGATAATTCAATTTTCAAGCTTTTAAAGCGAAATCTTCCGGGTCCGTTTACCTTTATTGTTAAAGCAAATAACCAGATCCCCAAATTGTTCAAGAACAGGAAAAAGACAGTTGGTATAAGAATACCCGACAATAACATAGTACATGAACTGGTGAGGGAGCTGGGTCGACCGATAATCACCACCTCCATTCATGATCAGGATGAGATCATTGAATATACAACTGATCCGGAGCTTATTTATGAGAAGTACAGTTATTTTGCCGATATCGTTATAGATGGAGGTTATGGAAGCAATGAGGCTTCAACAATTGTCGACTGTACGGGAGAGGAAATAGTAATAGTCAGGCAGGGCCTTGGTATTTTGGAATGGTGAAATTATAATTCTTAAAAAATAGTACAATTTGCTGACAGTTGCTTAATATAGCGGTTCATCGCCTGTAGAAACCTCTTGTAAAGAAAACCAGAACCGACAACAATTCCAGCCTTCCAAGAAGCATCAGAAATGCAAAAAACCATTTCCCTATGATCGGGGCAGCCGCATAATTTGAGAATGGTCCAAACGTGCCAAATGCCGGACCGATATTTCCGAGCATGGCTGCCGAGGTGCTGAATGCTGTAATTATATCATATCCCATAAATGAAATAACTATTGAGCTCAGGCATATCAAAAAAAGGTATAATATTAAGAAAACCAGGATGTTATGAATCATGCTATCTGCAACCACCTTTTTATCAAGCCGTACCGGTATTGAAGCGTTCGGGTGTATCATCCTCCTCATTTCATGACGTATATTCTTCGCAATAAGAAGTATCCGGCCAATTTTTATGCTGCTGCCGGGTGAACCTGAAGTACCGCCGGTGAACATAAGAATAAAAAGAATGAATATCAGAAAACTGCCCCACTGGCTGTAATCACTGTTATAGAACCCGGTTGTGGTAATTATTGAAATAGTCTGAAAAGTCCCTTCAAGAAAACCTTTTCCTGCTGAGAAACCCGGTTTAAATGCCAGGGCTGTTGATACTATCAGTATAAAGGCAAGGCAGAGTACAGTGTAGAAAATAAACTCATGATTGCCAAAGGCTTTTTTATAATTCCGTTTCACCACATGGTAGAAGAGGGTCATATTTGTTCCGGCTGTGAACATAAAAACAGTAGTGATAATCAGTACCGGCGGTGATCCGAAGGAGGAGATACTATGGTCTCTTGTTGAAAAACCTCCGGTTGACATTGTTGTTAGTGAATGGCATACTGAATCAAATAAAGGCATTCCGCTGATAATGAGCAATATTGCTTCAGCCATTGTGAGGATTGTATATATACTGATCATTCTTTTGGCTGAACCGCTGACCCTGGGATTGATTTTATCAGTCGTCTGTCCTGTGAAATCTGTCATTGTAAGCTGTACATTCAGTGATTTCACAACCGGTATAAGCGACAGCGATATCAGTATAAACCCCAGTCCGCCGAGCCACTGGGTCATACTCCTCCAGAACAAGACACCGTAAGGCAATGATTCAATGTCGGTAAGAATTGTTGCGCCCGTTGTGGTGAATCCTGATATTGATTCGAAGAATGCATCTCCAAAATTTTTGATCGAACCGCTTAGAATGAATGGCAGCGTTCCGAAAAGACTGCATATTATCCACAATCCGGTAATTATGATATAGCCCTCTTTATACCCTGACAATCTTTCTTCATTACGCAGGGGAGTGAAAACAAGTATTCCGGTAACTACCGTGATTATCGCTGAGAAAAGTAATTTTATTGCTGCGGGTTCTTGATAAAGAAATGATACAGCCGCTGAAAGCAGCATAATTAATCCTTCAAAAATGAGCACCTGGCTGAAAACCCTGGCAATGACTCTGAAGTTAACCATTCCTTATCAGGTAAAGAATTTTGTCAGGCGGTCATGAGCTGACGGTAATGTAAAGACGACCACTTTGTCGTTGGCTTTGATTATTGTATCTCCGGTTGCTATAAAAGGGACACCATCTCTTGTTCCCCCTCCGACAATAGCATCCTTTGGGAATTCAATTCCCCTGAGCGTTCCTTTTGTTATTTTTGCGTTTGCCGGAACAAGAAACTCAAGAACTTCGGCTTCAGTCCCGGTCATGTACTTGACCTGGGTGACATTCGGGTTAAGTGTATGCCTGAAGATCCTGCTTGCGGCAGAAATCTTTTTATTGATAATGGTATCTATACCTGAATTTTCTGCGAGGTCAATATACTCAATATTTTCAACCTCTGCAATTGTCCTTTTAACCCCCATCTTTTTTGCAAGCAGACAGGAGAGAATATTTGTTTCAGAGTTACCGGTTACCGCGACAAAAGCATCCATTTTTGAAATGCCCTCCTGTTCAAGCAGGTCAGCTTTCCTGCAATCGCCGCAAATCACCAGTGTGTTATCAAGTATCTCCGACAGATCCGCACATTTCTCAGGATTTGAATCGATTAGCTTCACTTCGCAGTTTTTCTGCAGGTAAAGCGCTATATGCTTCCCTATCCTGCTTCCCCCTAGAATCATGATGTTCCTCGCTTCAAAAACCTTTTTGCCCGATGTCTTCATCATCTCGTTTATCCCTTCGCGTGTTGTAATTACGAAGACCAGATCACCAGGAAGAAATTGCTCGTTACCTCTTGGAATGAGAGTCTTGTCATTGCGCTTTATCGCAACAGCCCTGTACTTGTCAGTTTTATTGGTTCTGGCTATATCAGCCAGACTTTTATTGATTATGGGTGCATTCTCATCAAGTCGCTGGACATACATCGAGAGCAATCCCTCAGAAAACTCCATAAATTCTGTTGCGCCTGTCTCATGAAGTAATCCCAGCACTTCCCTGGCAGCAATATGTTCGGGATAGATTAGTGAATCAATACCCAGCGTTTTGAAAAACTCCGGGGTCGATTGTTCCAGGTAATCAATGTTATCAATACGCGCAATAGTTTTCAGGGCTCCGAACCTCTTGGCAAGAATTGATGCAATAATGTTTGTATCTTCAGAATGTGTGACAGCAATAAACAGATCAGTCTTTTTCTGAAGAATCTCCTGAAGGATCTTCACCGATGTGGCTGATCCGTGATATGTAAGAACATCAAGAGAGGATTTAATAGGATTCAATCGCTCATCATCAGTATCAATAAGGATGATATTATGGTTTTCATTTGACAACAACTTGGCCAGATGTGTCCCAACTTCACCAGCACCTGCAATAACTATTCTCATAAAACTTATGACTGAAATAAAGAACAAAATAATGGATAAATAGCGTAATACTCAAGTTTTTTCATAGAATAATTAATAAGGTTCAATTACAGATTCATATGAAAGGCGCCCTGTTTTTTTACGAAATGCACCCTTAGAGCATTTATTTTATCGATATTCCATGGCACTGCCGGGACTTCTGAACTTATTACCAGTGCATCCAGTGGCACTTTATATTGAATGTTCTTTTCAATTACCGGCCTTTTACCGGCAAGAATCACAACATCGGGGGAATTACTTATAAGCATGGAATTGTTTAGCAGGCTGGTTACCATGATCTTCTTTCCTGCTGCACTGAGCTGAAACATATTTTCACGGAGTACATTTTCTCTGAGTTTAAGATTTAGTGCCGAGGAGTGCCTGGTTACCTCTTGTCGCACAATACAGGTATCTGAATAGATGTTCAGTATATTGCCTGTCCTTACACCAACAATCGACGAACCTGTTGAATTATAGACAATTAACTCATTTGTTCTCCTGTATGAAACTTCCTTGATCGTACCAGCCAGAACAAAAAGCAGAAGCGCCGAAAAGGGAAGGAGTGCCGGGATGGATTTTCTGTTCAGAATGTAGCGGGTGAAAAGAAAAACAGATAATGTAAGAAGTATGCATTCTGTACCGGTGATACCTATATTTTCAATGGTAGAGAATGGCAGGGAAGATACCATTTCAGTAAGGCGTTCTGTGAGTCCGGCCGTTAGATCCAGCATCCTGACAATAATCATGGAAAGAAAACGAAACGGGAATGTCAGGGGCACCAGTGCACCAAGGATTATTACCAGTGAAGCAACAGGTACTATGACAATATTCGACAGTATAAACCATACAGGAAAGCGGTTGAACAGCATGATGGTGAGTGGCATTGTTCCGGCCTGCGCAATTATTGTAACAGCAGCTGACTGCCATATCAGATCAGGCAGCCGTTGCCTGAAGGTGATCTTCTTGTAAAGATCACGATAGAAGCATATTATATAGATCACGGCTGCATAGGAGAGCTGAAATCCGGCATCAAATATTACAGAGGGCCTGATAAGCATCAGGACAAAAGCAGATGTCAACACTGAATTGATGCCATTAACAGGTCTCTTCATGATCTTTCCTGCCTGCAGAAAAGAAAACATAAGTGAAGCACGCAGCACAGAGGAGGAAAGCCCTGTGATAAAGGCAAATGTCCATAAGAGAAGTATCGTGATAATTACTCTTACTATGTTCAGCCTGCCCTTCAGAAAAAACAGCATCCTGAAGACAAACATGCTCAGAATAAGGGCGTGCAAACCCGAAACGGCCATTACATGCATTATTCCTGCTTTCATAAAATGCTGTTTCTGCTCAGGGTCAAGCATGTTTTTCTGTCCAAGGGTTATGGCTGCAACAAGAGCCAGCCTCTCTTCTCTTATACCTCTCTCCCTGAACATTTCAATAATCCTTTCCCTTATCATTAAAGCCCTATGCTTCAAGCTTATATCTTCACCGGCGGAGTACCTGAAAATGTCATTTTCATCAATAAATGCGATATATCTTATTCCCCGTGTTTCCATGTAGAACCTGTAATCAAATTCATAGGGATTGCCTCTGCTTGTTATTTCAACCGGTGTACATCTGATCGTCATCCGGTCTCCGGGGCGAAAGGAAGGAGAAACTGAATCTTTCCTGTAATAGAGCATCAGTGAACCATTCACAGATCTCTGACACTTTTTAGTGATCCTTTTTTCAAGCTTCAGTATCAACCTGTAGCTTTTATCTTTTTCTTCGGGATAATCTGACAGGATGCCTGTAAACAATGCCTCCTCACGTTCAATTATTGATATTCTGTTTTTCTCTTTAGTGTAAAGGAGAAGTCCGCAAATGAACAGTGCAAGAGTCAATGCGAAACCATAAATATGATTTGTCAGTTGCCTGTTGTAAAAAAGGCTGATAGAGAAGAGAACAAGAATAACTATTCCCGAAAGCATTAAGAACAGATCTCCAGGTGTTATATAAAGACCTGTTACTATTCCCAAACATAAGGGTATACAAATCCGAAGAAACGGAATTTCCTTATTAAGCACAGTCTGCAGCTTTTGAGACTGTATAAAGATAAAAAAAAGTTTGGAGTAACTAAAGTTTTTTTAACTCTAAGTACTCTAGGCACTTTTAATCTTTTGTCCTGGAAGAATT
>Ga0315537_1001687_pt1 | contig 17222 bp, 11 predicted proteins | sample SalMarSW160270MG_FD_203091 | JGI IMG/M metagenome (GOLD analysis project Ga0315537, IMG submission 203091) | Salt marsh sediment microbial communities from the Plum Island Ecosystem LTER, Massachusetts, United States - Salt Marsh Sediment SW1602-70 ... | reverse complement strand
AGAGAAGGCTCCAAGGATATTTATGGTGCGTCTTCTGACAACGGCCCGTGGACGAATTTGGTCGTTGTTTCGGACGCAGGCGATACTTATAACCAGTCGAGTCCCGCAATCGCAGCCGAAGATACGAGCTCGAGGTTGCATCTGCTCTGGGCGGATGACAGCGGTGAAGACTACGACATTTTTTATGCAGAGACTTCCGGCGGTTTGCCTTCGTCTCCGCTGGCTGGTAGCAGCATCATCGATGACACAACCGACGCCGACCAACTGGCGCCTGCAATTGCAGTATCCGGCAGTACGGGCGACGACCTGCACGTTTTTGCATGCTGGCTGGACGAAAGGAACAGCGACAGCGACCTGTACTTTGTTCAGGTCGGCTCCGGCAGCGGAACCAATGTTTTCGTCGGTGACGGAAGTACAAATTCCAACCAGAACAAACCGGTTATGGGTCTGGACAAGCTCGGGTATCCGTACCTCGCCTGGAGCGACGACAGGAACGACGGCTCTGATATCTATTATGCCGCGAGTACATATATTGACCCGCAGGCCCTCGCACAGGAGCAGGTTTCAGCTGCAAGTGGCGCCGTTGTCGGCATTAGCCCGGCCAGGGTAAGCCAGGTTGATGATGTATCTGTCAGTATTCCATCAGGGGCCTGGCAGTGTGACGTGGATGTAAAAATTTCAAAGGTACAAAACATCCCGGAGTTTTCAACTTGTACTCCTGTAACTAATTATGATATCGGCCCGAGCGGCATAAATTTCGACAAACCGGTCACTGTAATTATCCCTTACAACGTCAGCGATTATCCGGGCCCGCTTATTCCTTATTGCTATGGGCCTCAGGAACATAATCCCAGCCAGGATGGTATAACAGCGATTGAAAAGCTCGTGATATCGTCTTCTATTCACGCGATACGATTCCAGGCTACACATTTCTCACAGTTCATTCTCGCCTCCGCCACTGACGCGAATGAGCCGAATGTGGTTTGGAGATTCGGTACATTCGGTGACCGGAGGAACGTTAAATTAGCTGTTACAGGTCTTGATGACAGTCCGCTGAATCTGTCTTTGCGTGGGAGCGGTTATGGCGAGGTTATACAAGGCGACGGTCTTAGTCGGATTGTTCTCTACGACACAACCGGAAGCACCGCATTAAGAATGTCATCTAAAAATCGAAAATCAAGATGTGCCGTCGGTGATATCGTTGTAAACGGTTCCCTAAGGGACATAAAGGCAAAAGACATCAGTCTGGAAGGAGACCTCACCGTCACCGGCAACCTGGGCAGAATCACTTTGGCCAATGTGTCCGGCAGTAATATAACGATAGGCTCGACGTCCAATCCCGGCAGGAGCGTTTCTTTCCGGTTCGGAAGGGTCAGCGACTCGAATATAAACAGCCAAATCCCAATTCGCCGCCTGACCGCAATAGACTGGCTGGATAACGACTCAACCGCCGACCAGATAACCGCACCGTCAATCGGCAAACTGAAAATAACCGGAAGCCGTCGAGGCAATGTAGCCGGTGATTTCTACGCCGATGTAATATTAACCGGAAATATGGGCAGAGCCTCAATTGCCGGCAGCCTGATAGATTCTGACTGGTCTGTGAATGGGTGCATAGCTGCCCTGGCGGTAAAAGAAGCTTCTGAGAACAGCTACGTTTGCTCTACGGGCAGTATTGCGAGCATAAGCCTTGGCGCAGCGTATGATAGTGACTTTCTTGCCGGTTTCGACCCTGATTATGATGAACAATGGCCGGCTGCGGTGTCCGGTTTCCTCACGACCGTCGCTCGAATTAACTCGTTCACAATTACAGGGCTAAAGACACAACCTGACGAATACTACTTCGTCAATACCAACGTCTCGGCCCCGTTTATAGGCCGCGTGCATCTGCTCAACCTTCAAACGCAGAACTCGGGCTGTGATTTCGGCCTATGGACTTTGGAGAACAGTGCCGGAAATATCCTGGCCTCGGTCAGTAACAAAAGCACAATCGATAGCGACGAGAGCTTTACTGTAAGGCAGGGAGATGGAATCCCTGGAAGCGTGGATGATTTTTGGATGGAAATACTCGAGCCGTAGAGATATAAAACAATAGCGGTGCCGGGGGCGGCTTTTTTCATACGTGGTTTACGGGGGTTATTATTGGGGGTTATCGGTGTTGTTCCGTTCTGTACATCAAACGCTTGTATAGCGGAGTCAACAAGAGACCGGCTTGTGTAAACATCGCGTAAGGTGCGCACTCAATGAACAGACTGGCTAAATATGCTGTTAGGGTGTTTGTGGTAATCACAATAATGCTGGTCCTGGCCTCGGCCGGCATAATTGTTAAGATGCAATTATCACAGGCCGAATGTCAAGATTTCCCCGGCACAGCGGACAGGCAGCAGATACAGGTGTTTGAGACAGACCAGCTTGAGGCAAAACGCCTCTATCTGGAAAAACAAACGTCGGTCGCATCGGAGCTTACTGAAACAGCAACAGAACCCGCAGATTCGAAACTGCTCTTGGTCGGCGCCATAGCCGGCAGCTCCTCGGATGCCGGAGCACTTATCAAAAATCGGGAATCGAATACGCTCAGGATTTACAAAACAGCTCAGCAGATTGACGGCGGCTATATAGAAAAGATTGAAAAAAACAGAGTCGTCGTACTAAGCGAAGGACGCAGGTATGAACTGAAGCTCGCGGTTGACCGGCCTGAATCGGTGACGGCGCAAATAACAACAAGTAATAAGAATTGGCTGTCCACGGCTGAACAGTCCCGCTCCCAGCCGCCTGCGTCAGACACAGTGCTCACAACTACCAGGAGCCCGATTCCGCAAACACCTCTCGGCTCTTTGGAGATGGTCCTGCGAGAAGCGAAACTCGAACCCTGTTACCTGCAGAACGAGGTGCAGGGATTAACAATAGCGGGCATGGAGAATGTTCCGGTGGCAGGCCGGATGAACCTTAGAAACGGCGACGTGATTCATAGCGTCAATGGTCATCAGTTGGTGAGTAAACAGCAAGCCTGGCAGGTGCTTAAGAAAGCCCGCTCGGAAGATACGATAGATATCGAGGTGTTGTGCCGAGATTGACTCCAGTCACCGAATCCACTGTTCACAGATACGCCTCCCTTGTAGGCGAAGCAGTTACACCCCTATGGAAATTTGCTTTAGCAAATTTTGGTTCTGGGCCGAAGGCCGGAATCCTGCTGGATATGGTACTTAAGCGCACAAGTTCACCGTTGGTTAATTCTGATAGGACTTGCTGTGGCCTGCACATGAACTGATGCTACTTGCTTCTTATGAACATCAGCTTGGCCTGCCCGATGAGGTAGAAGCTGCCCGTTATGCAGATCAAATCCTCTCTGCCTGTTGCACTTTCGGCCAGACGCAGGGCCTCTCGCAGACTAAGTGCGGTCTGATACATCTTGCCGCTAATCTCACTGTAGCGCTCACCAAGGTCCTCAGGCCATGCCGCCTTGACTGAATTGCTCCGTGTGAATATCACCTTATCCGCGCCGTATTGCAGCTCCCGCAGCATCCCGTCGATATCCTTATCGACATTACACCCGAATATCACAACCATCGAGTCGTACGGAATGTTTTGTCCGATAGCATGCATCAGCGCATGGATACTGTCTGCATTGTGCGCTGCGTCTATCATAATCCGCGGGTTGTCGCATATCATTTCCATCCGCCCGGAAAGCGACACCTCGTTCAAGCCCTGCTTGGCCTTTTCATTGTCAATCTTATACCCGCTGTCTTTGAGCTTGTCGAGCATCGCCAGCGCCAGTCCGCAGTTAATCGCCTGATGAGTCCCGTGAAGAGGCACACGCAGGTGCTCGAACTTGCTGTTCGGTGTCGTCAGGCATATCCTTGTGTGCGGCCCTTCCTCCCGGCTTGTTTCAAAGCGGTGTGAAAAATCAATATCCTTTCCGGTGACCATCAGAGGGGCCTTCATCCTGAGCGCCTCGGCTTTAAGCACCTTCATCGCCGAAGGCTCCTGCTCCACCGTGATAATCGGAACACCTCGCTTAAACACACCTGCCTTCTCAGCCGCAATCAGGCTTAGGCTGTTGCCGAGCTGCTCCTGGTGGTCGATACTCAGGCTTGTGATACCTACCACGTGCGGCTTTATAACGTTTGTGCTGTCCAATTTGCCGCCCAGGCCGGTCTCAATAACTGCTATATCCACCTTTTCGTCGGCGAAATGCATAAATGCCAGCGCTGTCATTATCTCAAAGAAGCTCGGCGTCTCGGTCTTTGACAGCTTCTCAACCGGTCTGTAAATCCGGTTCATCAGCTTGAGCATCTGGCTTTTACCAATCTTTTTTGAATCGACAACAATCCGCTCATGCAGGTCTAGCACATGCGGCGAGGTATACAACCCAACTCGATAGTTATTTGACTCCAGCATCTTGGCGAGCATCGTGGCCGTCGAGCCCTTGCCCTTTGTCCCGGCGATATGCACTGTATTTATTTTCTTGTGAGGATTACCAAGTAGCCGCAGCAGGCTCTCCATCCTTGTGAGGTTGAAGGTTGTCTTGTTGTATCGTACACGCTTCTCTTTTTCATAGTCCGTCCGCGCATAAAGGTACTTTATCGCCTCGTCATACTTTCGAAACGCCTTTTTACCGCTTACACGGGCGACTTTCGCAGCACCTTTTTTCGACTGTTTCCTGACTGTCTTTTTAGTGGCCTTAACCATAAGCAAAACATTGTAGCAAAAGTAACCCCACAAGTCAAACCAGCCTATCGCCGCCGTCGGGCAAGTGGCCCAAAACGCCCCATTTACCTGCGTAGGACCTTGTATTCAAGGTACTTACGTCTGAAAGAGAAAATTTGTTCAACCAATGAGAAAATTATTATAACATAAGCTATTCTTATAATATAATAAGTATTACTTATTATATTTACCCCATTGGCAGTCCACATTTTGCGTTTTATCACTGCCGTGGCGGTTATTCACCTGCTGCTGGTTCGGGTTCGATACTCACCGGGCGGGGCGGATAAGTCTGTAATATCGTAAATACGCGTTTCAGGCCCGAATTTAGCCAGCGTCGGCCTGGTGGCTATCACGATAACGCCGTCCAAAACCCGGTAGTCGAGCACACCATCCTCACCCGCAACGGCATTGAGCAACAGTTTCAGGGCAGTTTTCAGTGGCACAGCCTCGATTGGCCCCACTTGTACAGGTGTATCCTTGTCTATACCTGCCCGCTCCAAATCTCGCCAAAACACTGTGAGATTCAGCTTGCCCCCATCACTGCTTTTCAGCTCGTCAAGTGCATCAATAAAAGGCGTTTGTTCACTGACCGTAAGCGTTACTACTGTATTCAGGTCGGTCGCAGACACAGGTGAGGGTTCTGCCGCTGGCGGTATTTGTATCGAATCTTCCTGAAAGAGCTGTTGGTATAATTGCTTTACTTTTTCCTGGTCTAACTCATTGTCCTCAGCGTAGCTTCGTAATATTTCCTTTGCTTTTTGATTATCTTGCAGGGCCCAGCAGCACCGGCCGTACATGTTATGCTCATCGTCCGTCAGCGCGATATCAATAAGCCGTTTGACAACCGTATCACTCTTTTCGTCAACCACGGAAAGGCCGTGATAAACAGCCTTATAGCGCACGTCTCGCTGCTCATCGGCTGACAGCCGCATAAGGATTTCAATGACTTCGTCGGGCTGAGTATCTTTTGCCCAGATAAAATTATTTCCGAGGATGACTGCTGTCCTGGCGCGAACTGCCGGATTACCATCTTGCGAACAGGCGTCCAGAGCCTCGATGAAATCGTTATCCATTGACAGGGCGATGTTATTCCGCCAGACAAATTCGACCGCTTCCAGCCTTTCCTGACTGCTGCCTGTAAGGAATACCTCTTTAATTCGCGGCAGCTCGCTTCCGAATTGACTTATAGTCCTTTGCTCATGCTGCTCCTGTTTCCATTGCCGTTCCCATTTGCCCGCGTCGATTTCACCACGAAAGGCTTTTAGAACAATCTGGGCATGCTCACAATTCTCGGCGTTAGGGTCCTGCAAATATGTTTCGAGCAACTGCTCGAACCCATCTTCCTGATTTGAAGCCTTTATCCCCCAGATAATCCGTCCGAGCTGTTCGTACTCCACAGCTATATCGACGAGCCTTTTCAGAACCCTTTCAGATTTCGGGTTCGCCACGCTTAGTCCGCTATATACCGCGTAATATTTATACTCCGGCTCGAAACTGGCATGATAAACTATATCGAGCGCTTCCTGGTCGTCCGGGTCTTTATGCCATATATATTTGCTCCCGATATGCTGCATCAGAAAATTGCCTTTGTGCTGTACCGTGCATCGTCGCAGTCCGCTTCTGAACAGTTCGAAAAATTCCTCGTCGCTCAGCAAAGCGTTTTTCCTGTTTGCCCAGTATTCATCCAGCTTTTTGCCTGCCTCAGGGTCGTCCGGAAAATACGGTTCAAATATGCCTTCAGCCTGCGCCGGGTTGATACATAATTTTGCCGTGCCGGTGACTAATATTCCTGTCCAGTCGCCGGGTTTCGCCAAAAGGCTGTCTTTGTAATAATCCTGCCCGTGGAACATTAGTTCGAAACTAATGGAGTAATTACCGGGTTTCAGAATTGCTATATGACCGACCGGATGGTTAAAATTCTCTGCTTGCTCTCTGTTGACTGCCAATCCCAAAGAGGCGCTGTCGAGCATCAAGCCTTCTCCGGGTTCGAGTCTGATTCGAATGGCTGGGTTCCACCCCAAATATATGATAGAATTCACCTGTTGTTCCACGCCGTAGCTGTCTTTGATGATACATGTACAAGAGTCATTCACCCATTTGGGCGTTAAAAAATATATGACTTGTTCACTGACGTTCTCGACCCAGAATCGAATTCCTATCTGCTCGCCCGGCGAATAGCACCCTCTATCCGGCACGAGCTCGAACATGCACCGCAGGCCGTTTACATTCTGACCCCATGCCTCATAATTTTGACTTTTATTCTCTGTGCTGTCTATGGCTAAGGGCGTACCGGCCTCGAGTGTTGTTACCGCCGTCGCGAACGTAAGCAACGACGAAAACAAACCTGCTGTAATCAGCAATCGAACCAAGGGCCTGGCCTGATAATTATGTGCTTCTGCCATTGTGTTGAGTTTTTGTATCGTCTTGCACCCCCTTTCGAGCCGGCCTTCAACTACTTTACCACTGTCGGCAGGGCTATCAAGTAGAAAAGCTAATACCGTCTTAATTATGCCGTTTATATATGATTTAGACGCCCAAGCGGACAATTTTTTACAAAAAAATTGCTCAGGAAATGACAAAACAAGGCAATGTTTGGGTAACCTGAAACTTGTTTTTTGCTTGACTCGTCCCGGAATCCCGCTATTTTTTCCTGCAATGAGGAACTCACCGGATATCGAAAAATGGCTTCAACTCATCCGCGCCGACGGTGTCGGCCTCATCACATTTGCGAAGCTGCGCGTGCACTTCGGCTCTGTTGACCGCGCGTTGGGCGCCTCCTTTGCGGAATTGACGCGGGTTGATGGCATAGGCGAACAAACCGCCCGCCGCATTACCGCGACGCGCGACAAATTCGATGTGGATGCCGAATTGGCACTTGCTGAAAAGCTCGGCATCTGGCTGGTGCACCTGCACGACGACCGTTACCCAACACTGCTGCGGCGAATTCCGGACCCGCCGCCTGTGCTCTACATAAAGGGCACGCTCGAAACCGCCGACAACCTCGCAGTCGCCGTCGTCGGCTCTCGTCGATGCAGTACCTACGGCAGCGAACAGGCTGCACGTCTTGCGCACATGCTCGCCTCAACGGGTTTTACCATCGTATCGGGCATGGCCCGCGGCATTGATACCGCCGCGCACCACGGCGCACTTTCGGCCGATGGGCGTACTATTGCAGTCCAGGGCTGCGGTCTTGCAAAGACATTTCCACCTGAGAACGATAAACTTGCCCAATTCATCTCCAAATCCGGTGCGTTGATAAGCGAACTGCCGCTGAACTATGAGCCGCTTTCCGAAAATTTCCCGCCTCGTAACAGAATTATCGCAGGGCTGTCACTTGGAACAATCGTAATAGAAGCCGCTCCGCGCAGCGGCGCCCTCATCACGGCATCAGCCGCACTTGAATATAACCGCGAAGTCATGGCCGTACCCGGAAAAGTCGATTCGCCGCTGAGCAGAGGCACACATCAGCTCCTAAAGCAGGGGGCCCACCTGGTCGAGTCGATTGAAGACATAATGGAAGCCCTCGGCTACATCGGCACGCAGCTCAAAGACCATGCCGCTGCCGCTGAAGCTCAGGTATATGAGGGAATCAAATCGACAACTCCCGACACTGCGACACTCACTCTGCCTGCTGACGAACGACGCGTTTTTGATTCGCTCGACACCGAACCAGCCCATCTCGATGATATTATCACTGCCTCGCGGCTCCCGGCAGCAGGCGCTAACTCCGCCCTGGTCTGCCTCCAGCTCAAAGGCCTGGTAAAAAACCTGCCCGGAAACTTCTTCCAGAAACGATAATGCAAGGATGAAGCTGACCGACAGTCAGGCAACCTTTTACTATGTGCAAAAGTGGCAACAGACCAGCTGTCCAATTGATAAGAAAACCCTGTAAAAGGCTCAAAACAGCCATTTTTATGGGAAATTTGACTTTTTGACAAATCCTCCTATATATAGGTAGCCAAGCGCAACAAAATTTGACCAGAATCCGTAGTTGAGTGTCCATGGCCCTTATATTCGACCAGGCTGCTATCAGCCGAATACAGCAGGCTTCTGACATCGTCGAGGTAGTCGGCGAACACCTGAACCTTGTAAAGAAAGGCAGGGAGATGGTTGGTCTGTGTCCATTTCATGAAGACCATCGCCCAAGTTTGTACGTCAATCCGACCAAGCAGATTTTCAAGTGCTTCGCCTGTGGCGCCGGCGGCGACGTCTTCAAATTCCTGCAGATGCGCGAAAACCTCAGCTTCCCCCAGGCGGTTGAGCGACTTGCCCAGCGAGCAGGAATACAAATCGAACCCAGAAAAACGGCACCCTCTGCCGACCAGGCCGATGATGTAAATCCAAACGACCTTGCCAGGGTCAATGCCTGGGCTGATAAATTCTTCCAGAAGAACCTGCACGACGAAAAGGCCCGGCATGTCGCCGATTATCTCAGCGACAGAGGCATCACCTCTGAGAGTATCGAATTATGGCACATCGGGTTTGCACCTGCCAACGGCGCCGAACTCGCCGCCGCAGCAAAGCGGTCCCGAATTGACGAGCAGTTGCTGACCGCTGCCGGCCTGGCAGTGAGGCAGGCTGGCGCACTTACTGACAAATTCGTAAACCGGCTGATGTTTACTATCACTGATGTCACCGGAAGGGTCATCGGTTTTGGCGGGCGGACCCTCGACGGCCTCGGCGCGAAGTACGTCAACTCGCCTACTACCGTCTTGTTCGACAAGAGTAACTGCCTCTACGGCCTTGGGCAGGCCCGCCATGCAATAGGTTCATCGGGTTGCGTAGTTGTTGTCGAAGGATATACCGACGTCATCATAGCCCATCAGTTTGGTTTCAACAATGTCGTGGCAACGCTCGGCACGAGTTTGACCGAAGGCCACGCAAGAATGCTCAAAAGATATGCAAAGAGTATAACCGTCATCTTCGATAGCGACACCGCCGGCATTGCCGCCGCAAATCGCGCGCTGGAGTTGTGTCTCGCCCAGCAGATTGACATCAAAGTTGCCTCGGTCCCGCAAGGCAAGGACCCGTGCGATTTCCTGCTTGCCGCCGGTGCCGACGCCTTTGCCCAAATACTTTCTCAGGCGGTCGATGTCTTCGAGTTCAAATGGGAAAGATTGCTGGGCAGCTTCGATGCCGACCGCACAATTGCCGGCCGCAAAGCCGCCGTTAACGAGTTTATCCAGTCAATCGCTACCGCCATGCAGTCCGGCAACATCGGCGCGATAGAAAGAGGAATCATAATCAATCGTCTGGCCGGAATCATCGGAATTGACGCCGCATCGATAAACGCTCAGCTCAATCGGCGACTGCGAGCCGCGCGACGCACAGAGGCCTACAATCTTAAAAATCAAAAGGTCTTTAAGGCTGACCTCGGCCAGGGACTTTTTGCCGCAGCCCAGCGCGAGATTATCGAGATACTGCTGAATGAACCCGCTCTGTTCGAAATCGTACAAAGAAAAGTTAAGCCGCAGGACTTTGATGTGCCTGCTTTAAGACAGGCGGCGAGGGCCCTGTTCGATACCCTTGCGGACAATCACCAGGCGCCTATAGCCCATGTATTAGCCTGTGTCGAAGAGCCCGAACTTAGCAGCGTCATTGTTAGTTTGCAGCAGGCCGGACAGGAAAAGGATAATTTCCAAAAGCGCCTTGATGATGCCCTCGCGGCATTCGCCAGACATCGACCTGACAACGCGAACCAGCCGACGCCCAAGCTCCAAAAAGTCGATATAAGGCGGCTCGCAGAAAGAGCACAAAAGGGAAATCCTCATACCCTGGGGATGACTTGACCGATATGGTTTTATTAAACATTTTCGAGGAATTCAGACGTGGCAGGGAAAAAACTCAGAGCAAGTAAGCCCGACGCGGAGATAAGCGAAAGTAAACCTCAGCCGAGGACTCTTGAACAGGTCATGCAGGCCCTGATAGAAGAAGGCAAGAAAAAGGGGTTTCTGACCTATGAGGAGATGAACGACCGTTTACCGGAGGACGCCGTCAGTCCAGCCGAGCTTGACAAGCTGCTTTCAAAACTCGATGAGATGGGTATATCTCTTCTCGATGAGGCCGATGTTGATAAGCATGCGTCCGACGAGTTTGATGTCCCTGAAGATGAGATTGAGCAGGAAGAGGAAGAAAAGGAACAGCTCAAGGAAGATGAGATTTTGGAGAAAGAGCTTGTCGGAGAAGGCTCAAGACGCATCGATGACCCCATTAGAATGTACCTTACACAGATGGGTGAAATCCCGCTGCTCGTCAGAAGGGATGAAATATCACTCGCTCGTAAAATCGAACTTTCAAGAATGGCGTTTCGAAGGAAAATGCTCGAGAGCGACTACTGCGCCCGCAACGCCGTTGAAATTCTGCAGAAGGTCGATGACGGCAGCATGTCCTTCGACCGAACCATGAAAATCAGCACTGCCGAAAACCTCGTCAGGAGCGTTATCAAGCGACGTCTTCCTGCTAATCTGGCTACGGTGGACAAACTGCTCGGCATGAACCAGACGCTTTTCCAGCAGATTATTTCTGCGAAGGACCAGAATCAGGCCAAACCCGTTCTGAAGAGACTTTATCGCAACCGCCGCAAGATGGCTACTCTGCTCGAAGAGTTAAGCCTGAGAACCAGCAGAATTCAACCGATGAAGAGCAAGCTGCATGGCATCTGTCGCAAGATGCACCAGCTCGAGCAGATTATCGAAAGCGGTCCGAACGGTGACTACGCACCCGAAGACATAGAGGCCGTAAAACAGGAGCTCCACGGGATTCAGGATTTGGTCATGGAACTGCCGAAGCAGCTCGATAAGCGGCTGCGCACCATCGACCGTCTTTTCGAACAGTATGAAGAGGCCAAAAGAAGCCTCTCCAGTGCAAACCTGCGACTGGTGGTCTCAATTGCAAAGAAGTATCGCAATCGTGGACTGAGCTTTCTGGACGTCATACAGGAGGGCAACACCGGCCTTATGCGGGCCGTCGATAAGTACGAATATCGACGCGGATACAAGTTCAGCACTTATGCCACCTGGTGGATTCGACAGGCTATCACAAGAGCCATCGCCGACCACGCGAGAACCATTCGAATCCCGGTTCACATGATTGAGACAATGAGCCGCCTGCGAAACGCCAGCAAAGTCCTTACGCAGCGGCTCGGCCGCGAGCCAACCGTTGAAGAAATAGCCGAAGAAGCCCAGATGAGTATCGACGAAACCAGAAGAGTGTTGAAAATCTCAAAGCACCCGATAAGTCTCGACCGTCCCATCGGCGACAGCGAAGACAGCTACTTCGGTGACTTCATCGAGGACGATGAGGTGGATTCACCCGTGGCTTCCGCTACTCAGGAAATGCTCAGGGAGAGAATTGACTCAATTTTGAAGACACTTTCATACCGCGAACGAGAAATCATCAAGCTGAGGTACGGTATCGGTGACGGTTATACTTACACGCTCGAAGAGGTGGGCCGAATCTTCAAGGTCACTCGAGAACGTGTCCGCCAGGTCGAGGCCAAGGCCATCCGAAAGCTTCAGCACCCCGTCCGTGCGCGTAAGCTCGAAGGATTCCTTGACCACAAGAATTCCTGAACATTATGCACAGAAAAATGCGCTCGAAATCCGGGTTATTCGACACCTGCCCCGTGCCTCAGCACAGGAGTACGAATAAGATTCTCCATGCGATAAACCTCTTTGGACTCCTTTTCTTTGGGGCTGTTGCGACCTGTATATTTATCTTTGTCCCCTTGAAAATGCCGCTGAAATTCTTAATCGCATTACCTCCGCTTTTTCTTGCCCTGCTCGGCCTGCTTGGTTTTTGCGAAGGAAGGGTCGAGTCAATCAGGATATCCAAAGTAGCGCAGGCTATCGCAGGAAAACGCCGCGGCAAAGAGCAACACATAGAGACGGTTTTTGCGGATGAACAGGTCTGGTTCTCAGTTGCCAAACGACCTATGAGTATTAATTATGCTGTCAGGGTTGACGGCCAAAAGGCGCTTAGCTCGGCAGCACAACTTCGGCAACATCTTGCCCGGCGGTTGAGCGACGCAGGCCTGAAAGGATACAGGGTCCTTATAACCGAGGATGCTCTTATTCTCTCGAAATACTTTATGTTCGTATTTCAAATCAAGCCGGACAAAGTAACGACCATCCTTGACATCCTTGTCCGGGCCAAACGCGATATCATCGACCGGGTCCGAGCGGACAGCGAATTGTTCCCCATACTCGAAGACTGACTTATCCTGCCTGTAGCTTGACCGCGTATTTTGAATTTTTGTTTTTGCATTATCTTGCTGTCTGTTATAATGACACTATCTTGCTAAATGCACTCTAAAGGCCCTTAAAGGGCCTTTGGAGGTGGTTTTAAGGTTTACTTTATGGGCAAGGCGAAAAGGCCGTCACAGCTTACAAGGGCGATGGAAAAAGACAAATTCGCCAGGATAGAAAGCGTTTTTCGAAAGCATTTTCGACTCGGCCTGGAAGGCACCAACGCCAGAGGCATCCTGCAGAAAAGCCTTTGCAGCAGTGATTGTCATCCGGATTTCTGCAGGATTGTTCGCAGCAGCCCGACAGGCCTAAAACGCTGCAACGCTGAACGGCGAAGAAGTCTGGCCATCGCAATTGAAACAGGTCAGTCATACATCTGTATCTGTCACGCAGGTATTGTTCTGGTCTGCGTTCCCGTTATGGACAAAGACAGGGCTCTCGGCGGGATGTATTTTGGAAAGTGCATCTGGCAGCCGATAACAAAGCTGCTCATCAAAGATATCGAAAAGCGACTCAAAGGCCTGCGTGTAAATCACCGCAAGCTTATTCCCGCTATAAGCAAGCTCGAAATCATTCCCGGCAGACGCATACAGCGGGCTGCCGACTTTTTGTTCGACCTGCTCTACGAGGTCGGCGGCTTTGACCCGCGCGTTATTCGCTGGAGACGGTATCAGTCGCAGCAGCAGGCCGAAATCGGAGAGTACATACTCGAAAAGAAAAAACTCGGCACCGACTGGCGATATCCTCTCGAAAGTGAACGTGAGCTTATGAGCAAGGTCAAAATCGGCGACCGTACCGGCGCCAAAGAAATTCTCAATTCGATTCTCGGCACAATCCTTTTCCATGACCCGGGGGACCTCGGTGTGCTCAAGGCCCGCATTGTTGAGTTGTTGAGCATCTTGAGCAGGTCCGCCGTCGAGGGCGGCGTTGATGTAAATACCATGCTTGAACGAAATCTAAGTTACGTCACCAGAATCGTGCAGTTCGATACGCAGGAAGACCTCTGTGCCTGGATTGGCCTGGCCCTTAATGAGTTCATCGAGCTGGTCTATAGCTCCCAGGACGCAAAAAAAGTCACGCAGATACAACCTGCAATTAACTATGTCGATGCCAACTATGACAAACCCATAAGTCTTGCCGAGGTGGCAAAGGCCTGTCACCTTAGCGTCTCACGACTCACCCACTTGTTCAAAGAGCAGATGGGCATAACCGTCATTGACTATCTCACCAGTGTCCGCATCGAGCGAGCAAAGCAGTTGCTGCTTGCTACCAATCAGAACTGTACCGAAATCTGCTTCCAGGTCGGGTACTGCAACCAGAGCTATTTTACCCGCACCTTCAAAGAGCTGGTAGGCATGACCCCACGGCAATTCCGTGCGCGCAACCAACGCCGCGATAAAATGTCCATACCGGTGTAATGCGATTCAGGCTGAACCCCACTGCCCCCTTACTGCCTTGCTGATCCTAACAGGCATCGTAGCCGCAGTACCCTATCTCGTCGCATATATCCTTCATGTGCGCCCAGTGAGCGGGATTATCAATTACCTCCAAAGACAGCGGCAGTATCAGGTTGTTCTCTATGAAGATATGGCGGCGCAAAACCGGGATAATGTACTCGATAAGCCCCTGCAGCCGCGTCTTGAAGGCATCAAATGCGACGTGGTCGACCGCCCAGACCAACTGTTGAAGCTCTTCAATCCGCACGCTTAATTGCTGATGCTGCAAAGATATGATTTCACCTGGACCGGGAAAACCGCGGCGGAGTAATTCGGGGAAAATGACCTGGTCCTCGCGCTCGGGATGCCCGCCGGCTCGGGCAAGATGACTGACGATGTGCTCCAGCTTCCTTATCTCGGTGTTGCTGCTCGACGCAAAGTCAAGCTGTTGCACCCTGATATTAACATCCTCAAGGTCCGCAACGAAGCACAAAATCATGTCATGCTCGGCCAGAATCCTCTGCACGAGATGATTGTCCGGCAGCTCTCGCCGCATCGCAGCTTCCATGTCCGGCAAGATGCGACGATTCTGCTGCCATGTCGTGAACAGGTCGTCCAAATCCATTCCCGCTTCAAGCACACGTTGCTGGGCGTGCGCAACTTCTCGACTATCAGCCGACGCAAGTATCTCTTTCGCCCGGCCTGCGACAGGCTGATTCGTCGATTGTGTGCTCATATCGAGAATGATTTTTGCCAGTTCAGTTTCCCGGTCCATCTTTTTCGGCCCTCTATAAGGTTCGTTCCCTCGGTCCGAAGCCGAATCAACGCCCTATAAAAATTTATTCATCAGACTATACGGCGGGTGTGTTTTTTGGTGTGCAAAAAAAGCCAACATTCAACCGCTCTTTTTAGGTGTTAACTGCTGATGCGGCAAATACACGCCAAAAACGCACATCAAATCTTGGCATAGGCATTTTTCCTACCCTAAGTGACATTGATTCCCCGATACCCAGTCTTGCCTTTACCTTGTATGTCGCTGCTTTCTACTTACAGTCCGAAATCTTTTTGTTTTGAACCGACAATTAAAAGTTAAGAATTTCCTCTGTCCCTATTGAAGTTATATCATCTGCACGGTAAGCTTATTTCATAAGCATTGACCAAGGAAGGCAGCTTATGGTTGGAATCGTCAGCAAACCTGATACACACAAGAAGCTCCGAATTCTCAGTGCCGACGCGCAGTACGACCTCGCCTGCGCCTGCGGTACCGGCAAAGACGAGCATCGCGCCCGCGGCAGGGCGGGCTGGATATATCCTGTAACCCTGCCAAACGGAGGCACCAGCGTCCTTTTCAAAACTCTGATTTCCAACGTCTGCACAAACGATTGTTCTTATTGCCCGCTGAGAGAAAACCAGGACATGCCCCGCTGTAGCCTCACTGTCGAAGAAACCGCAAACGCGTTTCTCGACTACTATAACCGCGGCGAAGTCTTCGGCCTCTTTCTGAGCTCCTCCGTTATCGGCTCACCTGACGCCACCATGAACAGACTCTGCGGTATAGCTTCACTCCTGCGAAGAAGACATAAATACCGAGGCTACATTCACCTGAAAATCATCCCCGGCTGTAGTCCCGCCGCCGTCGAAAAGGCCGTCTCATTATCGACCGCGGTATCACTCAACATCGAAACGCCCGGCGCCAAATACCTCGACGGACTTTCAAAAAAGAAAAATTTTCTCCGTGACATCATCGAGCCCATAAAACTTATCAGCAGACTCACCGCCAAGGGCAACAGGTACCAGCGAGTAAAACAGACGACCCAGTTCATAGTTGCAGCGGCGGGGGAGTCCGATGCTGAGATTGTCAAATATACATGGGGCCTCTATAAGCGATTGAACCTCAACAGGGTTTACTTTAGTGCTTACCAGAAAGCCCTCGGCGACCAAAGACTGCTCGACAATAACGACGGCTCAACCAGCATCTTCACCAGAGAGCACCGGCTCTACCAGGCCGATTTCCTCATCCGTAAATACGGCTTCACCGATAAGGACATAATCTGCAACGGTGACGGCAACCTTTCTCTCGAAGCCGACCCGAAACAAATCTGGGCCGACAAACACCCCGAGGCCTTTCCCGTAAATGCCAACCATGCATCCAAGTATCAGCTTCTGCGTGTCCCCGGCCTCGGACCGGTAACGGTAGGGCGGATAATAAACCACCGTTGCTTCGCAAAACTCCACCGCATCGAAGATGTAGCCAGGCCGAACGCCGTACTCAGAAAAGCAGCTAAGTATTTGGTGTTCTGAATCACTATGCTTGAAATAAATGACTCAACGAAAATCAATGAAGACCAACTTTCTTTTCAATACTCGCGCAGTTCCGGTCCCGGCGGACAAAACGTCAACAAACTCAATACGCGGGTGACATTATTCTTTGATGTCGCCAACTGTCCCGACCTGTCCGAAACGCAGAAAAAACGAATACTAAGCAAGCTCAGCACTCGCGCGGATAAAAACGGTGTGCTGAGGGTTGTTTCGCAGAAATACCGTACTCAAAATGCCAACCGCCGGGCCGCCGTCGAAAGACTCGCCCTGCTGATTACCGAAGCCCTTAAAAGAAAACCTCCGCGACGCAAAACCTCCGTCCCAAAATGGGCCAGAGACAAACGCCTCGAACAAAAGAAAAGAAGAAGTGAAATAAAGAAGTTCCGCGCCAGACCCGCCCTCGATACCTGAGCAGCGAAAGAAGGTCCAGCCGTTATTTCTTCCTGGGTTTTTCCGAACCGGCTTTTGGAGCCGCGCCAGCCTTCGCAGCCGCGCCCGCCTTGGGAGCCGCGCC
>Ga0315537_1001686_pt1 | contig 17224 bp, 17 predicted proteins | sample SalMarSW160270MG_FD_203091 | JGI IMG/M metagenome (GOLD analysis project Ga0315537, IMG submission 203091) | Salt marsh sediment microbial communities from the Plum Island Ecosystem LTER, Massachusetts, United States - Salt Marsh Sediment SW1602-70 ... | reverse complement strand
CGACCGACCCAATTCGGTGTATTGAGAGCCCATGATTTGCTTTATCATTTCTCTTGGGTCGTTGTTCTGTTTTTTTGTCCTGGCAATAAACTCGTCATCAAATTCCATTTGCATATATTTTTTCATCTCCGGCATAATCATAATCATTGACTTTTGTCCCGGCAGAATATACATTGTTTGGGTAATTGTTTTGCCTGTGTTGGGAACGTTTGTATCAGTTTCCCATTTCCAGCCATAATCTTTTGAGATAGTAATAGTATAGTCCATTTCTGTTATCTCGCCCGGCTTACCGGTCATCATAGAACCGGACATATTAATATGCATTTTGTACATAAATGCCTTAGCCTGCTCAACTTTCGCCAGGACGTCAGCCAAGGCGACTCCATGATGTTTTTTGCCCACAAAAGGTAAACCTACAAAAAGCACAATGATTATCACCGCCGCTGCTGCGGCTAATTTTGTGAATCTGCTTTTCATAATATAATCTCCTAAAACGATGTGCCCCGGCTGTCTTGGCTGCGCTAAAGTCTTACTAAAATCTTTGGAGAGATCTTCTGCGATTTTATGCACATCAGCCGGCACATCGTCATTGCCGATATTTTTCAGAATTTCTTCGATTTTTTCACCGTTCATTGTTTTGTTCCTGTTATGTTAAAGCTGCCAACCTGTTTTTTAGGGTGGCCAGGGCTTTTGATACATGCGACCTAACCGAAGCTTCTGTGCAGGATAGTTTACCGGCGATAGCCTGGTAATCCTGCTGTTCGAGGTACCGCATGACAATGGCCTTAGCCTGTTTGGCCGGGAGACGGCAGATTTCGCGTCTGACTAACGTAGCTAACTCGTCTCTGTCGGGCTTCTCGTCAGGGCTTTTCTCACAGTCGATGTGGTTTGGGTTTAATTCTCCGTTTCTGCCGATCCTGTTTCGCCAGGCCTTGGAATTAGCCGACAGGGCAATTCTATAGATGTAAACATGTGCTTTTTTACTGTTGAGCTTGCCAAGGTGCCGCCATATTCCCAACAGGGCGTATTGCATCGCCTCGGTAAACAGCTCGCGGTCGCCCGTCAGCTTCCATAGAATCGACGTCAAAAGCCCAATATACCTGGCTCTAACTTGCTCAAAAATCTCTGCTCGCGTAGAAGACATTCGCTACGTTCCAAGGTACCTTCAAAAGATTGGTAAGCACAAACATGTTCAGCTTTCATATAATATTAACCGGTGAAAGCCAATTTTGTGTAAAAGTTTTCAATAAAACCCCCCTCAATGAATTGAGGGGCTAAATATTGACAAATCACTATACAATGCATCTCAAGGTGCGGGTTAATTGCCGAACTGGAACTTTTTGCCGGTCAAACGCTCGTAGGCTTCGATGTATTTTTGACTGGTCTTTTTCACGATATCCTCGGGCAGTTTCACACCTGGGCCTGACTTGTCGAAGTTTATGCTCTCAAGATAATTGCGGACAAACTGCTTATCGAAGCTCTCCTGGTCTCTGCCCGGCTTGTATTTATTCGCTGGCCAAAACCGCGAAGAGTCCGGCGTCAAAACCTCATCGATTAAAATAATTTTGCCGTCGGTAACACCCCACTCAAACTTGGTGTCGGCTAAGATTAAGCCTTTGCTCTCAGCATACTTGCCTGCCTTTTCGAAAATCTCTATGCTCTTGTCACGCACATACTGAGCCTGTTTCCGGCCGATTATATTAACGCTCTGCTCGAAACTGATATTTTCATCGTGCGTGCCTCTTTCTGCCTTGGTTGCCGGCGTAAAGATTGGCTCGGGTAGTTTCTGGCATTGCTTCAGTCCTTTGGGCAGCTTTACACCGCATACACTCTGCGCCGCCTGGTATTCTTTCCAGCCTGAGCCTGCCAAATACCCCCGTACGACGCATTCTATCGGCAGGACTTCAACCTTTTTAACTAACATGCTTCTGCCAGCCAATTGCCCAGAGTAATCGCAAAATGGCTCAGGAAAGCTTTTTACATCATTGCTTATTAAATGATGCTCAACAACGCCGCTTAAAAAGTCGAACCAGAACAGAGAGATTTGTGTCAGAACAATTCCTTTATAGGGGATGCCGTTAGCCATAACCACATCAAAAGCGCTTATTCTGTCGGTTGCCACTATGAGCAGCTTATCGCCAAGATCATATATGTCACGAACCTTACCCTGACCGGGCTTGGCCTCTGTTATGTTAGTCTGTAAAACTGTCTCCATGATAATCCCTTTCTTTTATTGTTTCCGCGCATCTGGAATCAACATATCCTAATATTGTTTCTTCGACCTTCTGTATATCTTCTGTTTGCGGCAAGAAGCTAAGAAGCATCTCAAGAAACTTTCGCTGTTTTATCCTTTTCAATGTTGGTGGGAAATTCACATCATAGATCCAACCGAGCTGTAAAAGTTTCATATCGTTCAACGTCCGCACATGATTGTAATCTATCTGTCTGCCATGCAGGATCGCCTCTACCAAGTCGTGTGAATACTCTGGCTCATCCGGAACTCCCAGCTCCAGGAAAACCTTTTTTTGCTTGTTCTTATAGTGCTTATAATATTCCGTGACCACATAAAAGACGTCCAGCTTATCGGCATCGCGTATCAGTTTTGAAAGCAGCAGACACTCACCGTTCAAATCGACCGGCAGCTCTTTCAGTCCGTGATATTCGATGGCTTTTTCTATCAATTCTCTTTCTTCCTTGTCCACATCCTCCAGCACCTTTTCTTCTTTAAGAACTTCCAAACCCAGTAAAGAGTGGTTCACGGTTTTCACATCGTTGTACATTCTGTATTTGATAAACTGTTTGAATCGCCCGATATCATGAAAAAGTGCTGTTACCTCGGCGATGCGTTTCTGGTTTTCAGCCAACCCAAGCTCGTTTGCTAAAAATTGCATCTCTTGACAGACCCGCAGGGTGTGCTCTTGTTTCAATTTTAGGTGAGAATTGACAAAATTGTCATCACCGTAAAAGCCGGCTACGTAATTATCAAACCAAGCCTTAAATTTCTCTAATTTTTCTTGTTCCACAGTTTTATTTCTTCCAAATCAAATAATTTGATCCTAATTTACAGTAAACCACCGAACCATAATACCAACTTTCTGAAAAAATTCATCTGACGCCTTCAAAAATGATACGTTTTGTGTATAATTTGTTGTTTATCCGTTATCAATTATCTTTGTGTCGTTAAAGGTAGAGAAGAAAGGATGAACGATATGCCTACAGTCAAAGACGTTGTTGTCCGAAAGCCAACTGGCGAAGAAGCCAAAACCTGCCAAAACTGGCCGATCTGGAAGTGCGAGCCCAGCACTTTTGATTGGGCATATACTGAGAAAGAAACATGCCTCTTAATAGAGGGCAAAGTAACGGTAACTGACGGAAAAAATTCGGTAAGTTTCGGTCCAGGCGACCTTGTGGTTTTTCCGGAAGACCTGGAGTGCACCTGGAAAGTCCAGGAGGCCGTAACAAAATACTATAACTTCGGATAAAAAGATATTTAGATTATTCACTCAGGGCAATGGTTCGATCCGTGAGATAAGTTCTTTATGTCTTTTTTATTCCTGAGCAATTTATCTCACGGGTTTAACCATTATGTTTTTGAAATAAACAACACTTTTTGGGTCATGGCCCTGCAGAGCGAAGGTTCCGCTGGATAGTTTTCTCCCCGGTTGATTTTCCAGCTTGAAACCTTCCGGTTCGGTCCAATCAACGGTAATTTTGTCGTTGACCTTGATGATTATCCGCTTGTCCTGGACGATGATATGTTCTGTAAACCATTCGTTATCTTTAGCCGGTGACTCATTTACATCCTTTACAGCGTAGAGACTGCCGGTCTTTCTCCAGTCAGTATGAGTATTATTGACCTGCGCCTCGTACCCCTTACTCGGCCAGCCGGTCTCCTGGTACTCTGTGTGAAAATATATGCCGGCGTTGGAGCCGGGCTTGGTCATTACATCAGCTTTTAGCTCAAAATTCTTGAAGTTAGCATCTTGAATCGGCCCAACATAGAAAAGATGACTGCGCGGCCCGGCTGCCACAATCATACCATCGCGGACGCTGAAAGTGCCTTTGTTCTCACTGGCCTTCCAGCCATTTAAGGTTTTGCCGTCAAAAAGGTTTTTCCACTCTGCCGTTTTACAGGCTGTTTTCTCTGCCGATTGACAGCCAGCCAAAAGAATGCACATACATACTAAAAGTAAAGCCAATTTCCTTGCCATTTGAGCTATCTCCTTAATAACACAAACACACACGGGACAAATACCTATTATTCACAATATTTTTGTTCTTAAATCTAACTGTAATCCAAAATACACATTCTCGTCAAAACAAAATGTGATATTGAACAATTAAAGATGTAAATTATAGGCTCAATATTATATCCGAACTTGGGTGGGCCGATGACTAAAATTATTATAAATCGCTGTTAAGATAAAAATGCTGCTTGTCTCATCAATGATGAAGCCCTTGACCATTTTCAGAATTATGGCATAATTTTACTAAATTAATAAATATCCAACCTACCGGGATTACAGAATAGATTGTCATCAAACAAAAAATGAAAGAATTCTCAATAGAAGCCTTGGTGCAGATAACAAAAGCTCGTATAGAGACAAATACAAACCACGAGCAACGAGCGACGAGTAATTCTTTCACCGGCGTAAGTACCGATTCGCGGACAACAAAAGCCGGCGATTGCTTCTTTGCGCTGGCTGGCGAGAATTTCGATGGCCATGATTACGTAACTAATGCCTTTGACAAAGGAGCCACCTGCACCGTGGTCAACAAAAATCGTGATGTGGCTCCTATGCCACGCGGCATTATTCTGAAGGTTGATGATACAGTAAAAGCTCTCGGCGACTTTGCCGGAGAATATCGCCGACAGGCCGACTACAAGGTAGTTGCCATAACCGGCTCAGTAGGAAAAACTACTACAAGACAAATCGTTTACCATGTCCTGAGCCAACACTTCCGCGTTTATCAGTCGCCGAAGAATTTTAATAACAATATTGGCCTGCCTTTGACGCTGCTTGGCGCCGATCCGGAGCACCAAATCGTTATAGCTGAACTGGGTACTAATCATCCTGGTGAAATAGCTTACTTGACTCGAATTGCCCAGCCGGATATTGCGGTTATAACTAATGCTCATCCCGCACATCTGGAAGGACTCGGAGATCTACAAACTATCACACAGGAAAAGTTGTCAATATCAGAAGGATTAAAGCCAGGCGGTGTTTTAATAATCAATGCTGACTTGGTTAAATGGTTGAATAGTAACTGGTTAAATTATCAATTACCAGTTACCACTCACCAAATCAAAACTTTCGGAAAATCAGACGGTTCCGACTATCAGGTGCGTAACATCGCATATAAAGGCTTTAGCGGCAGTTTTACTATTAATGGCACACAAGTCGAACTTCCGCTGCCTGGCCCAGGTAATATCGAGAACGCGGCCGCGGCATGGGCAATTTGCAGCCAGTTTGGTTTGACAGTTGATGATTTCGCACAGGCTGTAAAAATATTGCGGACAGTTTCAATGCGTACAGAAGTACTGCACATCGGAACGCTAACGGTTATAAATGACTGTTACAATGCAAATCCGGCCTCGATGAGAAACGCTCTTGACATCTTGAGCAATCTTAACACTGAGAGAAAAAGCAGGCTGGTTTTTCTCTGTGGTGATATGGCCGAATTAGGACAGCAATCGCAGACCTTGCACGCCGAGCTGGGAGCCGCTATTGTAAAAGCCGGTGTTCAAGTTTTATTGACCGTAGGCAGACTCAGCAAAATCGCTGCTGAAGCTGCCGAAAAAGCCGCTGATTATGACATACAGATAAAGTGCTTCGATGATACGCTTTCAGCTTGTAATAATTTGCAACAACTAATAAAAGATTACGATATAATATTAGTAAAAGGTTCACGAATAACCAAGCTGGAATTGGTTATTGAAAAGCTCAAAACCCACAAATAAATTTGGGGGCTAAATATTTAGTCCTGTAATTTATTGCGGGGTTTACTAAGCTCAAGGACGAAGCAAAAAGATGATATACCATTTATTGTGGTATTTGCGGGATGTTTTTACTGAAAGAGTTCTGCATTTCTACGCCTATCAGAGCGTAATGTTCCGCTGCATAACGGCGTTATTGACCAGTTTATGGATTGCACTTTTTATTGGTCCGAAGATTATTCGATGGTTGATGCGGAAGAAAATCGGGGACCGTCCTGAGTTTAATCACGCGGCTCTCAACGAATTAACCAAAGGCAAAACCAATACACCTACGATGGGCGGGCTGATTATTATTCTTTCGGTCCTTTCTTCAACATTACTATGGGCGAAGTTGGACAACCCCTTTGTTCAAAAAGCAGTTTTTTTGATAATTTGGTTTGCTGCTTTAGGCGGCGTGGACGACTGGCTCAAACTCACTTCCCGTTCCCGTCATCGAAGCAGAAATGGGTTGAACGCCTGGGAAAAACTCATTTTTCAGATTGCCGGTGCCGTTCTAATAGCTTCATTTTTATTTTTCGACTTTAGCAATATAACCGATGCCAGATTATTCTGGCTGCCATTCTATAAGTACGGCCTGCCGTTGGCCAACTGGATGTTCATCCTGATAGCAATTTTTTACTTATCAGCCACGAGCAATGCTGTCAACTTAGCCGACGGCATGGATGGATTGGCAGCCGGCTGCGTAGGCATAGTTAGTTTGGTCTTAGCGCTGCTCTGCTATGTAGCCTCTGAAACGATGTCACGAATCAGCCCTGTTACATGGGCCAGTTATCTTTTGCTGCCGCATATACCGCAGGCCGGCGAGTTGAGTATTTTCTATTCGGCCATCTTGGGTGCTGTGCTTGGCTTTTTGTGGTACAACTGTTATCCCGCTCAGACCTTTATGGGTGACGTAGGCTCACTTCCTCTGGGTGCTGCGATGGGTTACGGAGCACTTGTGAGTCGAAACGAAATTCTGCTTTTGATTATTGGTGGCGTATTCGTGATTGAACTGTTGAGCGTAGTATTGCAGGTCACTTATTTCAGATATACTGGCGGCAAACGCCTGTTTAGATGTGCACCGCTACACCATCATTTTCATTTAGCCGGCTGGAGTGAACCACAGGTCGTGGTTCGTTTTTGGCTGTTGGCTGCCGCCTTTGCCGCCCTTGCCTTAGCGACGTTGAAAATACGATAGTTTTATTGTTGCGTTTTTTGCTGCCGAGATCCTATCAGCATGGAGAGCATTTCTATACGCAGAAATTTGGCGGTTAACATATAAACTATAGTGGCTAAAGGAACAATCAGGAGCAGCTTTAAGCTGTCAGCCAGATTCTTCGAAAAGGCCAGCACGATTAAAATCACAAGATACATACATGCCGTGGAAACAATTGTCTTCCCTACCGCCCAGGCTAAACCTTCCAATACTCCCGAGCCTAAACGTTTACGAAGGACAGTTATCAGAATAACTACTTGCAGATATGAACATAACGCTGTCGAAGCAGCTAAACCACCTGTTCCGAGCAGCCAAATTAGGGTCAGATTCAACACAATATTTGTAAAGACCGCTATCACCGCGCTTCGAGCAGGGATTTTTGAGTCCTGCATGGAATAAAATGCGCGGGTCGCCACCTGCTGAGCGAAGTAGCCGGCCAGTCCCAGCACATAAAACGAAAGAGTCCACGTTGTCAGGTTCGTATCGTGAGCGGTAAATCGACCCCGTTCAAAAAGCACCGATACCAAGGATTTGCCTACCACCAGCAGCCCGACTGTTGCCGGCAAAGCCACAAATACTGCTGAGCGCAGACCTCGCGAAACTGTTTTTGAAAGTGCTGTAAAGTCGTTCTTCGCTGCATCAGAGCTCATCACCGGGAAAATGGCAGTAGCCAGCGAGATTCCAAGCACTCCCAAAGGAAACTGGTAGAGTCTTTGAGCATAAAAAAGCTGCGAGACCGCCCCCTCCCATACCGGATATTTTATCTGTAGGCCAAACCAGGTGAAAAACTGCCCCTTCTCATCGGAACCTGATAGCCAAAGTGCGATAAGGTCGTCTGCTAAAGTATTTATCTGAGTCGCCGTTAAACCGATAACCATTGGCCCCATCAGAAAAAAAACTTTTCGAAAGGCTTCGGAGTGAATGTCCCAGGCTGGCCGCAAAGAGACACCCCTTGCCCAAAGCGGCGGAACTTGAATCAGTAGCTGCGTCAGACCGGCGAATATAACCGCCGCCGTAAGAATAAGAACCTGCGACCGCGGCGGCATCCCCAAAAGCCATCTGCTAAAACACAGAGACATAATGATCAGGATGTTCAACAAAACCGGCGCCGCAGCTGGGGCCGCAAAATGCCGGTGGGCATTCAAAATACCAGCTAAAAGAGCCGTTACGCATATCAAGATTGCGTATGGCAGCATTATCCCGCTTAGAACAAGCTTTAGCTTCGTGCCCTGGTAAACGCTAAAGTACCTGTAGTAAATCCAAATAATTGTTTCGCCGAGCAGCACTGCCGCCACCAGCACTAAAAAGACTGCGGTCACCACCGTTAAGGCTAATCTGTCAGCCTTATTCTTATCTTTTTCAAGCTCGGCACTATAAACCGGTATTAGTGAAGAAGAGGCCGCCCCCTCGCCGAAGAGCCGTCTTGCCAAATTCGGAATCTTAAACCCAACGGTCCAGCCGTCCATCAGGACTCCGGCCCCGAGAAAGTATGCGAACGCCATATCGCGCAACATCCCCAGGACCCGGCTTAACATTGTCAGCAAAGCAATCTGTCTGAAACCTTTTATCATTTTTTACGTTTTTCTTGCCACGCTGAAAGGTCTGCAGCGCCCGACATTATTCAACAATCCAACAAACATCATACTGACAAGCAAACTTGAGCCGCCGTAGCTTACCAACGGCAACGTCAAGCCGGTAATCGGCATCAGACCTACTGTCATACTCACATTGACAAGAACTTCAACAGCAAAGACCGCGACAATACCAATAGCAAACAGTCTGCCGAATGGGTCGGTGTTGTTAGCTGCGATTTCAAGTCCACAGCCAATAATAATTACATACAGCATCAGTAAGCCCAAACAGCCTACGAAGCCCCATTGATGTGCAATGGCTGCAAATATAAAATCATTATATCTGTACGGCAAAAAATCATACTTGACAAACGGCCCCTTGCGAAAGCCATGGCCTTTGGCGCCGCCGGAAGCAATAGCAAACTTTGAACGAATCAAGTGGTAGCCCCAGTCATTCTTCCATTGCTGTATGTTGAATTTACTACCCACTAAAATTCTGCCCAAGCGCGGGTTCTGTTCGGCCTTTTGCCGAATCCAACTACTTTGCAGCAGCACACAGCTTATTCTCCTTTGTTGATACGGATTCATCTTGAACCACAATAATGGACTGACCAGAACCGCGCAAAAAGCTATAATAAAAAGATGTTTAACCTTTGCCCCTGCTACGAAGAGCATCGTGAACAGAATCGGCATCATTAGCATCACAGTACCCAAATCTGGTTCCAATAAAATCATGACCATCGGCAGTAATGTCAGAATAAAAGGTCCTATAAGGGCACTGAAGTTGCGATAATTACTGCGATATCGCAGGTACCAAGCCAGTGCCAGGATATAGGATAGCTTGCAGATTTCGGAAGGCTGCAGGGAGAGGATTTGCCGGCCTGCTACCACCAGATTTATCCATCTGTGCGCACCATTGATCTCCGGCACAGAAACCTTTAGGATAGACATATCTAAAGAGATACCTATAACATATCTGCTAATCAGCAAAATGCATAGTAGCAATAACACTATGCCATATATCGGGAGACTAACAGCTCCGAGTTTTCGGTAATTGACCAGGTTAGCTGCTACGAAGCCCATAAAACCAATTGCAGCGAAAATCAGCTGCTTTTTCCAGAGATTGGCATTTGTAATATCGCTTGCCGGGCTGGGCTCTGCGGGATTGCCAACCGCATAGATAGTAGCTATACCAATAGCTACCAAGGCCAAAGTGCTCGCCAATAGGCATAATCTTACGAATTTAAGACGTCCTTGTAGAAAATTGTTCATATCTGCAAAAATAACATTTGATTGCTGAATTGCATATAATAACCGGAAAAACAGGGGAAATTTTTTATTCGGCTAATCTTTTAGATCCAGAAAATGAAACAGCTATAATAAAAACCTGCTCAAAGAAGTATTTTATCTAACCCATCGATTTCAGCATAATTTACGGTTTTTTTCTTGATTTTCATTGACGTTTATGGTACATTATAATCAATCTTCAGTGATATAACTCTATTCCTGCAATACATGGGTGTACTTTCTTATTTATCGGCGGGAAAGGAGGGGAAAAAAAAGTATATCTGCCAGGATACGAGCAGGTTATTATTTATTTGTAGTAAGAGAAGGGTTATCATTACAACAAAACCAAGATAGTGCCCCCTCTACTTTCTTGCGAAAGCAAGAAGGGGGCGGAGAAGAGAAGAAAGGATGGTTCATTATGAAAAAGATGGTTCTAATGTTGGCAGTGTTTCTTCTTGCAGGCTCAGCGTGGGCTACTGATGTCACCATTACCTGTACACATGAAGGTGGCGGTGTTGTCCGAATCGACTATGCGGTGACGGGCTTGCCAAAAGTAAGGGCATTTGCTCTGGACATCATGGTCGATAACGGCACCATTGACCAGATATCACATTTCAAGGTTGGAGAGAGTGTTACAGGCGATAAGGGCTATGGCATTTTCCCCGCCAACTTCAGTAGGTACATTAACGTAGATCCCAATACCGGCCAAGTCACTACGTGGGACGTAAATAATTATACGCCTGTGGCTGACGCGAATGACCTGCACGCATTGGGCGGCCTCGGCACAAACGGCATCACGATAGAGATGGGCGCAATTTATTCTCCTGCCGATGATAGTTCTCCAAACGCTCCGGACAATGAAGGCACACTTTGTAAAATCAAAGTCAGTGATAGCGCCAATGTTAGCATAAGTGAAAATGCAACTCGCGGCGGAGTAGTGCTGACAGATCCGTCGGTTAGTCCCGATGTTCATCCAAACGGCTGTTTTGTGACGGTCAATCAGGTTCAAAGTACCGGTTCCAGTTGCTTCCCAAGTAGTTTTTCGACGTATAGCGACTGGGTAACTCTGGGCAAGCCCGCCTGCTGGTGCTCAAGATATCAGTGCGACGGTGATGTGGATGGTCAAACTTCCGGCTTTCCCTTTAACTACCGCATCTTCACCGCTGACCTGTCTATAGTCGTGGACAACTGGAAAAAAACTATCGATGATCCAACTCTAAATCCCTGTGCGGATATTGACCACAAGGATTCGGGCTTCCCATTAAGGTATCGAGTTTTCACTGCCGATCTGGCTAAAATTGTAGCTAACTGGAAAAAGACAGATGCAGACCTTCCGGGCGATTGTCCAAGGTCTGAATAAGAAAATTAAAAAATTAAAGTGCAAAATGCAAAATTAAGGAAGTCATCCCGACTTGTCGGGATTCCATAATTTTGATTTTTAATTTTTTCTTGGGGGGTGTGATGATAAAGAAAACATTAGTTGTTTTAGCTGTTTTGATGACGACTACAGTGACTAATGCAAAGCTGATACTTAATTTAAATGAAGCCGGCAATACCATCACAATCAGCGGCGACGGCGCAACACCACCACCAGTAGCCGCGTATTTGTTTGTAGAAGGTCCCGGCTCAATAGCGGGGGGCAACATAGTTTGTCCGGGAAGTCTGTCAACTTACGACGACCTGGAAGCTATTGCCACAGCCTTATGTATTAGTCCGCAAGACACCTTGGACGCATTTAGAGCCTTTATATCCAAACCGAACCTTGCCGATTTAAGCTTGATAACTCTGGCGGATGGTTCCATTCCACCGGCGCCGCTGCAAGGCACGCTGGTAGAGGACATCTGGCTGACCGTCACCGGTCCGGTCGTGTTGACTTTGGTGTCCGATGATTTTATGACGGTGTTTGACATTAAGTATGTCGCTGCGCCTGAACCGCTCTCCGTAGTTCTGCTCGGTCTTGGAGGTCTGTTCCTGCGGCGCCGCAGGTGACATTACACATTAAAGATGGACAGAATGAGCGGGGCGGTGTCAAATCCGCCTCGTTTTTTTATTGCAAATTAAACGCCGCTGGTTAGTATGTACACCCGTAGCTGACTCAGTGAGGGCTAAAAGTACAAAAAGCATTTAAACCAACAATAAGTGATAAGTCTATGGAGTAACTTCAATGCGGCTAAAGGCTGTGATTCTCTTATTTCTTGGCACGATTATCTGCGCAGCGGGGGGCTGTCAAACGTCTGCCAGGCAGTCATCCACTGGTAAAACAGTATTGCCGCCGGATATAGCGGGGACATGGAAAGCCCAGGACAGCCCGTGGAAGATAGTTTTAAGTCCCGAGGGAAAAGTATTCTCAGCGGTTATTCCTATGGGTGAAGTTGAGATTAAACCTAATCAAACAACAAAGGCAGAAATGAAAGACGGCAGCATCAGCACCTTTACAGCCGGTGATTGTGTTGTTGAGTACACACCAATCAAAAGAGAGTTGTACGTCTGTATTGAGATGAAAAAAATTGACATAAAGTTTCTGAATAACGTGATTGCAGGCAACAGCATTGACAGATTCGTGGGTACTGTTTCGCAAGATGGTAAATTTTGGATGGCTGACTGGATAAACGTTTTTGATTACGGTCCACAGTTTCCACAGGACCCAAATGATATATACGCTATGCCATTAGTATTCGAGAAGATTGAAGTATATCCAATGATATACAATGCAAAAATCAAAGATTAAAAATCAAAATTGTGGAATCGCCGCTCTGCGGCGATGACCTGCCTGCACGTAGTGTTTCGGAGAAGGCAGGCTTCCTTAATTTTACACTTTGATATTTGATTTTTAATATCTTTAGTAATCATAGTACTGAATTCCATTTTCATCAATGCCGGGCCAATCAAGTTTGATCATCATTATCGCTGGCTGATAAACCCATCCATATATGCCGGTTGCATCTGCAGGGAATGCTTCACTATTACCAATTACGTTCATCGTGTTCAGGTTATTAAACGGATTTTCGGGTATTTTATTAAAGTAGTTGCCTGAGAGCACGGTCTGCTGATAAAAATAAAGGCTGTTGGGCTCGGACCCGACATCATTATCCTGATACCCAGGCGGAACACCTTTATGCTGAGCAGTATATAGCTCAATCGCACCTCGCAACAGGCGCAGATGGTCTTTGGCCACAGCTTCCTTGGCCTGGGTTGACTGAGGTTGGAAATGAAACAAAATAATAGCGGCTAAAATCCCTATAATGGCCAACACTATCATCAGCTCAGTTAATGAAAATGCTCTTTTCATAACATTTAGCTTTCCAAGTACGCACTTGCGGTATTAGCCTGTTTATAATATCGTCCAATAGCAACCTGCATTTTAGATGAAAATCCAGCTATACCTTATTTGTTTTGCGATTTTGCGGCGCATTAAAGAAAAGCCCACGTAAAACATTGTCTACCTTCGGTGGGGGTGGTGCTAAATACTTTCTTTTATTGTATCAACATGTATAATCGGTATGTCATGGAAGAATTTCTGAAAAAATTAATTCAAGCTGAGACGACTGCTGAAAAAGGTGAAGTAACTGCTGCCCAGATTATTGCAGCCGAACTTAGTAAGTCTGGAATAGATTCATACATAGATACTTGGGACCAAACAAGAGCAAATATTATAGCTCACATAAAGTCTCCTAATCTCAAGCCGGCACTTTTATTTGTCTGTCATCTTGACGTTGTGGGACCGGGCGAAGCTGCCTGGAGCCATCCCCCCTTCGCAGCCGTCGAAAGCGATGGCAAAATCTACGGCAGAGGCTCAGCAGATATGAAGGGAGGCATCGCGGCAATCGTCACTGCCATCAGGCAAGTTGTCGATACCGGAACGAGATTACAAGGCGATATAATCCTTCTTTGCGCCGCCGGCGAAGAAACTGATAGCTGCGGAGTGAGTAGATTTATGCACGAGCATAGCTGGCTGAACAAGCCTGCCGGTATTATTATTCCTGAGCAGACGGCCTTCGCCGTAGTTACCGCCCATCGCGGAATGGCGTGGCTTAAAGTTACAACCAAAGGCAAAGCTGCACATAGCTCGGCTCCGGAGCTTGGTGTAAATGCAATAAGCTCGATGAGAGCCTTTCTGGATGAGCTGAAAAACTACAAAATTGATGTTCAGCCGCATCCGCTTTTAGGCTCGTGCTCGATGAGTGTCAATACCATATCAGGCGGTAAGGCTATGAATGTCGTGCCGGACCAGTGTACGATAGGAATAGATATTCGTACTTTGCCCGGTCAGAACCACGAGGAGATTGTCAATGACTTCAAGCGGATTTTTGCAAATCTAAAGCAACAGTTTCCTACATTTAATGCTGAGGTCTTCATTGATAGAGCTGTTGAAGCAATAGAGACGGACCCGCAATGTTCATTTGTTAGAGAATTCTGCGCTGCTATTGGTGCAAACGAGACAAAAGCAGTCGGTTTTACAACGGATGCACCACATTTGCGCCCATTAGGTGCACCTATAGTAATTTTTGGCCCTGGAAAACCTGAATTGTGCCATAAGCCGGATGAATACATTAATATCAGTGACGTAGAAAAAGCGGTCGAGCACTATAAAAAAATCATTATGAAATTTTTACTCTAAGTTTTGGCAGCGGCAGAACAGCCGATTTGGTATTATTCGGGTGCCGTTAAACAGAATTTAATCCCCGCTTTTGCGGTCCGCAGGATGGCTTACGCCAGGACAAGTTTACCCCTGCCAAGGCATGGGTTTGATACCCAAAAGGTGATATTTATGATGGCTATCCTCTTTCTCAAGGGAATGGTTATAGGTTTTTTGATCTCACTGCCTGTGGGACCGATCGCAGTGCTTTGCATACATCGAACCCTGAATGAGGGCAGGATTCATGGAATGGTTTCGGGGCTGGGAGCAGCTACCGCAGATGCTGTTTATGGTTTTTTGGCAGCTTCAGGTCTGTCGTTTATTTCAAATTTCCTGATTAAAGAACAACTATGGTTTCGTTTGTTAGGCGGCTTTTTTCTTTGTTACATGGGGGTAAGGCTTCTTCGTTCAAGGCTGATACAAAAAACTGTATCAGAAGATAGTGCCGGTTATTTTAGCAATTATGTATCGGCATTGTTTCTTACACTTTCAAATCCTGGCACGTTCCTTGCGCTCGTGGCGGTATTCGCAAGCTTAGGCGTAACACAAACACAACTGTACTATGCCTCGGCAGGCTTATTAGTTAGCGGTGTGTTTATTGGTTCCGGACTTTGGTGGTTTATATTGAACAGTGTCACCGGTGTGTTTTTGAAAAAACTGGATTACATTAAACTGGCCTGGCTGAACAGAATTTCCGGTATAGTGATCGCAGGTTTCGGATTATTAGTCCTTGCAAGTCTTATATTATGAAACGACAGAAAAATTTTATATTTAGGGTAATTTTATCTTATATTTTGCTTGACACTTTGTATTCACACTTTTAGAATCTTGGTTTATTAGATTATTGGAGTTTTATTAATGGTCCAGATTAGGGAAAACAAACAGAAGCATCTGAAAGGTCACGAGGTGACTATGGTGCTTTTGCGCACAAGCCTTCCGGCCAGGGTGACAAAGACTTACGGTTTTAACATTGTCGTAGCCTGGAGAAAGGAGGCTGCTCCCTAAAAGGACGTGTTAATATATTTCAAAACTAAAAAGCCTTTCAGGGAGCAAAAAGCCTGAAAGGCTTTTTTATTATTGAATAAAGAAGCAAAGATAATGAATTTCCGGCGGTGTATTTGTGAGCCTAAAAAGGCGAATGAAGAATGAAACAACGTATTACAAAAGATGAGCATAAAGGGATGTTATTGATACTGATGTCAACAGTGGCTTTTTGCCTGATGTCGTCCCTTGTAAAATATGCCTCAGATATCGACCCATATAAAACAACGCTGTTTCGCTTCATCGTTGGGCTCGGCATATTGGGCACAGCGGCGCTGTTTGGTAAAGTAAAGCTAAGCTTCGCACATGGCCCGCTATTATTCCTTCGTGGACTGTTCGGCGGAACGGCTATTTTGATATTCTTTATGTCCGTACCGAAACTCGGCGTAGGTAAGGCAACTGTTCTAATATATGCGTTTCCGATTTTCGGCAGTATTTTCAGCTCGATATTTCTGAAGGAGAAAATCGGTATTGTTCGCCTGATAGCTATCTTAACAGCCTTTGTCGGTATTTACTTTTTGGCAGCCGATAACGGCAATGGATTTTCTTTTCTGGATATTCTCGGAAAGTACGAGCTTCTTTCGATATTCGGCGCCATGCTTGGAGGAATGGCCCTTGTGCTGGTTAAGAAGCTTCACGATACTGATTCTTCGTATGCGATATACTTTGCCCAGTGCGTAATCGGCCTGTGGGTCGTAGTAGTCCCTGCTAACGTTGTGCCTTGTTCTATCGGATTTTCAGGAGGTCTTTTGCTGGTTGCTATCGGCGTTACAGCTACTATAGGCCAACTATTATCGACTGAGGCATATCGCTATGTGCAGATACCAACAGGGTCCCTTTTGGGAATGCTGGTTCCGGTCTCGAACTACTTTGTTGGCGTGATGGTCTTTGGCGAGACCATTTCGTGGCGTTCGATTATCGGCACGGCGGCTGTCCTTGGCTCTTGCGTCGTTGTATTGCTAAGAAGTAACGGAAAATGAAAAAATGATTAAGCAAAATAGCATAAAGATAAGAAGATTTAGGAAAACTGATCTGGCCGACGTCAGAATTCTGATTTATGAGACGATTGATGCTTGTTATCAGAGAGTTTACTGCGCCGAAGCTGTGAGGTTCTTCAAAGACTGGCATTGCGATGATAGAATCCTAAAAGACGCACAGCAAGGATATACAATCGTTTTGGAAAAAGGCAACCAGATTATTGGAACCGGTACTATCGTTGATAATCATATTGTGAGAGTCTTTGTTGATCCGGTATTTCAAAAGCATGGCTTCGGTAAACTTATTATGAATAAACTTGAAGAAAAGGCGATTTCACTGGGAATTAAGGACGTCAAATTAGACGCATCAATCCCATCAAAGAAGTTCTATGATTTATTGGATTATGTCACGGCAGAAGAAACTTTCTTGGAAGTGGAGAATAACAAAAGGCTGGATTACTATAAGATGGAAAAAGCATTGGCAAGAAAGAAATCGCGTTCATGATTCTTTGCTCTTCT
>Ga0315537_1001685_pt1 | contig 17228 bp, 14 predicted proteins | sample SalMarSW160270MG_FD_203091 | JGI IMG/M metagenome (GOLD analysis project Ga0315537, IMG submission 203091) | Salt marsh sediment microbial communities from the Plum Island Ecosystem LTER, Massachusetts, United States - Salt Marsh Sediment SW1602-70 ... | reverse complement strand
GGTTAACAAATTGTTACACCCAGCGTCTTAATAAACAGAACGGCAAGAGTTTACAGGGGCAAAGCAATCCAGCTATTGGCAGTATGTGAAGGTAAATGAGAATAACAATGACACGTATAAAAGCAAACAATGAGTGCAGACGAATCAGAGCCTGGTTGTTCACGGCCATGAGCAGCCGTTTTGGCACTGATACAGACTGGTTACAGAACCATATTTCAAAATGTCTGAGATGCCTGCGGCGATTCGTCTCGCGCGGTAAGGTTAATATAGCGCTGTCATTTATGAAAACTAAACCGCACAGGCTTGATTTATTGATGCGTGCAAATGCGCAGGCCATTGGTGTGCTGAAACACTGTCTTCGTCAGGCGCCGAGGGCACGGCAGCTCAGAACTATACTGCCTGAACCAAAGCTGCTGGAAAGGTGTGGTAAGTATGGATACTCTGCAGCGAATTTAGCGGCCTGTATTGCAATCCTGCTTCTTATGAAGATCAGCGTTTTTTCCTCTGTGGATAAGTTCCACGCTGAGGCCCAAAAAGTCATCAAGCAGTATTATGCCAGGCAGGTGGGTCAAGGCCTTGCGGATGAGATCTTTCCAGTAATAGATACTCTTCCAAAATAAAGGTTTTGGCGGCCCGGGGATTCGGTCGGTTTGGATCTTGTCGTCATAAGTACCGGCTCTCAATATTCAAATGTGGAGAATGAGTTGAACTATGATCTGGACAATCACAAAAAAAGAGTTCCTGCTGAACCTGATGACATTCAAGTTTACTGTCGGAACGATACTCTGTATTGTCCTGATGTCTGTGTTTATGCCTGTTCTTGTTAATGATTATCAAATGCGACTGCAAGAGTACAACGAAAACGTAACCGATAAGCAGGCCGATTTACAAACCGCCAAGGTTTATATGAATATTAATATGGGGGGACGTTACATGGTGCATCGGCCACCCTCAATACTATCGGTTTTCAGCAAAGGTGTAGAGAATCAACTGGCAAGCTCGGTCAAAATAGAAACAAACACAGTCCCCGGGCTAAGTGCCCGCTCAAGTGAGGTTAATCCGTATCTTTCTGTTTTACCAACTATGGATATATCCCTCATTTTCAAAATTGTCGTAAGTGTCCTGGCACTTCTTGTGGCCTGTGATGTAATATCGGGCGAGCGTGAACAAGGAACATTGAAGCTGATATTGTCGGGCACCGTAGCTCGACATCAAGTTTTGCTCGGCAAATTGCTGGCAGGACAGCTAACTTTGCTTGTTCCCTTGACAATCTCATTTTTAGTAGGGCTGTCGATACTATTGTTTTCACCTATGGTCGATTTGACCGCATCGGATTGGGCCCGCATCAGCTTAATATATGTTGCTTCTGTAATCTTTGTTTCAGCGATATACAATATTGGATTGTTCGTATCAACTTTAACCAAGAGGCCCGCAATCTCTCTTATTGCCGGACTGTTTTTCTGGATTGTCTTCATTATGGTGGTTCCCAATGCAGCCGTTTACTTCGCATCACAAATCGCCCCTCTTGAGCTGGAAGAGAAAGTGGACAGCCAATTGGAGTTAATTATGCAAGAAAGGCAGGCTGAGGTGAAAAAGATACGGGAAGAAATTCCTGGGCCGGGGGGTAATGAAGTATCGAACTTTTATGACGATTTTCAGTTTTATGTTTTAGTATGCGACAAGGAAGGGATGGAATGGCGCCGAAAGTATCATGCTGCCTTGAGTCCTCTTTACATTAAGTATGCCGATAAACTCTGGCAAATAGAGCACCTTCACTTTAAATCATTGCTCCAGCAGAAGCAGTTGACCAATAATTTTTCGCGAATTTCGCCCATTTCAATGTATGACTACATAATGTCTAATCTGGCCGACACGGACACAGCCAGTTGTCAATACTTTATAGACAGGGCCAAAGCACATAGGGAAGAAGTCATCGATTACCTGCGATTGAAAACCGATCGCTTCTCTTCGGCATCTTATTTTACACAATGTACCGAAGCCGATATGGTTGTGTACCAGGAATATTTAGATGGAAAGATTCTGGAGGACGATTTCCAGAAATGGAAGGAAAAGAAAATAGCACAAATGATCCCACTTGACCTGCGGGACTTTCCACAGTTCATTTACCAGCCGAGCGTGGCAAAAAGTTTCAACAGAGCCATCCCCGACCTGGCGCTGTTATTCTTTATCGGCGTTCTATTTTTCGTCTTATCTTTTGTCACATTTTTGAAATATGACGTCAGATAAGATAAAGTAAACTTTGGAGATATATCAATGATCCGACATATCATACGAAAAGAATTACTGGAAAATCTTCTAAGTTTGCGTTTTGTCCTGTCATTGCTGTTAATCATCTGCCTTTACGCAACGATTGGTTTTGTTTTTGTAAGTAAATACACCCGGCAAACGGATGATTACTGGAAACGCACGAACGAAAATATAGCAGCTTTTAGCGAACGAGCCGATCAGCTTTATAAGCTGGCATTCTATGAACAAGAAATATGGAGAAAACCAAGGCCTCTTTCGCTCTGCGTTGAAGGATTCGAAAGATACCTTCCCAATTACTTTAACTCATCTCTATTCAGAACACAGTTGCCCGAGGTACGAAGCCGTAGTAACTTTTTACTTCCTAACTTCTGTGATATAGACTGGGTCTTCATAATCTCCATACCTCTCAGTTTTGTAGTTCTGCTTTTTACTTATGACAGTTTCTGTGGTGAAAGACAAGCAGGTACGTTGCGCCTGATATTATCAGGAGCAATTCCAAGACATCAGGTTTTCCTTGGCAAATACTTCGGTGCGGCTTTCACCTTAGCGATACCTCTGTTGATGGGGTTTTTGATTAACCTTATTATTGTTATTTCTTCCGATATAGTTAAGTTGGGGTCCGGAGAGTGGTTGAGAATCATTGGAATCGCACTTATATCATTTCTATATCTTTCCATGTTTCTGCTATTGGGGATGTTTGTATCCAGCAGAACGGCTCATTCAACCAACAGCATAATCATTCTTTTACTTGTTTGGGTGTGTTTGGTTATATTGCTACCAAGGTTAGGCAGAATCGTCTCTGATATGTATTACAAATCAATGTCTCATGCGGAATTTCAAAAAAAAATAGTCGAAAACAAAGACCAAATTTTTAGTGAGATGAGATCTGGTAAATATGGCGAGAAGGCCTTCGAATTTCACCCTGACCGCAATCATCCATCGGTTAATCCCCCCGCGGCGGTTCGGTTCTGGAATGCTTTCTCAGCTTCTGTAGGGCAAGTTTATGAACAACATCACAACCAGATGTTAGCTCAGGCCTTTGCAGGACGAAACTTTGCGCTTGTATCGCCAATGGTAATCTATCAACAAGCGTCTGAGATAATTGCCGGCACGGGGCTCAATCGCTGTGCCAGTTTATATCAACAAATCAAAAGATACCAGGAACAATTGAAGGAATTCATCATCAGCGAGGACCAGAAAGACCCTGATAGTCTTCACATTCTTTTCGATTTTAATTATGCAGTTGATAGTTGGCGTGCAATTTCAAAAAATCCTGTTGATTTTGATACTGTGCCGAAGTTTCAGGAGCGAGACCTTTCGCTGGGTCAATCCATGAAACTGGCCATCTGGGATATTGGGTTGCTGGTACTTTTCAACCTGGTTTTCTTTGCAGCGTCTTTTGTATCATTTTTGAGATATGACGTGCGTTAGACAAACGTCAGTGAACAAAAGCCCTCGGACATATCAAACTCAATCAAAATGAAAAAGTTGTGCTTCAATGTTTGAAGTTTTGGGGGACTTTCCATGTGTTAAGCCAACATGAAAACTGAGGTACGCATTTTACTCAAAGGCAAAACAGAATTTTGTGAAATTTTAGCGGCTTTGCGGCCCAAAAGGTCTGAAAAAGGCCGAACTAATCAAGCTCGGCCTGTTTTCGCTGATGATATACACAAATCACTTTTTGACCTTGAATTCGTACTGATGGAATGTGACTTTGTCAATATTCTTGGCTTGGCCTCTTAGGACGAAGCCGTCAGCGGTTTTAGCGTATTGGAAAGACTTGCCGGTGTACGGGTCACTGGCAACCCCTGAAGGCAATGACTTTGGTAATCTGCCGGTGGCTGCCTTTGTCAGATAGACCTCTACGGCTGTCCTAATGGCGTTCGATGTGGCTTCCAAACGCACGTGCTGAACGTAGATTCTCTGCCACGGGGGTGCACAGGCAACGGTCAGGGTAGCATCGGGGTTTTCGCCAAATTCCTTCGAGGGTTTCTCATCCAGCCACTGAAGCATGGAATACGCTTGCGCGTACGGCAAGTCAAAGGCCGAAATGACATCAGCCATATATTGATTCCAGTAGATTCTGTTCCTTTCAAAAAACTGTTCATCAGCAGTCGCAATTCTCTGAAGAATCTTCTCTTTGAAATCCCCGTCGTCAAGGCCGGAACGCACTACATTGCCAATTCTCTCTGGAGACATAGAGATGATTCCAGCTTCGAGTTTCCAACGAAGGGCGGGTTTCACCGAATACGGCTGCTTGTCGAACTCGGCGAACTCGTCTCGTAGCCAGGTCAAGGTGTCTATGTCTTGTGGCATCTCCGATAGGAATCGGGTGGTAAGATACTTATGGGTCGCGGCATTGATGGCGGTACCGACAAGGTAGCATACGATTGGACGTTCATTCAGGTGACGCGCCATCCTGTATATACTGATGCAGCGAGCCAGTGCTTTTTTGTAATCGCCTCTGTCGGCCTGCATTCTTGCCTCAGCGGCAAGCAGCGCGAATATATCTCTGGCCTTATGATGAGGGGGCAGCAGTACTTCCGTGCCCTGGGAGTAGTCTAATCCCCAATCGCAATGGTCTATCCGAGTGGCATCGAGAATAATGTCTATGATTCTGTGATTCTTCTTCAGGAATTCCTCTATTTTTTCGTTTGATTCAATATTGCCCTTCCAGTAATCCCACAGCATGGGAACAAAGTCAGGGGGCTCATACAACATAAAGGCCTTGTAATAAAGCACCGCTGCGTTATCTGGCGGGTATGCAAAGGCTGATGGGGCTGATACAAGTAGTACCAAAACAGCAAGTATCGCCTTTGTTATTTTTCTGTTTCTAATTGTTTTCATAGTCTCGTCCTTTCTGAACTTTTACCTTTATCATTGAATTCTGCGAGTATCTGCTCAACTGACAAACTTCTTGGCCACGGTCCAATTGGCTTAAAAGCCTGCTCGCATTGTTTTTCTACTGCTTCTATTCCTCCTCGCCGAAATGCACGTTCAAGCGATATCGCTGTCATCATTTCGACCGGGGATTTTGTGATTTTTGAAACTGTAGTAGTATCGGCTTGCTCAGACGAGTCTTGGTGAGCACTAAAAAAGCTGATTGCCAAGATTATCACCGCAGCAGCGGCAAGTTTGGTGAGTGGGCTTTTTAGAATTACTTTCAATATGCTGGGCTGCCGGGCTGAATCCCCTTTGGCTGCGCGTGAAAGGAGCGTTTGAAATTCGTTAGCGTATTTTTGCTTCCATTTCTCGGTGTCGAACTGCGGCTTTTCCGTGTTGATAGCGCGGGAGATTAGCTCATCCAGCCATTTCTGATTTCTTTGCTTATTCATAGTCGAACCTCACCAAAACCGTTACGCCGTAAATAGTCGGCCATCTTTTTCTTTGCCCTTCGCATTCTTCCGCTTACAGCCTGTTCGGAGATGCCTAACACCGCAGATATTTGCTCATAAGACATACCGTCATAGTACCGCAGAAAAATCAGCTCTCTTGCGGAGGCCGAAAGTTTGCTTATAGCTTCCCTGACAGTCTCGGTAGTATCATCGTCGTTCGATTTGGCTGCTATCGTCGAAAGGACATCAGTGGTGCGAAGGTTTTCAGTCCTTCGGGCCATATCTTTTGCGACGTTCCTGCAAATGACAGCGAGCCAGCCGGCAAATCGACTCTCTTTCTTTAACTGCGGCAGCTTGACGGCAGCCTTTGCAAATGCCTGCTGGGCTGCGTCTTCAGCTAAATGCCTGTCGCCAAGTATCGAATGTGCAATTGCAACCATGGCCGGATAGTAGCGCCGGCATAATTCGGTAAAGCCCTCTGCGTCGCCGTTGATAGCTGCCTTGACCAATGCTGTATCCGGCTTTTGAGCCACTGATTTTTCTTTCTCCAGAGCCCGGGACATTATTTTCGCTGAATCAGCTTCCATTATTATAGATTGCCTTTTGCGCTCAAAATGGGCGCTGAAATTTTGATTTTTCGGGTTTTTTTGATTATATCCTCTTTAGTATGGTAAGCGCACAAAAAAGGCCGGCCACGATTAGCCGGCCTTGGTTTGAAATAAACCTTTTGCCTCATCGGGGGCAATAATTTCGTTTTGTTTTATGGATAAGCTGTTATCGTGTGCAATAACAGGTCTCTATTAGTCGCAGTACTTGTTTAGACGCCACAACAAGAGTTGGCAGCCGCAGACGGGTTGGTCATTGGACAACAGTCCGGTGCAGCTTCTCCCGCACAGCATGGTTTGGTGCATCCAGGTGGACAGAGCTTTGGACAACAGCATTTATCACACTCGTCTGGACAGCAGCAATTTTCGCACTCGTCTGGACAACACTTCGCCGGGCAGCAGCATTTTGTAGCATCGCCGGCACAACATGGTTCGGTGCGGCCAAGCGGGCAGGCCTTTGCATCGAAGCCAGCCCCTGTCTGTTGAACAAAAGCTACTTGAGCGTTTTCGTTGGAACTGACCTTAGCTCCACAACACGGAGTGCCGCCTGCCGCCGGACAGGTTTTGGCCTGTGAGCCGGCACCGGACCTGACAGGTAAAATGTTCGCATAGCTGGCAAGCAAAACAGTTCCGGCCAGCAGGGCAATTGCAACAGCTCCGATAATCAGCAGATTTGACGTGGTTTTAACACTCATTAATAATTTCCTCCAAAAGTCGATATTTCATTTTCAAACCATATCCGTATATCGAAAAAATATTCCTAAGACTTTTTTATACCACTTTTGTAGAAGTAGTGTTCATATTTAGATGCAGCAATAAGACTGTTTGCCATTCTGTCTTATGCACGATATTATCCTACTGCCTCGGACACGTGTCCCAGCATCCTTGTCTCTGTTTACTTTGCGGTTGAGCCGAATCAGGTGCGGAACCGTCAATCCTCTGCTCCATCCAGGTGCACCTTAGACAACAGATATCCAGATATGTCTTTAGGTCTTGTTTTTCTTCAGGGCTTGCCCGTTTTTCGAGCTGCTCAAGTGTTTGCTTTTGAAATTGAGACAATAAGGCCACCCGGGAATTCAATAGATCACGGCTTACTTCGGGAAGCTCTGAACCGGCATCCAGGGCCATTTTGGCTTCGTTAAGCATTGCAGCCAAAAGTCTCTTATTGAGACCTCCGCCTTTGCTGTGTCTCTTTACAAGTTCTTTAACTCGTTCCTCAGAGAATACGATACATAATTCCGCCTTGTTCTCTTGCTTCATGGCGAGAAAGAATCTCACTCTCTCGCTGAACAGTTTGATAGGATAGAGGAAGTCACCGGGCAGCGCCTGAGCAGACGAAGTGACAGTTGTCCAGCCTGCGACGAAAAAAATCAAGATAACAGCGGCAGCTCGAATCAGGACGGAATGGCTAAGGAGCGTTATCTTTCGGCGTTGAGCGGTAGTTTTCTTACCGGTTTGCTGAACCGACAATTTAGCCATTGTACGAATAAGACCACTGACCGAGGTGGATGGTCCGGGCAATTTCCGCAGTTCACATGCCAAGGTCAACATCGGGCGAATATCATCAGCTACCTCCGGATATTGTCGAAGCGCCTCTTCCGCCGTCTTGCCCATGCTAACCTCAGCAATACAGCGATCCAGAATGTCTTCGATTTTATTATTATTCATTGACTTGCTCCTGGCTATTTAAAATGAGCCTCAGGGCAGATAGTGCTCGAAACTGCAGACCACGAATTGCCCCTTCTGAGCGCCCGGTAATCTCCGCGATATCTGCATTCGAGAGCCCCTGGATAAATTTTAGTGTTACGAACTCTCGCTGGTCGGTTGTTAGTTTTACAATTGCGTTGTAAATATCAATTTGACTACCAACAATATCTGCAGGATTTGTACCATTAACTACCGACTGCGTGAGTCGCTCGTCAATTGAACCTTCTTGTCGTATCTTGCCCATTCTGGAATAATCGGTAACAACATTAGCTGCTATTCTGTAAAGCCAGGCCACAAATAAGCCCTTCTGCTTACCAATATTGCCCAACACTCGCAGGAATACCTCACCGGTCAGGTCTTCAGCTGATACTCCATCTACTCGATAGTACATATACTTCAGCACCTGCGGGTAAAAGTGTTCACAGAGCATTGCAAGAGCCTCGGAATCACCTTGCCTGGCTTTCTCCAGGAGACAGTCACACTCATGTTTGTCCACTTATAATCTCCTATAAGTTAAGACGGACAAGTCAGCCCAAACGTTACGCAATAAATCACAGCTTTTTGCTTCAATTTCCTGATTTTCGAATATTTACGTTTATATTCGAATGCGTCAAGGCCCTTGATTCCCGCATATTTTACAGATACCTAAGAAAAGAAAGCAAGATGCGGGCTTATTTAGACAGGTATTTCTTTGCGAAACGCTGAGCGGCCGCGTAGAGTAATTCACGGCTGTTCTTGAGTGCGTAATCGAGGGACATATTGTCATCCTGGCATGATATAGCCGCGGCCAATCCGATTTTTTGATACTCCTCTGGCGGTATATTGACCTGGCCTGCGAGCACCGCCGGGCGGGTATGTGACTGTGAGGCCATTGTTAAGATTCCGGATACGACTTTTCCATAGAGCGATTGGCGGTCGAAAGAGCCTTCGCCGGTAATGACCCAGTCGGCGGATTCGAGCTCGGCGCGGAGGTTGCTGCGGGCCATTACTGTTTCTATGCCGGACATGACAGTTGCGTTCATAAAGGCTATGGCACCCGCGGCCAGTCCGCCGGCTGCGCCTGAGCCGGGGACATCGATATCGCGCTGGAGTTGTTTATGGACAAGTTCAGCCAGGTGCGCAAGACCTTTTTCCAGTTGTTCTACCATTTGGTCTGTTGCGCCTTTTTGGGGGGCGTAAACTTTAGCTGCGCCGTGCTCGCCACAGAGTGGATTGTCAACGTCACATAGGACTTCAACCGGAACAAGGTTTCCGTCATTGCAGCGAAGCGGCAATGCCGGATCAGGTCTGACTATTTTTGTGATTTTCTCAAGGCCCGCGCCGCCGAGTGGGACTGGATTGTCCTGGTGGTCGAGGAACTTCCAGCCAAGTGCCATTGCAGCGCCGATGCCGCCATCTACGGTTGCGCTGCCGCCTACGGCCAAAAGGATTTTGCGTGCACTGTATTTCAGTGCAGCCTTTATAAGCTGGCCTGTCCCGTAGGTGGTAGTGTTGAGCGGATTCATCTGCTCTGCGGAAAGCAGCTCGAGCCCGCTGGCCGAGGCCATTTCGACAAGAGCCGTTTTGTCATCGTCGAACCAGGCAAATCCCGCTTCGACCTGCATATCCGGCAAAGGACCCATTACCGTTTGCGGGACCCATCGGCCGTTGGCGGCTTTAATCATTGCTTGTGCGGTGCCCTCACCGCCGTCGGCCATTGGTTTTATTACAAGCTGAACATCATGTACGGATTCGGAAATGGCCTTTGCAATGATTTCACAGGCCTCGTAAGCCTTAAGAGTCCCCTTGAACGAGTCCATTGCGATGACAATTTTCATAAAACTCAATTCCTTCAGGACGATTGAGACCACCCCCAAACAAGTTTGAGGGTGCCACACTGAACTTCAACAATAATGTAAACTCGAAACAGTCGATGATGAAGTTCAATTTACTGGAATTCGTTCTTTAGAGAACAATCAAGCTGATAATCCATAGCGTAACGGCTGCGGCACCGCCTTCGACGAGTGTGCCGAGTGTTTGCAGTTTATAGCCCTGCTTGACGCTCATTTTGGATAGGCCTGTAACCACCCAGAAATAACTGTCATTTGCATGACTGACTACCATAGAGCCGGCACCGATGGCTACCACTACCAGCGCTCTTGCTGTCGGCGTTTCGAGACCGAGTATTCCGAGAAGCGGCGCCACGATGCCGGCTGTAGTGATGATAGCCACGGTCGATGAGCCCTGTGCCGTTTTGAGCGCCGCGGCGATGATGAAAGGCAGCCAAATACTAAGGTTCGCATCTTTTCCGAGGTATTCGCCCACGGCTTCGGAGATTCCGGAATTCTGCAGCACCTTGCCGAAGGCGCCGCCGCAGCCGGTAATGATAATGATAGTTGCCGCAGCGACAACCGCCTGGCCGACCCAGCCGGAAGCTGAGAGCATCTCTGTGGTAAGTTTTTTCGGCAACAAGAAAGCAAAGAAAACACCCACCAGAAGCGCCACCACCGGCTGCCCGGCAAAGCTAATTAGCGCATATATTTTCTCTTGACCGAATGGATGAGTAGGGAACTCACCGATTGACCTGGCCACAATCAAAACTATAGGCAGAAAGATGGGAACAACCGACTTGAGGGCCGAAGGAGCCTGGTCAGTGAGCTCTTGAGAATCCTGTTCCGGTGATTCCGAGTCGGGGCTGATGTAAACTTTAGCTGCAAATTTTACAGCAAACAGCCAGCCGGCTGCAAGGGCGATAATGCTTACCAGCGCTCCCCATAGAATTACTAGGCCCAGGTCGGCCTCCAGCAGGCCCGCCGCGGCGACAGGGCCGGGGGTTGGCGGGACCATTGTGTGGGTGGCGTAAAGACCAAGACTCAGCGTCACTGCACTTGCCGCCAGGGACATCTTTACTTTGCGGGACAGCGCCTTGGCCAGCGGGCAAAGGATGACAAAGGCCGAGTCGCAAAACACCGGGATGCTCACAATATATCCGATTATTCCCATAGCCAGGGGTACATTCTTGCTGCCTACTAATTTGAGCGTGCTCTCGGCCAGTTTATATGCGCCGCCGGATTTTTCCAGAAACGTGCCAATGACCGCCCCGGCTAATATTACGATTCCGATATAGCCGATAGTGCCGCCGAAGCCCGCGTTTACGGATTCGACTACCTGCTCGAGCGACATTTTTCCGCACAAGATTCCATATCCAAAAGCGGCGATTAGCAGTGCAAGAAATGGGTGCAGTTTAAGCCTGGTGGTTGCAATAATGATGAAAACGACAGAGAGAAGAAGAAGGATTAACAGCCACATAGAGTTTGTCCTTTCGTTGATACCCGGCACCTATATGGTATCTACCCTGCTTAGTGCCGGGTGTCAATCTTTTTTCATAGAACCCTGGGATTTCAATTGTTAATGTCATTATGTGCCTAATGTTTTGTAATAGTGCTGATAAAGTGATAGAATACCAGCCGTGCCAGAGCCACGTCTCGGCAGGTCGGCAAGAAATTGTCGGTTGATAGTAATGAATTTTGCAGAAACTTGGTAACTGATATGGGAGATTTTTATGGACAATAATTCTGATAACAAAGCAGTCATGACCGGTAGAGAACGTGTGCTCAAGGCGCTAAATTATGAACCTGTTGACCGTGTTCCTGTGGATTTAGGCGGAACAGTAACCAGTGGGGCTCAGGTTAGTGTAGTCGCGAATCTGCGCCAGGCACTCGGTCTGGATAAGCTGGGTGAGCCGGTGAAGGTTGTTGACCCGTATCAGATGCTTGGGGAAGTTGCGGCTGATCTGCGGGATATGTTGGGGATTGACACGGTGAACCTGCTGGGGCCAAAATGTCACTTTGGCTTTGCGAATACGGACTGGAAGCCATGGAGAACGTTCGATGGCACTGATGTGCTGGTGCCGGGCGGGTTCAATATAGAGCCGGAACCTAACGGCGATATTCTCCAGTATCCGCAAGGGGATAAAACTGTGCCGGCTTCAGCTCGGATGCCCAAAGGCGGGTTCTATTTTGATGACATTATTCGCCAGGGGCCGATTGACGATGCCAGGCTCAACCCGGCGGATAATCTTGAGGAGTTTGTGCCCATCAGCGATGAAGATTTGAAGATTTATGAGCAGCGGGCAAAAGAGCTTTACAACAATACCGACCTGGCGATTGCAGCAGGGTTTCCGGGAATGGCCTTTGGGGATATAGCGCTGGTGCCAGCGGCTGGTTTGAAGGACCCAAAAGGAATTCGGGACATTGAAGAATGGTATATCAGCACGGTTACGCGAAGAGAATATATTAAAGAAGTCTTTGCAGGTCAGGTTGAAATTGCAATTAAAAATCTGGAGCGGATCTACCAGGCCATCGGCAACAAAGTGCACATCGTGTTTGTGGATGGAGCAGACCTGGCAGCACAGAATACGCTATTCTGTGGCTTGGATACCTACAGGGAGCTTTATCTGCCATTCAGCAGGAAGATTAACGACTGGATTCATGCCCACACCGAATGGAAGACGATGAAACACTGCTGTGGAGGCTGTGAGCCGTTGATTGAGGGATTCATCGAGGCGGGCTTTGATATTCTAAATCCCATTCAAACCTCAGCTAAGGGTATGGCCCCACAATATTTAGTTGATAAATACGGAGGCAGGATAGTTTTATGGGGCGGCGGTGTGGATACGCAACAAACCTTGCCTTTTGGTAAGCCCCAGCAGGTACGACGGCAAGTTACCGAGCGGGTGCAGATATTCAGCGCAAAGAGAGGTTTTGTATTCAGCGCTATCCACAATATCCAGTGCAATACGCCGGTTGAAAACCTATTGGCGATGTTTAAGGCATTAGGTAGAAAGATGTAGAGGAAGGAAAATGATATGAAAAGTAAAAAACTATCGCACAGAATAAGCATAACATTATCGTTAATCGCTTTGATTTTGCTTTTTGGTTCTCATATCGTGTTCTGCGCAGGTAACTCACACTCAAGGCGGATAATCAGCCTGGACGGGAGATGGGAAATCGCTGAAGGGAGTATGGATTCGGTTCCTGAAAGTTTTGAGCATAGGGTTCCTGTGCCGGGACTTGTCGATATGGCAAAGCCTGCTTTCGACGAAGTTGGGAAAAAGAACGAGAAGCGCCAGGCATTCTGGTATCGGCGCACATTCACCGTCGAAGGGCAGATTCCAGCCGTTGCGATTTTGAAGATTCACAAGGCAAAGTACGGTACGAAAGTGTTTCTCAACGGTAAACTGGTGGGCGAGCATCTACCTTGCTTTACTCCCGCTCTGCTGGATGTAAAGAAATTTCTTAAAGGCTCAGGTAAGCAAAATGAATTAATTGTAAGGGTTGGTGCCGACCGCGAGTGTTTGCCGCAAGATATGCCGACCGGCTGGGATTTTGAAAAATATCTGTATATCCCGGGTATATACGATTCGGTTGAGCTGATTCTTACCGGTGCGCCTTATATTTCTAATGTCCAAATAGTTCCGCAGCTTGAAGACAATACCGTTCGCATAAATTCGCTCATCCAAAACCCGACACATAAAGGCAAGGTCGAAATTGATATTAGAGTGCGCGAATTGAAAAGCCAAAGAACTCATTGTTTTACTGAGTCTATACTGACAAGAGTCAAAGATGCTCTTGAATTTCCTTTCGATTTAGAGCTTCCTATGGGTGATTATAAACTCTGGTCGCCGGAGGAGCCGTTCCTATATGAGGTTGAGTTGAATATCGGCACTGATACAGTAAAGACCCGGTTCGGGATGCGGTCGTTTAGGTTTGATAAGGAGAGCGGCCGGGCTGTTCTGAACGGCAAGCCCTATTTTATGCGGGGGACTAATGTCTGCGCTTATCGATTTTTTGAGGACGCCGAGCGGGGTGACAAGCCCTGGCGAAAAGAATGGGTACGCCGGCTTCATCGGAAATTCAAAAGTATGCACTGGAATTCGATTCGCTACTGTATCGGTTTTCCGCCGGAGCTTTGGTATGACATCGCCGACGAAGAGGGATTTTTGATTCAGGACGAGTTTCCCATCTGGCTACTCAGTAAAGCGCCGGAAAATCCCAAAAGTGAAAAGATAATTCCGGAGTATACTGAATGGATGCGTGAACGATGGAATCATCCATGCGTTGTGATATGGGATGCACAGAATGAGAGCGTTACCGACCAGACCGGTAAGGCGCTGCAGGCTGTGCGGCATTTGGATTTGTCGAATCGTCCGTGGGATAACGGCTGGGCGGTGCCTGAGAGTGATACCGATTACCTTGAATCCCATCCGTATCTGTTTAGCAGGATTCAATGGGGTAGAGGAGATTTTCATTTGTCAGATTTGGCCAATACCTCCGGCAAACCCCGTTTGAGAGATGCCCAGAAAGATTACAAGCTTCCAATTATAATCAATGAGTATGCGTGGTTGTGGCTTAATCGTGACGGTACGACAACATGCTTAACAGATAAGGTGTATGACAATTTGCTTGGGCCAAATTCGACCGCCACTCAGCGGCGTTTGCTTTATGCTCGTTATTTAGCGGCCCTTACGGAATTTTGGCGTTGCCATCGTGAATGTGCCGGTGTGCTTCATTTCTGCGGTTTAGGATATTCGCGAGCTGGCGATAAGCCCAGACCGGAAGGCGGGGCGACAAGCGACCACTTCATCGACCTGGAGAAACTCACGTTCGAGCCTTATTTCGAGAAGTATGTCCGTGATGCCTTTTCGCCGGTAGGGTTGATGATTAATTTCTGGGACGAGGAGCTTGCCGGCGGAATAGAGCGCCCGTTCAATGTCTTTGTGATAAATGACCTGCATCATAAGTGGAAAGGGACCGTTCGTTTTCTCGTTATGCGTGGTGGGCAGGTTGTTACCGAACAGTCGAAAGGTTGTGCTGTCAGTGGTCCTGGGCGAGAGATTTTGTCATTTGAGCAAAGGGTACCGGACAGAACAGGAGAATATCAATTCGTTGCAGAGTTGGTTACAGCAGATGGTAATGTGGTTCGCAGTCTGCGAGACTTCAAGGTGGTGCCAGCAGGCAATAAATAGTTTTTGAATTTGTCAGTGTAACTTTGGAGGACTAAAAAATGGACACAAACAAGAGCACACGTCGCGATTTTCCCGAAAGACATGGGGAGGGACCCCGCTTCGCGGGAACCCAAACAGACGTCTGTCGAACTCGCCGGAGTTTTCTTAAATCAATAGGATTATGCGCATCAGGCTTTGCTGTTTCAGGGTGCGCTACTGCTGTAAGACGAAGAGCGTATAGAGCACCCGGCGGTAAACCTAATATCCTCTGGATTACGTGCGAGGACATTAGTCCTTACTTGGGCTGCTATGGTGACAGTTATGCGAAAACGCCGAATCTGGACAAGCTGGCCAGGCAAGGCGTGCTATATACGAAGGCATTTGCTACCGCTCCTGTATGTGCGCCGTCGCGTTCATGTTTGATAACAGGGGTGTATGCAACTTCTCTGGGGACCCAGCATCTGCGTTCCGAGGTAAAATTGCCAAGTCGAATCAAGTGTTTTCCGGAATATCTTCGGTCAGCCGGTTACTACTGTTCCAACAATTACAAAAAGGATTATAACTTCACCGATGTAAATGTCTGGGACGAGTCGAGCCAAACGGCCCATTGGCGCAAGCGTAAGCCGGTTCAGCCGTTTTTTAGTGTGTTTAATTTCACCTCTACACACCAGGGGCAGATTAACGGTTCCGATGAGGAGTTTTTTGAAAAATACACCTCGAAGCTTAAACCCGAAGAACGCCATGACGGCAAGAAAATTCCTCTTCCACCCTACTATCCTGATACTAAGTTTGTTCGGAAAATCTGGAGCCGTTATTACAACCTGATTACTTTTATGGATAAACAGGTAAGTGATTTACTTGCCCAGCTTGAGGCCGACGGTTTGGCTGATAATACGATAGTATTCTTTTTTTCAGACCACGGAATGGGCATTCCTCGATTCAAGAGAACCCTTTATGATTCCGGTCTTAATGTCCCGTTAATTATTCGTTTTCCTGAACGGTATCAGCACCTTTCTGAGCTTAGGGCAGGCAGGAGAACTGACCGATTGGTTAGTTTTGTTGATTTTGCGCCGACGGTTTTAAGCTTAGCTGGATTGTCGATACCGGGTTATATGCAGGGGCGTGCATTTCTTGGCGCCTGGGCGGGGCCGCCGCGGGAATATGTCTTTGGGACGGCCAGCCGGGTTGACGAGGCTTATGAGATGTCTCGCAGCGTGCGTGATAACCGCTACAAGTACATTCGCAATTATATGCCGCATTTGCCGTATATACAGCCGAGCGAATATCCGGACAGGGCTGAGATTATGAAGGAGCTGCGCAGAGCGGTCGCAGAAGAAAAGCTGTCAAGTATACAAAAATTACACTGGGCATCAACCAAGCCGATTGAGGAGCTTTATGACACATCGGCTGACCCACATGAAGTAAACAATCTGGCTGGTTCGGCTTCACTTAGGAGGGTTCTTGCGAGGCTGCGTAAAGTGCACCTTCAATGGATGGTCGAGACGAGAGATGTAGGATTGTTGTCGGAAGCTGAAATGCATATTCGTGCCGAAGGTTCAACGCCTTATGAGATGGCGCGACAAATTAGTAAATATCCTCAACAGCGTATTCTCGCTGCGGCCGATTTGGTTGGAAGAGGACCGGATAATATTCCGAAGCTAATCGGGTTATTAAGTGATTCGGACAGTGCGGTCCGCTATTGGGCCGTCATAGCTCTAAGTGTCATCGGTTCCGGTTCTCCGCCTGTCATCGAGGCGCTAACCGAGCGGCTGGAAGATTCGAGCCCAAACGTTCGGTTTGCGGCAGCCGGTACATTATGCAAGATGGGTCTTTGCGAAAATGCCTTGGGCGTGCTGGCTGAAGGCCTGGAAGATTGGCGGGAGGAAACGGTCCTGTATGCTGCTCGCGAGATACAGAGTATCGGCAATAAAGCCTGCCCGATTGTCCAAAAGATAAAAGAGGCCCAGGGACGATGCAAAAATCCGGATGGGACATATAAAAATAATAATCACGCAACGTTTATCGACTGGGCCCTGAAATACGCTCTGGAGAATTGTGGAGAATAATCGAATTAGATAGATTTGTGCCGGAAGAGATTCTTCGGCCCTTCGGCTACGCTCAGGGCAAGCTTTCTTTCGCCTCAGAATGACGGGTTTGCTCGTCATGCTGAGCAAACCGAAGCATCTGGCCTGAGAGTGAGAATGAGATTCTTCGCTGCACTATGTTTCGCTCAGAATGACAATTATTAAACAGATTCCTCGGCTGCGCTCGGAATGACGAATTGGTTTATGTTATTAAATGAGTAATATTATGGATGGAACGCTTGCA
>Ga0315537_1001684_pt1 | contig 17240 bp, 10 predicted proteins | sample SalMarSW160270MG_FD_203091 | JGI IMG/M metagenome (GOLD analysis project Ga0315537, IMG submission 203091) | Salt marsh sediment microbial communities from the Plum Island Ecosystem LTER, Massachusetts, United States - Salt Marsh Sediment SW1602-70 ... | reverse complement strand
ACTGGATGACGCCACCGAAATCATCAGGCTGCTTGGTTAGGGACCTGCGTTCACCTGGACGCTACTTGTCCAGCGCCTTGTAGAAATCGTGCTTCCCGTGAGCCGCGTCCTTCACACCCCTATCCCTTCGCTCCTTAAAGAAGTTATATTCATCGGGCTCGAAGCTCATATTCGTCGTCATGGTGTGCATCATGAAAGAATGGGTCAGCCCCTGGGTTATCCCCATCATGTCGTAGAGGATATGGCGTGACGTCTTCCCCAGAGCGATACCATCGCGCGGGTATCGGGCCAGTCCTTCCGCAAGTTCGTTGACCTCGGCTTCCAGTTTATCAGCGGGTACGGCTTTGTTTACCAGCCCTGCCTGGCAGGCCTCTTTGCCGTCAATCATCTTACCCGTAATACAGAGCTCCAGTGCCTTGGTCAGTCCACACCGCAGCACCATGATGGGCTCCATTGTGAGGCCGGCCAGACCCAGCCTTTCCTCCACATGGCCGAGCTTGCAGTCCTCCGAGGCGATGAGTAGGTCGCTGTTAAGGAAGAAATTCAATCCGGCGCCAAGCAGGAAACCATGCGCCTGCACCACCGTCAATTTCTGGCATAACAGCAACTGCTGGCACTGCTCCCAGAAGGTACGCCTGTCAAAGTGCAGCCGCACTCTCTGGCTGGGTCGTTTTGATTTCTCTCCGTGCTTCGGCTCTTTCCATCCGTACACAAAACCCACCTCGTGTAGGTCCGCCCCGGCGCACAGCGCGCGGCCTGCCCCTTTGAACACGATGACTTTAACATCGTCATCATTGCTGGCTTCTGTTATGGCCAGGCCTATCTCATCGTTAAGAGCCGGGCACATGGCATTTAGCGTTTTCGGGCGATTCAGCGTAATACGGGCAATATAACCGCTCTTTTCATATATAATATTTTCATATTTCATATGTAGCCTCCTCTGGTTCATCCTTAATTAACACGCGGCGTGAAATCCGGGTTTGATGATGCGGGCATCGATAGCCATCATCGCCTTTATTAACATTGGATGTTTAATATTTTAACCCGTTTTTTCCGTCCTTTACAACATCTCTCCGGCGGCGGATATCCTGCGCCCACTGGGGATACCACACTTTACTGTGTTATAATAAAGCTGGTTTTCATGGATATGAACGATATTACGGTTAATAATCCGGAGCCTGAATCGGGAGCTAAAATCAAGCTCCTGCCCCTCAAGGAAGCTATCGGACGCTGCGTTAAACCGGGGATGAAATTGCATCTCGCCGGCGGTATCGGCGGGCCGAGCGCCGCCATATGCGAGATTATCCGACAGTACCACGGTAAAAACCCCGGTTTTGAACTAATACAAAGCACGGTCACCGGACATTCTATAAACCTCCTCCACTGCAATCTAATCGGGAAGCTGGTCTTCTCGGCATGTGCCGATATATCCACCTCGGGACGCCCCAGCCGGATAATGCAGAAAGTCTGGACGGAAAAGAGCCTTGACATGGAAAACTGGTCTCTCTGCTCCCTCCAGCAGAGGCTCATGGCGGGAGCGCTCGGTGTCAGCTTCATGCCGACCCGCTCCATTGCCGGGAGCAGCTTGGCGATGGACAATAAGGAGTCCTTCCGGGAAATCGACGACCCCTTCGGGGGTGACACTACAGTAGGCCTAGCCCAGGCCATCAACCCAGATATTTCTATCGTGCACGGATGTGTCGCCGATGAAAACGGAAATACCATCCTGGCCACCCCGTATGGCGATGACCTCTGGGGTCCGCTGGCCAGCAGCGGCGTGCTCGTCACCGTGGAGAAAATCGTGCCCACCGATTTCATCAGGAAACACGCCGCCCTGGTAAAAATCCCCGGCCATATCGTCAGTGCTGTCTCTCTGGCGCCGATGGGTCTTCACCCCTTTCCGTTGGCTAACCCGGGTATTGCCGACCTGCATGCTTACGAGACTGATACGGATTTTCTGCTGGAGCTGCATGAGGCCTTCGCCGACAGTCGGAAACTTGATAACTGGATAAAAGAGTGGGTGCTGGACTGCGCCACGCATGACGATTACCGGAACAAACTCGGCAGCCGCCGGATAAAGGCCTTACAGAAAATAACAACCGCTGTTACAAAGTCTACTGAACATCCCGCAGCCCTGCCGGAACCGGCCACGGAATGCACTCAGGAAGAGATGGTGCTGATTGCGGCGGCCAGAGAGATAACCGACAGCGTGTTGAAATCACGGCACCGGACCATCCTGGTCGGGGCAGGCTCCCGGGCCGTGGCGGTGCTGCTGGCATCCCGTCAGCTTAAAAATAAAGGGTACGACCTGGATGTCTTAAGCGGCAACGGGCAGGTCGGCTACGAGCTTCAATCGGGACCGTTAGGTGCGCAGAGTCTGGGCGTCGTCTACAGCTCTAAAATGATTACGGATACGCTGACCGTCCAGGGGGTATTCATCGGAGGCAGGCATAACAGGTGCCTCAGCGTGCTCGGTGTTGGCCAGATTGACAGGTACGGAAACACCAATTCCACGCTCACTTCCCGGGGGCAGTTCCTGGTGGGCTCCGGCGGCGCCAATGATGCCGCTAATGCCCGGGAAGTCATCGTTATCGTTAATCAGTCCAGAGACCGTTTTCCGGAAACACTGTCCTACATCACCTGCCCCGGCGACAGGGTAACCAGGGTAATATCTACCATGGGCATCTTCGCCAAACCGGCCGGCCAGGATGAACTGCACCTTACCGCGTGCCTGCCTGACCCGGAACTGTCCGCCCTGGAAGATAAGATAAAACGGGTGCGTGAAGCCTGCGGCTGGCCCCTGAAGCTGGCCGACGATGTAAAGGAGGTTCCCGGGCCGGCGCCGGACGAGTTGGCATTGCTGCGTCGGCTGCTGCCCGCGAACTCATAAGCAAAGGAGGCTTTTATGACTGGACCGCTCGAAGGCATTCGGGTTCTGGAGTGCGGCGGCTATCTCAGCGCTCCCTCAGCCGGCTACATGCTGGGAGACCTGGGGGCCGAGGTAATTAAAATAGAAGACAGGGTCAAAGGCGACCCCGTTCGCGGTATGTCATCCACCTTCGGCCGGGGTATGATTATGCCCGACGGCACCAATATCTTGTTTGAGACGGCCAACCGGAACAAGAAGAGCATGACGCTCGACCTTAAAAAGGAAAAGGGTAAGGAGTTGCTCTACCGCCTGGTTGCAAAAGCAGACGTCTTCTGCACCAACTACTCCCCCTCCGCCATTGATAGTCTCGGCATCGACTACCAGACCCTGAAGAAACATAATCCGAAGCTTGTCTACGGACTGGCCACGGGCTACGGCTCTCTCGGCCCCGATAGCGAGAAACGCGCCTTTGATCCCATAGCCCAGGCGCGTTCGGGCATTATGTTCACCGTCGGCGACCCCGATGGCCCCCCTCTCCAGATAACCGGGGCCATTTTTGACCAGGTGACCGGGACGCTGCTGGTAAACGGCATACTGGCGGCGCTGGCTGCCCGCGACCGGCAGGGAATCGGACAGCAGGTCGAAGTATCCCTGCTGGGCTCCGGCATACACATGCAGGCATACAATATCAACGTGACTCTCCTGCGGGGCCGCCCCATGCCCAGGCCGTCCCCGAAAACGCTGAAAAACCCGCTTGCCAACAACTATGAATGCGCCGATGGCAAGTGGCTGTTGCTGTGCGAGGCGCAGTCCGACAGGTTCTGGCATACCTTCTGCGCTGCCCTGGGCATCGAAAACCTGGAAAAAGATACCAAATTCGCCACCGCCAAGGACAGGCGCGATAATTTCCTGGAACTTGCCGGCATCCTTGAAAAGACATTTAAAACCAGGCCGAGAGACGAATGGCTCGATATCCTCCAGACTCAGGGAGAAGGTATGGCCTTCTCCCCTATCCTCGAACCGACCGAGCTTACCTCGGACCCGCAGATTCTGGCCAACGAGTATATCACCGACGTTGACCATCCCACCCTGGGCAGGGTTAAAATGCTGGGATTACCGGTTAAATTCAGCGAGACGCCGGCCAGCATCAGGGAATGTGCGCCCAGCTTCGGCCAGCATACGGAAGAGGTGCTCATGAGTGTCCTCAATTACACCTGGGAAGATATAGAAAAACTGAAAGATGAAGAAGTAATTTAAAAGCTGGAATCAGGAGAAGCCATGGAAATTGAAGTCAGGCAGAAGCGTATCGATGAAGACAGGTTTCTGCAAATGCGCCAAGATATCCTCGCGGAATGGCCGACGGGCCAGGAAGTAGACCTTGAGGAAGCCGTGGCATACCACAGGAACCTGCCTGAGAGTAAAAACTTCATGAAAGTTACCGAAAAGCTGCGCCGGGAAGGCAGGACGACCGTCTGGCCCAGGGCCGGCACGCCCGTACTCGAAGATGAAATAGCCCTTGTTAAAACCCTGGTGGATTCCGGCATACGCCACATCCCCGTCACTATCGACAGCTACACGCGCCGGTATGAGTTCGAGAAAGCCGGGCAGGCTCTGGAGCAGTCGATTAAGACCGGCCGTGCGCTGCTCAACGGCTACCCTATCGTTAACCACGGGGTCAAAAACACCAGGAAGGTGACCGAAAGCGTCGAGGCTGCTTTCAGCCCCAGGGGCGCCGGCAAACTGGCCATGGAAATTGCCCTGGCTTCCGGTATGACGGCGGCCGGTAAAAGCTCCTTCCTGGAGTTCGGCAGCTATGAGAAAAAACGTACCCTGGAAGACTGCATCGAACACAGCCAGTATACGGACAGGCTGGCCGGATATTACACCGAAAGGGGCTCGGTTATCACTACCGACCTCCACGGATTCGTGCCGTCCGGTGTCTTCCCGCTGAGCGTCAATATCGCCTGTATTATCATCGACGCTCTCATCGCCGCCGAGCAGGGCGTCAAGAGCATCATCCCGCTGCTTCACTGCAACGGCTATATGGCGCAGGATATCGCCTGGATGCGAGTAACGCCGAAACTTATCAGGGAGTACCTGGACAGGTTCGGCTACACCGATACTGTCATTCCGGGCATCCTGAACAACCAGATTCCGCTATTCCCCGTCCCGCAGGGCATGGGCGGGGCCTTCGCCTACCTTTGCTATACCGCCATGGTGGCTTCTTTAGGCAAAGCCGAAGCGGTGTTCGTCAGGACGATTGACGAGGGGGCCGGTGTTCCCACCAGGGAGGCGCACGCCCTCAGCTACGAGGCGGCCAACTGGATTTTCAACGTCGTCAGGACACAGAATATTCAGCTCGATATTGCGGGCACCGACACGGAAGAGAAGGTAACCGAAGCTGAGGTAAGGGCCATACTGGAAAAGGTGCTGGAGCTCGGCGATGGCGATGTCGTCGTCGGCTCCATACGGGCGGTTGAAGCTGGAGTGATTGATTCGCCGTTCTGTCCCAATATCCACGTTAAAGATAATGTGCTCGGCATCAGGGACAGCCAGGGGGCCTGCCGTTACCTCCATTTCGGTAATCTGCCCCTGCCGGAGGAAATCAAAGACTTCCACCGTGAGAAAGTGGCCGCCAGGGAAAAGGCCGAGGGCAGGAAGATGGACTATCATGTCGTGATTGAAGATTTCTGGGCCTTCAGCAAGGGGAAAATCATAGGTACTTGACCTTTTATGACTTCTGTATTCCCCGCCAGAGAAGACCCGACCAGAGGAGGCAAAATGACCGATAAAGCCACTGTAATTACCGGGACTATAGGCCAGGACGCGCACGTTATCGGCACCAAGATACTGTCCCGCGCCTTCCGGGACGCCGGTTTCAACGTTGTCGAACTCGGATGCCTGACGCCGCCGGATGAGTTCATTCAGGCCGCCCAGGAAACCGACGCCGACGCCATTCTTATAAGCTCCCTCTATGGCATGGCCGAGATGGACCTGCAGGGCTTTAAAGATAAATGCCTTGAGGCCGGACTCGGGGATATACTCCTCTATATCGGCGGCATCCTGGCCGTGTCCCGGCATGACTTTAAGGAGGATGAAGAGAAATTCAAGAAGCTGGGCTTCGACCGTGTTTACCCGCCCGAAGCCGATATCAATACCGCCATCGAAGACCTCCGCAACGACCTGAAAGCCAGAGGAAAAGTCTGAGGAGATTTGGAAATTACCCTTGGATGACGATATCAGAATTCTTATCGATTTCGGCAGCACCTATACCAAGGTTGTTGCCATCGACCTTGCTAAAGAGGCAATAGTCTCAAGCGCCCGCGTTCCTTCCACGGTTGAGACCGATATTACCCTGGGACTCAACGAAGCCCTCGAGAAGCTGCCCGCCGCTGTCAATATCAGCGATGCGGAGAAGAAGCAGGCACTCGCCTGTAGCAGCGCCGGCGGTGGCCTGCGTATGGTCTGTGTTGGCTTCGTCTCCGAACTCACCAGCGAAGCCGCCAACCGTGCCGCCCTTGGCGCCGGGGCTAAAGTCGTTGGCCGCTTCTCCTACGAGCTTGATGAGGATGAAGTTAAAGAGATTGAGGCGATAGCACCGGATATCGTCCTTCTCACGGGAGGCACCAACGGCGGGGACAGGAAAGTCATTACCCATAACGCCAAGATGCTTTCCGGCACCGGCCGTGCCGTAACCAATATTATCGTCGCCAGCAACAAATCCGCCTATGATGATATTAAGGCCATCTTTGCCGGTTCTGATAAGCGGGTAACTTTTACCAGCAACGTCATGCCGGAGATAGGCAAACTTGACCTGGCCCCCTGTAACCGGGAAATACGTGAAATATTCATGAAAAATATCATCGAAGCCAAGGGAATCGCTAAGGCCAAGGCCATCATCAAAGACGTTATTATGCCCACGCCATCGGCCGTGCTCGAAGCCGCCAAGCTCATCGCCGCAGGCTTCGGTGACGCCGCTGGACTCGGCGAGCTTATCGTTATTGACGTCGGCGGCGCCACCACCGACGTTCACTCTATCGCCAGGGGAACCCCCGGCCGGCATGATATCGTTATGGGCGGACTGCCCGAGCCTTACGAGAAAAGGACTGTAGAAGGAGACCTCGGCCTGAAATATAATATCGATACGCTGACGGAACTCGTCAAAGGGAGGGACACGCCGCCCGGTTTTGACGCTATTGTTAAATCATTTCACCGGGGCAAACTCCCCGAAACCGCCGGGGAGATAGCCTGTCACCGCCTACTGTCCGGCCTCACGGTTGAGGTAGCCATGAACCGTCATGCCGGGACGATAGAGGCCGTCTACGGCCCCGCCGGGCAGATGCTGATTCAGCGTGGAAAGGACCTGACCGGCGTTAAATGCGTCATCGGGACAGGCGGCCCGCTGGTATTTTCCAAAAATCCAGGAGAAATTCTGGAAGGTGCCCTGTTTCAGGAGGCGGCACCGGCTATTCTCAAGCCGAAGAGTCCCCGGTTCTACATCGATAGCAGCTATATTCTCTATGCGGTGGGACTGCTCAGCCAGACCGAACCGGCCAGGGCATTGAATCTCGCCATGAAGAATCTGAAAGAAGTGTAGTATACTGGGCAGGAAAGGAACCTATGATAAGCGGCTGTCGGGCGCTGGACTTAACTGATGATAACGGCTTTCTCTGCGGTAAAATACTCGCCGACCTCGGTGCCGATGTCATCAAGATAGAAAGGCCCGGAGGTGACCCTTCACGCAGGATAGGGCCCTTCTGGGCGGACGTGCCCCACCCCGAGAAAAGCCTTTACTGGTTTGCTTACAACTCCAACAAGCGCGGAATTACTCTGAATATCGAAGCCGCCGACGGCAGAGAGATACTCAAAGAGCTTGTGAAAACCGCCGACTTCGTTATCGAGTCTTTCCCCCCGGGATTCATGGATAAACTGGGCATCGGCTATCCCGCCCTCAGCCGTATCCGGAAAGATATCATCCTGACATCCATTACGCCGTTCGGTCAAAGCGGGCCTTATCATAACTACCAGACCTCGGACATCGTAACCATGGGCATGACCGGAATCCTTTATCAGACCGGCGAATCAGACCGTCCTCCGGAGCATATGAGCATACCCCAGGCCTGTATGCACGCCGGCGCCGACGGTGCTGTCGGGACGATGATGGCCTATTACCACCGGGAGATGACCGGCGAGGGACAGCACGTTGACGTATCAATGCAGCAGAGCACCGCCTGGTTCCTCGCCAATGCCGTACCCCTCTGGGAGCTTAACGGCGTGGTTTTAAAACGGTCGGGCTCTTTCCGCTGGAGCCTCAGTTCCTCTCAGCGGCAGGTCTGGCAGTGCCGGGACGGCTATGTCTTCTTCAATATCGTGGGTGGCCGGACCGGCGCCAAAACGCTGTACGAACTCGTCAACTGGATGGATGGCAAAGGTATGGCTGATGATTACCTCAAGTCTATGGACTGGGATAACTTTGATATGTGGCGTGCTGACCAGCAGATGGTTGACCGGATTTCAAAACCAATCGAGAAGTTTTTCCAGGCGCTTGATAAGAGCGAGATTGCCCGGGAAGCCGCCGCAAGGCAAATCTCTATTTGTCCCCTCTCGACCATGGAAGACCTCTTGAACGACCCCCAGCTCAAAGCCCGGAGTTTCTGGACGGAAATAGAGCACCCCGAGTTGAACACGAAAATTACCTACCCGCGGGAATTCGTTAAGTCCTCGGAGAACGCATGCGAGACCCGGTTCCGGGCTCCCCTGATTGGCGAGCACAATGAAGAAATCTATGGCGAAATAGGACTGGACAAGCAGGACCTGGTTACCCTCAAGCAGGCCGGGGTTATCTAGAAGGAGCAGTATATTGTCAAAAGGTGATAAAAAGGGCATCTTCGACGGACTTATCATAACCTCGTTCTGCTGGGCCATCGTCGGGCCGCTCACCATGAAATTCTTCGCCGACCATGGAGCAACCGTGATTCGCATGGAGACCGCTAAACGCCCATGCACCCTGAGGATATCCACCCCCTATAAAGACGGCGAACCCGGTATCAACCGCAGCGGCTATTTCAACCATTTCAGCGCCAATATGTACAGTTTCAGCCTGAATATGGACAGTCCACAGGCGCTGGAAATAGTCAAGAGGTTGGTGTCCAGGTCTGATGTCGTTATGGAAAACTTCACGCCCGGGGTAATGGAAAAATGGGGCCTGACCTATGATGAACTCAAAAAGGTCAAGCCCGACATTATCATGCTGCGCCAGAGCGGCTTTGGACTCTGGGGTCCTTATGCCCAACAACCGGCCTTCGGTATGATACTGGCCGCCATGGCTGGCCTGCCGAATTTCATCGGTGAACCGGACGGCATCCCCCTGCCCGTCGGCGTATCACCCTATACCGATTGTATCTCGCCCCGCTTCGCCGCCGCCGCCCTCATCGCCGCCCTCGATTACCGTAACAAGACGGGCAAAGGGCAGCTGCTGGATTTATCTCAATTTGAAACGGCGCTTTATTTCATTATGCCTGCCCTCCTCGACGGCGCTGTCAACGGCCGAGAGCCTCCCAGACTGGGCAACTCCTGCCCTTATGCCGTCCCTCACGGCGTATATCCCTGCAAGGGCGATGACCGCTGGTGTAGCATCGCCGTACACTCCGATGAACAATGGGCTAACCTCTGCCGGGTAATCGGTAAAACCGACTACATAGACGACCCCCGGTTCAATACCATGCGGAACAGGAAGCAGCACGAAGAAATAATCAATGAGCTGATAATTGAATGGACGATTAACCTCACGCCGGAAAAGGTGATGGACAGGATGCAGGCCGCCGGGGTGCCCGCCGGCGTCGTCAAGAACGCCGCTGAAATTTCCGAAGACCCGCAGTTGCGACACCGCAACCTTTTCTGGCCTATCCAGCACCCGGATATGGGGCTATTTACGCATCTGGGGCCGAGCTTTGAATTATCAAAAACGCCGGCACAGCCCCGTACCCCCAGCCCCCGACTTGGCGAGCATACCGAATACGTCTGTACCAGGATACTGGGCATGACCGACAAGGAGTTTGTTGAGCTTGTTGGCGCCGGGGTATTCGAGTAAATATATGGAGTAAATCATGGCTAAAGGGTACATGGGAAAGCTCCTGTTCGTGGACCTTTCCACAGGAGAGATAAAAACAGAAACGCCTGAAGACAGCCTGTACAGGGACTTTATAGGGGGCTATGGCCTCGGGGCAAGGATACTTTACAGTCCCCAGAAAGACGGCCCGTTGGCCGGTGTGTCGGCGGATATCGAGGCTCAGATAAATGAGAACCTAGACGCCCTCGACTGGGACCGCGTGACCACCAGACCGAGTAAGAAAAAGCTGCTGGAACTTGGCCTGGATGACGTGGCGCAAGAGTTGTGGCCATAAAGAATGGCAACCCGGCTTACATGCTGTATTCTTTGAACGGAAAATTCATCAACACGGGAAACGCTGGATTGCACATAAAAAGCGGGAAGCTCATCACTACGGGCAATTACCGCCTGTCTATGAGCTTCCCGCCCTGATATTACTTTATCTCGGACTATCTGACTACGATATCGCCGCTCAATGTCTCTCCCGTGATTTCCGGCTGGTAGTAAGCATAGGCCTGGGAGCTGACGCCTTTTGCCCTGACCGGGTACATCGCCCTGGCCTTGAAGCTGAAGTTAAGGGTATCGCCGGAAAACAGGTTCTCAATATAGAAGATGACTTTCCTGCCGGCTACCTCATAACGCTTGAACTTCTCCTGCCCTTCCACGAGTCTGGTTATCGACTCGTTGTCCGGTGCGAAGCCGGTTGGGATTGATATGTCCAGGACGGTCATGCCGGCTTCCATGGGCACCGGTGGATTGAAGCTCAGCGCCACCGATATATTAATCAGGTCATTGACCTCTACCTCGGTAGCGTCGTAGTCCACGGCTATTTTCAGGATGTCTTCCTCGGTTTTTTCGGCCTCGGGTAAATTGAATCTCTTCACTACCTGGGCGATGGCCTCACCCTTGCCGGTCGTGCTTATCTTTACCGTGTCATTAACGGGGATTTCCACAACCTGGAGGACATCGAAGTTATCTTTCCTGAGCGATAATCGCTCGGTTCCGGCGTTGGTTTCTATCTTTATGTCCAGGTCAATGTCTGCCCGGGCGCCGGTGCCAAACGCGGTCAGGGCCTCCAGGGCGACCACTGTATCCTGTGTCGAGCCGAACCCTCCAAAGGCGTTGCGCTTGGATACGAGCCATTTCGCGGCCCGGCTGGCATTGACCACGTCACCGTGCTCCACCAGCGCCAGCGTGGCATAACCCGTGGCCTCAATGGATGCGGTCTGGGCCTGTTGTGTAGGCCCCGGCCGGCCGAATTCCGGTTCAATTGGCTCGGGCATGACGTCATCGCCCCAGTACAACCCGTTCTCATCTTCCTTGGCCATGTCCATCATTTTTTCATACGCCTCGGCTTTTCGGGGACTGTCTGCCAACTCCAGGGCATAGGTCACGATGGCGATAGTATAGGCTTCGTCAATCTCGTCCAGCCTGTCTTCAAGGTAAGACACGGCCTTGCCGGCACTAACTCTCTCTCCGGCCTGCATCAGCGCGATGGCGACATAAGCCGTCAGGGCGTCTTTCCCGGAAACTCCACCGAATATCTCCTGGTGGTGGATAAAACCCACGGGGTCGAATGAGCCGTCGCTGTTCTGGTGATTGATAATCCAGTCTCTGGCTTCGTCCAGAATGCTGCTGTCAATGTAAATCAGGTCCTCGGCCTGGGCAAAGCTCTTCAGGACGAAGGCTGTCAGGAAGAGACTGCCTTCCTCATCACTTTCGCCGAAGGCGGAGAAACTGCCGTCGTTATGCCGGTAGGTCAGCTGTCGCTGGTAACCGGTTATCATCAGCATCTCGGCCTTGGCCATTATCTCCGGCTTTATCTGTCCGCTGGCCTTCAGGTATTCGGTGATGAAGACATCGGGGGCGAAGACTATCATGTTCTGTTCCCCGCAGCCGAAGGGCATCTGGATAAGCCCTTCCAGTCCTTCGATCGTCTGTGTCAGATAGCTGGAAGTGACCGTAAGGTAAGCTCGCCCCGAACCGTCTATGGCGACCAGTGGTATATCCGTAGCAGCCTCCTGTGAAGTCCCTGCGCTCAGCATGAGGTTTTCCACTATCTCCCGGGAAACGCCTTCCGGCTCGATGATGAGCGGCTTGATTACGGCATCAGCCGCCTCCTTGCTTCTGGCGGTTATCTTCACGTTGTTGTGGCCCAGCTTATCAGGGCTTATCATGAACTGGGTGCCGCCGATATCGTTGGCTCCTATCTCCACGGTCTTGACACTCTTGTCCATCAGGTCGAACCAGTCGGCCGCTTCTATCTCCACCTGCACGCTCTGTGGCTGGTCGAGGTAGTTATAAATGGACACCCTTACCGGAAACTCTTCTCCCCTTATTGCCGAATACGGCAGGTCAACGGTAAGGAAGAACGGCTGGAAGGCCACCAGCTCGCTTTCGGCCACGCCCAGCCCCTTCTCGCGGGAGATGGCTACGGCCCGCAGCATCCAGGTGGTAATGGTATCCGGCACGTCAACCTTTAGAGAAGCTTTGCCGTCGCTATCGGTGATAACCTCCTGCCAGAGCCACGTCTCCGGGAAGAACTGCCGGACCCTCTGGACCTCGGCCAGTCCGGCCCCATTAGCGGCGGGAGACTGTACTATAACGACAGGGGGTGCCGGCATCGGTGCCGGGACAGGCATAGGTGCTCCAGCTTCTTCCGCCCCGAGCCACTTCAATATGCCGCCCCGCCCCTCATCCATAATCTCGTTCTCGTATTCTTTGCCTTCGGGCAGCTCCTTGTTGGTAAGCAGTATCACACCTGCCTCGCTGAAGACGTCGTTAGCACCCGGATTCTTTATGCTCTGGTATATCGTTACCTCGTGTAGTTCCGCCTGTGGCTCCATGTAGAGCTTCTCCAGCTCGTCAAATACCTGCTGGAGGTTGAGCCTGTTCTCGGCGAGAATAAAAACGGAACGGTCTACAGCCGCAATGCCCACCTTGGCCTGACCCTCCGTCTCGATGTTTATCTCGACCTCGTCGCCGGGCCTCGCTTCATGACTGCTGAATTCCACCTCTACGTTGTTCGGGTACTGGGCATCAACATTAAAAGGTATATAGTCGGCGGCTACCTCGCTGTTGGGCAATATCTGGTAGACGAGGAGTTTGGAGACAGACGCCATCAGCGGCGTGGCCACAAAATCTATTTCATCCTCCCCGGTATAGCTGGTAAACACCACCTTGCCCCGGGAGACGACTTCATAGTAGAAATTGGCCGCTTCTTTGGTCGCATAGACCCTGAACCTTATCTTCTCGCCCAGCGCGGGAGTGCCAGCGCTGATTTGTTCCACATGGATAAAATTGCCCGAAGGCGAGTAACTGGCTTCCAGGGCCTTCTCGGCATAGGCGTCGGCGGCATTACATTTTATCACCAGGGCGGCGCAATCATCGGGGGGCGTTATCTCGAATATGATTTTGCCGTTAACCGTGTTTACCGTCTCATCAAATTGCCCGATTTCCTCAAAATCATGGCTGAGGTATGTAATATCCACCTTTACCTCTTCATCGATTAGTTTATTGTCCGGCGTCTCGGTCACTATCAGGAAACTGAAGGGCAGGTCGGGCTTGAAAGTGGTGCCGGACGGTATTATCTGCAGTTTTACCGGGGACTCAGCCACGGTGAGCAGGGTACTCGTCTTCTCTTCATAGCCGGTGGCCTTTTCCACCACGGTAATATCAAGCATAACGTTACCCATCCCTCCGGCCGCCGGGACGCCGGCTACGTAGCCAGCTGCGGGGATGGTAAATTCGGCTTCGGCATCTATGGGCTTCGTAAACGTGGCGTATTCTTCCCACACGCCGACATAACGCGAAGCCCTGATTTCCAGCTCACCGCTGACCGGCTTGCCGAAGCTGTATTCAGAGGTGACTTTCCCCGTAATTTCCTCGTTTGCCAGGAACCACTGTTTGGGAAGTTCAACTTTAACCTCATATTTGGGGAGCACGTACTCCTCCACCCTGACATCAAGCTGTGTCTTCCCCGTCGGGCCTTCGGTTGTTATCTTCCAGACCCCGAGGTTGGGCTCGGTGGATATCGGCAGTTCCAGCGTTGCCATCCCGTATTCATCGGTCTCCGTCTCTTCGCGAAAGATTTTTATACTCTTGGCGTCCTGGACCTCAACGACGATGCCTGCGCTCAGCGGCATTAGTTCGGCATCCAGCGTGAACACCCGCATCTGGATCGTCTGGCCGGGCTTATATATCGGCTTATCCGTCTCCAGGAAGACGAGGTAGTTGCGTTCCACCGTTATGCTGGTTTCATCTTCAAAATTGTTGCCTTTGATGCGTATACCGTATTCACCTTCGGCGACATCCGGCACCGTGAAAGGTACGGTCCCTTTGCCGTTGATATCCTGCTTCACGGTCAAAATATCCTCACTGCCTTGATACATGGTGAGTTCGACTTCTCCGGGTATGGTTTTATCCCCCTTAAAAAGCGTCACGGAAACCGCCTGCTTGCTGCCGGCTTGAAAAACCGCCGGTATTACCACCGCGTAGGAGTCGGCGGGTTCGGGTGGGCTGCAGGCGGGCAGTAAAAGCGTAAGAAATAAAACTGCCGTCAGAAAACCTGAAATAAATATTTTGTAGCGCATGGTTCCTCCTTATGCACAAAACGTTTCGATTTATTACTGTTCGTTACATATAACGAATCGGCACCTGAAAGGTTAGTAATTAACGCTAATATCAGTATAAAATATTATGAAATGAATATAAATTGAACGCGCTGATATGACAAAAGCGTTGACAGCAATTTCTCCCACAAGGTCTGGACGGAAACACTGACGAGGGCCGGCCACGTATGGGAAATCTGGAAACCGGACATGGCATTCTAAAAGAAGCCCTGTGGCTATTATGCCCCGTACCGGACATAAGCATCCTCTGACTAGGCTGCCGCCAGTTCGCGGAGCGGGACCGGGGCCAGATATTCAGCAATAATGGAAAGCGACTTCGGTCCCCTTCTCTGTATCTTGCCGGTTACCGTCAGCCAGCTCTCCCTGAACAGTACCTGCCCGCACTTCTCCTGGACGTCCTTAAAGACGGTAACATCGGCTATCCCCGTGCCGTCTTCCATAATCACATAGACCACTCTGTTGCCGTTCCTTGTCGGCGGGGTCTGGTATCTGATAGCCGAGCCGATAATCCTCACGGTGCTGCCGGTGGGTGCCGAAGCCAGGTCACACATGCGGGTAAAACTGCTATCTGGACGATAGAAGTCCAGGGGATGCGCCGACAAATACATGGACAGGAGCCTGCCTTCCGCGAGCATATCAGCCTCAGTGCCGCCTGGCGCCTTCTCATTGACCATGGCGGATTCTAACTGCTTATCATCCTCCAGACTGAAAAGCGGTGGTATCCCCGATTTTACCGCACACTTCGTGTCCAGCAGCTTTGGCAGCAGAAGCAGCATCTCCGCTCTGTTCCCAAGAGAGTCAAGCGCTCCCACCTTAATCAGGCTCTCCAGAACCGGCATGCTCACCCTCGTCCTGAGAACGAAATCTCTAAAGGACGAGAACACGGCCTTCTCCCTCTCCACTAATATGGATTTCAGGGCTTTATCCGAGACACCTTTTACCTGGCCCAGGCTGATTCTGATTGCCCCGTCTTCTAAAGTGTATCTGTCTGTGGAACGGTTCACATCGGGCGGTAAAACCCTGACTCCGAACCTCCCGGCATCCACCACCAGGACGCGCGGCGGGTAATAGCCCATAGGCTGGTTGGAAAGCACGGCGGCAAAGAACTCCGCAGGATAGCGCCGCTTCAGCCAGAGTGTCTGGTAGGCAAGCTCGGCATAGGCGGCGGCATGGGCCTTGCAGAAGCCGTAGGCGGCAAAGGCAGCCAGCTGCTCGAATACCCTTTCCGCGGTATTCCTCCCCACCCCATTCTGGACAGCGCCGGCCACGAACGATTCCCGCATCTTCTCCATCTCTTCCTGGGTGCGGTCGTGCGTCATCGCCCTTCTGAAACCGTCCGCCTCGGCATAGCTCATCCCGGCAAGGTCGTGGGCAACCTTCAGCACCTGCTCCTGGTAAAGTATCACTCCCAGCGTTTCTTTCAGGGCGCCCTTCAGCCCGGGATGCAGGTACGTTACCGATGCCTCGCCGTGCCTCCTTGGAAGGTAGTCCTTGTCCATGTTGGACTTGAGTGGCCCCGGCCTGACAAGCGATATGGAAACCGTAATGTCCTCAAAGCGCTCCGGCAGCAGTCTCCCGGCCATTTCCCGCTGCGCCGGCGACTCAAGCTGAAAGGTGCCGATGGTCTTACCGTCCCGGAGCATGGCAAAGACCTCGGCGTCGTCCTTCGGTATCCGCTCTATGTCAATATCAATGCCACGGCTTTTCCTGATGTTTTCCAGCGTGTCCTCGATGACAGTAAGCGTGGGCAGCGACAGGACGTCCATCTTGACTATGCCCAGCTTCTCTATGTCATCCTTATCGTACTGGCTGATGATATCCCCGCCGCTCGACCATTCCAACGGGACCAGGTCGGAAAGCCTGCCATCGCCGATGAGCAGTCCGCCGAGATGCACCGAAAGGTGTTTGGGGAAGCCATCGATAGCGGCACAAAGCTTCAGGAAATCGGCCACTTCGGGCCTTTTATAAATAGTGCTTCCCTTCAGTTCCGGCAGTGTATCGGCACCTTCAATGAGCCTGTTTACCGAGAGATAGTGAATACCGCGGCAGGCCTCTTCAATTACTTCTTTCGGCATTTCCAGCGCCTTGCCGGCATCGCGTATCGCCCCCCGCGCCATATAGGTATTGATGGTGCCGACGCAGGCGACGTTCTCGGCGCCGTACTTCTGGTAGATATAGTCCCTCACCTCGTCCCGCCTCCGCCGGTCGATATCCAGGTCGATATCCGGGGGTTCCTGCCTCAGCGGGTGCATGAAACGCTCGAAAAGGAGGTCATACTCGATGGGGTCGACATTGCTGATATCCAGCACGTAAACGACCAGGCTGTCCACGGCGCTGCCCCTCGCCTGGCACCTTATGCCCCTTTCCCTGGCCCACCGGACGATATCCCAGACCACCAGGAAGTAGCCACAGAAACCCAGCTTCCTGATGGTGTCCAGTTCATACTCAAGCCGGTTCCTGATTCCCGGAGTCAGCGAACGGTATTTTCTCACGGCACCGGCCAGGGCAAGCTTACCGAGATAGCCGTACTCCGTTTCACCTTCAGGGAGCTCATACCTGGGAAAGCGCGGCCTTCCCATCTCCAGCTCCAGGTTACACCTTTCGGCAATCTCCAGCGTCATGTCCACAGCCT
>Ga0315537_1001683_pt1 | contig 17247 bp, 14 predicted proteins | sample SalMarSW160270MG_FD_203091 | JGI IMG/M metagenome (GOLD analysis project Ga0315537, IMG submission 203091) | Salt marsh sediment microbial communities from the Plum Island Ecosystem LTER, Massachusetts, United States - Salt Marsh Sediment SW1602-70 ... | reverse complement strand
GCCTGATTGAATCGTCCGGCTCATTCTCGACAAAAAAACCGCCGAGAAAATCCAGCAGCTCCTGTCCCTGGACGTCGAGCTGATAAATCGCCTGCATCGTCAGTTCCCGGGCTCTGGTTCGCTTGTCCACACGTGCCTCAACTATACGAATGTCAAACAGCTAATAAAAATTACTTTTATATCTGTTCGAGAACGTCAGCAAGCTCCATCGCCGTCATCGCAGCATTAGCGCCGGCATTACCCAGTTTCGTCCCCGCCCGGTCCACAGCCTGCTCAAGCGTCTCGCACGTAAGCACACCGAAAATCGCGGGCGTCTTGCAGTCGTAATTAATCTGACCAACGCCCCGCACCACCTGCTGACATACATAGTCGTAATGAGAAGTCTGTCCCCTTATCACCGCGCCGAGACAAAGCACCGCCGCGTACTTGCCGCTGTCGGCAAGCCTCTTGGCCGCCGATGTTATCTCGCACGCGCCGGGCACCCACACCACCAGTATCTGCTCATCAGTCGCGCCGTGCCGTTTAAGACAGTCGATTGCTCCGTCGAGCAAACGGGCCGTTATAAACTCGTTGAATCTGCTCACAACGATAGCGTATATTCCTTTGCCGGCTGCCAGTTGTCCTTTTATCTGATTAACCATTATATTGTTCTCCAATTGGCCTTTTTATCGCACCTGAAATCTAAAAGTCACAAGTGACCACAACGTCGTATTATAAGACTTACCCAAACGCGTTTCCAGAAAAACACCTTGCTCGGCCGCGCTCAGTCGCTTCGACGTCCGGCCCCGGCCGCATAAGCCCAAGTATAATAGTGGCTTACGGCTCAACATGCAACTACCTTTTTGCCGCAAGTCCCCAGCCCGTTACCATGACCCGAAATAACCTAAGCCGCTAATCTCAATCGCCGATAAGCAATCCGGCTGCGGCACGCTCCGCCGTGACGAGTTGGTTTATCGGTGTTTCTACACCCGGGGTATGGTAAATGAGTATTGACGACATGGACATGGTTTTTAATTCGTACGACAATGCCGAGCACAAGGCTCGCAAGGCATACGAGCTATACGAAGACGGCGATGTGCCGCAGGCCCTGGCCGAGCTCGACGACGCCCTGGCTATCAACCCCGCAAACAGCTCCTGGCACTTTAACAAGGCCCTTGCCCTCGACTCGATGAACCGATTTGCAGAGGCCATCCGCGAGTACGAACAGGCACTTGAGATGGACCCCTCCGACGTTGAAATACTGACATGCCTCGCTGTCGATTATACTCGTACCGGCCACTATGACCGTGCCATCGACATATTCGAGCAGGCACAGCAGCTTGACCCGATGTACGAGCCGTGTTACTGCAATCGCATTATCACATACACCGAGATGGAAAAGCACGACCTTGCCGAACAAATGTTCTATATGGCCCAGCACATCGACCCAGACTGCGCCTTGTGCTTCTACAATATCGGCAACAGCCTGTTCATACGAGGCCAATACAAAAAGGCTATTAGCTGCTGGCAGAAAACCGCCGAGCTCGAAAAGTCCCATCCACAGATAAACTACCGAATCGCACAGGCCTACCTTGCCGACGGCGACACTGAAAACGCCTGCAAATACTTCCTCGCCGAGCTTCGCGAAGACCCCGGCAACACCGAAGTAATCGCCGACTTCGCTATACTGCTGCTCGAAACAGGGCAGATAGAATCAGCCAAAGAAAAATTCAACAGGATACTCGAATTCGACCCCGAATCCGCAGTCGCCCATCTTTATCTCGGCGAGATAGCTCTTAACAATGATAATTTCGAACAGGCTGAGGACCTTTTTAATAAGGCCCTGCAATGCGACGATTCGCTCCTCGGACCGAGATTCAGATTGGCCCAATGTGCTCTAAAAAAAGGCCGGTTCCAGCAGGCACACTCATATCTGACTTCGGAGATGCGACTGGGTCCAGAAAACGCCGAAGAGCTCGTCGCCATGGCTTCGACGTTTCTGCAGATGAACCGAATCGATGAAGCAAGCCAATGCCTGCTCCACGCAACCGACTATGACTTTACCAATACCGCTGCACACTACTACCTCGGCATCTGCTGCGCCCTGCGAAAAAAATATGATGACGCCGCCGAGTTCTTCCTGCATACCCTCGACCTCGACGCCAATCACAGCCGCGCCTCTCGCGACCTTGCCGTCACCTATTACAGTATGGGCAGGCTCGACGACGCACAGCAGGTTATCAGGAAATCTCAACTAAACACCGCTGATACCGAATACCTCAGGCGGCTTGCCCGAAAAATCCGCCTGAAACAATTCACCAAACAGCTCCGCGGCCTGCTTAAGCCTTTAATACCCTGCCGTACGTGGCGAAGATAATCGCTCCGCCACGGCACAGATACATCTTTTGAGCTTGATTCTCCGACCGACAGACCATACCATCTCCTTTTTAAAACGGGACTCAGGTATTCGCGCAGCAAAACTGTTCCGTCTTTACAACAGGCAAAACGTATGGAACCTGTCATAAAAATCGACCTGGAAAAAACGCTCGCCGGCGCCGGCCCGCTGATAGTTGACCTCGGATGCGGCAAACGCAAGAAAGACGGCGCCCTGGGTATTGACAAGGCAGACCTGCCCGGTGTTGATATTGTCGCCGATATCGAACAGGGCTTACCATTCCTGCCGGACCACTGCGTGGATTATCTCCATTGCAGAAGTATGCTCGAACATATAAAGGATTTTCCCGCAGCGATGAAAGAGATTGTAAGGGTCTTGAAAAAAGACGGAAAAGCTGAGATTTATGTGCCGCACTTCTCAAGCCCCTATTACTATTCGGATTTCACCCACAGGAACTTCTTCGGCCTTTACAGCTTCTACTATTTCGTACCGACCGAAAATCAGCTCCGCAGAAAAGTACCCGACTACTATACCAATTTCAAAATCGACATCCTGTCGCTAAAGCTCCTGTTCAGGTCCCGCTTCTGGCTGCGGGCGAGACTGAAGAGCATCTTCGGCCGAATCATCAACTCCTGCTCCTGGCTGCAGGAATACTACGAAGAGACTCTTTGCTATATCATCCCCTGCAGCGGCATAGAAATCATCTTCACCCCTGCATGACATTACACGAGCATAAGGTTTATGGCTTTTACCCCTATGACTTATTACTACTACGCTGCATTTAGTCTGATACGATGATTTTAATTTATTGCAAGATAAGGACTTAAACTCGAAATCCTAATATCGAAATACGAAACAATACCAAATGACTTAAATTCAAATGTTCAAAACAAAACCACAATTTTGCCGGCCATTGTTTTGGTCATTTGCATTCCGAACTTCGAGTTTGTTTAGGATTTCGGATTTCGTGCTTCGGATTTTGGGGCTTAAATACATTTCTGCTAAATAGCGTTGTAGTATTATGCACTTATACGAATCTATTTGCAGCAAAGCCACGAATCTATTAGACTATTAAGTTTGGGCCGAGTGGCGGAATGGCAGACGCTGGGGACTTAAAATCCCCTGCCCGCAAGGGCGTGAGGGTTCGAATCCCTCCTCGGCCACCAAATGAATTGATACTTGCGGCGACAGATGTTCCGTCGCACGGAAAACATGGAGATACGTATGGCAGAAAACAAATACAACCTGGCTGATGTTCGCGAACCGAACCTTTATCGCGATATCTTTCCTTATACCCAATTCCCCCGCGTCAGCTTCGACTCTCAAGGCGTCGAGCTCGACCTGCCGCAAAAGGTATGGATTACAGACACAACGTTCCGCGACGGCCAGCAGGCCAGACCGCCGTATACTCCTGAACAGATACTCCATGTTTACGACCTGATGCACAAAATCGACGGCGACACAGGCCTGATTCGCCAGTGCGAATTCTTCCTCTATTCAGACCGAGACCGAAAGGCCGTCGAGCTGTGCAGGGAGCGAAACTACAAATATCCCGAAATTACCGGCTGGATTCGCGCCGTCGCAGACGATTTCAAGCTCGTCACAAAAATGGGACTAAAGGAAACGGGAATCCTCACCAGTGCCAGCGACTATCACATTTTCCTCAAGCTCCGCCGCACACGCGGCCAGGCCCTTGAAGCATATCTCAATATCGCAAAAGCCGCGATGGACAACGGCGTAATCCCACGCTGCCATTTCGAAGACATTACACGCGCCGACTGCGAAGGTTTCGTAATGCCCTTCGCCGAGCAGCTTCTAAAGTTATCCGACCAATACAAGATGCCGGTTAAGATTCGCCTGTGCGATACGCTCGGCTTCGGTGTCCCCTGGCCTAATGCCGAGCTGCCCAGGAGTGTACCAAAACTCGTTGCTGCAATGCGCAAGGTCGGAGTACCTTCTGAACAGCTCGAATGGCATGGCCACAATGACCTGCACAAAGTCCAGGTCAACGGAACCGCCGCATGGCTGCACGGCTGCTGCGCCGTCAACTGCGCCATCTTCGGCTTCGGCGAGCGAACGGGAAATCCACCGCTCGAAGCGATGGTCGTCGAGCACGCACAACTGATGGGATTGACGCAGGGAGTCGATTACTCGGCCATTACTGAACTTGCCGAGTACGCCCAGAGAGAGCTTCATTTCAAAATCCCGGCAAACTACCCGCTCGTCGGCGCAGATTTTAATGTCACCCGCGCCGGAATCCACGCCGACGGCCTGTTGAAAAACGAAGAAATTTACAACTGCTTCGATACCGAAAAACTGCTCGACCGGCCCGTCGGCGTCGCAATTACCGACAAGGCCGGCGCCGCAGGCATCAAGCACTGGCTCGAATCACGTTATCAGATTACCATCGCCAAGCACGACCCGAGGGTCCAGGCTATCAAAGCTCGCGTCGATGACGAGTACTCCGCCGACCGTGTCTCGGCCATAAGCGACGATGAAATGTTCGCATGGATACAGGAAATCTTCGGCGCCGAACTGCCGCCAAAAAAATAGGGTACAGGGAATAGCGTTCAGGGTTTAGCGTGAATCGAACTGAAGCAATCAGGATGCATTCCTGTGTAATTGGTTGATGTATTAAAGAAGAGAAATTATGGACAAGAGGAAACCGGCAAAAAGCTTTAAAGACCTCATAGTATGGCAAAAGGCTTATCGCCTTGTATTGGAAACATACAAAACCACAAAAGAATTCCCCAAAGAAGAATTATACGGCCTGACTCAACAAATGCGAAGAGCCGCCATATCCATACCCTGCAACATTGCCGAGGGATACGGCCGCAAGCACAAGAGGGAATATCATAATTTTCTCTCTATCGCATACGGCTCTTTGCTTGAATATGAAACACAATTTCTGCTTAGCCGGGACCTTAACTACGCCAAATCCAACGAGACAGTAAAAGGCTTGATTAATGAAGTCGGAGCAATGCTTTATAGAATGTTAAACCCCAAAGTTACTGAACCCTGAACCCTATACGCTGAACCCTAAGTTATGTACCCTGAACCCTATACCCTGAACCCTAAGTTATGTACCCTGAACCCTATACCCTGAACCCTATTAAAGCCGTCTGTTTCGACCTCGGCGAAACCCTGCTGAACTTCGGCAGAGTCGACACCGCGAAGCTCTTCAAGTCCGGTGCAAAACTTACATACGATTATTTGAAAAGGCTCTCCCAGCCGGTCGGTGACTTCAAACCCTATTGCTACAGAAACCTCGCAGCAATTCGTTGGAAGTATTGGCTCTCATTGCTTAGCGGTAAAGACTTCGACGCACTCAAACTTCTAAAAAAGGTCAACCAGCCAAAGGGTGTTGAACTTACCGAGCAGCAATGGAACGAGTTCATCTGGCTGTGGTACGAACCGCTCAGTAAATGCGCAACAGTCGAACCCGATATAAAAGAAACAATCGCCAAATTAAAAACAATGAACCTCAAGCTCGCCATACTGTCCAACACCTTTATTAACGGCAGTGCCCTTGAAAGACACCTTGCTCAATATGGCATTCTCGATTTCTTCGACGTCAGAATGTATTCCTATCAGTTTCCTTTTCGCAAACCCAACAGGCATATTTTCACCGCAGCCGTTGAGAAAATTGGTTTACCTGCTCAGAATATTATGTTCGTCGGCGACCGAATCGACGCCGACATCCGCCCCGCTTTGAAGCTCGGTATGACCGCCGTCCTGAAACAGGCCTACACCAACCACACAAAACGCCTGCCCCCCGCCGCTCACAAAATCGAAAAAATCTCCCAACTCCCCAGTCTAATAAAACAAATTAACACCCCACCCGCCTGACTTTATTCCTTCTATTTCTACATTCAGTATTCTATATTCGATATTGGATGTTCCATTACTGAACCCTATACCCTGTACGCTAAACCCTGAAAAAGCTTCTCTTGAACCGGCTGTTAAAAGTCGTACAATACAACCGCTATGGGAATCACCCATTAAAAACAGAACTCGAATATCGCGTTATCGTGATTAATCTTGTCCCCGATAATCCGCTATCATGCCTGCCCCAGCATGTCTTAGGCTGGGGGTTTTGCAACAGGGGAAAAACCGGCGAAGGTTCGCCAAGTAATACGGTAATAGTGGTATCTTAAAAATAAGGACACTGAAGGCACGGAGTTGTTTGACAAAAAAGTAAGTGGGAACCATATAAACAATAGTTGGTTTTGAGCAAGGAGTATGCCCAATGATGGGTCACAGTCGAATCATGGCGGTGATAGCGTTGATTGTTGCTGTTCCAACTGTTGCTGATTGGGGCTTCATATCAACAGTCACGAAACCCGAGGAAGGGATTATTCACTCTGCCGATATTACCCGAGATACAAAGTATAAGGCTGATCAGACAGAGGTTGTTGTAGTGGAGCGTATTGATAAGGATACGATCAAGCTGGGCATCGGAACAAAACTCCAGTTGGCAATGACCCCCAATGAAAAGGGGGAATTGTCAGCAACGTCATTGCTTGGTTATCCCGGGTGCGTCATCACGCTTCAACCCAAAACTTCAGTGGACTGGAACAAAATGACTTTATCACCAAAAGGCGATAAGTTGGTAAAGTTCGCACTCGACAAGAGAGACGACAAGGTTGTAATATCTAAAATAATCGACGGCACCTTGGCCTTCGCGCGTCCATCCGAAAGAGGTAAGATTGTCAGAGGCACGTTCCACGAAATAGATGGCCGTGTAGTTGAAGAAATAGCCGAACCGAATCAGACCGTAGAATCATCAATAACCAAATCTGCCAAAATTGCGGTCGTTCCCCTGTGCTTGGGTGATGTTGGCGAGCAGATAAACAATGTGGCCATTTCTGTTGCAGAAAGACTGACGCGTGAATTGGGCGAGTCTTTTCAAACCACCCCACAAATTGTCATCAAAGAGGTTTTAGCAAAGGCAGGTCTCGATTACAATAATATTACAGGCAAGGGCTACAAAGACATTATTGCTGCGTTGCCAGGTCATGACTTTGTCGTTTTCATCGGTCCAAATCCAGGCAAGAAGGGTTGGTTTCCTTGGATTGTTGCCCGAACATCAGACATGGCTGGGACATCTGGTTTGACTTATCTCGACGCAGACCCTAAATCGACTGACACTATTCTGGAAGCACAGGAAGTTCTTGATATAGTTACCGAAATTGACCTGAAGGCCGGTGAGAAGTGTAACCAAGTGGCTACAGACAAGGTTGTCCAGCGTACTTTTGATATTGGGTCTGACATACGCGGCGTCTTCGTCGGGTTGTTAAAAGGTGGGGACGAGGCCAAACTGGACACTGTCAAGTCGATGAATGCTAACACTGTTGTTATCGACCGGCCAATAAGTAAGGAGATGCTCAACGAGATTCAGCGCCGTGGGCTCAAAGCTATCATTGGCTTCAATGATGAAGATATCACCAGTGGTTATTATCTGTCTTATGTCTTCGCCATCGCCGAGCATCCATCTGTACTGTCATGGTATCTGGGCCAGTACGATGAGAATAGCCGTAAAAAGATACAACAAGCTGCTGAAAATATCCATAACCTGCAAAAGATACATCCGGAGCTTCGCGACCTGCCCATCACTGTATCCTGCCAAACCATCCCTTCCTCAGATGTACTGCGCACGTGCAAAGACATCGATGTGTATATGGTGGCCTACAGTGACGGTAGCCTTCTGTCTGACTGGCAAAAACAGTCTATTGGCAAGTTGTTCCTCCTCCTGACGAATAACCCCGATCAGTTATCGTTGAAAACTTCCTGCTCAGGTGTAATTCTCCAGCATCTGCCCCGCGACGCCGGAGCGGTACAAACCGTCTCCAAACCTGCTCAGCCGCAACCAGTAAAAATAGACCAGCAGCTTTATACCGAATTTGAGAATGCTTGCCGTGGCACCCTGCAGCACGACGGTTTCCTGCTTGACCCTGAGACCAAAAAACCTCTCCCTATGTATGTGACAACACTCGAGAAACCGCCTGTCAAAGACAGGCAGCAAAGTATCACAGACAAAGTCTCCACAGGTATGACAAGGGCACAGGTAAGACAAACCATTGGCTGGCCGGATGACTATTTCCTCAAGATTTCAGCTGGCCCCAACCCAAATAATCTTCAGGATGATATTGTGCAAGAAGTCTGGCAGTATGGAAAAGATATGCTCTGGTTCGACCAAAAAAACGACCGTCTGGAACGTATAGAATCTCCTCAGCAATGACCACCAGAACACAACTGTTCAGACATAACCTGTACCCGCACCCATAGTTCGTACATTGTACTTCCTCGCTGGGGACACCATACCGGGGAAAAAGGAATAATTCTACGTCCGTTATTCGACATTCAATTCCCTCTCCCCTGTCCCCTGAACCCTAAACCCTGGCTAATCCGTCTAAGCACAACTGCGACCACGTCTCCATCGTGTCTTTCACGGCCTGCAATTCCTCTATCGTCATAAACGACATCTGCGTAATCATTTGTTCATTCTTACTGACCTTCGGCTCATCTAATCGCCAGTGATGCACTATCCCCAGGTGCACCTGTCCGACTTCGTTGGAATCGTCATTAAGCAGTGCCGCGATGCGGTCGCTGTGTTTTGTTTCTACATTAACCTCTTCCGCAACTTCCCGCTCAACCGCAGTCAGATATGTTTCATAAATACCCAGCAGGGACACATCATCGGCCGGATTTATATGTCCGCCGATACCAATAGACCGGTTTCCCACAAGTCTCTTCTCACCCGCCCTGCTGCCTCTTACATAATTGAGGTACTTGCCCTGACAGCTCATAATAACGTATGGAATAAGCTGCTTATAAGATGGGTCTTTCTCGGCCTGCGCGCGCATCATAAATCTCGGAACGCCGGGCACGAATATCGCTTCGAGGTATCTATCCACGTCGAACGCCAATCCGTGGAACAGACCGAGTCCTTCCAGAACTTTTGTCTCAATAACCATCACCTGCTCTTCAGCCGCCATTTTCATCCCTTTAATCGAGAATCTAGTATCTAGCATCAAGCATCGAGTATCGGAATATAGCCCATTGCGGCCGCTGTGTAAAGCCGCTGCGGTTTTTTGTACCAAAACTCAAATGTATCCTCTATAATGTCGTGTTGAAATCTTCAGGGTGCATTATGAGCAAGGCAAAGAAAATCAGCGCCGCATACGTCGAGTGCATAAACCCGCAGTGCCGGGCACAGTTCGATTGTATGGACGTCCTGTTCAAATGCCCCAAATGCGGCACATTGCTTGACACCCTCTACAACTGGGACAAAATCAATATCCCCAAAAAGATGAGCGATTTCGCCATGCGATGGGCCACAAGGGACAATCGACTCGATTTCTCCGGCGTCTGGCGGTTCCGCGAGCTGCTGGACTTCTGCCCGGACGAAAATAAAGTTACCATAGGCGAAGGCCAAACCATTCTCGAACAGAACTGCGCCGTCGCACAACACTTAGGCATCAAACCCGACTGCCTTTATCTGCAGTACGAAGGCCTGAATCCTTCCGGCTCATTCAAGGACAACGGCATGGCCGCGGCATTCAGCCACGCAATGATGGTCGGCGCAAAATCCTGCGCCTGCGCATCGACCGGCAACACCTCCGCCGCCGTAGCACTTTATGCACACCACTGCGGACTAAAGTGCACCGTCTTCATCGGCTCAGGCCGAATCGCTTTCGGCAAGCTCTCACAGGCAATGGACTACGGTGCACAGACCATCCAGATTCAGGGCGACTTCGACGATTGTATGAAACAGGTCCAGGCCGTCTGCAAAGAACTCGGCCTCTATCTGCTCAACTCGCTTAATCCCTACCGGCTCGAAGGCCAGAAAACCATAATGTACCGCATTATAGAAGGCCTCAGCTGGGACATTCCCGACTGGATTATCGTGCCGGGCGGCAACCTCGGAAACTCCAGCGCGTTCGGCAAGGCCTTTTATGAACTCAAACAGCTCGGCCTGATAGACCGCATCCCGCGACTTGCGATAGTAAACTCCACCGGCGCCGATACCCTCACCGACCTTGTCAACAATAAACGCCTTGCCTGGAACGACGGCAATGTTAATCAGCACCTCATCGACCATTATTACGCCGACCTGACCGCCAGGAATTTCTCGCCGCACACCATCGCCTCAGCTATCGAAATATCAAGACCGGTCAATCTCAAAAAATGCCTTCGCGCACTCGATATCTGTAACGGCATTGTCCTGGCCGTGCCCGACGAAGAAATCAAAGACGCAAAAGCCCTTATAGGCAAATTCGGCTTAGGCTGTGAACCCGCCTCCGCCGCTACCATAGCAGGGCTGATTCACTTACTCGCCGATGGTGTCATCGAGAAGGATTCTCGCATCGCCTGCGTCCTGACCGGCCATCCGCTGAAAGACCCCAACCTCACCGTCAATTACCACAAGGACAAAGAGGGACAATTCAGCAATCCACCCATCGAAGCGCCAAACGACCTCAAAAAAATCATCGAACTAATCAGGTAATCGGCAATTAATAACAGCTGCTGATTGATTAGAACACTTGCAATATACCCCGAAGAGTATTACTATAGGCTGACAGGCAATTGGGGAACAAGAGAAACGCTGCTGTGCAGATATTCTTTGAGTTTAAATGAATAGCATAAACAGTTTCAGACCATGAACGAAAACATAAGAGAAACCGTCGAAGACCCCGGCGTGGACATACTAAGTCACAGCAGAAGAAGAAACAATATACACATCCTGACGCTTGACAGAATCCTCGCCGACGACGTATATGAGCGAATCCACAATGACCCGCGAATGGAAGGTTACACAGTCAAAAGGCCGACCAAAGGCATTCAGCACGGCGCCGAGGAAATCGATGCAATGGCCCCGGATACCGTTTCTTCGAGACTATTGATAATCGACGTACGCAGAAGCACCCTGCCCGTGCTTCAGCAGGCTTATAACAAGGTCGTCGGCTACAACCGCCGCGACCTCAACAAGCTCTGCTACATCGTCCTGATCGGTGACGGCCCTATCAATCTTTTCCATTCGGGCAAATGCCTCGACGATTTTGTCCCCTACCTCGCCGTACACCGCATCGATTATTACCCCGCCGCGTTCTTCTTCGACCCGTTCCTGCATTACGAGCCGGATGAAATCCCCCGCACACCCGCCGACCTTGCGGCCCTGCTGCCTGTTAAGCTGCCGAAACGACTGGCCAATCATTTCAAAGAGCAGGCAATTACAGTCGCTGATATCAGGAAATATTTCAGGGCGACGGGCAAACCGCAGAAAGTTCAGCACAACAGACGCGAAAGGCTAACGGACCTCTATAAAAAGAGAATAGAGGAGCAGTTCTCGCTCGAACAGTGCGACCTCGACGCCTTGTTTACCCACGACGGCATACAGTTAGCCACCGAACGGCTGCACCTGTATCCCTTATTCTTCGAGGACCGGGTCTTCGAGCTTGTCGAAGAAGCAGGCAACGCCGCTTAATTCTTATAGACTACTTTCCCCAGGCATGAAAAAAGCCTGAACCAAATAAGGTTCAGGCCTTAGGATGCTGTCGGCAATTCATCGAACTGCATCAAAATCGATATTCGAGCGATACCGATATCGCCGGTGCCTCTGTGGTAACTGACGCATCGGTGCTGCCGAACGCATAGTTTCGCTTGTTGTATTTCCTGTCTATCCAGCCTAATATATTATGAGCAGTGACACGGACCTTGCAGTTTTCACTGAACTTATAGCCCGTACCGAGGTTCATATACAGGCTCTCTCTGAATGGACTGTCAAATCCACGAGTATAATGCTGTGTATCGTTATACAGAGCATAATCTTTTCGACCCGGAATGCCCCAGTAAATATTCAAAGAACCGTCGAAGGACCATTTATCGGTTATATCATAATGCCCCGTGAACTTTGTTACATGATTATGCCAGCTCGAAAGGTCATGCCCGTAACCGTAAGGTTCGCTTGTCAAATACTGAGGAGTGCCCGGTACATCGAGCTCCATGCCGTCAAGCTTCGTGTATCCGTGGGATGCAGTGAATTTCGCTTTGTCGGTCTTATATATGGCCTCAACTTCCGCTCCGTATATCCTCAATTCACCCAGAGGAGCTACAGAATAAATATTATCCGACCATGCTATAACGTTGTGGATTGTATAAAATCCTGAAGCTGCAAGCCACAGGTTCTTCGTGTGCTGCCTTTCCCATCGCATTTCGTAATAATCCATAGTCTCATAATCACTCAGCTCATCCGAATCATCGTAAGCCAGTTTCATATTCTCAGCGGTACTTGCTCGTGTAGAACGCTGCACCATAAATTTCAATGTGTCTTTTTCCGTCGGTGTATAAACTAAAGCCGCACGCGGCGAAAACATCTCTCTTTCTACAAAACGATGCCAGTCAATCCGGCCGCCTAAAAAGATGGTCAGCTTCGGGAAAATCTTCCATTGGTATTCACCAAGAATCGATGCGGTATCTGTGGCCCATCGCGGCATGTTTGGGTCGCCGTCCCAGAGGTCATAAGTATATGAATCCGCGCCTATATTGGGATAACCGGGACTGGTGATTCCGAACTCCTCATGGGAATATTCCCCGCCGATCGCGACTGAATGGTTCTCGTGAGGCTGCCAGTTCAGAACCACCTTACTGTGGTATTCATCCTGTCTGTGGGCGGCAACTTGTGGCCCAATATGTCGTTCGAAATCGAACATATCATAGCTGAAAGAATAATCAACATCCACCGTCTTACTGACTTCCAGCTTGTTGTCCACATAAAAGGTTAATTGCTGGTAGCCCTCTCCGTGCCTCAAAATATCTGAATTACCAAGATCATCAGGATGCATAGGATAATGATTGCCGCCTCGTGTGAAACGGGTCCAGAAATCAAAATTATCCTTCGAGTATTGTCCGTAAAACTTCAGCTTGCACAGGTCTCGCCACGCCCGGTTATAACCGTTGAACTGGCTCAGCGTCGAAGGTTTCGTACCGTCGTAGTTCTGCCCTGCGTACGTATAGGGCATGCCGGGCGTAAAAGGAGCATCACGAGGGTCCGTCCCCGGCTGTTTGGCCACTCCCCCGTAAAGAAGAACACCGGAGTCATCCTTGAACCGTTTGCCCCATTTGGCTTCCCACGTATAAAACTCATCGATAGCACCGAGACGAGAACGAACTTCAGTACCCTCGAAAGTTCGAGGCGAATCGGTTATGATGTTGATTACCATAAAAAGCGCACCAGGGCCGTACAACGCGCTGCCGGGGCCGCGAACTACTTCTATCCGGTTAATATCTCCGAGCATCGGCAAGTCACGCTCACTCATTGCGCCAAAGTGCATCCTGTCGTTCATCACTCGGCCGTTTACCAGCAGAAGATACTTGTCGTCACGGTCGGATATCGTGCCTCTCAAACCCAAATGACGCGTCTCCCATACATGTAGAATCATCTGCAGATTGGGAACGTAAATATCCAGAACCTCGTCTAAGCTTCTGGCCCCGCTGTTTTGGATGTCTTCTTTGGTGATAATCGTCATCGCAGCCGGTGTTATCTTCTGACTGGTCCTGGTAAGAGTGGCTGTAGGCCGTACATGAACTTCCATCAGCTCTTCGAGTGACATGTCTATGATACCCATGTCGAGCTCTTCCTGGTCGACTGTCTCTGTAATCGGTGTCGATGTCGATGCCGATACTGACCCCGGACACAGACAACAAAGCAGTCCAAAGATAAACCATATCGTATTGTGTTTAAGAAATAACCTGAATTCAGACCGCATGTTTTCTGATTTCTTCATCCTGGGTCTCGCTGAAAAACTCTTAGCGGTTTTAGTAAATCCACTTCCTGCTTGGACCTGATTTTCAGACAAAATTTCTCTGAAGCCATGCAGCAGTATCGGCATTTGCCGTAAGGGAAAACATGACTCCCCCTCAATTCGCGGATAAATGCGTTTATATGCAGGAATTAAGTGAAATTAGCCCTATTGGGGTCCCATAACAGCCTGTGGCGTAAACGCGGATTTTGAGTTGGAAATTGCCGATGGAAAATGAAAAAATAGCGCTCTTACCTTAGTTGACAATCAAGAGGATATCTTTGACCTTTCAGCAACCGAGCAGGCGTAAAGCTATGGCCTTTCTAATAGATTATTATTCTGAAGCCGAATCTTCTTCTGCCTCTTTATCTTTTTCAGTCAATTCGGTGAATTTCGCTGCCGGGCCGCCTGCTGTAAAAAGTACCGCGAATCTCGTTACTAATGCCCCTAAAAATACATAGCCAAGCAAGACCTGGATTGTTAATAACAAGTGTCCAAGCAGGCTGTTAAATCTGGCATACATATCACCAAATCCAAGTGTCGTCATAGTAACAACAGAAAAGTAAAAGGCCCTGATTGGCACAAGCCACCACGGGACTTGCTGGCCGTTTACCTGCGAAAGATTATTTACAATGCCATCCTGCGTCGAATACTCGAAGAACAAATACACTAATGCAAAGACGGCCGCCCACATGAAGAATTTAATAATTATCGTTTTGGTGGACAATCCATAATCGCTGATTTGCCAGAACGGTTTGACAATATGCTTGAGAAATTTGTGTTCTTTGTACCATGTTTCCCACTTCTTTCGCCTGATGTTATATTCCAAAAGCTGCCTTATCCCCGGGTCAATTCGCATCGCATCCAAACCGACACCTTCAAAATCTGTGTGGTAGTCAATTTTAACATCAGTGATTAAAGTCTCGCCGTCGACTATTGCGTATCTAAAGTTTGCTCCCATGAGACTTGCCCCTACGAACTTGCATCTTCTCAAGTCGGTTCGACGCAAATCAGCCTTTGTTAGATTTGCTTTTTCAAAGCTCTTATTGGCATGGCAAACCCCGTGAAGGTCTGGTTTCACATTCGGATTTTCTTCTCGCCACTTGTTCCAGGCCTCGACGCCCTGTTTTAGAATCGCCACATGTTCGGAATTAGCCATAATAAGTCCCTTATACTTAATAAACCTCGCTCGGTGTCAAAACTATAGAATACTTCAACCCAAAAGGCCAGAAAGAAGGTGTTGGCAGGAACGATTTGAGATTCGTTCGGTCTTGTGGTATGATGCGGCGGTAGTTGGTCGTTGGTCGTTAGTAAAATAATCCGTGTGAATCGGTGAGGTTTTCATTATGTTAAGAGCACTTAAAATTATCGTTGCAATCGGGCTGACAGTTATGGTGGGGTTGGGTTGTAGGTCCCGGTCGGGGACAGAAGAAAACGGCACCGATACTGATAAGCAGCAGGAAACTCGCCAAAAACCAATCAAGGAGAAAGCCGTGCCCAATACGCAGGTCCGTTTAACAACGAATTACGGCAATATTGTCATCGAGTTGGATATCCAAAAGGCGCCGGTCACAACTGCTAATTTCCTGACATACGTAGAGCAAGCCCTGTACGACGGCACTATATTCCATCGTGTCATACCGAGGTTCATGATTCAGGGCGGCGGATTCACGGCTGATATGCAGAGGAAGAAGACAAATCCGCCTATCAAAAATGAGGCGGGTAACGGCCTGAAGAATAAGCGAGGGACCGTCGCTATGGCACGGACCAATGACCCCGACAGCGCGACCAGCCAGTTCTTTATTAACCTTGTGGACAATCAGTATCTCGACTATAAGGCAGGTAGCGCTGGCTATGCCGTATTCGGCAGAGTTGTTGAAGGTATGGAAACGGTCGATAAGATTGGCGCTGTCAAAACGGACGCGGCCGCGGGGATGAAGGATGTGCCTCTCAGGCCTGTAATTATCGAATCGGCAAAAGTCGTCGGCGACGAATAGATTTAATCGTGGAGCCTGGTTTACAGTTGTTCTGTTTAGACGAATAGTATAAGTGCGATAACAAAGATACCGGCGGCCAGGATAAGGCATCCCAGGATAATCTCGTGCCTCTTTATATCCATGGTTTCTTCCTCACGTATAAAATATAACAACCCTGTACTTATCGGCAAAAAAATATAACAACATGAAAAAGAGTTTGTACCTCGGCAAGCATAAAGAAGAAATTTGCGATGCATTAAAAAACGAACGCCGCCCTGCCGCTCGTCGCCAATCTTCAATTCTCAGTGCTATTTGTGGCTGCCGAATATTCCTTATGGCCTCCGCGTTCTCGGCGGCTATAATCATTTGTTTTGTTCGACCGATAAGAGAAAACCAAAAGATGAATACGATGCTGCCTTCGGCAAATACCGGCTTAAGCCATATATTCCGTTCGCTCAAATACAGAAACTACCGCCTGTTCTTTGCAGGACAAAGCCTGTCGCTGGTTGGAACCTGGATGCAGCGCATCGCCGTAAGCTGGTTAGCGTACCGGCTGAGCAATTCGGCACTTGTTTTGGGCATCATTGCATTTTCAGGTCAAATTCCAAGCTTTATCCTGGCGCCGGTGGGCGGGGTCGCGGCTGACAGGTACAGCAGGCATCGAATACTCGTTGTCACTCAAATCCTGGCAATGCTCCAGGCATTGATACTGGCGGTGCTGGTTTTGACGGGCAATATCCAAATCTGGCACCTCGGATTACTGAGCGCCGCGCTTGGCGCGATAAACGCTTTCGATATGCCGACGCGACAGGCGTTTGTGGTTGAAATGCTCGAAGACAGCAAGGACCTGAGCAACGCCATCGCTCTCAATTCATCGATGGTCAATTCAGCAAGATTTATGGGCGCTTTGGCGGCAGGCGTCCTCATCGCGGCGGCGGGTGAAGGCGTCTGCTTTCTGATTAATGCTATCAGCTATCTTGCGGTCATCATTTCACTTTTGATGATGAGGCTCAAGCCCAGGGATATAAAAACCAAACACGTCCATCCCATCCACCAGTTAAAAGAGGCGTTTGTCTATGCCTTCGGTTTTCCGCCG
>Ga0315537_1001682_pt1 | contig 17253 bp, 11 predicted proteins | sample SalMarSW160270MG_FD_203091 | JGI IMG/M metagenome (GOLD analysis project Ga0315537, IMG submission 203091) | Salt marsh sediment microbial communities from the Plum Island Ecosystem LTER, Massachusetts, United States - Salt Marsh Sediment SW1602-70 ... | reverse complement strand
GGAGCTGCCGGACGGCTGGCTTGGAAAAAACCACGCTTTGTATATTGGCAGCACCCAAGCCCGCGGGCAGTATCTGCTTTTCACCGATGCAGATGTGGTGATGGCTTCGACAACGATTAGTAAAGCGGTTCAGTTTATGCTGGACCATAATCTGGATCATCTCGCCGTGGCTCCGGAGATGCGTGCCACAAACTGGAAGATAGATTTAATGATTGGCACGTTTATTTACTATTTCAATCTCATTACCAAGCCCTGGCGTGCCCAGAATCCTAAAAGTCGCTACTCCGTTGGAGTCGGTGCCTTCAACCTGCTGAAGGCCGAAACCTATAGGGCCATTGGAACTCATCGTGCTATCGCTCTGCGTCCTGATGACGATATTATGCTGGGAAGACTCGTGAAATCCCGTGGACATCGTCAGGGAGTTGTATTCGGCAAGAGGCAGGTGCGCATTCAATGGTATGCCTCAGTTCGAGATATGATCGACGGGCTCATGAAAAACTCCGCCACCTTCGTCAACTACAGCCTGGCATGGGCCTTTCTTTCCTGCCTGGCGCTCTTTTTGCTGTTCGTGTTCCCTTTTGCAGCGATTTTTGTCACACCCGCACCGGCACGATGGTTCTATCTGGCCACTGCCATAGCAATCACATTGATTTATTTATATGCGACCGGGGAGTATCGTCTAACCCGCTGGTATGCGTTGTTGATTCCATTCTCTACATGCATCCTGATATATATCATTCTGAAAGCTACTATCCGGACCCATCTAAATCAGGGTATCTATTGGCGCGGCACTTTTTACCCTCTGGACAAGATCAAGCGCTTCAAAGTTTAGGCTGACAATGCGGTATGCCTGATATTCAACGGAGTAGAGGACACTCTAAACAATGGAGCAGGTTCCCCGCCAACAACACGCGGGGACGAGTCAATTAAAGCCGCTGAGGGGTTATGTCAAAAATTAAATTTTTAAAAATTTTTAACTTCCCGCTTTAGTGCGATAAAAACCCCATTTCCGGTACAGATACCCCTTGCAAACAATAATTATAACAAGTATTTGACTGTCAGCGAACTGGCAGGTAAAATTCGAGATTACGAAAATTTACGTTCAGCGAGGGTAGCGATTGCTACTATCAAAGGGAACTGATGGAGCAGGTAAGGAAATGGTAACCGATAGTAAAAAAGTTCGTTCACAAGGCCAAAGAATAGAGACGGTTGAGGCGGCGGGTTCCGTTAGTGCCAAGTCGAATGTTAGCGGCAACCTAACAGTGGTGCGCAGTATGCCGGAATCGTTATCTGCTGAGGCGGCGGTCTTAGGCTCAATGATGATTGACCCGGAATGTATCGGGCATGTCGTCGAGGTTCTTGAACGAGATGCCTTTTATCGCATGGAGCATCGCCTCATATTCGATGCCTTGATTGGTCTTTATGAAAAAAATAAAGGCCTGGGGATAGATGCGGTGCTGCTTCGCGATGAGCTGGTGAAGCGCAACAAGCTCGAAGAGATAGGAGGAGTTGAGTATATTGCAAAGATTCTTGACTCTGTGCCTTCGTCGGCGAACGTTGGCTATTACGCGGGCGTTGTCAAAGATAAGATGCTGCTGCGTGAGCTTATTAGCGCTGCCGGTGAAATGCTCGACGATGCATACAACCAGACCGGCGAGACGCGTGAGACACTCGACGAAGCCGAGCGGAAGATATTTGCCGTTACGGACAAAAATATAAGCGGTAATGCCGCTGCATTGAAGGACCTGGTTGTTCGTTCATTCGAGCTTATCGAGAAGCGTCAGGGCAGCCATGTTACAGGCTTAGCCACCGGCTATTATGAGCTTGATGATTTGACCTGCGGTTTGCAGAACGGCGAGATGATAATCATCGCCGGCAGGCCCAGTATGGGCAAGACCAGCCTGGCCTTGAATGTGGCCGAGCATGTCGGTTCGGTCGAGGGGATTCCGGTTGTGATATTCTCATTGGAGATGGGCAGGCAGCAGTTGGCCGAGAGATTCTTGTGCAGTATTAGTCAAATCGACAGCCAGAAAGTCAGAAGGGGACTATTAAGCGATGAGGGTTACAAGAAGTTAGCTGACGCCTGTGCAGAATTGTCCGAGTCGCTGATCTTTATTGACGATACCTCGACGCTGACGCCGCTTGAGCTTCGAGCCAAGGCAAGACGACTTAAAAGCATGCACGATATACGCTGCATTATCGTGGATTATTTGCAGCTGATGCATCTCGGTTCCGGGCGGGTTGAATCTCGTCAGCAGGAAATCACCACAATTTCAAGATATATCAAGGCCTTAGCGAGAGAGCTGAACATCCCTGTTGTGGTATTGAGCCAGTTGAATCGTTCTCCGGAGGGCAGAGAGGGACACAGGCCAAGGATGAGCGATTTGCGGGAAAGCGGCAGTATCGAGCAGGACGCCGACGTTGTGGCGCTGCTGCACCGTGAAGATTATTATCATCGCGGCGAACAGGATTACGAGCAGGATAATACGGCGGAATTGATAATAGCCAAGCAGCGCAACGGGCCAACCGGTGCCGTGAAACTGAGATTCCTGGAAAGAATCACACGGTTCGAGAACGCCTCTCACGTTGAAGAGCCCGCCAGCGAAGGGGTGCCCTTCTAATAATTGATTATTGACTATTGATTATTGACTATTGAGATGCGAAATAACAGATATAAGAGACAGGATTGGAACTCAATACTGGATACCGGATACTCGATGCTCGTCAAATTAAAAAAAGTATCGAGGAACAAGTATCGAGGAACGACCTTGATTGTTTTTATATCGTTTGCGCTTTTGGGTTTATGGTCGGGTTGTGCATCCCGCACCAAAAGAGCCGACGTTTTAGTTCGGGACAGCGGCGAGAGAAGCATTATCAAATCGATTGATTTTGTGAACAACCGGGCGTTTAAGGACAAGACTCTGGAGAGGAAACTGGACTTTAAAGTAGGCGATTACCTTGACCCGATTCTGGCCGAAGCATACAGAAGAACCCTGGCTGAATTTTATCGACAAAAAGGATATGCCTTTGTTGAAGTAACACTGGATAGCGAGAAGTTACAGCAAGGCCAGGTGGTCTATACTATTAACGAGGGTCCGAAGGTTAAGATCGGGTCGGTGAAGTTCAGCGGCAACGATGCTATCAAGACCTCGGCACTTAAAAAGGCTGTAAAGACGAAGCCAAAGAAATGGTTTTTTTGGCCTGGCTACTATATCGAAGAGGTGCCGGCTGAGGACGTAGAAAGGCTGCAAGATATCTACTACGCAAGGGGTTTTCTCGATTACAATATAACAGCAAAAAGAGAATTTACCGACGACAGGAAAAAGGTGCATATCACTTTCGAAATTGATGAAGGGCCAACCTATACCGTTGGTGAAATTTCTGTTACCGGTAATAACAACTTCGATGTGCAAAAACTGCTGGAAGGTTTGAAGTTAGAGCAGGAACAAATTTATCATAAGCGAAGGGCTGATTCACACACCAAGGAGATTCTCAAGCTTTATCAGGAGAGCGGCTTTGTGGATGCTCAGGTTGAGCAGAAGCTTGAGTTTGTTCCGGATGTTAATGTTGTCGATATTGAATTTTACATTATCGAGGGAAAACAGTTCAGGATCGGGCGGGTAGGCATAACCGGCAATGAGCAGACGCAGGATAAGGTCATCCGGCATGTGCTGGACGAGTATGGTTTTGTGCCGGGCCAATTGTACAACGCTGATTTAGCTCCCAGACAAGGGAAGGGCAAACTGGAAGAATATGTCCAAAGAACGACATTAGCCGAGGAGGTAATTATCAGACCCGTCACGCCAGGTAATGGAGCAAATAACCGCAAGGATTTAAGGGTTGATATTAAAGAGGGCAAGACGGGCTCGGTAATGTTAGCCGGCGGCTTTTCGAGCGACAGCGACGTAATCGGACAGCTGATTTATGAGCAGCGCAATTTCGATATTTCAGACTGGCCGGAGAGCTTCGGAGAATTCATTACCGGTCGGGCCTTCAAAGGTGCAGGCCAGAGTTTGAGAATTGCTCTGGAGCCGGGGACTCGAGTCAGCCGGCATTCGGTTACATTCAGCGAGCCATACTTCCAGGACAAACCCCTTACGCTTAACGTCAGAGGCTCAAGCTGGGAGGAGGAAATAGAAAGGCGAGATGACAGCAGGCTATACGACGAAGGCAGGACAAAGGGATATGTAGGGTTCGAGAGGCGATATGAGAACCGCTGGCGAAGGAGTATTGCTTTTAGAGTCGAAAATGTTGACGTCGATAACATTTATTTATATGCGCCGAAAGAGATAACAGATGTTAAAGGTGATAACTTCCTTGCCGGGGTCAGACTTGGCATCGGAAGAGATTTAAGGGATGACATATTTAATCCGAGCAAGGGCCATACTTTTAATGTTGGTTACGAGCAGGTTACCGGTGACGAGACTTTTGGGATATTGCGAGGTAACGTCGTGGGATACCGAACCCTTTATGAGGACCTGCTTGAGCGAAAAACTGTTTTAGCAACGAAGCTTCTTGCGGCCACGATGATTGGCAATGCCCCATCTTTTGAAAAATTTTACGGCGGCGGCACAGGCACTTATGGTATCAGAGGTTTTGATTATCGGGGCGTGAGCACTCGAGGTCTTCAGACAAATCTCCCTGTCGGGGTCACACCACAACGTGAGGACCCGATAGGCAGCGACTGGATATTTTTGGCCAACGCCGAGGTAACCATGCCCTTGATAAGCGACAATTTCGCGGCATTGTTTTTCGTGGACAGCGCAGCGATAGACACCGGCAGCTACCGGGCCGCGGTTGGGACAGGCATACAGATACAGATACCAAATTGGTTTGGGCCGGTGCCGATGCGATTTGAGATTGCTATGCCATTTATGAAAGACGACACGGATGAGACACGGACTTTCAGCTTCTCTGTGGGAAGACTGTTTTAGCTAAGTGGTTAAATATAGAATAGAATTGTGCAAAGTATGCCTAACCTCAATTTTGCAGAAGGCTTAAATAGTAAATATAGAAAGGGCAATTTATGAAGGTCAAGACAATGGTTTTGGGTTGTTTAGCAGGTGTGGTTATTTTGGCAATGGGGTATGAATACAGCCAGGCTCAATCGAAAGGCGATACACCATCTTCGAAGATTGGTGTTGTCAGCATTCTGAAAGTCTTTCGTGACTGTAAGAGAAGCGACGCGCACAGGACCGAGTTTAACGCCGAGCAAAGCAAAATAATAGCAGCATTGAAGACACTTTCCAAAGAGATCGAAAAGCAGGAAGCCGGTCTCAAAGCATTAAGACCGGAAAGCAGTGATTATCTGGCACAGCGCAAGGAGCTGATAGATAATCAGGCCCGTCTGGAGGCTGAGCAGAAGTTCTACAAAGAGCAGGGAATATTGAAACAATACAAATGGAGCAAAGAACTCTATCAAGATATTCTGCGAATAACCTCTGAGCTGGCCGAGCAAAAGGGTTTGGATTTGGTGTTGAGAAAGGATGAAATTGACCTTCTTGCATTAAGTGTCAATGAAATTTCGGAGACAGTCCGTACTCACAAAGTGCTGTATAGCGGCGGATGTGTAGATATTTCTGATGAGGTAGTGGCTCGGCTGGATAAAGAATAATCACCTGGTATAATGGTGAGTAGTGAGTGGTGAGTGGTGAGTGGTGAGTGGTGAGTGGTGAGTGGTGAGTAGTGAGTGGTGAGTGGTGAGTAGTGAGTGGTGAGTAGTGAGTAGTGAGTAGTGAGTGGTGAGTGGTGAGTAGTGAGTGGTGAGTGGTGAGTGGTGAGTGGTGAGTGGACTCATCAATTAACCAATCGGTTTTTGATTCGGAATGAGATTGACGATTGCACAATTAGCTAAGCGGCTTGAGGCCGAGTTAGTCCCAATAAAATCGGGATCGGAACCCGATAAAATTGGGAGCAGGCCCCCCTTCTTTCTTTCAAAAGAAATAAGTGGGGTAGGCCCGGTCGAGACGGCCGATGAGAGTGAAGTTACTTTCATCTCAGACGATAAACATAAAGCTGCGCTTGAAGGTTCCCGCGCAGGTGCAGTTATTGTTTCTTCGCGTCTCGACGGTTTAGACAAGCCGCAACTGGTTGTCAAAAATGTTAATGCGGCTTTAATAGAAGCCCTGAATATTTTTGCGCCTAAACTAAAGGCTGTAACCGCAGGTATTGACCCGACCGCTAAGCTCGGACAGGACGTCAAGATAGCTGAAGGTGTGTCTGTTGGTGCCGGCGTAGTGATTGACGATGGGGTTGAAATTGGCGAAAACAGCGTAGTCGGCAGTGGGTGCAAAATAGGGGAGAATTCAAAACTGGGGCAGAATTGCCGGCTCGACAGCAATATTGTTATTTATCACAACTGCCGTTTAGGTAACAATGTGGTGATTCAGGCAAACAGCACGATCGGCTCGACCGGTTTTGGGTATTCCTTTATCGAGGGGTCCCACAAACTTATTCCACACAACGGCGGGGTTGCGATTGAAGACTTTGTTGAGATAGGAGCCAATTGTTGTATTGACAGGGCCAAATTTGGAAATACTATAATAGGAGCCGGTACAAAGATAGATAACCTTGTTCAAATCGCCCATAACGTGGTAATCGGCAAGTGCTGTCTGATAGCGGCCCAGGCTGGTATTTCCGGCAACTGCAAGCTGGGTGATGGTGTAGTGTTAGGGGGCCAGGTTGGCCTGAGAGATAATATAGAAATAGGCGATGGTACAATGATTGGTGCTAAATCCGGTGTTCACGATAGCATAGCAGCCGGACAACAGTTCGCCGGCAGCCCGGCGCTTGAAAGGAGAGAGGCATTCAGGATATTGTGTTTGATGAGGCGTTTGCCTAAGATGGCAGAGCAGTTAAAGCAACTAAGCAAGAGGATGGAAAGACTTGAAGCTGCAGAAGACGATAAAGAGTGAAGGCAAGATTCATGGTCGCGGTTTATTTGAGGGCAAGGAGGCGAAGGTCACTTTTCGCCCTTCTCCCGCGAATTCCGGTGTAACTTTCGTTCGCACCGATATTCCTGAGCCGGTGCGGATTAGTGCTGTTGCATCCAACCTTGCCGAGCGCAGCCGGCGCACGACGATTAAAAAAGGTTCTGTCAGTATAGAGACTATCGAGCACTGCCTGGCTGCGATTAACGCGCTTGAGATTGACAATTTGGTTGTAGAAGTTAACAGCTCTGAGCTGCCGGCTCCGGATTGCAGCTGTGCCGAGTATTTCAAGGTTCTCAAACGCGCAGAGATGGTTGAGCAGGATGTTAGCCGGAAAGAATTTGTTATCAAGGAGCCGATTACTATTACCGCGGGCGATGCTTGCGTTTACGCCCTGCCGTATTCTGATGACGGATTAAGTCTGACCTACGATCTGGATTACGGCGGGCACACGGGTATCGACAGGCAGATTTTCAGCTGTCGGCTGACGCCGGAGAACTTTGAGAACCATCTGGCAACGGCCCGAACGTTTTTGCTTGAGGCTGAAGCCAAGCAGTTTCAGGCACGTGGAATAGGAACGCATATCGGCCCGCGCGACATTCTGGTAATCAACTCAGACGGACCAATTAAGAACAGTTACAGATTTCCCAATGAGTGTGTCAGACATAAGATTGTTGATTTGATTGGTGACCTTGCCTTAGTGGGTCGAGCAGTTAAAGGCAGGATTGTGGCTTATAAGAGCGGGCATGCGTTGAACCAGCAGCTTGTAAGGAAATTGTACGAAGCGGCCCAGCAGCAGGAGCGAATTGCCAAGTTCGGGACGGATGCCCTATTGGATATTCGGCAGATTGGGAAGATTCTGCCCCACAGATACCCATTTTTATTAGTAGACAAGGTAATCGAAATTGAAGGTGATACGCGAATAAAAGGCATAAAGAATGTAAGCTTTAATGAGCAATTCTTCCAGGGCCATTTTCCCGGGACACCTATTATGCCGGGTGTTCTTATCGTAGAAGCCATGGCACAAGTGTCCGGTTTGTTGTTTGCTCAGAGGCTGGAACATACGGGTAAGCTGGCAGTGCTGTTGAGTATGGATAATGTAAAATTGCGTAAATCTGTTATACCCGGTGACCAGCTTATCCTTATAGCTGAAACAAACAGATTGAGGAAAAGAACGGCACAATGTCGTTGCAAAGCGATGGTCGGCGATGCAGTGGTTGCCGAAGCACAAATCAGATTTATGCTTGTCGATGATGAAAAGGTATAGAATCAGTTCAAGGCGTTTAAGGAATTTAGAAAGTGCCTAAAGTGAGCTAAAGTGAGCTAAAGTGACAGCAAAGCTGTCATTCTGAGCGAAGCGAAGAATCTCTTTTTCGTTGGCCAGATCCTTCGGCTTTGCCTCAGGATGACACGTAAGTGTCACTTTTAGGCACTTAAAACTTTAGTCACTTTAGCCACTCTGAATTATGAGATTGACGATTTATGGAGGCAAGACAAAAGGCATGAGGTTGCAGATACATCCCAGTGCAGTAGTTCATAAGGACGCCGAGCTGGCTGACGGAGTTATCATTGGTCCCAATTGCGTTATTGACAGCGGAGTCTCAATCGGTGCTGATACGATACTTGAGGTCAATGTTGTGATTAACAAGGATGTCAAAATCGGAGAACACAATCATTTTTTCGCGAATTGTGTGATTGGGTGCCGGCCGCAGACGCTGCGTTTGAGCTCAGGTGACGAATTCGGCAGGATTGTAATGGGCGATGGAAACATCATTCACGAACAAGTAACAATCCATCCCGGTATTCAGCCGGGCGCAATAACAAAGATAGGAAACGATAATTTCATTATGGTCGGTGCTCACATTGGACACGATTGCATACTTGAAGATAAGATTGTCATGAGTAACCTTGTGCAGATAGGGGGTCACTGCAAGATTGAGGCTGGTGTTTGGTTCAGCGGTCTGGCTGGGGCACATCAGTTTGTTACCATAGGTAAGTGGTCTTTCGTGGCGGGACTGGCTGGGATTACTCGGGATGTTCCGCCTTTTCTGACTGTCAGTGGACATTATCCACCGCGGGTTCGTGGTGTTAATAAGCGAGGCCTGGACCGAGCCGGTCTTAATGATGAACAACAGAAGCAAATATTCGAAGCGTACAGGAAGCTCTATCGCGAGCCGGGCACATTGCTGGAGAATGCAAATGCTTTGGCGCAGGAGGACGGGCTCGATGAAAATGTTCGGGCTATAATTGACAGCATAACCAAAAGCAGCGAGCATCAGTTCGGAAGGTATCGTGAGAAGTTTAGATGACAGACACTGACGGACACTGACCTGTCAGTGTTAGTCCGTGTTCTCGTCAGTGTTAGTCCGTGTTCAAAGGGTACACAATGCAAAATACAAAAGTGCGAACCGCAGTTGTGGGCTCCGGCAAAATGGGGGCCATACACGCGAAGGTCTATGACCAGCTGCCGCAAAGTGATTTTGTTGCTGTGGTCGATATTGACGTCAACAAAGCCCGGCGCTTAGCCGATCGATATAATTGTATGGCCTTTACTAATTACGCCGATATCTTAGACAAAGTTGACCCCGCTAAAAGTTCGTGGATAAAGGGGACCGGTGAGTCTTTGGTAGAGACTTTTAACGGGGTTGATGCGGTAACGATAGCTACTCCAACAGTGACACATCTGAAGCTGGCAAAAGACTTTATCAAGAAGAATATTTCGGTGTTGATTGAAAAGCCGTTGGCAGCCAACGTCAGAGAAGGAAGAAAAATTGCAGGACTTGCGAGGAAAAATAAGAGCGTTGTGGCGGTGGGGCATTCCGAGCGCTGCAATCCGGTTGTTCAGGCGATTAAAAGGCTCAATATTGAGCCGAAGTTTATCGAGGCCAACCGCATCAGTCCGTATCCATTCCGCTCGACCGATGTCGGCGTTGTGCTGGATGTGATGATTCACGATATAGATATTATTCTGTCCCTGGCGGCAAGCAAAATCAAGAAAATAGACGCAGTAGGTGTCAGTGTTATTGAAGAAGAGGAAGATATCTGTAATGCAAGAATTGTTTTTGAGAATGGCTGCATTGCGAATATTACCGCTTCGAGACTGGCCCTGAAAACCGAAAGAAAAGTGCGGGTGTTTAGTCGTCAGGCGTATCTGACTGTGGATTATTTTAAGAAGAGCGGAATTGTTATAAAGGCTGACCCGAATACGAACGTTGTTAAGTGGATACAGGAGCACAAAGAAGCTGGGGATTTTGACTTAACGACAGTGAACTGGCCGGACTTATTGCACATTGAGCAGTTAGAGATAGACGATAAGGAGCCCATCCGTCTGGAGCAAGAGGCTTTTCTGCGGGCGGTTATGGACAGGGACTTTATGCCTGAGGTTAGTGCTGAAGAGGGCCTGGCTGCACTGCAATGTGCCCAGAAGATTCTGGCATCGGTCAAAAAACACAAGTGGCATGAGAGAATAGATTATAACACTTAGAAACTATCTCAAAACTGTCACCCTGAGCCCTTCGCTGCGCTCGAGGATAAACTCCGCGAAGTGTCTGGCTGGCAGAAATAAGAGATTCTTCGCTGCGCTCAGAATGACAAATTGTGTTTTGAGATAGTTTCTTAGTGGATAACCTGTGAAAAAAATAAACGACACATTTATAAGTATTTTGGCTTTGAGGGATGTACATTATGATTAGCAAGTCCTGGTTTTGCGGATTGTTGACGGCTGTTGTTTTGGTCTGCGGCTGCGGTGAGGGAGCGAAAAAGGCGAACTTTAAAAGGAATATGATGACATCAGAAACGAAAACGGTGAAGCTGGAAACAAGCATGGGTAATATCGTCATTGAGCTTAATGAGCAGGCTGCGCCAATTACGGTGAAGAACTTCCTCGGATATGTGGAGGAAGGTTTCTATGATGGGACTATATTTCATAGAGTCATGCCGGGCTTTATGATACAAGGGGGCGGTTTAACAGCCGAAATGGAAGAAAAACAAACGCGTGAGGCAATCATAAATGAAGCTAAAAATGGCTTGAAAAATGAGCGAGGTACTATCGCGATGGCCCGGAAACCTCATCCTGACAGCGCAACTGTCCAGTTTTTCATTAACCATCGAGACAATGCACCTTTGAACTACGTTGAGAACGGCGATCCGGGATATGCAGTCTTTGGAAAGGTAATTGAGGGAATGGACGTTGTGGATGCAATCGCATCAGTGGTAACAACGACGCGGATGAATAAAAAGGGTATAGATATGGGAGACGTTCCAGTCGAACCTGTGGTGATAAAATCCGCAAGAGTTGTTTCGGAATGATCTCAATGTGAAACTGCGGATTATACCCTTCAGGGTAGTAAATTCCCGCGAGTAAAATAATAAAATATTATTGTAAAGCTACCTACCCGCGTATAAACGGAAATTTTCAATCGAGAGCACTATAAATGTCGTTAGGTTTTCAATTTTAGTTCGCTGACGAGCTGGTGGGCGAGGCGAGTAGGTTCGGGCAGGCGATATTTAACTGCGCAGGAAAGGGTGATTTTTATCGCATCCTTTAGCAGACATTTATTACCTACAGAGACGAAAACCGGCTTGACATTTGTACGTGTTCTAACTACTGCACCGATCGTTTCGTACTGCGTATCTCGTTTAACGCCTTTTTTATCTTTCAATAAAGTATATGCACCTTTTTCCAGCGGGGGCTCCTGGAATTGCCCGATTAGTCTGCTTTTTGCACAGCCGATAGTCGGCTTATCGAAAAATAAGCCCAAATGGGCTGCAAGACCGAGCCGGCGAGGATGGGCTATGCCCTGGCCGTCAATAATGAATACATCCGGCTTGGTTTTGAGTTTTTCAACCGCGGCGATACAGACCGGAGCTTCACGAAAAGAGAGCAGGCCGGGTATGTAAGGAAATGTAACTTTTCGTAGGGCACTTGTTGTTTCTACGGGAGCGAAATCCGGCAGCTTTAGCACTATAACGGCGGCGATGATTTTTTTGCCGTCCTTGCTAAAGGCACAGTCAATACCTGCGATCAGTTTTGGCTGTTTTTTCAGTGGGATAAATTGCACTTTGGAGGCGAGGCTCTCCTGCAGGTCTCTGGCATCCGAGTAAGACAAATACCAGCTATGTAAATCCTTTATCCGCATAGGTTTTGTGGCTTTCTGCCCCTTGCTTTGACAGCCTTGAAAGACTATAGACACAAACACAATATATAACAAATTATTAAATCAAAGCATTTTACCTTTTTACGATGTTGTGTTACAATCCTTAGTTTGGGTCATTATCGAATTTTTAACTGGAGTATATTTAGAGTAGCAAGAACGTAAAATGGCCAAGAGAACAGAGAAAGCAATCAGGATTACAGGTGCGGCGGAGCACAATCTTAAAAATATCAGTCTGGATATTCCGCGCGATAAGCTGGTGGTAATTACCGGCATCAGCGGCTCAGGGAAAAGCTCACTTGCATTCGATACCATTTATGCCGAAGGACGGAGAAAATACGTTGAGTCGCTTAGTGCCTACGCCCGGCAGTTCCTCGAACAGATGCAGAAACCGGCGGTGGCCGAGATTACGGGCCTGCCGCCTACTATTGCAATCGAACAGCGAAGCGCCAGCAGCAATCCCCGCTCAACGGTGGCTACGACTACTGAAATCTATGACTATTTCAGACTGCTTTTTGCCCGCGTGGGCCAGCCGCACTGCTGGGTATGCGGCAAAGAGATTACAAGCCAGCATTCATCGCAGATAGTAGATTCGATTCTTTCGGAGGCCGAGGGTACGAAAATCCAGATTTGTGCCCCGCTGGTTCGCGGCAAAAAAGGCGAGCACAAGGATATTTTTGTCGGCATACAGCGCGAAGGCTTCGTTCGTGTGCGTGTTGATGGGGCTGTTTATGATGTGCGGAATGTCCCGGCTTTGAACAAGAATAAAAAGCACCACATTGCAGCGGTTGTTGACAGGCTGATAATCAAGGATTCGATACGTGTTCGGTTAGCTGATTCCGTGGAGACGGCACTAAAATTGGCTGACGGTATCCTTCTGGTGCTGGTCCAGAAGCCCGATGCGAATAAAACAAGCAATGGCAACACGCCGTGGGATGAGGTTATTTACAGCGAAAAGTTTGCCTGTCCAAAACATCCGCAGGCCAGCCTTGAGGAGTTATCGCCCCGGCTGTTCAGCTTCAACAGTCCGTATGGGGCCTGTAAAAGCTGTGACGGTCTTGGGACGATTCTTGAATTTGACCCCGACCTGATTGTGCCGGACAAAAGTATTTCGTTAGAAAACGGCGCAGTCGATGCCTGGCGCAAGGGGGGCAAGAGAATGAATATCTTCTACAACCGGCTGGTTAAAAGGTTCTGCAGGAATATGGGGATCAGTAAATCGATACCTTTTAGTCGAATACCGAAAGAGTACAGAAGGATTCTGATGTACGGGACGACGGCAGCCGACGAGCAACAATACGGCGTGTGGTTCGAAGGTGTTATCCCGAATCTTACCCGGCGATGGGAAACGACCACCAGCGAGTATGTTAAAACCAGATTGCACAGCTACCTTTCGGAGCAGCCCTGTCGAAGCTGTGGGGGTGCACGGCTTCGGCCTGAGGCCATCGCAGTAACTGTTGGAGGCAAGAACGTACATCAATTGACCTCGCTTAGTATCGAAAAGGCACAGGGATTTTTCAATAGACTGAAATTAGACAAAGAAAGGTCTCTAATTGGTGCAGCGGTGTTAAAGGAAATAAAAGCGCGACTTAAATTTATGGTGGATGTGGGACTCGGATACTTGACCTTAGACCGGATGAGCAGCACTCTTGCCGGTGGTGAGGCCCAGCGAATCCGCTTAGCAACACAGGTGGGCAGCGGTCTGGTCGGGGTCTGTTATGTGCTTGATGAGCCGACGATAGGTCTGCACAGGCGTGATAACAACCGATTGTTGGGGATACTAAAGCGCCTTAGCCGATTAGGCAATACAGTTATAGTGGTCGAGCACGATGAAGATATAATCAGAAGCGCCGACCATATTATCGATATCGGCCCGGCCGCCGGTGCGCATGGCGGTGAAGTTGTCGCACAGGGCAATCTGGATGATATTACCGGCTGCGAGGAGTCGCTGACAGGTGAGTATCTGAGCGGCGAAAAGAGTATAGCTTTGCCCTTAAAGCGAAGAAAATATAACCTGAGAAAATGCCTTGAAGTAAAGGTGGCGGCCCAGAACAATCTCAAAAATATCGACGTCAAATTTCCGCTTGGTGTGTTTACGTGCGTAACTGGTGTTTCGGGTTCGGGCAAGAGCACGTTGGTCAGCCAGATTCTGCTGAGGGCTTTGAGGCGCCGGCTGTACCGGTCTCGCGAAAAGCCGGGCAGACACAGAACCGTTCTTGGCACTTCGCAGATTGATAAGGTCATAGAGATAAACCAGTCGCCGATAGGCAAGACGCCGCGAAGCAATCCGGCAACATACACGGGCGTTTTTGATGTGATAAGAAAACTGTTTTCAATGACGCGGGAAGCGAAGATTCGCGGTTATAAGCCCGGCCGATTCAGCTTCAACGTTAAAGGCGGACGCTGTGAATATTGCCGCGGACAGGGAACGAAGAAGATTGAGATGCACTTTCTGCCGGATGTTTACGTAACCTGTCAAGCTTGCCGCGGCAAAAGATACAATCCGGAAACGCTGCAGGTTACTTACAAGGGGAAAAATATTGCCGATGTGCTCGATATGAGGATTGACGAGGCGCTGGATTTTTTTGCGAATTTTCCGACGATTGTTCGAATATTGCGGACCTTGGCCGATGTAGGTATGGGCTATATGCAATTAGGCCAGGCCTCGACGACGCTTTCGGGCGGGGAGGCACAACGGGTAAAGCTTTCCGCCGAGCTGGGTAAAGCCGCTACGGGACATACTTTGTATCTGCTCGATGAGCCAACAACGGGTCTGCACTTTGCCGATATTCATAACCTCTTAAATGTGCTTCAGCGGTTGTGCGATATGGGCAATACGGTAGTAGTAATCGAGCATAATCTTGACGTTATCAAGATGGCAGACTATATAATAGACCTCGGCCCCGAAGGCGGAGACGCCGGCGGCAAAGTCGTGGTCGCAGGGAAGCCTGAAGATATTATCAAAAACAAAAAAAGTTATACAGCTAAGTTCCTTAAACCAAAACTCACAAATTTGGTGAGTAGTTAAATGGTTAATCGAATGCTCACCACTGGCTACCGGCCAGTTAGTGAGGTATGAACCGAAAGACAAAAAGAATGTGGGAGTTCCAATTAGGCAGCACAGAAGACCTGAGGCGGCTGAGCCCTTCGACAAGCTCAGGACAGGCATGGATATACAATTGTTTATGGGAATCCCGGATAAGATTAACTATTCAATGAATTAAAGTTCTACAATTCTTAAATATTACAAACAATGAAACACATTACTTACTATTTCCTGTCGTGCATTATCATCGGTATGGCAGGATGCGAATCGCATCTTTCAACTGAAAAAATCGAAGAAGAAGTTTATGACAAAAATGCCATTACAAACAGGAATAAGCTGAGCGCAGCATCAAAGCGTGCAATAGAAAGAAATTACGAGCAAGGCCCCGAGTGGTTTTGCAGTTTTAAAAAGCAGGATTTAAAGGGCGATTTCCAATATGAAGAAGGTGTAATTCGCAGAGACCCAAGTGCAGTTATTCTGGTAGGCCAGACCTATTATGTCTGGTACACCAAAGGCGGAGGAAAAACATACGGATTTGGCACAGGTGATCCTTCGAAAAAGGTTTTTCCATGGGATTTAACCGAGGTTTGGTACGCAACCTCGAAAGATGGATGGGAATGGAAAGAAGAAGGGCTGGCTGTTGGAAGAGGGCCGGAAGGGGCTTATGACGACCGGGCAGTATTTACTCCTGAAGTATTAGCCCACGATGGAAAATATTATCTTGTTTATCAGGTAGTGAAGGCACCTTATGCCAACCGGGTAAAAAACAATGTTGGTATGGCTATTGCCGATTCTCCGGATGGACCCTGGAAAAAATTAGAAGCACCAATTCTTAAACCCGCCGATAACGGCCAATGGTTGGGCGATGAGGATAATCGCTTTAAAGTGAAAAAACAGGGTGATTTTGACAGTCATAAAGTGCACGATCCTACGCTGATGTATTATAGAAACAAATTTTACCTTTACTATAAAGGCGAGCGCATGGGAGAACGTATTACATTTGGAGGACGAGAAATTAAATGGGGTGTGGCTATTGCCGACAAGCCGGAAGGTCCCTATGTTAAATCCCAATACAATCCCATTACCAACAGTGGTCATGAAATTTGCGTTTGGCCCTACAAGAGCGGCATTGCTGCCATGTTAACAACCGATGGGCCGGAAAAAAACACCATTCAATTTGCTGAAGATGGCATCAACTTTGAAATTAAATCGCACATTAAATTGGGACCACATGCGGTTGGCTTGGTTCGCTCATTTGATACAGATAAGAGTCCACTTGAAGGTATTCGCTGGGGGCTCTGCCACGAGTATAAAGGTGATTGGCAATACATCAGGCGATTCGAAAGTTACATGCCATATGCCTGGTAACCGAAGCTTCACAATTCCAACAAAGAGAAAAAATAGTGCGAAAATCGCACCCTGCAAGGCTTCGTCAAGACACAATTAAGGCATACTCACCACAGGGTTGAAATCAGGATAATGGTAGTGTAGAATCACATACTCGATGCTCGATACTCGATTCTGGATACTTGATGCGCAACGCATGGATGGGTGATTACGAATCCTAAGACGTAGAACAAAGGAAAAACAGATGTGGGAATTTCAATTGGGCAGCATTGAAGATTTAGAGCGATTGGGCAGTCGGCTTGGTGTGCGGATTGAGGCTGCTGAGGACGTTTCGATCCTAACTGAGCCCGTTCGGGCTGGTAAGCTTTTAATACCGAATTCGTTAGCAGTGCATCCTATGGAGGGCTGCGACGGCGATTCGCAGGGCCGGCCGGGCAAACTAACATTACGACGATACGAAAGATTTGCCGCCGGCGGGGCCGGACTTATCTGGGCCGAGGCGACAGCGGTTGTGCCGGAAGGCAGGGCCAATCCGAGACAACTGTGGCTACATGAAGAAAACAAAGACAGCTTTACGGCAATGGTTAAAAGCATACGGCAAGACGCAACGGAAGCCATCGGGCCGATGCATAAGCCCGTACTCGTGCTGCAATTGACTCATTCGGGACGGTATAGCAAGCCGCAGGGCGTTGCACAACCGATGATCGCACAACGTGACCCTTACCGGGATGCTTTGGTTCCTCAGCAAAAGCCCGATGCAAACAGGAAAAGCAAGATA
>Ga0315537_1001681_pt1 | contig 17257 bp, 15 predicted proteins | sample SalMarSW160270MG_FD_203091 | JGI IMG/M metagenome (GOLD analysis project Ga0315537, IMG submission 203091) | Salt marsh sediment microbial communities from the Plum Island Ecosystem LTER, Massachusetts, United States - Salt Marsh Sediment SW1602-70 ... | reverse complement strand
CCTCTATGGAAGTGCGTGCCATATGACATCGCAAAATATTTTTAGCCGCATTCATTCGGACAGAATCGTTTTTTAACAACTCTTTTAACTCTTTTAAAGCCCTATCGAACTGACCGAACTTGGCCAGTGTTATGGCACCTTCCAGAGTTGCCGCATCTTTGTCTTTTCCTGTTGTATCTGAAAATAGTTCCTTGATAACGTCCTGAACTTTTTCTGATACCTCAGGTAATGTGGGTTGCTTTTCTATTTTTTCAATATCTTTTTTTACGCCACTAATTTTTTTTGAAATCATGTCTATCAGGTTTTGTCCATCTTTTATCAACCCGGTTTCCTGAATTAAGATTAATGCATCTTGGTATTTCCTCTTTGCCTCGAATAATAATCCCTGGGATCGATAAAGCTTTGCCGTTTCTAACAAGTTCTTTAGCCGTTCTTTAATATCCATAATCACTCTCAAATATTTAATGTTTTCAAAACGTCTCCTGCTAGGGGGTTTAGCAGGATCAAGTATCAGCTAAACATATACCGTCCAAGAGCCCTGTCATAAAGATCAACGGAAGAGAATTTAACACCGATATAAGGGCCGCGAATATTGCTTATAACCGCCTCTTTTCTGATCAAAGATTTCGATTTGTCGTCCAGGTGAAACTCCAATAAAAGTGTGTCACCCATATTAAATTTTTGATTTGCACTCTCGTCAAGTTTAAAGCTTAATCCGGCGCGAGTGATATCTTGTATTGTCATTGATCCCTTAGCTGCTTGCTCTCCGGAAACAAAACAAGTGTATGTCCCCGGAAGATTTATTATTTTTCTGTGTCTTTTTCTTCTTTCCAAAAAAACAATATATAAATATCCGCAACTGCATTTGTGCTTAAACCGAACGAAGTATTTAGAACCTAATTCTTCGGATATGTCTATTGTCTTTGATTTTTGGCATTTAGGGCAAATAATTATCGCCTTATTATCCTTGTAAATAAAAACTTTTTCCGTCATTTTAGCAGCCCTGTTTTCTGTTTTACACTGAATTTAAAATATATCATATTGAGACCTTTGCAAAATGTCAATTTTTGTTTAAGTTCAAGGAAGGCGAAAATTTTAACCACAGGAATACATTGAGTATTTTGAGGATTAAAATTTGAGCCTGACGCAGAAATTGGACAAAAAGGGGCGTTTTGCAAAGGTCTCATATTACCTTTTGCCCATACAGGGTTTCTTATTTCTTATGGCAGGACAAACGCGTTTGCCCTGTTTCTCATGAATTTATGGCGTTATATTTTTTTAATTTTTTCCATTTCGATTTCAAGAGGTTTCATCTCATCCTCACGGCCGAACTCATGCAATCGTTTTCTGAGTTTTTCCATCTCTTCTTTAAGTTTTGGCAATAATTCCTCTTTTATCTTTTGTTGAACCTCTTGGCCGGATCGTTTCATTTCTTCTGCCAGACGCTTGAATTCGTTTTCGAGCTTTTTGAATTCTTCAGTCTCCGGAATGCTTTTCAAGTCTTTGGAGAATTGTTCAACCTGTTTTTCAAAATCTTTAAGCCCGTTCTCAATTCCACCAAAAAGCTGATGGAAAAGGACCGTCGTTTCAGTGGAGCCTTCTATTGTGGCATTATTTCGCAAAAGCGTTCCGCCGTCACGGATTTGTATCATCTCAACGGCCTTATTCTCCTTATTTTGGGGGTCGGAAATTATAAAAAATCTGGAATGCTCCGTGGCAGCGTCAGCAAAATCTTTTATTATGCCAATATCGACAAGGAAAAAACCTTCGTCCGAATAAAACAGACCGTTGACGGTGCCAATATGATTCTGCCCGAAAATGACTCGGTTTCCTTGTTTCAGTCCTTGAACCTGATTGAACCGGATTTTAAGGTTGAGGGAATTCTCTTTACACGCCAGAAGAACAAATGGCAGTATCAGTAAAATCAAAATTCTTTTACGCATATACAACTCCTTTCCATACCGCTGGTCACCATCTATTAGAGCATGATGGTACAATAACGGCGCATTGGTGTCAAACAAGATAACATTCCGTATTTGACACCGAACCTTATTATATACTAAATATAATGAGGGGTCGGGGAGTTTTTTTAATTTAACCGCTCCATAAATAATCAGCAACTACACCGTACAAACTCATGCATAAGGGCTCGTAACGAAAAAACAGTGTATCAATATTTAAATAAATAGGTTAGGTAGATAACATTTTTCATCTTTTCATTACGAATTTATTAAAGCGCTGTTTTTTCGCAACGATCCCTAATGCATTCAAACAGTGTACGGTTTCGTTGCGGATCATTCATTCCGCTTAATTTGGGGCTCTAAAAGAAAAACTCCCCGACCCCTCAAATATAATGTGCTCGGGAAAATTCATTTTTATTATTTTTTTCGAATTCATCATAAAGAAACCGGAAAAAAGGAAAATTATGGTTTATAAAAAATTTAATCTAAACTACCAAGGTCAAAAAATTAATGTGAAGAATGATCTGCTTTGCTTAACAGATTTTTGGAAGGCTGTGGGGCGCCCTAAAAACAAATCCGCACCTCAGTGGCTTCGTCTCCCCCAGACAATAAATTTTATTATCAGACTTGAGTCTAAAATGGGTCATTCTCAATCAATGGTAGAAAAGTTTGATAAATCAGGAACTTTTGCTCACTGGCAAATTGCCCTGGCTTATGCGAAATATTTGTCTGCTGATTTAGAGATGCATATGAGTGAAGTGTATATGCGGTACCAGGCAGGTGATGTTACGCTCGCTGATCAAATAGCTGACAAAGCAAGTCCCGATGCCCAGGAGTGGCTTTTAAAAAGAATCGCCCAAAAAGTAAAACGCTGGTTAATGATTGAACCGGTGATTAAAAGAATCGAGAAATAATAGCTCCGGCGTAAACTTACAATTATTTTTGCCATCTCCGTTTATTATCCGGCCCCATGCAAGGGTTCCCTCGAACCGAATATCCCCTTGTCATACATTTTAAAAATTATACAACCTTTTAAAATAAAAGACAATTTATCCATAGAACCCCGGAATGATAAGCAGAACAAATCTACTTGAGCTAGTTAACCGACATTTTAACAATCACCTCAATATATTGTGGTATCTTTTTACTTGACACACAAGATACTTTATTTTATATTGATATTCAAAATATGTTTTTAACATATTAATAATTGTGAAATTATCAAAAAGGTTAAAGAAAAAATAGATGGGCAAAACATTTATAACATGTCCTAGAGATCCAAAAATGCAATATTATCTTGAAGTTTGCACGGAAATTTTTAGAAAAGGGAACATGCGCAATTGGTGTAAGACCTGTGAGGTTTTTCAGGACCAGAAAAAGACCACCGGAGATTCGCAGTAACCGGAGCGTTATTTTTATATAAAGTTTGTCTAAGTTTTACAGTCGGGCCGGCAAAATATTTATAATTAAGCTTTAAAGGAAATGGTTTTTCATAATAATACTCGCATAACAGAGGGGGCATTATGATTTCTTCTCCATGTGCAAATTGTCAAAAGAAAAATCAACCTAAAGACATATGCGCCAAAGATTGTAAAATATTACAGGCCATACAATTTCACCAGGTTCTATATGAAAAAGAGAGCGTTTTTCATGCCATAGATTATGCCGAAGAAGGACGATTTTGTTTAAACAACGTAGAATTAAATAAATAATTGCCCTTTCTTTTCGCACTTAAGTTTAGTATAAATTTTCTTGCCGCATCTGTTTTTATCATGCAAAGGAGGTAGTCTTTATGTACGTCGGTCGTGTTATGAATACATACCTTGTGACTGTACCCCCTGAGACAACCATAATAAAAGCCAAAGATATTATCGCTGAAAAAAAGATCAACCACCTTCTGGTAGTAGATAACAATGGAAATCTGCTTGGAATAGTCTCGGACAGAGATGTTAAGCAAAGCTGGGCCTCTCCGGCCACAACTCTCAGCGTTCATGAGTTGAATTATCTGTTAACTCAGTTGACCGTTGAAATGATCATGAAAAAGAAAATCATCACCATATCATCCGGCACCACAATTGAAACTGCCGCCCTAATAATGCAGGAAAACCGGATCAGCGCTCTGCCGGTCATGGAGGGGAAAAAACTTGTAGGAATCATCACGACCACCGATGTTTTGGAGGTGCTGCTCCGTGCCATCGGCGTAGATGAGGGAAGTGGCCGGTTCATCGTTCTGGTTAAAGACCGTATCGGAGTTGTGGCTGAGGTTTCGAAACTCCTTCAGGAGCAGCAGATTAGTATCAAGAGTCTGGTTACCTGGCCGGTGAAAAACTTCCCGGGCATTTATCAGCTCATTATGAGGGTGGCTGCTGAAGATAAGGGAAAAGCCATTTCTGTATTAACGGATGGCGGCTTCAAAATACTAACAGAATACATCAAGGACCTGACGCCGTACCTGCCGAATCAGTAGCCTGCATTTATTATATAACTTGGAGCCAGTTTCAAAACGCCCCCTTTTGCCCAATCTCTGCGTCAGGCTCAAATTTTAATCCTCTAAATACTCCAGGTATTCCTGTGGTTAAAATTTTCGCCTTCCTTGACCTTGGACAAAATTGAACATTTTGAAACTGGCTCTTGGGATAAAATATTTTGATTATTCCGGCATATTCGGCCAGGTTTTGTAAATTCCCTGATAATTTTTCAGCTTATATTCTTTTTCATTCTTTTCTATGATGTAATAATCCGGCATTAAAGGAATTTTGCCGACATTGGTGGCGATAACATACATGGGCTGGGCCAGACCTGTGGTATGACCCTGCAGTGCATCTCGAATAAGTTCAGACCCCTTTTCAATCGGTGTCCGAAAATGATCGATTCCCGGTGCCGGCTCACAGTAAAAAACATAGTATGGCCGGATGCGAATCGCCAAAAGCTTTTGATGAAGCTTCCTGAAAGTTTCCACGTCATCATTAATCCCCTTTAACAAGACCGCCTGGTTTCCCACATTGACTCCGCAGGATAGGAGATCGAAAACAGCCCTTGCCGTTTTTTCCGTAATTTCTTTTGGATGATTACACTGGGTATTCACCCAGATGGGCACCCGATGATAGCTGTTCAGAACCTTTTTGAGACCGTCGGTAATTCGATGGGGCAAAACAATGGGTGTGCGGGTGCCAAACCGGATCATCTCTACATGGGGAATTTCTCGCAGCTTACGAATAAGATATTCAATCTTTTGGTCTGAAAGTATGAAAGGATCACCGCCGGTAATGAGAACATCCCGAATCTCCTCATGTTCCCGAATCCATTCCAGGCCCTCTTCCAAATCAAAGCGAAGCTTAAGATCTCGGTCAACCACGAGTTCTTTCCGAAAACAATGACGGCAGTAAGTTGCACAGATATCGGTAACGGTGAAGGCGATGCGGTCATGATACTGCCTGGCAATACAGTCGGGTCTGATCTCCCCGGTATCACGATTTTCTTCCCAGATCAGGTAATTGGAAATTCCAAATTTATTTTCTGTTTCTTTCATTGAAGGGATAACCTGTTTGCGTATGGGACAATCAGGAGTATCCGGATCCATTAAAGAAGCAAAATAAGGGGTTGTCCCCCATCTCGTATTTAGAGTCGCTATGGCCTCTTCTTCTTCCGGGAAGACGTTGACAACCGCCTTCAGCCTATCAAGGGTATTAACGCTGTTTTGGAGTTGATGGACCCAATCTTCCATGTGTTCCTCCTATATATACTAAGATAAGCAATACAGTTCTTTTGGAGTAATAACGTCCAATGAAATTAGAAAAGAAATGCTGCCGGCGGGTAAAATTTATACGGGTGGAGTGACTCTTGAGCAATTTTTTGTCATTATTGAGCCTCGGATTTTTTCCCGGAATTCTTCAGGATCTCAATGGTTTGTGAAATCTCCTGTATGGAAACACTCTGACGAAGTTTTTCCATCCCTCCCATTATCTCGGCAAATCGACTCCCTTCTGCCGCACTGATCCATTCAAGCTGAAGCCGTTCGGGCCTGATTCCCAGTTTTTCCATTTTTTTGTGTATTTTTTTAACTCTTTTTTCGGTCCAGTGGTTGGCATCAATATAATGACAGTCACCGATATGGCATCCGCTGACCAGAACAACCGGCGCACCGTTAAGGAAGCCGTTAAAGATAAATTTTTCGTCAACTCGACCTGAGCACATGGTTCGGATAATGCGCACGTTTGAGGGATATTGAAGACGTGAGACCCCCGCGTAATCCGCGCCGGCATATGAGCACCAGTTGCAGGCAAATACCAGTATCTTTTCTTGAGAACTTTTTTCGAGCATGGAATCGATTTGGTAGTTAATCTGGTCGTCCGTAAAATGGTTCATAACGATGGCGTCATAAGGACATTCCGCGGCACAAGTTCCGCAGCCGGCGCATGCCGCCGTATTCACAACACAAGGGGTCTTTTTTCGGATACCTTTTGTAATTGCATTATAGGGACAAACTTCAAAACACTTACCGCAAGCGGTACACTTTTCGGGATCGATTTCGGAAGTAATGGGTTCTGTATAGATTTCCCCTTTATGCATCAGACGAATGGCGCGGACCGCAGCCGCTGAAGCCTGTGTAACGCTTTCTTTGATATCCTTTGGGCTTTCGGCGCATCCCGCATAGAAAATTCCTCTAGAGGCTGCGTCAACCGGTTGGAGCTTGGGATGAGCTTCCAGGAAAAAACCGTCAGGGGATAGCTGAAGCCCGAGCATTTCTTGGAGCCGCCGGGTGCCTTTGGCCGGTTTCATTCCGAGAGCTAAGACGAGCATTTCAAGATCGAAAAATTCCAGCCGGCCGGTGACCGTATTTTCGACCGCAACCCGCATGCTGTGATCCGGCAATTCTTCAACGTTGCCCGGCAAACCCCTCAAGTAATGCACTCCCAGACGACGGCTGCGCATATAGAGGTCTTCGAATCCTTTGCCAACGGCACGAATATCGATATAAAAAACCTTTATGTCAATATCAGGGTAATGTTCTTTGAGTACCAGTGTGCTTTTAATGGTGTTCATACAGCAGGTGTTGGAGCAATACCTGCTGCCTTTCCTGGCGGATCGTGAGCCCACGCACTGGATAAAGCCCACGGATTTCGGAAGTCTTCTGTCTGTGGGGCGAATCAGTTTTCCTCTGGTAGGGCCCCCGGCATTGATGAGGCGCTCAAATTCAAGACTGGTAAGGACATTTTCGAATCTTGTATATCCGTATTCGTCAAGCTCCGTGGGATCATACGGCTCCAATCCGGTCGCCACGATGATGGACCCCACTGTTTCCTGGATTTCATCATCGGACATGTGAAAATTGATGCATCCCTTTTCACAGGCTTCGAGACATTTTGCGCAAACCACCGGGTTGTGTCCCAGGCATTCATTGATATTGACAACATAGGCCGAGGGGACCGCCTGGGGAAAAGGGGTGAAAACGGCCTTTCGCGATGATAGGCCCAGATTGAACTCGTCGGGACGAACCACGGGGCAAACCAAAGCGCAGTCACCACACGCCGTGCATTCTTGTTCTGACACATAACGAGCCTTTTTTAATATCTTTATATCAAAGTTGCCCACATAGCCTTTAATATCTACTAGCTCGCTCAGGGTGTACAGTTTTATCCGGGGATGTCGACCGACATCCGTCATTTTAGGACCCAGAATTCAGATGGAACAGTCCATGGTCGGAAAGGTCTTGTCAAGCTGGGCCATGGTTCCGCCAATGGAAGCGTTTTTTTCCACCAGTACAACCTCATAACCGTTGTCTGAAAGATCGAGGGAAGCCTGAATACCGGCAATCCCTCCGCCGATGACCAGGGTTCGCTTTGTGAGCGGCAGCTTTTCTTCTTTAAGCGGCTGGAGCCATCGTGCCCGGGACACGGCCATTTTTACAAGGTCTTCAGCCTTTTGTGTTGCTGCATCAGGTTCATTCAAATGGACCCAGCTGCATTGCTCACGGAGATTGGCCATTTCCAAAAGATATGGATTAAGACCGGCGGATTGCATCATCTGTCGAAAAGTGGGTTCATGAAGCCTCGGTGAACACGAGGCCATGACAATGCGCTCCAAGCGGTGTTCCTGAATATCCTGCCGGATTTCCTGTTGACCCGGCTCGGAACAGGCGTAAGCGATATCCTTTGAAATAACAACACCCTCAAGCAGGGCCGCTGTTTCAGATACTTTTGGACAGTTCACCGTCTGGGCGATATTTGAGCCGCAATGACAGACATAGACGCCGATACGCATCTGCGGTTTTTTATGTATTGAAGTCGTAGCAGGTTCCATGTTCATTCCTATATCGAATTTTCAATGTCCAAGTGTTCGCAAAACGATAATTTCCAAAATTGCCCCCGTGTAAACGGTTACTCCCAGTAAATGGTTTTTGCAATAATACCGGTCAAGTCTATCATCTCCATGTTAAGTTCTTCTCCGAGAAAAGGATCTTCCATGGCACAACGGAGATGAATCTGACATTTGGGGCAGGCGGTGACCAGAAGATCACTTTCTGTATCATGCGCCTGTCTCAAGCGTTTGACCTGAAGTGTTTTGCTGAACGCATCGCATCCGGTCCAGGCGCAATTCCCGCAACAGATGGCCGCGCTTCCATTATTCTGCATTTCCCTGAAGCTCTTTGGCTTGAGGCGGCGGATCAATTTTCTGGGAAGGTTTTTAGCTTCTTCGAGCCAGTTTAAACGACACGAATCCTGGAATGTTATCTTTTTATCAATTTTTTTAAACGCTATCGCTCCTTTACTGATCTCTTTTTCAAGCAGTTCATAGATGTGGGTAACCTTGAAATTTAATGGTATCCCATGGTTCGGGTAATCATGGGCCAGTGTCCTGTAGCACTCCGGACAAGCCGTAATCACCTCCTCAATTCCAAGGTTATGGATTAAATCCACATTCATTGCTGCTAATTTTAAAAAATTGTCTTTATCTCCCGACCAGAGAAGATCATGTCCGCAGCATCGCTCATCCTGGAGCAAGGCCGGTTTAATATCGAAGAAATTAAGCAGGCGAAGACTATCCTTTAAGATATTACGGGTTTCAACGCCCAGATGGTTTCTGAAAAATATGTCAAAGTACGGCGTACAACCGCCGAAAAAAAGAACTTTACTCCTGGAATCAAGATCCACATCTTTAGGCAGCCAATCCCATCGCTGTGTTTTGAGCCCGGGCCATGTCATGGCTCGCATCAGAGACTGAAAAAAGCCTCCGTGGGCCTCATGAGCATTTCCTCCGTTTTTTCTGATAACGTGGCGAATATCTCGGATAAACTCGGGAAAATTAACTGCCGATGGACAGCGCTCATAACAGAGGCCGCAGGTCAGGCAGGACCAGATATCTTTGTTTACAGAAGGAGAGTTAATATCACCGGCAATAATGGAATTGACCAGTTCCCGGGGAGAGAAGGGTTTGCCGGTCAGCGCCAGGGGACAGGCGGAAGAGCATTTCCCGCAGTCCTGACAGGCAAAGGCATCATGATAAGAAACGATTTCGGCCAAAGACTCCCGGCCGACCACTTCTGATTCCGGCATTCGGATGGGTGCCATAAAACTCGGGCCCAACGACCGGATTTGATTACAAAAGTCATTCAAGAATTTCAATAATAGATCCGACTCATCCGGGAGAAATGTGACATGCCGCAACCGTTCTTTGCCCAGGCCTAACAGTCCGATAATATCCCGCGTATCTTCGGTATTCTCACGGGCGGTAGCCGTACCGCTGCCGTATCGGCAGGTTCCGGGTGTACACCCTGCCAGAACCACACCATCCGCTCCCATTTCAAACGCTTTAAACAGAAGGGATTTGCTGATTCTTCCGGTGCAAGGAATCCGGATCATACTTATCTCATTGGGAATTTCACGTCCGGTGTCCTGAAGGGTTTGGAAAGCGGTATGGGGCCCCCAGTTACATAAAAATAAAATTATTTTGAAGTCGTCCATTGTTTACGTTATTAATATTTTTTCAAGTGTCTGTTCGAGAAATTCCTGGTTACGATACGGGCTGTCCACCGCGTTGGTGGGACATACGGAAATACAATTACCGCAGCCTTTGCACAGCGTCTCGTCCACCCAGGCGGCCCATCCGTCCATAGCGTTTCTGTGCAATGTCACCGCCTGATAAGGGCAGACGCGAATGCAGCGTCCACAGCTTCGGCACAGGCTTTCATCCACGACAACGGTATATCCCTTGTTATGACGCGGTTCCCTAGGCATAATGGCTGCTGCCTGGACGGCGGCGGCAGCACCTTTTTTCTGGTTAGAGACCTTGATGCCCGGCGGTTCAGCCAGAAAAAGTCCGGAAATGGCGGTTGACCCCGGATAAAAGAAGGGTATTCCGGGGATTCCCATTTCCTGCAGAGAAGATGCCACGGTTCGGCCCGGTAGACCTTCCTGGTGAATATATTTGATTTTCTTTCTTGACTTTTCATCCAGAATGACGGTCCCTACCGTCATTATCTGCCGGGAATCGTCTGATTCCACAATAATGTGAAAATTGCCAAGCGTCCCGCTCAATTCTTTGATGGAAATGCCTCCGAAGTTATGCACATTGGGATGATTAAGAATTTCCTCTGGTGGGTTTTGCGTGCGGGGGAACCAAAAAACCTCAAGTCCTGCTTCAGCAAGGGTCAATGCACTGCTTTTGGCGACGTCGGAGGTCCCGATTACCGCCGTGGTGAAATTATAGTTTCTAATAAGATCCGGAATCGGTTTCAATCTTCTTGCCCGATTCATGGAACGATCAATGAATCCGGTATATTTTTTCAAAGCCAGGGAAGGACTCCGTTTTAAAAGACGAAGGACTTCTCCTCTTAAGTTACAGGTCTGCACCATTGAACGACTGATCCCTGTTCCGGTAAACAAGGCGTTTTTCAGCCGGCTTCGCTGGTCCGTACAGGCGCTGCAAATAAAGTTGAGGGGGCAGCATACACAGGATGCAAGTACCACGCGGGTGAGTCCTTTTTCACGAATGGTCCGGATAATACTCAAAGATCCTTCATGGGTACAGGCCGAGTTTAAAACCTGGGCATGGACCACATCCTCTTGAGACAGTAATCCCTCGACATATTGACTCATATCATCAAGCCATCCAAAGACATTGTTACATTTGCAGACAAAAATTCCCATACGAATTTCCGGGGAAAGCCCCGGATCGGGGGTCGAAAACGACAACCCATACCCCTTTGGCCGTTGGAAGGTTCCCCCAAGCAATATCATGGCCCGGGAAGCCGCTGCAAAACCGCGAACAAACATGGCGTTAACATCCGGTTTTGCCGTTCCGGGTCCGTACACTCGGATAACATCATCCCCCTTGACCCTCGGGGCAATTTCCGGGTCTGCAATGATGACCACACCGGTTTGCTCAATGGTCTCTTCCGGTAATTGCGAATGGTTTATCGCATGAATTGCACCACAGGCATCAACGCACTGGAGACATTCGCTGCAAACTCCGCATTGAAGACATCGGGCGGCCTCCAAAAATACCTGTTGTTCACTCAAGCCCATGGAAACTTCCAAAAAACTATCCTTGCGCACCGCAGGTTGCCTTTCCGGCATGATCGTTCGTGCCTGTGAAGGTATATCCGCCGGAATTTCCGGAAAATCCTTGTCCTCCGGCCTTAAGAGCCCAGGATAAAAGACCTCCTCTTTACAAATATCGCCATGAACGATACGGGCAACCCGCCGGCCCGCGGCCATGGCTTTAACAACAGATGAGGGTCCTGATACCGAATCTCCTACAGCATAGACTCCCTGCAAATTCGTACGAAAATATTCATCAACCTCAATCAAACCTCGTGTTGACACATCAAAGCTGAATGAAGGGTTATGACCCTTCAGAGCCCCCCTTTGACCGATGGCAACAAAAGCCCGGTTAAACTCGATTTCAAAAGGAGGACGATCCGGAATAATGACCGGCCAGGGGATACCCTGGGCATCGGGTTCTCCGGGTTGGGTGGTCATGCAACGCAGCCCATGGAGCTTACCGTTTTGACCCAAAAACGCAACGGTCTGAGTACAGTCTCGAATGAGAATTCCTTCTTCTTTAGCGGCCCGAATTTCTTCGGCATTGGCAGGGATCAACTCTTCAGGGAACCAGGATAAAATTGTGACATGGGCGCCCAGCCGCAAAAGTGTACGGGCCAGGTCAAATGCGGCGTTGCCGTCCCCAATCACCGCAACTTTTTCATCCAGTGCTTTTATTTCGTTTCGATAAAAGCGCTCCAAAAAAGAGAGGCAACCTTCAACACCTTCCAGTGTTTCTCCGGGCACACCTAATTTTAAATCAGACCACGTCCCAATGGAGATAATGACAGCGTCAAAGTCTTTTTTGAGCAAATCCATATCTCGGGCCAGATCAACAAAATGGCCGGTAATAAATTTTACGCCCAGTTTCTTAATATATTCAAGATCATTATCGATGATATCCCTGGGCAGGCGATGACGCCCAATTCCGTAACGGAGCAACCCGCCGACTTCTTTCTCTTTTTCGAAAACCGTTACCCCATAGCCGAATCGGGCCAGGTCCGCAGCGGCGGCAATCCCGGCCGGACCTGAGCCGATAATGAGGATCTTTTCTGACTTTTTATGAACATCACCGGCGGGTATGTCTTGGGGATTGGATCGCTCATGGTCTGCCACAAATCGCTTAATATCCATGATGGCGACGGGTTCATCGAGTTCACCCCTTCTGCAAACGGCCTCACAAGGGTGGGTACAAATGCGTCCGCAGATCCCGGGCAAAACGTTATTTTCCCTGATAAGGTCAAGGGCTTGGGCAAACCTGCCGGCTTTTACAAGGGCGATATAGCCCTGGGCGTTCACCCCCAGCGGACAGTTTGCCTGGCAGAGCGGCCGGCGCCGTTTATCGATGACCGGCCGGCCGGGAAGGCTTCGCTGACTGTTTATTTGGATGGCTTTTTCTCCTCCGGGAAGCAAAACCGGGCATACTTCGGCACAACGACCGCAAAGCGTACATTTGTCTTGATCTACAAAGGTTTGGGCAATGTTCAGGTGAACACGGAATCCCTGGCGATTATGCTTAATGGAGGAGACTTTTGCGGGAAAGATGCATCGAATGGCAGGGTTTCTTAAAATTCTGATAAGCCCGGGTCGATGGGCATGATTTAACGGAACGCCTGATTTCAGAACCCATTCATCCCGGGAAAGTTTTTTATCCAGATCGTAATCGGAATCCACAAGGGTGAGGGGAATGCCCAGTTCTCCGAGCTTGTTGGTCGCGGCGATACCGGCCGGTGTCGCACCGATAACGGTGACCCGGTGGAGCCGTTCTTTGGGATGTTTCATGAAATAGCTCCTGATTGACCCGCGGCCTTTTTCTGCCGTCCCTTGAGTGTGGCCAGGCCATAGTCATGACCTTTTTTGAAAGCCGTTGTGTTCAGTTTTTCAGTGCCTTTTGGAACGGATTCCAGGACGGCTTTTTGGGCGGCATCCATGGAAATAACTTCTGTGACGGCGGTTAAAAAACCGAGCATAATGATATTGGCGATCATTACCCGCCCCAGCTCTTCGGCCATGCCGGTGGCGGGGATGGAAAAAAAGTCGCATTTTAATCCACGGGCAGGGCGAACCAGATCCTGATCAACGATTAACGTTCCGTTTTCCTTGATCTGCTTGATCAGCTTATCATAGCCGGATTGAGACATGCAGACCAAAATATCCGGATGGCTCACATAAGGGTAATGAATCATTTCATGGGAAATCACGACCTGAGCGTTACACGACCCCCCACGAGACTCGGGCCCGTATGACTGGACAAGCGTGCTTTCCATGTGTTCACCAATGGCAGCCGCTTTCCCCAGGATAATACCCGCAAGGACAATACCCTGCCCACCAAAGCCGGTAATTATAATTTCCTTTTTTCCCTGTTTATGATTTTGAGAGTCGGTCATGAGTTCAACTCCGGAACGTTTTCCTGAAGACGGCTCGGCCGGTAGATCTTGTCATATTGTTCAGTAAACGTTGGTCGATCCAGATCGACAAATTTGCCCAAAATGATGCCCTTTTCAAAGTCTATATCCAGTGTAGAAGGATCTGCATCGTTTTTGATGATCGTTTTTTCCTGGTACAACTTCAGCATATCCAGGGGTTTTTGTTTATTGCGTCGACCGTAATTTACCGGACACGGTGAAAGTGCTTCAATAAAGGAAAACCCTTTTTTACAAATTGCTTCTGTTATGCACTCCGTAAGATCTCTGGTGTGCAGCATGGTCCAACGGGCCACATACGTGGCGCCGCACGCATAGGCCATTAGCGGCAGATTAAAAGGGGTTTCTGGATTTCCCATCGGTGTCGTTGTCGATTTGGCCAGGTAGGGTGTGGTTGCGGCAACCTGGCCGCCGGTCATGCCATAATTTAAATTATTTACACAAATAACCGTCATATCCATGTTCCGCCGGGCCGCATGGATAAAATGGTTTCCGCCGATGGCGAAGAGGTCGCCGTCACCGCTGAACACCGCGATATTCAGTTCAGGGTTGGCCAGTTTTAATCCGGTGGCAAAGGGTATGGCCCTGCCGTGGGTTGTGTGAAAGGAATCCAGTTTAACGTAACCGGCGGCACGTCCCGAACATCCGATTCCCGAGACCATCACCGTCTTTCGAAGATTGATACCGCTTCCTTTCAGAGCGGCCAGACACGCAGAAAACACCGTTCCAATCCCGCACCCCGGGCACCAGATATGGGGAATGCGATCCGTGCGGATAAGATCATCCAGGGGATGACCGGGTTGTTTTTTGGATGGTGTCGAATTTTCTTGCATGGTTTAAAAGGCCTCTTTCAATAGTTTAACAACGCTATCCGGATGGATAATCGTCCCGCCGGGATGCCCCACTAAAAATATAGGAACCTTGCCCCCGGCGCATCGTTCAACCTCCCGATGGATCTGACCCAGATTAATTTCCACCGTCACGAATCCCTTGACTCTATCCGCCAGCTTGCGAATCTGATCTTCGGGAAAAGGCCAGATCGTTACCAGACGCAAAAGTCCGGCCTTGATTCCCAGCTTTCTGGCTTCAGCCACAGCGGCCATGCTGGTTCGGGCTGAAATTCCATAAGATACAACGGCAATTTCAGCATCATCCAGGAGGTAACTATCTGTCCGAATAATGTCGTCTAAATTTCTTCGGATTTTTTCAGTAATGCGGGACACCATCTCCGTCTGGGTTTCTACGGCCATTACCGGATACCCCTTTTCATCGTGGGTCAGACCGGTAATGTGCAGGTTGTAGCCTTCCCCTGCCGCCGGCATGGGTGCGACACCATTGGGTCCGGGTGCAAAGGGTTTAAAGCGGTCTTTTCTTCCTTTGGGTCTGGGACGCGATACCGTCTTAATTAATTTTGCCTCGGGTATAATGACTTTTTCACTCATATGCCCGATAATTTCGTCGGTCATGATGAGAACCGGCAACCGGTATTTTTCACTCAGATTAAAGGCTGTGATCGTTAAATAAAATATCTCCTGGGGTGAGGATGGGGCCATGGCAATAATTTCATAGTGCCCGTGTGACCCCCATCGGGCCTGCATCATGTCGCTCTGGGCACCATGTGTGGGAAGACCTGTGGAGGGACCGCCGCGCTGAACATTTACCACAACACAGGGCGTTTCCGTACAGATCCCCAAACCGATATTTTCCATCATAAGACTGAATCCGGGGCCGGAGGTGGCGGTCATGCTTTTTACACCGCCCCATGATGCACCAAGCACTGCGGCCATGGCGCCGATTTCGTCTTCCATCTGGATAAAACATCCGTCAACATGAGAAAGCCGGATCGCCATCCGTTCGGCGATCTCAGTGGCAGGTGTTATGGGATATCCTCCGAAAAAACGGCATCCTGCTGCCAGTGCGCCTTCAGCACAGGCAACGTCACCCGTCATAAAATATTCACCGGTAAGCACCGCTGGTTTCATGGGTCTATTATTTAACCTTTACAGCAAAATTGGGGTTGGTTCCGGTCCTGCCGGGTTCGGTTATTGGCAGGCTCTCTACTGAAAATATGGCAAACTCCGGGCAAATGATTTCGCAGTAATGACAGTTGACACATTCTTCGGGCTTTACAACAACAGGGGGATGATACCCCTTTTGGTTGAATTTTGTTGAAAATTCAAGCGCCTGCTTGGGGCAGTACTCGATACAGTATCCACATCCTTTACATCGATCCTCCAGGATGTGCACGATGCCCAGAGTGACTTGTATGGTGTCCGCGTCAAAAGGAACCCTCCAAAATTCCATATGCCTTTCTCCAATTATTTAGGCGGTCTTATAAATTTCAATCAAAAATATCGTCGAATATAATAATTGTTAGGATGTGTCAAATACTAAATTTTAAAAACATAGCGATTTTAGTAGAGTCCGCCTGATTTTTCCGGGGGGTATCTATAATTTTATGCATTGCCTCTACCCACAGTTATGAGTAAGAGAAGGAGCGTTACGCTTGATAATTTATTGTAAAAGTGCGGCAATGGGTTTACTAAAACGGCAGTCTAAGTTTTTCACGCTTATCATAATATAATAGAAATTCCGAAATGGGTTCTTGAAAAAATCCCTAAAACCTAAATTTTTCGTTACTGTTCTGGTGAGGATTTTTCATAAATTATTCAGGAAAAAACCGGGCCATGGATAATTAGAACCCATAAGTAAACCTTGAAACTCACTGAAATAGAGTTTATGGTTGCCGTGCAAACTGAGGATTCAACGGAAAACAAATAGGGCTGAAAATGAATAAAATACTTGTCAGCGCCTGCTTAATTGGAGAAAATGTACGTTACAACGGACGGTTTAAGGTTAATGAAAGCAGTGTGTTATTGGGTTTAAAGCTCCAGGGACGTCTGGTGTCGTTCTGTCCCGAAGTGGGCGGAGGGCTTCCAGTGCCCAGACCTTGCTCGGAAATATCCGGTCAAGACGGACGTGCGGTATTGCACGGGTATGCAAGGGTCATGAACATTAAAGGAAAGGATGTTACCCCATATTTTTTAACCGGTGCTCAAAAAGCGCTTGAACTTGCCCGTTTACACAAAATCAAGCTTGCCGTTCTAAAAGATGGCAGCCCTTCGTGCGGCAGCACATATATTTACGACGGAAGTTTTTCCGGAATTAAAAAGCCGGGCAAAGGCATTACCACCGTTCTTCTGGAAGAAAAGAGTATCCGTATTTTCAGTGAACGGGAAATTCCGGAAGCCGTCAAATATTTAAAGACCCTTGACATCTGATTTGACGTCTCGGAATTTCTACAACTTAATGAAAATATAGGACATTTTTT
>Ga0315537_1001677_pt1 | contig 17266 bp, 12 predicted proteins | sample SalMarSW160270MG_FD_203091 | JGI IMG/M metagenome (GOLD analysis project Ga0315537, IMG submission 203091) | Salt marsh sediment microbial communities from the Plum Island Ecosystem LTER, Massachusetts, United States - Salt Marsh Sediment SW1602-70 ... | reverse complement strand
AAGTACCCAAACGATGAAAAATGCTATTAACAAGGTCAGAAATATAGGAATCAGTGCACACATTGACTCCGGAAAAACCACACTCACCGAAAGAATCCTTTTTTTCACCAAAAGAATACACGCCATCCATGATGTAAAGGGCAAAGACGGTGTCGGCGCAACCATGGATTCCATGGAACTTGAAAAAGAACGGGGCATCACTATTGCTTCAGCCGCAACCTATTGTGAATGGCTTGGCCATGAAATCAACATTATCGATACCCCGGGACACGTTGACTTTACCATAGAAGTGGAGCGGTCTTTACGGGTCATGGACGGCGCCATACTGGTTCTGTGCGCTGTGGGCGGTGTTCAGTCCCAATCCATTACTGTTGACCAGCAGATGAAACGGTACAGCGTGCCCTGTATCGCTTTTATCAACAAATGTGACCGGAGCGGCGCAAATCCCCTTCGGGTCATTAATCAGCTCAAAGAAAAACTGGGGCACAATGCGGTAACCCTTCAGATTCCCATCGGACTTGAGGCGGATCTTGAAGGAGTTGTGGATCTTGTCTCAATGAAAGCCGTCTATTTTGACGGTGCAAACGGAGAAGATGTTCGAATTGAAAATATCCCGCAGGATCTTCTTGAGGAAGCCCTTCATCGGCGGGAAGATCTTATCGATGCGGCCTCCATGTTTTCGGACCAACTCACGGAAGCTGTTCTTGAAGAACAAGAGGTTACCCAGGACATGATCCTCTCGGCAGTGCGAACGGGAACCCTGACCCGTCGACTCACACCGGTCTTTATGGGATCTGCCTATAAGAATAAAGGGGTTCAGCCGCTCCTTGACGCTGTCACCAAACTGCTCCCCTGTCCTTATGATGTAAAAAATGAGGCTCTTGACATGGATAATGGCGAGACGCCGGTTACCCTGTCCGCTGAGCTGGACAAACCCTTGGTTGCCCTGGCCTTCAAACTCGAAGAGGGACAATATGGTCAACTCACTTACATCAGAGTATATCAGGGGTCTCTTTCCAAAGGCGATACCATTATCAATGTCCGAAACGGGAAAAAAATCAAGGTCGGAAGAGTAGTCCGCATGCACGCAGACCAGATGGAAGACATTGAAACCATTCCGGCGGGATATATCGGAGCCCTTTTTGGAATTGACTGTGCTTCCGGAGACACGTTTGTGAGTCGCGGCCTCAACCTGGCAATGACATCCATGTTTGTGCCCGAACCTGTTATTTCCCTTGCCATTGTGCCCAAAGACAACGCATCCCAGATAAATATGTCCAAGGCCCTGAACCGGTTCAGTAAAGAGGACCCCACGTTCAGAACCTATGTTGACGATGAAACCAAAGAGACCATTATTGAAGGAATGGGTGAACTTCACCTTGAGGTCTATGTGGAGCGAATGCGCCGTGAATATACCGCCGAGGTTGCCACCGGTCAACCGAGGGTGGCTTATAGGGAAACCATAACCCGCAAAGGTGAATTCGACTATACTCATAAAAAACAAACCGGTGGTGCTGGACAATACGGTCGCGTGGCCGGTTATATGGAACCGGTCACCGGAACCGAATTGGTCTTTGAGAATAAAATCGTGGGGGGCAGTATTCCAACCCAATTTATCGCTTCATGCGAAAAGGGCTTCAGACAATGTATGCAAAAAGGACCGAAAATGGAATTTCCCGTTACCGGCATTAAAGTGGTCATCAATGATGGGGCTTCCCACTCGGTGGATTCATCTGAAATGGCCTTCATGGCAGCGGCCCGGGGAGCCTTTCGTGAAGGGTATTTCAAAGCCGGGCCGGTAATTCATGAGCCGATCATGAAAGTGGTCGTGGAAACACCATCCGAGTTCCAAGGTGCGGTTATGGGACTTTTAAACCAACGTCGTGGAATAATTGTCGGCGCTCAGGATGAAGGCCCTCTGTGCGTTGTTGAAGCCCGGGTTCCCCTTGCCGAAATGTTTGGCTTTTCAACCGTCTTAAGGTCATCCACACAAGGCAAAGCCCAGTTTACCATGGAATTGGGCTCTTATAAACAGGTACCGAAATCTATTGCCGAGGAGCTAGTCAAAAAGGCGGAAACACAAAAAAAAGGAAAATCATCATGATAAAAAATGAGCTTATCCTCCAAAACCCGTTAAGGTTCATCGGAAATAAAACCGAAGATGTCCTTCCTGAAGGAGGCTTTGGAGCCGTTCTTGCACGTGCGGGAGTCGGTAAAACTGCGCTGCTGGTTCAGCTGGCCTTACATACACTTTTAAAAGGTAAGTACGTTCTTCATATCAGCCTCGATGACCCGGTCAATAAAATCAGTCTGTGGTACAAGGAGGTCTTCCGCCATCTCACCCAATCATACGATGCCAAAAAGAGAAACAAGCTATGGGAAGACTTGTTGCCGTACCGGTTCATTATGACGTTCAAGGTTGAGGGGTTTAGTGTGCCCAAACTGGAGGAAAGGCTGACCGACCTGAAGGAACAGAATATTTTTTCGCCCCAGATGGTTCTGATCGACGGGTTCCACTTTAACGAAAGCGCAAGAACATCACTTTCCGAATTTAAAAGACTTGCCCAAAACCATTCCTTGCATGTGTGGTTTTCCGTGAAGACCCATCGTCATGAAACACACGGCACTGAGGGCATGCCTGCGTCGCTGCTGGATGTCTCGGACCTGTTTGACGTTGTGATCCAGCTCCAGCCTGAAGGCAAAAAAATCCATGTAATGACGTTAAAGGGAGGACCGGCGGATTCCGGGCCGGCATTGTTTCTTGACCCTGCGACCATGCTTGTAAAAGATACGATCTAATCCGGAGAAACCGAGAAAAACAAGTAACAAATAATATCCAATGTCGAATTCCCAATATCCAATTTTCAAGTATTTTTCATACGGACATTAATCATTAAAAATCGGAATGAGGTATGAAACCATATTTCTGATAAATTTTTTGGGCGGACGAGGATCGAATAAAATCGAGAAACTTTATTGCATTTTCAGGGTGAGGAGCATTTATTAATTTGCATACATAATAATTTATATTTTTTCTTTGATCTAAATCTTCACCAGCCTCCACCACATCAACGGCAAGGCCCGTTGCCTTTGCGTGGGTTATTTCTGTTGCCCAGACCGGCCCCACATCCACGGTTTTTTTTGAAATCCTCAACGGGGTTTCTCTGTGATGAACAACCGTAAAAATGGTGGTCCCCTGTGCACGCTTTTCCTCCATGATTCGATGAACAAGATCATCTTGGCCGGCCTGCCGGTACATATCCATAATATGAAAAGCAATATCTTCATTTTCAGGGTCCGGCTGTGAAATTCGGATACTGTCCCCGGCCAGGTCCGAAACAGAGCTTATGTCGGCGGGGTTTCCTTCCGGGACCATCAGCACCAGTCGATTATGAAGGTATAGGTGGTAATCCCCCGTATGAATATGACCGGACCGTTCAAGGAGATTCATGGCTTTTTCATTAACCGAAGTGTAAATGTCAGGGTAAACGTCCAGGATTTTATCTTTAAACACAGCGCCGCCGGATAAAATCTGTTTGAGTTCAAGTCCCGGTGGAAGGGTTTCGTAAAAGATTTTTTCCACATCCGGATGTTTCTTTTGAAAGATAGAGACGATCTCTTTCATTGCCATAAACTGATTTCCGGCCATAAACAATACAAGGTCTGAAGAATCTGCAATCTCCAGATTATGAAGGTCATCCCCCCTTTCAGACGGGATTATCGGAAGATCTTTTTTGTCCATAATCTCACCCCATTTGAACCGCAAATGCACACAAATGCACACGTATATTTTTTTTTAATCTGTGTGTATTCGTGTTCATCCGCGGTTAAAAAAGCGAGCTAAACTCCTGAACCGCAAATGGACACTAATGGACACATATAATATTTTTTAATTTGTGTGTATTCGTGTTCATTCGCGGTTAACCTTGACCCCTTATTATTCTTTTGACACTTAAATATGGTTATCCTATATTTTTTAAAATGAAAATAGCATTTATTCATTATCATCTCAAAACCGGCGGCGTAACCACGGTGTTACGGCACCAGGTGGAAGCGCTCCATGATACGTGTGATATGCTGGTATTGACCGGCACGCCCCCGGAATCGTCTTTTGTTTGCGATACCGTTCATATCCCGGGACTGGGTTACGATGGGCAGAATCAAAATAGATCAGACCCCGAAGATATTGCAGCCGCCATCACCCGGGCGATCCATCTAAAATGGAAAGGCGGATGCGACCTGGTTCATGTTCATAACCCCACACTGGCAAAAAACAGGGATTTCTTGAAAATTCTCAGCGCCCTCCAAAACAAAAAGATCAAACTTTTTCTTCAGATCCATGACTTTGCGGAAGACGGACGACCCTTAGTATATTATTCTGAAGATGACTATATTCAAAACTGCCATTACGGGGTCATTAATTCAAGGGATTACAACATCCTGCTCGAATCAGGATTAAAAGAAAAGGGGTTGCATAAAATTTTCAACACCATAAATCCGTTTAAATTAAACACAACCGGAGCACCCCCAAAAAACCTGGTTTTGTATCCCATTCGAGCACTCCGGAGAAAAAATATCGGAGAAGCCATCCTTATCTCCCTGTTTTTCAAAAACAATGAAATCCTTGCCATTACGCTCCCGCCCAACAGCCCGGCAGATCTCGAAAGCCATGCGCAATGGAAGGCGTTTGCAGAAGAAAAAAATCTGAACGTGATATTTGAAGCCGGGTTATCCCATGAATTTTCAGAACTTGTCCTGTCCGCCAAGTTTTTTATCACCACAAGCATTACCGAGGGATTCGGGTTTTCATTTCTCGAACCCTGGACCGCAAAAAAAATCCTATGGGGAAGAAAACTGCCGGAAATATGCCACGACTTTGAGAAAAAGGGGATTCGGCTGGATCACCTTTACACGCGGATAGCGGTTCCTCTGGAATGGCTGGGCAAAGAAAAGTTATTTAGGACCTGGCAAGCGGGTATACGAAAAGCGTGTTCCCTCTTCGGAATAGTTATCGATAAAAGGAAAATCGCAGCCGCTTTTGAAAAAATAACCGCAAATGAAAGTGTGGATTTTGGACTGCTTGATGAAACCTTTCAAAAAACGGTAATATCTATTGTGTTATCCGACAAGTCACATCGAGACCGGCTCATATCTCTTAACCCTTTCCTTTTGGATCCCGGAAATGTCCCAGACAAAGAAGCTCTCATACAAAACAACATGAATGCGGTGCTGTTCCATTACAATAAAACCAAATACAGGGAAAAGCTCGTTGATATCTATTCCAGAGTAATCAAGGACAATGTGTGCCATAAAATAGACAAAAAAGTTCTTCTTTCAAAATTTTTGAATCTGGAAAATTTCAGCCTTCTCAAATGGTGAAATTATGGAAAAAAATGATTTGATCTCTAAATATATAAAGCCTATTTTTCCGCTTCCGACTTCTTTGAAGCCAAGGGGAAAACTTGATAAAAAAGTTAAGGCTATTCTTTTTGACCTGTATGGCACACTTTTTATCAGCAGATCCGGCGATATTAGCATGGCAAAGAAAAAGGCACCGCAAATGGAAAGTCTTGAAAATTTGCTCCAACAATTCGGAATTATAAAGGGATCTCAAACCGTTTTAAAACGATTTTACGCTGCCATAGAGAACCAACATCAAATACTCAAAAAAAAAGGGGTTGACTTCCCGGAAGTCGAAATAGACCAAATTTGGATGCGTGTGCTTGAAAATAACGACCTTGAAGCCGTTCGGGCATTTGCCGTCAAATTTGAACTGATTGCAAATCCCGTGTATCCCATGCCCAACCTTGAAACAATGCTTTCAGCCTGCCAAGATTCGAATGTACTGATGGGCATTATATCAAACGCCCAGTTTTATACCCCGTATCTGTTTAACTGGTTTCTTCACTCAAACCCGGAAGATCTCGGATTTCACCCCGATCTTATTCTTTATTCATACAAATTCGGGTATGCAAAACCATCGACATTCATGTTCCAGGCCGCGGCGGAACGGCTTAAACATATGGACATCCTTGCTCATTCAGCTCTCTATATCGGGAATGATATGTTAAACGATATCTATCCTGCAAAAAACGTGGGATTCAAAGCAGGACTCTTTGCAGGTGATACAAGATCGCTGAGGTTGAGAAAAAACGATCCCAAATGCAAAAATCTTTCTGTCGATCTTGTGATAACCGATCTTGTTCAACTTCTTGACTATATACAATAATCTCATCTGCTAAGACCAGAATTTTGCACGAGATTTCATCCCTAAACCCAATACTATAATATTCTCTTCGAGCCGGATGCCGGCATTCCAGCATTCCATTCTGACGGTATAAATAGGTCATCATTAATCGCGTCTTGATTTCATTAAGTTATAGAACTGAGACCTTTGCAAAACGCCCCTTTTTGCCCAATTTCTGCGTGAGTCTAAATTTTAATCCTCGAAATAATCAATGTATTCCTGCCTGCCCCGTGAAATGCGAAGCCTATTTCTCTGGGGTGGTTAAAATTTTCGCCTTCCTTGAACTTGAACAAAAATGAACATTTTTCAAAGGTCTCAAACTTTCGGGAGGTTAAACTAAAGCGGACTGATGCTTATTTTGCTGCCGGATTTCTCTTGATCAGGGTTCAAATTTGACCCGTCGTTAAAACGTCGTTTTATATACTCCTTTATAAGGACACATTTATAGTCCTGCGTTAATTTCAGTGAAGAATAAAATCCGTTAATCGTGGTATCACCATAAATTATATCTTTTACTCGGACCTCAGGAATCCCCTTTTCTCTTGCCGACCATTCAACAATCTCTGAGATCTTATATTTCATCTCTTTAATTTCTGCTTTGGCATCTGTAATCTTTTTCTGAATATCAGGGATCTCCCCTGTAATTTGCTCCTGTTTATTAAACAAGTTGTCAAGATTTTCTTCCCCTTTCTTCATTTCTAAAACTAACATTTTTAGTTCTGCCTCAACATCTTCCACCCGGGTTTTATTTCCTGTGTCCTTAAGTTCTTTAATTTGATCTTCAATATTCCTCTTTCTAACCATTATCTTGTCTTGTTCTTGTGCCATTTCGGCAATCTGTATTTCGATTTTTTTGGGTTCGTCTTTAATTTCTTCCAAACGGCTTCTTAATTTTTTACGATCTTGTATTTTCAAAAGCACGGCTTCCTTTATCATATCTATCTCTTTCTTTATTCTTTCATCTTCACCGACCATTAAATTGCATGGCTTTGATATCTCAGATCCGATACTATTTGCACGTATCCCTTTCTTGGCCGCAACCGTGGAGGATAAAATCGGTCCGCTATTAACAATACATGCTCCGCTTGTATCAACTTTAGAATCAATGAGTTCCTTCTCAACAACCACGTTCCCGTTTGCTTCAATGCGAGATTCATGTACATACATGGCCCGGATATTCCCGCCGGTCTTGATCGTGGCGCCCATAATCCCTCCGTAGACAACGATATCCCCGTTCATCTCTATCTCGGCCTTGAGAATCTCCTTGGCGGTAAGGCTGTTTCCTTTTACGCAAAATCCATTCTGTATCGCTTCGCTCACAACAATATTGCCCTCGAAATCAACATGTCCGGTCTTCAAGCCTATATCCCCGGAGATTTTAAGCTGTGGCGAAACATAAATTTTACCCATAGCAGAAATTTCAGGTATGCCGTCAATTTTAGCAATAATTTTAAGCTTATCATCAGAGATTTTAGTGCCTTTCCCATGCTTAAGTTTTATATCATTGGGTTTTTGTGGGGGTATTGGACTACCGTATACGTCTTTTCCAGGCCTGCCTTCCACAACAGCAATTTTCTCAACAAGCAGATCTTCTTCTTTTACATGAGGAATATCTCCCCTGTCTTTAAAGTCTATGGCCCCGCCCTCTTTAATTGCTCCTACTTTTAACGGATCTGTTTCAAAGCAATATTTAATGTGCGCATCTTTCCCGGGTTCCGGGGGTTTGCCTTCTGCAATTTTCAATGCCTCTTTTTTGTTGTCGATAATTTTCAAGTACTCTGCTATTTGATCATCCTTTACTATTCCGTATTCGATCCCTTTCATTTGAAGGAAATTTTTAATGTTATCGATGGTAATCGGGCCGGAAATTTCTCTTTTTATCGATATAAAGGCATTAAGTTTGTCTTCTGAAACAGTAAGATTAAATTCAGCATCACTTTCAATCTGTTCCTGGGAATCGGAAACATCAGGCCTTTTTTGTTCAGTAGATGTGATTTTTTCAAAACGATTTTGTATTTTAAGGACCGCATCGCGCTGATTTTCCGTAAGCACCTTGGACTCAAGCAATATATCACCGATCAACTTAATGGTTTTTGTCTCTTTGAATACCCTCTTTTGTTCCTCTAATGCTTTGTCAATTTCATCAGGGGTCGTGAATCCTTTTCTGACGGCAATCGCTCCGAATTTTCCATCCAGTTTTCTAACTTCAACCATTTTTTGTACTGATGAAAGAAAATCCAACTGGGCTTGAGATATCATCCTTTGAGCAACCAGGACCTCTCCCAATAACAGCTTCTGCCCGGCTCGTTTTCCCTCTTCTTGAATCAATAGAGCCTTTTGGAGTTGTTTTTCATTAACAAACTTGTACTTAACAGCCAGTTTGCCGATCACCAAATAGGCATCATCTTGAAAGACTTCCCAGACCTCTCCCTGTTCCGATGAGGCATCCTGCCGGTCTTGTTTTTGCGTGCATTGGTCCTGTAAGTCTATACTAAAGCCGCTACCGCATTTCTTGCATGAAACCTTTCGTCCAATAAAAGCCTCAGGAACCCGATACCTGCATTTACATGACGGGCACACCGTTATCATATAATTGTCTGTATCCATATTCCGCCGTTTTTTATTTTTCACATTATGTGCTTTTTAATTTATATGAAAGATTCATGCAAAAAAAATATTGACACATTTATAAAAAGTCTTTTGTGGGCGATGGCAACCATTTTATTTTATAGCATGTTATTCCATCCCACTTCTTCTATCCATACCGCTACGCCTCTTAAAGCCACTGTAATATGGATCATTGTTCTGCCTGCGATCAAAGTCTTTAAGGATTATGCCGTCTCTCACTTTCCGGCGTCTATCGGTGCCGACTTCTTTTGAACCGGTTCCATATGGCAAACCGTCTCCTCTCCTTCGATATCTGTTGATATGCAATATTTTTTTTCTCAGCCCTGGTTCAGTGGTAAAAGTTTTTCAAGTATTTGCATTATTGAAAAATCTTATTTAATTTCTGCAATAACCGTACCAGTTGCATCAGGCCCATGTCAAATATCTATCTTATCATTATATTTCAGTTAGTTATAATATAACAATAAGAGTCGTGTTAAAAAAAACCTTGATGAGCAAATAAAATAAAAGCGACAAATTCTTGACAGGCTGTCCGGTATCCTTTCGATCAAACCCTCATCATTATCTTAAAACTTAACAATTGCTAAATTTAAAAAAAAAACATATAAATATAGAACATCCTTATAATTGGCCCTGTGATGATTATCCAGTTATTAATTTTTATTTTTTAAGGAGAAGACCATGAAAAAAACATGTGAATTAGAGCCTTCGGATCTGAGGTCAATATGTAATCCCAAAATGTTTACCTTTAAAAATACTGCGGAAGTAAATCCGCTGGATGAAGTCATCGGGCAGGAACGAGCGGTTCAGGCCATAAACTTCGGCCTGAACATGAAAAGCCCGGGGTACAATATTTTTGTAACAGGATTAGAAGGCACCGGAAAATCTACCATCATCAGAGACCTCGTCGATAAGCAAGCCAAAACCCTTCCGTCACCGGTTGATTGGTGCATGGTCAATAATTTTAAGGATGAATACCGCCCCAAAGCCATTTCCGTGCCCACAGGCAAAGCAAACCGGTTCAGTAAAACAATAAACAAATTAATTGATGATCTGAAAAAAGAGTTGCCCAAAGCCTTTGAGCATGAATCGTATCACCAGAGACAATCTGAAATCCAGAAAAAGTATTCTGATCAACAAAAAGACATCATTCAGAAACTCGAAGCGTCGGCAAAGGAAAAGAATATCCATATTAACAGGACCAAAACCGGATATCAAACCATCCCCATTCTTAAAGAAAAGCCGATTTCACCGGAAGAATTTATGGCCCTTCCAGAGGAAACGCGAACCGAAATCGAGGAAAGGATCAGTACGGTTCAGTCCGAAGTCGACGCCACAATCCGAGAACTTAATAAAGTCAACCAGGCAATGACTTCTCAATTTGAAAAACTCATGGAAGAAATCGCTCTGTTTGTGGTAAAACAGCGGGTAGATATTATTAGGGAGGAATACAAGGGATGCAAAGACATTCTGGCCTATCTGGACGAGGTGCAGGCGGATATTCTGGAAAACGTTAAGGATTTTATATCTTCTCCAGAACCAAAACTACCCGTTGAAGGCTTTATGTTTCCGTCTGCCAAACCCTCTTTTCAGCGCTATAAGGTCAATGTTCTGGTCGATCAAAAATCTTTAAAAGGCGCACCGGTTATTTTTGAAACAAATCCAACGTATCACAATGTTTTCGGTCAAATCGAAAAAAGAGCCCATATGGGAACCATTATCACCGACTTTAGCATGGTTCAGGCCGGATCACTCCTTAGGGCCAACGGCGGCTATTTAATAATGGAAATCGAGTCTATCCTCATGAACCCGTTCGTGTGGGAAGCGCTCAAACGTGCGTTACAAAACAAGCTCCTTTTTATCGAAGATCTTGCTTCAGGGCTGGGATACGGCACATCATCCCTTCGGCCGGAACCGATCCCACTGGAAGTCAAGGTTGTCTTGTTTGGCAGCTATCACCTGTTTCACCTGCTTCAGAACTATGATCCAAAATTTAATAAAATTTTCAAAGTCAGGGCGGATTTTGACCATGAGGTGGGAAAAAACCAGGATACCATTCAACAATATGCTCGCTTCATTGCCCGGGTATGCAAAGAAGAGGAACTTTTGCCGTTAACCCCCAAAGGTGTTGCCGCCATTGTAGAGTATGGTGAAAAATATATCGCCAACCAAAAAAAGCTTTCACTCAGATTCGGCATGATTATGGGAATTTTAAAAGAGGCGGACTACTGGGCGAAGAAAAGGAATGCAAGACGGGTTTCAGACAAGGATGTTATCACGGCTTTCAATGAATACCGATTTCGATATAACCTTTATGAAGAAAAAATACACGAATCCTACGTTGATGATACCATTATGATCGATGTGAAAGGGAATGTTGCCGGACAGGTAAATGCCCTTTCCGTATTTCAAATCGGCGATTTTATGTTCGGGCGTCCTTCCCGAATCACCGCCGAAACCTATATGGGGAAGCAGGGGGTTGTTAATATTGAACGTGAAGCCAAGCTCAGCGGGAAGACCCATGACAAAGGCGTTCTGATTCTCTCCGGTTATTTGGGACGGACTTTCGCGCAAAACTACCCATTAAGTTTATCCATCAGCATCACTTTTGAGCAAAGCTACAGCGGCATCGACGGCGACAGCGCTTCTTCGACGGAACTGTATGCCGTTATCTCAAGCCTTTCGAACATCCCCATCCATCAAGGAATCGCGGTAACCGGTTCAGTGAATCAAAAAGGGCAAATTCAGGCCATCGGCGGGGTTAATCAGAAAATTGAAGGATTTTTTGACGTCTGTAAAAGCAAAGGACTTACCGGCAAACAGGGGGTATTAATTCCCCGGGCCAACGTAAAAAATCTGATGCTTAAAAAAGATGTGATCGATGCCGTAAAAAAAGGAAAATTTCATATCTATCAGGTCTCTATGATTGAAGAAGGGATAGAAATATTAACCGGTGTTCCGGCAGGAACCCCGGACCGAGAGGGCTACTTTCCCGAAGGAACCGTTTACGGCAAGGTACAGGAAAAGCTGAAAAAATATCTGGAACAATCATTTAAGCTGAAAAAACAATTTGAGGATGAAGACGAAACAACCCTGTAGCCTTTTTGGATTTAAACACCGAGGATCATGAATATCATCACAACATCCATAGAAGGCGTTTTTATTATTGAGCCTGACGTATTTGAAGACAGCCGAGGCTTTTTCATGGAGACATACAACCGGAACAGATACTTTAAATGCGGCATTAATACGGTATTTGTTCAAGACAACCTTTCTTATTCCGTGCACGGCACCGTCAGGGGACTTCACTATCAGATCAGAAACTCCCAGGCCAAGCTGGTACAGGTAATATCCGGTGAGATATTTGATGTGGCGGTCGACATCCGGCCGGATTCCCCCACGTTCGGCAAATGGACGGGTTCCCATCTTTCGGATCGGAACCGGCGACAGTTATTTATTCCCCAAGGATTTGCTCACGGGTTCTGTGTGCTGAGCGAAGTCGCGTATTTTTTATACAAATGCTCGGATTTTTTTGCGCCTGATGACGAGGGCGGAATCCTCTGGTCCGATCCTGGCATCGGTATTGACTGGCCGGTTGAAGATCCGATCATTTCTGAAAAGGACAAACAATATCCATGTCTATCCGAAATTGGCACTGATGAGCTTCCTGTTGTATAAAAACCGACTAACTGCGGATGATATCGGCCGCTTCTTCAAATTTTTTGCTGATCATAAGCGTCATCTCGGCCGCATCCTCAAGCAGTGACCCCGCTTTATCCATATTTTTCTCTTTTGCTTTTTTTGCCCAATCCCTGTATGTTTCGGCGTGATCATCATTATGCTTTATCCAGTGTTCAAGCAATTTGATCATTTTTTCATCAAATGATAACGTACTCTCACTGTCATGGTCATGGTGGTGGTGATGATGATGTGTCATTTGAATTCTCCTTGAATGAACGTTTTGAAAACCGGATTTAACATTTACAGTTATGGACAGGAACAGTCAATACATTAATAAAAAGAAGATCGCCATTTTACTCTTCATCGCCGGTAGTGTTTTTTCAGGAATTTTGGCCGGGGCATTTCTTGCCCTTACCCATGATCTTCCCCAAATCCTCAGTCTTGAAACCTTTAGACCGTTTTCTGTTACACGAATCTACTCAGCAGACAAAGTGCTCCTGGCAGAACTTTTTGTAAAAAAAAGGGATCCGGTTCCGCTCAAAGCCATACCCGATTATCTTAAGAAAGCGCTGATCGCTACTGAAGACCGAAAATTTTATCAACATAGTGGTGTCGATCTGAAAGGAATTCTCAGAGCCGTGATCAGTGATATCCGGGCCGGAAAATTTGTTGAAGGCGCCAGCACCATCACCCAGCAGCTTGCCAAGACTCTTTTTTTGACGCCTCGTAAAACGGTGTTGCGTAAGATCAAGGAAGCATTTCTGGCTTTTCAGCTTGAGCGACGTTACACAAAAGATGAAATCCTGGAACTGTACCTTAATCAGGTATATTTCGGAAGCGGCGCATACGGTGTAGAATCGGCCGCAAGGATATTTTTCGATAAACATGCAAAAGACCTTGGGCTTGCCGAATGCGCTCTGATTGCAGGCCTTCCCAAAGCACCGTCACGATATTCCCCTCTGGTTGACAAAGATCTTGCCATAAAACGTAGAAATATCGTCTTAAGACAGATGAAAGATACCCGTATCATATCAGAAACAGCCTTTACTAAAGCAAAAGAAGAAAGGCTTTGTCTCGGGAAACAAAACAATTATCTGATCAAAGCGCCATACTTTGTGGACTATATAAAAAATTTTCTTGAAGAAACACTGGGCTCATCAAGACTCTATAAAGGAGGGTTGACCGTTTATACAACACTCGATTTTAAGTTGCAAAATGCGGCGGAACATGCCGTTGCAGACGGGCTTTTGGCCCTTGAAAACAGGATGAAAAAACAGAAAATAAAAAATCCGGCGCCTGAATGTGCCCTGGTCTCTCTGGATGTGCAATCCGGTGGCATACTCACCATGATCGGCGGCAGGAATTTTCTCGAAACCCCTTTTAACCGGGCAACCAGCGCCAAAAGGCAGCCCGGATCCGCATTTAAACCCATTGTCTATGCCTATGCCATTGAACATAATTTTCCTCAAAGCAAAATTATTCTCGATGCACCGGTAGCCTTTAAAATTGCAAACCGGCCAAACCACTGGAGGCCGGAAAACTTTTCAGGAGATTACAAGGGCGAAATGACGCTCAGAATGGCGTTAGCACTTTCGGAAAACATACCTGCGATCAGATTAATCGAAATGTTGGGGCCTTCATCGGTGGCCGGGTTTGGGTATACTCTCGGCATCGAATCGACCCTCTATCCGAATCTTTCCCTTGCCCTCGGCACATCGGAAGTAAAGCTCATAAATTTAACTGCTGCCTATGCGGTTTTTCCCAATAAAGGAGAGTTGATCAAACCTTATGGCGTCATGGAAGTCGTTGATCCAAGCGGGCGGCTTGTTTGGCGTGTAAAACCCCAAAAAAAAGTGGTGATGTCACGAGCAGGCGCAGCCATCATGACGGATATGCTCAAAGGGGTAATCCAGGAAGGCACGGGGAAAAAAGCACGGGTAATTAACCGTCCTATTGCCGGAAAAACAGGGACCACCAACGAATATAAAGACGCACTTTTTATTGGTTTCTCGCCATCGATTGCAACCGGAGTATGGGTGGGGCAAGATGTTTTTATCACAATCGGTAAACGCGAAACCGGGGCCAAAGCAGCGCTTCCCATATGGATAGAGTTCATGACCAACGCACTTGATAGTAAACCGTTTCAATACTTTGATATGCCCGACGATATGGTTAGGGTGCCCATGGATCCGTCAACCGGCCTCCTTGCATCTGATGATTCACCCCACGCGGTCACAGCCCTTTTCAAAAAAGGAACAGAACCCAAAAGATTTCGGTGAAATTCCAGACAGGGTAAACGCATTTGATTTCGGTGCAGCGTGACGACGTGGAGCGTTCTCCCTGTATTGGGATTCAAATGCGTTTGCCCTGAAATTCAAGACACCGGTTATTGACTTACGTCACATTTTCAAATAAATAGAATTTCATAAAACCTGACCCGGAAGAGCCGGAACCCAGAAATATTTTCCACCAAGGCAAAAAGATACGAAGGGTTTTATTTTGTTATTCGTTCTTAGTGTCTTGGTGCCTTTGTGGCGAAAAGAAAAGAGTTAATGCGGATTTTAGTTAGTGTCCATCCATAAATGAGGACGATTATGATTCGGAAAGCCAAAATAAAGGATATTAAAGCCATCCACAGTCTTCTCCAGGAATACGGCAAAAAGGGAGAGCTTCTGCCGCGCCCCCTGAGTGTCTTATACGACCATGTCAGGAATTTCTCGGTTTATGTGGATGAAGAAAATGACGATATTCTCGGCTGTTGTGCATTACAATTCTGTTGGGATGATCTTGCTGAGATACGATCTCTTGCCGTGCATCCTAACTATCTGAGGAAAAAAATAGGATCAAAGCTGGTAGAAGCAATGCTTTTAGAGGCAAAATCCTTTGGGATAAAAAAAGTATTTGCACTCACTTACCGCCAGGAATTTTTTGAAAAATTCGGCTTTATGCAAATAGACAAATCAAAACTCCCACTGAAAATCTGGGCTGACTGCATCATGTGTGTGAAATTTCCGGACTGCGACGAAACAGCAATGATGAAAGAGATGGACTAGAATCAGGTATAAATGACATTCAAGGGAAGCGGGGGGTACTTCCATACACCCGGTTTTGCAACAATATGCTGCCCTCCGACGCTCAGCCAGTTCAAATCCGGCTTGATTTCCCGTAATTTTCCGTCATCGGGCATCCGGGCATAATTGGTAAATGAATAGGTTGCCTGGAATATGCAGATGCCGGAGTTTTTTTTGCGGTCTAACACATAATTTTTCTTGAATGTCCGGGAGGTAATATTATTTGCTTCTGCAATCTGGTCCATTTCACTGTTTTCAAACTTCATCAAAAGCAATTTTGAAACGCCCCTTTCGGAAATCCGTATCAACGCCCTGGACTCACTGCTTCCTGCATATACCGTAGTAATACAGGGGATCCTTTTAAAATACTGTGACGCAACAATAGCCGCCGTCCTTCTGCCGCCTACATCCACGGGAAGACAATAATACTCGAAGAATTTTTTCTGGATATCTTCCGCATATTTATCTCCTTTTTCATATAAATCCTTTGATATATAGCGAAGACTGCGAGCCAGGTCTTCGGCTGCATCTGCAATTGGCCAGTCGATACGCACATGAAAATGTGACAGACTATATCTGTTCTTAGCCCTGCTGGCAGGATCTCGCTGAATAAGGATTGCATAATCCACGGGAAGCAAGAGCTCTAATAAATCATTGAAATGGGCTGATTCTAAATATTTCTGAGTTCTATCAAATTTATTTGATAACGAAAGTCTGTCATAACGGAGAAGATTGGTTTTGTTGGTTTTGTTCCCTTCAAAGAACCGGATATATTTCTTGTGCTCGGGAGGGATGGTTTCTTCCATAAAAATAACTAAAAAAGAGTTTTGGCATTTATGCTCCACAGCCGGGATACGTGCACGCGGCTTCAACTCGCGTTTTTCTACAAATGGGTAATCAATTTTTTTGCAAAGAAAATTGTTATAGGAATCTAACAGCGCATGCTTAACCATTTGCTGATCCAACTCATCTCGCAGAAGCTCGTAATAAGAACGCCTCAATCTGTCTTCATGACTCAGCTCTTCCCTTACACTCCAGAATGCCAACCTTGCCCCCTGACAGCCCGCCCAAGGCGGATACTTTTTTAATTTTCCTTATAATAGCACTATTTTATACAATCGTCAACAGCATATGATCTTCATTTTCCGTTAAATTTATCAATCCAAGTATACAGTCTTTCCCGATACCTGTATGCTAAAAAGATTAGGACAAGGCATACGCTTAATATTAGAGCAAACCACCCGTATCTCTGTTCAAAAATATACGACCCCTGAAGGCTGAGCATGAGTGTTCCGGGCATTCGTCCTATGGCTGTAAGTAAAATAAAAACTTTTAAAGGTATGGCGCTTAATCCAAGAAATAAACACAGGTAGTCTTTAGGAAAGCCCGGGAAAACAAATAAACCAAACAAAACGATGACGCCCTGGCGTTTTACAATATTATCCATCCGTTCTAATTTAGCCGGAGGAATAAGTTTTCTTACAAATCTTTTTCCCAGAAAACGACCGATTGTGAAATTGATCAACGATCCTACTGTCAGACCGATACTCGAATAGAAAAATCCTTTTGTCGCTCCGAATAAAAATCCTCCGATAAAACCTGTTGCTTCACCGGGAAAAGGGGCCAGCAAAACCTGGAG
>Ga0315537_1001676_pt1 | contig 17292 bp, 15 predicted proteins | sample SalMarSW160270MG_FD_203091 | JGI IMG/M metagenome (GOLD analysis project Ga0315537, IMG submission 203091) | Salt marsh sediment microbial communities from the Plum Island Ecosystem LTER, Massachusetts, United States - Salt Marsh Sediment SW1602-70 ... | reverse complement strand
GTGCTACGGCATCGGCCTTGACCGCCTGCTGGCGGCGGCCATAGAGCTGCACCACGACGATAAAGGCATTATCTGGCCGTTATCTATCGCCCCCTATCATATCTATCTCTGCGCCCTGCATACGGAAGACCCCGATGTAGCCGCCGCTGCCGAAAAGGCCTACAACGATTTAGAAGCGCAGGGCTTAGAGGTGCTCTTTGACGACCGCCAGGAATCGCCGGGGGTAAAATTCAACGACGCCGACCTGCTGGGGATGCCCTTCCGGGTTACCATCAGCCCCAGAACTTTAGAGAAAAACAGCGCCGAAATCAAAAAGCGCTCGGAAAAAGAGTCTCAATTAGTGCCACTGGAGGGGTTAGCCGAAAAGCTCAAGGAACTTACTAAGAGCTAGTTTTCCCCCACCCCTTTTTAACAGTTCTTTTCTTTCCCATACCCGCCCGCCCAAAAAGGCTTCGCTTCTTTGCATCTCTTTTTTCCCCCCACTGGGGAGAGGGGCTAAGAAAGTTTTAGAAGCGGAGCTTATGAGGGCGGGTTGGGTGGGAAAAAGAACGCCTACTAACAGAGGGGCTGTAACCTCATCCCGTTTTATATCTTTCCCCGCCCGCTGCCCTTTAAGGAAGCCCCACCCCCAAGAAGAAACTGATAGAAGTATCACTTCTGTAAGGCGGGTTAGGGTGGGAAGCAAGACAACTTTTAAAAATGGGCGGGGAATAGGTCGTTAACCAGAGCTAACCCCTTAGCGTCGCCCCAAGCTCTTTGCCCAGCTTGTCTATAATTTTCTGCTGGACCTTGTTGGCCGCTTCGTCGGTCAGGGTTTGAGTGGCGGACTGGAAGGTAATCCGGTAAGCCAAGGACTTCTTACCCGCCGGCAGCTTGCCGCCGGTATAGAGGTCAAAGAGGGCAACTTGAGTAACCAGGGGAAAGCCGCTGATAACATCCATCACCTGGCGGTGGGTTACCCCCGAGCCAACCACCAAAGCTATATCCCTGACCACCGCCGGAAAGCGCGAAATCGGCTGGAACAGCTTATGCTCCAGGGTAAAGGGCAAAAGCTCGGTCAGATTTATTTCCAGCAGATAGACCTCCCCGGCAAGCTCAAAGGCGTCGGCTACCTTACGGTGCAGCTCCCCGACCACACCCACTCTTTTACCCCCGACAACTATCGCCGCCTGTTGAGCCGGGTTTAAGCTCTCGTCATCTGCCGGCTTGAAATCAGCTGCCACACCTAAACGACCAAGTAAGCCCTCAACCACCCCCTTGGCGTCAAAAAAGTCAACCGGTCCATCACCGCCGTGCCACGACTGGTCAAATCTGGGGCCGGCCAGCAGAGCGCAGAGCATCTCCGGCTCATCGGGCAGGTCATTGGGCCGCCGATGGTATACCCTGCCCAGCTCAAAGAGCCTGATGCCGCCCTCTTCATGTCTCCGGTTTGCCTCCAATGCCACCAGCAGGTTAGCCCGCAGGTTAGGGCGAAGATACTCCTGCTCGGCAGTCATCGGCCTCAACACCCGCATAGGCTCCGGTTCCAGGGGGTGAGCTTCGGGCAGCAGCTTTTCCAGCAAATCCAGGCTGGTCAGGGAATAGTTGATTACCTCGTAAAAGCCGTAGCCGGTAAGGTCGCGCCTCACCTCTTCTTTAAAGCCGAGGATAGGCGCCGGGTTCTGCTGGGGCACCGCCCCGCCGGGCATGGTCACCGGAATCCGGTCATAGCCGATGACACGGGCGACCTCCTCCACCAGGTCCTCCGCCAGACTGATGTCGCTCCGCCAATGGGGGGCGGTAACCCGAATTTCTGAAGCCGAATCCGTCTGGCAATCACAGCCCAGATAGGTCAGCGCCTCTTTCATCTGCCTAATACTAAAATCAACCCCCAGCAGGCGCTTCACCTCCCCCTTAGAAAGCAGGATTGGCTTCGGCTCCCGCTTGCCGGGATAGACATCAACTATACCTTTGGCGGCCTTGCCGCCGGCCAGCTCGATAATCAACCGGGTAGCCCGCCTGAGCGCCGGTATGGTCAGCTCGGGGCTGATGCCCCGCTCAAAACGCATCCGGGCCTCGCTGGGCAAACCCAGGTCATAGCCGGTTTGATAGATGCTGGCCGGGTTAAAACTGGCCGCCTCCAGCACTATGTCGGTGGTACGCTCGGTCATCTCGCTGTCAGCCCCACCCATCACCCCGGCCACGGCCACCGCCCGCTGGCTGTCGGCAATAACCAGCATATCATGGGAAAGGAGCCTTTTTGTGCCGTCCAGGGTGACCAGGGCTTCGCCCTCTTCCGCCCGCCGCACGATAATTTTTTTACCTCTAATCTGGTTATAATCAAAAGCATGCAACGGCTCACCGTACTCCAGCATGACAAAGTTGGTAATATCCACCACGTTACTTATCGGGCGCATGCCGCCGGCCAGAAGCCGCTGCTGCAGCCAGTGGGGAGAGGGGGCTATTTTCACTCCGGTAATCAGGCTGGCGCTGTATCGGGGGCAGAGGTCAGGAGCGGCAATTTCCACTGCAATCTTCTGCTCTATGGGAGCCCCCTTCTCATCGTAGCCAGCATCGGGCAGATGCGCCTCCTGCCCGGTCAGGGCGGCGACCTCCCTGGCGATTCCGACTACCGACAGGCAATCGGGGCGGTTGGGGGTCACATCCAGGTCAAAAATAACGTCGCCCATAAAATCAGCCAGCGGGGTGCCCACCGCGGCTTCGGCGGCCAGAACCATGATGTCCTGGTGGTAATCAGAGATACCAAGCTCTCTCTCCGAGCAGAGCATGCCATTGGAGGCCACTCCCCGAATCCTGGCCGCCTCCAGCTTGATTACCTGCCCGCTGTGCCCGTCTATAAGCTGGGCGCCGACGCGGGCAAAGGCTACCTTATTGCCAACCTTGAAATTAGACGCCCCGCAGACCACGGTCAGCTGCTCGGTGCCCAGGTCAACAGTGGGCAGCTTAAGACGGTCGGCATTGGGGTGGGGATTGATAGCCACAATCTGCCCGACCACAATGCCTTCCCAGCTCCCGCCGATAGCCTGCCACCCCTTGACCTCGGTGCCGGCCATGGTCAACTTATCGGCCAACTCAGCCGGGGGCAGGTCTATATCCACATACTGCTCAAGCCACTTAAGTGAAACCTTCATCAGAACTGCCTTAAAAATCTAAGGTCGCTGCCGTAGAACAACCTGATATCATCAATCCCGTAGCGGAGCATGGGCAGGCGGTCTATACCCATGCCAAAGGCAAAGCTGGTATATTCCCTGGGGTCAACGCCGCTCCGCTCCAGCACCCGGGGATGGGTCATGCCCGCCCCCAGTACCTCAATCCAGCCGCTGTTACCGCAGAGGCGGCAGCCGCTTCCGCCGCAGACCAGGCACTCTATAGCCATCTCAACGCCCGGCTCGACAAAGGGGAAGTAGTCACAGCGGAAACGCACCTTTCTATCCTCGCCGAAGAAACGGCGGGCAAACTCATAAAGCGTCCCCTTAAGGTCAGCCATGGTAATATTTTTATCCACCGCCAGACCGTCAATCTGGTGGAACATGGGTACATGGGTGGCGTCGCTGGCCTCGTAGCGATAGACCTTGCCCGGCATTACCACCCTTATCGGAGGGGGCATCTGCTCCATAACCCGGGTATCCACGGCAGTGGTGTGGGTGCGCAGCAGCATGTTCCTCTCGCCTTTTTCGGTCTCGGCGTCAACCCAGAGGGTAGCCATGCTGTCACGCGCCGGGTGGTGGCGGGGGATGTTCAGCGCCTCAAAGTTGTAGTAGTCCCATTCCACCTCCGGCCCCTCCACCACCTGAAACCCCATGGAAACGAATATGTCGCAGATTTCGGCAATGGTCTGGGTGATGGGATGCAAACGGCCGGTGGGGTAAGGGCGTCCGGGCAGGGTAATATCGATGCCCTCCCCGGTAGCAGCCAGCCCCGCCTGCTTGAGAAGCTGGGCTTTTTGCTCCAGGTTCTCCTCCAGGCCGGTTTTAACGCGGTTAGCCAGCGCACCGACCTGCTTTCTTTCCTCGATGGGTAGTTCGGCCAGGCCGCGCAGGATACCGGTTAGCTGGCTCTTCTTGCCCAGGTAGCGGACCCGCCATGCCTCCAGGTCTTTAGTCTGGCTGACGGCCTCCAGTTCCTTGAGGGCGGTTGATTTTATCTCTTCAAGCTGCTTTATCATAGTTGTCTTGGATTATAGGTTATCACCAGTGGGGTGGTCAAGGAAACCCCCAGTTGTCTTTCTTCCCATACCCACCCGCCCAAAAAGGCTTCGCCTCTTTACACCTCTTTACCCCACCCCCAAGCGGAAATTGATAGAAGTACCACTTCTATAGGGTGGGAGGGTGGGACGCAAAACGCCCTCTAAAAACGGGGGGTAAATAAAAAATGGGGGCTAACGCCCCCTCTTTAAAAAAATTTCCCCTGATAATTAGTTCTGGAGCTGGCCTTTAGCCGTGGTCACCAGGCTGGCAAAGGCTTCGGGTTCCCTGACGGCCATATCGGCCAGAATCTTGCGGTTTATTTCAACCCCCGACTTCTTCAAGCCGTAGATAAACTGGCCGTAGCTTAAGCCCTGGGCGCGGCTGGCGGCATTGACCCGCACAATCCACAGCCGCCTCATATCGCCCTTACGCTCACGGCGGTGGGCGTAGGCGTAGCTCAGGGCATGAAGCATAGACTCGTGAGCCCGTTTATAAAGGGAATGCCGGGTCGCCCGGTGCCCCTTGGTCAGGGCCAGCACCTTCTTGTGGCGGCGGCGGACGGTTGTACCTCTCTTTATTCTGGCCAAGATATAACCCCTTTACTTTACCCCGTAAGGTATAAGCCTCTTTATCCTTTGGCGGTCACTGGGATGCAGCGGTATCATCTCATCGAATAGACCCTTGGTCCGCTTCGCCTTGCGGCGGCGCAGATGGCTCTTGCCACCCTTCATTCTCATAAGTTTGCCGCTACCGGTAATGTGGAAGCGGCTCTTGGCTCCCTTGTGGGTTTTTATTTTGGGCACTTTAAGACTCCGCTACTTCTCCTCTTTTTTTGTCTCTTTTTTGGCTTCGGTTTTAGCCTCGGTTTTAGCCTCAGCTTTCACCCCGGCTTTTGCTTTTGCTTTGACCTGCTGGTCAGTTAACGGCAAGAGGATGACATTCATGTTCCTCTCCTCTATTAACGGTTGCCGGGCAATCGCCGCCGCCCCCTGCAACGACTCTGTCATCTTCTGAATCAACCTCCAGCCAATCTCGGGGTGGGTAATTTCACGCCCCCGGAACCTCACCGTCACCTTAACCCGGTCCCCCCCGTCCAGCAGCTTTTTGGCCATCCTTACCTTGGACTCGAAATCGTGGCTGCCAATCTTGGGTCGCAGCCTGACCTCCCGGAGCAGGGAAACCTTCTGGCTCTTCCTCTGCTCACGCTCTTTCTTGGCCTGCTCATACCTGTACTTGCCATAGTCAAGCAGGCGACAGACCGGAGGCACTGCGGTAGGGGCTACCTCAACCAGGTCCAGGTTATGCTTCCTCGCCGTCTCCCGCGCCTGGAGTACGGGCATAACGCCCAACTGCTCACCCTTCTCCCCCACCAGGCGGACTTCCCTGGCTAAAATACCCTGGTTAACTCGTAGTGATTTAACTATGTCCCGTTTACCTCCACCGAGCCCGAGTTGGGTTACGACCACAAACTATAGCATAACATCTTAAAGCCAGTCAAGTTAAAACTTTAACTCTTTAGTACGACTTACCATAGCCTGCTTAACACCCTGCTTAAAGCTGTCAAGAGACTGGGCGGCCAGCTGCTCACCGGTGCGCAGGCGGACGGAAACGGTGGACTCCGCCGCCTCCCGGTCCCCGACCACCAGCATATAAGGAATCTTGTTAAGCTGCGCCTGCCGGATTTTGAGGTTCACCCTCTCCGAGCGCCCGTCAACCTCCGCCCGCACCCCGTCAGCTTTAAGCTCGGCCTCCAGCTTGCGGGCGTAGTCCAGGTGGCGGTCGGCCACCGGAATCACCATCGCCTGAACCGGCGCCAGCCACACCGGGAAGGCGCCCCCGTAGTGCTCCACCAGCGAGGCCAGAAAGCGCTCCATGCTCCCCAGCACGGTGCGGTGCACCATGGCAACCATGTGCTCCTTGCCGTCCTCGCCGATATAGTTGACGTCGAAGCGCTGGGGAAGGTTAAAATCAACCTGGACGGTGGGGCCCTGCCAGTCCCGGCCCAGGGCATCCTCGATCTTGGTATCTATCTTGGGCCCGTAGAAGACGCCCTCTCCCGGGTCAACCTCGTAGGCAATCCCGGAACTCTCCAGCGCTTTGCGCAGAATTTCGGTAGCCTCCTCCCAGACCTCCAGGGCGCCGGCGTATTTCTCGGGCCGGGTGGATAGCAAAACCTTGTGATTGGTAAAACCAAAGGTATCCATCATAAAGCGGGTCAGCTCCAGCACCCCCACCACCTCCTCCTCCAGCTGGTCAAAGCGGCAGAAAATATGGGCGTCGTCCTGGGTGAACCCCCTAACCCGGGACAGGCCGTGCAACACCCCGGAGCGCTCGTAGCGATAGACCGTGCCCAGCTCGGCGTAACGCAGCGGCAGCTCACGGTAGCTGCGCTGGCTGGTCTTATAAATCAGGATATGCCCCAGGCAGTTCATCGGTTTAATAACATACTCCTGCCCCTCCACATCCATAGGGCTGTACATGTACTCGCGGTAAAAGTCCCAGTGCCCGCTGGTCTGCCACAGGTCCCGCTTGGCGATATGGGGGGTATATATCAGGTCATAGCCGCGCTTGATATGTTCGTCCTTCCAGAAATCCTCAATGACACGGCGTATCACCGACCCCCTCGGGTGCCAGTGGACCAGCCCCGGCCCCGCCTCCTCATGAATGCTAAACAGGTCGAGCTCCTTGCCCAGCTTGCGGTGGTCGCGCTTGGCCGCCTCTTCAATTTTTTTAAGGTGCTCTTCCAGCGCCTCTTTATTATCAAAGGCAACGCCATAGACCCGCTGCAGCATAGGGCGGCGCTCATCCCCCCGCCAGTAGGCGCCGGCGATGCTGACCAGCTTGAAGGCCTTTACCTCGCCGGTAGCGCTTAGGTGCGGCCCCCGGCACAAATCGAGGAAGTCTCCCTGCCGGTACAGCCCCACCTTCTCATCGGCTATTTCCTCGATGAGCTCCAGCTTATAGGGTTGAGCGGCAAACAGCGAACGGGCTTCTTCCTTGGAAACATCCTCTCTGGTAAAGGGAAGGTTGGCGGTAACTATCTCCTTCATCTTGGCTTCGATAACCGGCAGGTCTTCGGTGGTCAGCGAGCGGGGCAGCTCAAAGTCGTAGTAAAAGCCGTCCCGGGTAGCCGGACCGATACCGAACTTGGCATCGGGGAAGATAGACTGCACCGCCTCGGCCAGGACATGGGAGGCGGAATGCCGCATTGTCTCCAGCTTATCACTATCGGCCACTTTGGGCGGTTTAGCAGAAGCCATGGTCAAAATCCTCTCGATACCGGGAAAAACACTTGATTATATCAGCTAATAAATTATATCAGCTAGCCGTGGTATGCGCAATTGACCGGGTGATACTGTTGACGGCTGGCGTGGATGAGGCCAGCTACTGCGACTTCTGCCGCTGCCGGTAGGCATCGATATAGCGCCGGGCGCGCTTATCCTGGGCCAGCACCAGGTCGGCAGCCAGAACGATGGGGCGTACTTTAGCCACATTGACGATGAGGCTGGTAGCGCCGGCGGCAATAACCGCCGAGATAAAGGCGTAGTTGATTAAATCGCGGTCGGGCAGACCGAAGGAGATGTTGCTCGCCCCCAGGGTCATATTCACCCCCAGCTCGGCCTTAACCCGCCGGATAGTCTCCAGAATTATCAGCCCCGCGTCAGGGATGGCGCCCACGGCGGAAGCCAGGCAGTCAATCACTATATCCTCAGGGGGGATGCCTATCTTTCCCGCCCTCTCCACAATCTTGTGGGCGATGGCCACCCGCCGGTCGGCGCTGGTGGGTATACCGTCGTCGTCCTGGGTTAGACCGACCACAGCCGCCCCATACTCTTTGATGACGGGTAAAATCCTGGTCAGGGATTTCTCCTCGCCGCTGACCGAATTAATCAGGGGCTTGCCCTTATAGACCTTGAGCGCCGCCATCAGGGCGTCGGGGCTAGAGCTATCAATACATAAAGGCACGTCCACCGCCTTCATGGCTATCTTCACCGCCCTGGGCAGCACGTCTACCTCATCCACGCCGAAGGCGCCGCCAACATTGACATCGATAATATCGGCGCCGGCTTCAACCTGAGCTTTAGCCTCACCGTCGATAATCTCCAGCTGGCCCGCTTTCAACGCCTCCGACAGTTTCTTCCGGCCGCTGGGGTTAATCCGCTCCCCGATAAGCACGGTGGGCCACCCCTCCCCGATTATCACCTCTTTGCCGGCGCTGGTTATCTTGGTCTCCATCAATCCTTCTCCTCACATTATATCAACTATTTAGTATCTTTATATGTGCCCTTCCAGTACTTATCCCGCAGCTCGCGCTTCAAAATCTTGCCCGAAGGGTTCTTGGGCAGGGCGTCAACAAACTCCACCGACTTAGGCGTCTTATAACCGGCCAGCCTCTTTTTACAGAAGGCGACAAGCTCTTCGGCGGTAGCCTTTTCCCCCTTCTTGGTGGCGACTACAGCGTGGACTTTTTCCACCCAGTAATCGTCCGGGATGCCGATGACCGCCGCCTCCATAACCGCCGGATGCTCATAGAGAATCTCCTCCACCTCCCGGGGATAGACATTCTCGCCGCCGGTGATAATCATATCCTTCTTCCGGTCAACGATATAGATATAGCCCTCCTCATCGTAGTAGCCGATGTCGCCGGTATGGAGCCAGCCCTTAACCAGGTTAGCCTTGGTATCCTCGGGCTTGTGCCAGTACTCAACCATGATGTGCTTGCTGCGCACGATTATCTCCCCCACCTCCCCCGGCCCGACATCCGCCTCCTTATCGTCAACAACCCTCACCTGCACCCCGATATCCGGCCGCCCCGCCGAAGCCAGCTTCTTCTGTTCTTTCTCCGGCTTATCCAGAACATTGTGGTCATTTTTGTCCAGGTGAGTGATAGCCGGACCGCTCTCGCTCTGCCCGTACCCCTGGGCAAAGATAGGCCCGAAAACCTTCATCCCCCTCTTCAGCACCTCCTGGGGCATCGGTGAAGCGCCGTACCAGAGGAACTTTATCGAGCTGATGTCATAATCCTTCAGGTTAGGCAGGTTAAGCATGGCCACCAGGTGGGTGGGCACGAAGTCCATATGGGTAGCCTTCTCCTCCTGGATAATCTTGAGGGTGGTCTCGGCGTCGAAGAACTTGACGATGATATTGCAGCCGCCGGTGTACAGGGAGGAGCGGAAATGGGTGTTGCCGGCGATGTGGAAGAGAGGCGTTATTTGAACACGCTTGTCCCCGGGCTGTAAGCCCATATCTATGACCAGTGTCTCGGTGTCCTCTATGAAGCGCCGTTGAGTGTACAGAGCGCCGCGGGGCATACCGGTAGTGCCGCTGGTATAAATAATGCAGATGGGGTCATCCTCGTCCACCACCACACCGGGCTCATCGCCGGGATAGTCTTTAAGCAGGTCATCATGAGCTATCATATCGGGGCCGGCGCTCTCCAGAGAGATAAAATTCTTAACCTTAGGCAGCTTATCCCTTATTGAACTGGCCACCTCAAACAACTCCGGCCCGACAAAAAGGGTGTTTGCCTCCGAATAGTTGATAATATACTCCAGTTCGTTAGCCTGTAACCTGGGATTAAAAGGCGAGGCAACGAATCCCCCCTTCATCGATGCCCCGTATATCTCGACAAACTGCAGGCAGCTCCAGGATAGAATACCAATCACATCCCCCTTCTTTACCCCCATCTTATGCAGGGCATGAATCAGTTTGTTGATTCTGGTATTGAACTGGGAGTAGGTTATCCTGGTATCCCCATAGACAAAGGCTTCCTTATCGGGATAAAGAAGCGCATTTCTATAGATGATATCGGCCCAGGTGCCAACCTTATACCGGGATAGTTCCTTAAGCAGAAGATTTTTCGGCATTACCCGTTACCTCCTTAAAGCAAGAACTCTGGCTTTACCGGCTCCCCTATGGTAAACCTGGCGAAAATCGCACATTTTGCTAGAATTGAAAGCGGACTGGAGCGGGAGACGAGGCTCGAACTCGCGACCCTCTGCTTGGGAAGCAGATGCTCTACCACTGAGCTACTCCCGCCAAATTATATTAAACTACAGGTGAATTTTACGTCAAAATGAGCCAAAAAACAAGCTGGAGGTTACGGTGACAGCGGCAGCCATTTGGGCGGGATAGGCAGGTTTTCACCGGCGGTCAGCCAGAAATACTCATCGACAAAACGGGCCAGCGACTTCCGGCAACCATAGCTACTATAACCCAGTTTCTCGGAAAGGAAGGCTTCGGGCGAACCGGCATTCCCCTGAGCTTCAAAGTCGCCGATAACCTCCCGCGCATGCTGCTGGGCAATAGTCAGCCAGTTAATATAGTCACCAGCTTCGTCACGCAGACTAAAGTTGTCGGCCGTTCTCAAATCGAGGATAACAAACAGAGAGTCATTAAGCGCATGAGCAATCTTAGTTATTCCGGTCACCCAGAGCCCGTCAATACTACCCAGCCCCTGGTAAATCTCCTTTATATTTTTCAGCACACTCTTATCCGATAAATCGCAATCAAGCAGACTAACCCCCTCAAGGCTGGAGGTACAGCTGCGCAGCCTGATAATCTCCGCCAGCACGTTGCCACCCCTCGTCCCCACCGGCAGCCGCAGCCCGAGGCTGTTAACGAAGCCGGAGATGACCTTAGCTTCAAATTCGGGATAGGAGACATCCCATGGTGTTTCTCTCAGCTTAGAGATAAACTCGGTATCCCCGAAAAGCCTGACGTATCTTCTATCCTTATTCGATTGGTAGTAATGAAGCAGAGCTGCCCAGCCCAGTTCACTGAATTTCACATTAAGCCTCTCTCTAAGCCTTTGCCGGCACCGGTTGAAGTTATTAAATCACCAAAAAGCGATTATATCAATAGCTGCCTTGCTAACCATAGACCTGTAGAAATAAAACTACCCCCTACTAAATAACCATACCAATAATACAATTCGCCTATTTACACCCACCTCATCTGGTGAACTATAATATAAGAGGGGACGTCCCGGGATAGTGCCATGGCCAAAAACAATAAAAGAAACGGTATCGTCGAGCTTTGGGGGCACGAATTCAAGAAGGCGGCGGAGGGGTTGGACAAGAGCGAGGTAGTGTCTTTTGTTGACGAGCTCATGAAAAAGAACGAGGCACTCCTCAAGCGCGCCGAGCACCTGTCGTCGCTGACCAAGCTCGCCGAAAAGACAATCGTCGAAGCCGACGATGTCGCCAAACAGGTCAAGAGTGAAGCCGAAGAGCAGGCGAAGGCGGGGGCCAAGGCGATTTTAGCTGAGGCTGAAGAACAGGCCCAAAAAATAACTGAGGAAAAAAGGGCCGAAGCTTTAGCCAGGGTTAACCGGGAAGTGGAAGCCATCAAGGCTAAAGCCCAACAGCAGGCAGAAACCATGCTGGAGGAAAGAATAAGGGAGATTCAACCCGAACTTAAGGATAACGCCAAAAATCTATATGAAGAGCTTCTGTCGCAATTAGAAAACCTCAAGCAACAGGTAGTAGCTTTAGAAGAGGAGTTAGACCAAAAGCTACCCCATCCCCCGGAAAAGACCAGCACTGGAGAAGAAACCAGCCAGCCAGGTAGGGAAACCAGCCAGGCCAGTAATGAATTCCTCGAACTACTCCAGCCTGCCAGCGAAACCGGTGAAGACAAACCGGAATGGGAACTGGAAATCTTACCCCCCATAGACCTGACGCAGATACTGGAAATCATCAACTACCTGGACAACTTACCCGAGGTGAAACAGACCGAGCTTATACCCCAGATTGACCGGCCCACAATCACGGTGTTCCTGTCCGAGCCGATATACTTGATTGATGTACTTAAAGAACTGCCGCAGGTAGCCCAGGTCACCGAAGACAAATCGGCGAGTAATGGCACCGACGTCAAACCGCGGAAGGCCCGGATAGAGCTTTCCCGGAAAATCGCCTCCACGCCAAGCAACTAGCCAGCAAGGCTGCCGCAGCAAAGAGAGCGTGCCCCGCGTCCTATCCCTTCTCCGAGGCTCAGTATCTGACCAGTAGAGCTTTGGCCAGCGCACCCTGCATTCTGCCCAGAACCTTGGCCAGGTGCATGATAAGAATTATGAGCAGAATTCCAGCAATGACAGTCAGGGGCATCAGCCAGACGGGTGTGTAATACGGGACATTGTTGATTACCAGAGGGTAAATATCAAAACCCTGTTCCAGGATGGGCAGAGCAATACCAAACAGAGACAGACTGATCAGAACAATGAACACGACAAAGTAAACAATGCCGAGCGGAAGCTTCAGTATCATATAGACAATTGATAACCAGGTGTGTTTCTGCAAAATCAATGCCTTGAACCGCCACCACCAGCCCAGGCTTTTACCGGAAAATATGGGCCGGCGCGGCATACGGACCCCAAGCAGGGCTTCGACAACACGTCCCTCAACCAGGGCAATGCCCTGCACCGAAAGAACGAACAGGCCGAGAAAGGGCAGGCCGATTATTAAGACCATAAACCCCAGAGATAGCGATATACCGGTGACCGCCCAGGTAAAATAGATTATCCCTGAAAATAAAGAGAAGAACAATAAATAGAAAAGCGCCCCCCACGCCTTGGGGTCGGCGAAGACACCAAAGAAGCGGGAAGCTAGTGATTTTCCGCCCGAGTGTCTGGCCGGAGCCAGAGTTGCTGGTACACGCGATTCAATCTCCCGGTAGGCGGCGGCGACCTCATCAGGCGCGCCGTATTTCTCAATGATAGGCAGCAGGGCGTCGGCTTCGGCTAAATCGGGCCGGGTCTCCAGCGTATTTCTCAGGTATTCCTCAGCATCGGATAGAGCATCCTGAATGGTGGCCCGGTCGCATCCAGCCAGTTCTTTCTTAAGCTGGCGGAGATATTCCTCGACACTTTTTATCATCTTAGTCCTCCTCTAAGCGGGTATCAACAAAGGCCCTGGTCAGGCCCCATATTTCTGTCCACCGTTTAAGCGCCTGGCGCCCTGATTCGGTTATTTTATAGTAACGCCGGGGAGGCCCGGCTACGGATGGTTCTACCCGGCTTTCCAACAGCCCGCTTCTTTCCAGGGAGCGTAAAACCGGGTATAGCGTTCCCAGTTTTATGATGGGTTCGTTCTCTCTGCCCTCATCGATTAGCTTGGCGATTTGATATCCGTACATGGGTTCAGTCGCCCGGCTCACGGCGCTGAGAAGGACAAGCTCGGTTATACCAGCATTCAGTTCCTTTTGGAATTTCTTATCGGCGGCGCTTGACTCTTGTAGGTTCATACCTTCCCCCTGAGATAGGGTAACTTCTGTATTACATACTATATACTATTGTGAAGTGCATAATATCATAAAGTAAACAGTATGTCAAGGGGGTAATATAAAAAGGCTTTAAGCCCTTTCTTTACCCCACCCCCCTTTCCTTGTCAGCCATCGGCATTATTGCTATACTAACTTTTGCCATGGAATATGAAACCGTCATCGGGCTGGAGGTTCACGCCCAGCTCCTCACCAAAAGCAAGATGTTCTGCCGCTGCAGCACCGCCTACGCCAGCGCCCCACCCAACACCCACGTCTGCCCGGTCTGCCTGGGGATGCCCGGGGTACTGCCCACCATCAACCAGCAGGCGGTGGAATTCACCGTAATGACGGCTCTGGCACTTAACTGCACCATCTCCGACTACACCAAGTTTGATCGCAAAAACTACCCCTACCCCGACCTGATGAAAGGCTACCAGATTTCCCAGTATGACACCCCCATCAGCCATGACGGCTGGCTCAACATCGAGGTCGACGGCAACAGCCGAAAAATCGGCGTCACCCGCGTCCACCTTGAGGAAGACGTGGCCAAGCTGCTCCACCGCACCCCCAAAAACGAGGAGTCCTACAGCCTGGTCGATGTCAACCGCTCCGGGGTGCCGCTGATGGAGGTTGTCGGCGAGCCCGATCTGCGCTCACCGGAGGAAGCCAGGCAGTACCTGATAAAGCTGCGGACCATCCTCCAGTACCTCGGCGTATCCACCGGCAATATGGAGGAGGGCAGCTTCCGCTGCGATGCCAACATCAGCATCCGCCCGATGGGAAGCCCCGATACTTTAGCCAAGGCCGAGATAAAAAACATGAACAGCTTTAAGGCGGTTTACCTCGCCCTGGAGTACGAAGCCCGGAGACAGCGAAAGCGGGCCGATGAAGGCAAAAAACTGACCCAGGAGACCCGGGGGTGGGTAGAGGCTAAGGGCATAACGGTGGCCCAGCGCAGCAAAGAGTACGCCCATGACTACCGCTACTTCCCCGAACCCGACCTCCCCCCGCTGGTCTTAAGCCGGGAGTGGGTGGAAGAGATAAGGGCCAAGCTGCCCGAACTCCCCGAAGCCAGGCGCGACCGTTTCATGGCCGAATACGGCCTGCCCCCCTATGACGCCAACCTCATTACCGGCTCCAAAGACATGGCTGACTATTTTGAAGAATGCCTTAAAGAATCCGAAGCCGAACCGGCTCAAGCCAAGGAGCTGAGCAACTGGCTTTTGGGCGAGGTCAGCCGTATAATGAACACCAACGGTATCGATATCAAGGCTTTCCGGGCAAAAGTCAGCCCCCGGCAGCTTTGCGCTTTGCTATCAAACACACGCCGTGCTATTATTAACAAAGCCACCGCCAAGTCGGTACTGGAGGAAATGTTCCGGACGGGCGGTAGCGCCGATGATATTATTAATCAGCGGGACTTAAGCCAGATAAGCGACAGCGGGGAAATTGAAAAAGAGGTTATCGAGGCAATAAAAAATAACCCTCAGGCGGCAGCCGACTATAAGGCAGGCAAGCAACAGTCGCTCAAGTTCCTGATGGGGCAGGTGATGAGGGCTACCGGTGGTCGGGCTAATCCCGGGCTGGTAATTAAATTACTGGAAAAGAAGTTAGGGGAAGGTTGAAATGCTCACCTATCTAAATATAGCTCAGATTATATTATCCGGAGCCCTGGTAGTAGCCTGTCTGCTTCAGATTAAAGGCGGCGGACTGGGGGGCATCTTCGGCCAGGCGGACACCGTCTACCGGACCAAGCGGGGAGCCGAAAAAACCCTGTTCCAACTGACCATCGTCCTGGCTGCTTTATTTATCATCGTCTCGATAATCGCCGTCAGTATCGGCTAGCCAGCGGCGGCAATAACTCCCATAATAATCTTGACCACCGACCCAAGCTTAAATGATACCCGTTTAACCGAGTAGCCGTGGCTCATAAGGAAAAAAATTGAATCTGAAAGTATGGTTTCTGGAGACCAGGCCCCAGTTCCTGCTGCTTTCGGTGGTGCTGGCTTTCCTGGGTATAACTATCGCCTGGTATGACGGCTACTTCCATCTCGGCTACGCCCTGCTCACTTTTCTGGGTCTGCTGCTGTGCCACATCAGCGTCAATGTCCTCAACGACTACTTCGACTATAAAAGCGGCATAGACCTGGAGACCAAACGCACCCCTTTCAGCGGCGGCAGCGGCATTCTCCCCACCTCCCGGCTCAAGCCCAGGCAGGTGCTCTGGTTCGGGTTAATCTCTTTAATGCTGGCGGTGCCCATCGGCGTCTATTTCGTCCTCGCCCGGGGCTGGGGTCTGCTGCCCCTGCTGATAGTTGGGGCGCTGTGCACGGTTATCTATACCCCCCTGATAACCAAGGTCGGCTTCCCGGAGTGGGCGCCCGGGGCGGGGATGGGAACCCTGCCCGTTTTAGGGGCTTATTTTATTCAGACCACGGTCTATACCTTCCCCGCCGTTATCGCCGCCATACCATCGGGTATTCTGGTGCATAACCTGCTCCTGCTCAACGAGTTCCCCGATGTAGCCGCCGATGGCAAAGCCGGCCGCAAGACCATGCCCATCCTCATCGGCAGGTCAAAGGCTTGGGCGGTATATACCGCCCTGACGGTGCTGGTCTACCTGTGGATAATCGGCTGGGTGATAGCCGGCATAATGCCCGTCTTCACCCTAATAGCCCTGCTCACCCTCCCCTTGGCTATAAAGGCGATTAAGGGCGGCCGGAAACACCAGGACATGAACCAGCTGGTGCCGGCCATGGCTAACAACGTTCAGGTCGTCCTGCTCACCCAGCTCCTGCTCGGCGTCGGCTATATTCTGGGAGGGGTTTTTGGCTGATGCAAGTTGACCTGGCCCTGCTCCACGCCCCCAGCGTCTATGACTTCCGCGAGAAGGCCATCCTCTACGGGCCCGTCGCCGACCTGATTCCGTCCTCTTCCATGTTCGAGATGTACCCCATCGGCTTTACCAGCATCGCCGAATACCTGGAAGCCGCCGGCTACCGGGTGCGCATCGTCAACCTGGCGGTGCGGATGCTCAACGATAAAAAATTCGATGCCGAAGCCTTTATCAGCAAGCTGGAGGCGCCGCTCTTCGGCATTGACCTGCACTGGCTGGTTAGCTCCCACGGGGCTATAGAGGTGGCCAGGATAGTCAAGCGGTGCCACCCCGAATCTAAGGTAATCTTCGGCGGCTTTTCCTCGTCCTATTTTTATAAAGAGCTGATGGGTTACCCCGAGGTGGATTATGTAATGCGGGGCGATACCACCGAGGAGCCGCTGCGGCAGCTTATGGCCTGCCTTAAAGATAAGCGCCAGCCGGAAGATGTGCCCAATCTGGTCTGGCGTGACGAGGGGGGCAAGGTGCGGGAAAACCCCTTCTCCTATATCCCCGCCGACCTCAGCCCGGTGATGGTCGGCCACTTTGCCAATACGGTGCGCTCGGTCATCCGCTACCGCGACCTGGCCAGCTATGCCCCCTTCAAGGGCTGGGAGCACTACCCCATCACGGCGGTGCTCACCTGCAAGGGCTGCAACCAAAACTGCGTTATCTGCGGCGGCTCCGCCGCCGCCTTCAGGAAATTCTACGGGCGGCAGAGGGCTGCCTTCCGCTCCCCGGAAGCGGTGGCGCAGGATATAAAGCAGATTGAGCGCTTCAGCACCGGCCCCATCTTTATTTTGGGCGACCTGCAGCAGGCCGGGGCGGAATACGCCTACGAGGTCCTGCGCCGCCTGGAGAGAATGAGGGTGAAGAACCAGCTTATTTTAGAGCTATTCACCCCCGCCCCCCAGGAGCTGCTGCGCCAGATGAGCCGCACCTGCCCCAACTTCTGCCTGGAGATTTCCC
>Ga0315537_1001672_pt1 | contig 17311 bp, 16 predicted proteins | sample SalMarSW160270MG_FD_203091 | JGI IMG/M metagenome (GOLD analysis project Ga0315537, IMG submission 203091) | Salt marsh sediment microbial communities from the Plum Island Ecosystem LTER, Massachusetts, United States - Salt Marsh Sediment SW1602-70 ... | reverse complement strand
TAATCATATGGACGAGTACAGCAGATTGCCACGCCTTCTGCTTGCGTGCTATCATCCGCTTTTCACCCTGCTGGCTGCCTTCCCGAGGGGTGGTGCTTGCCCAGTACGACCCCGGCGGGCCCGGCCGCCGGTCCTGGTGAATTCGAGACATGGAGGTAGCATGAAGAACGCTGCAGATGCCGACCGGGACTACACCCTATGGATGCTGCTGCGGCAGGCCGGGGACGCGGCACTGAGAGCCAGGGACAAGGAGCTGAGTCAATACGGCATCTCAGTCGAGGAGGCCGCGGTGCTGTTCGTCGTCCAGGCTACGGGAGAAACAGCGACGCCGTCCGAGATATCGCGGTGGCTTCTCAGAGCGCCCCACTCGACCTCCGCCCTGTTGATCAGGATGGAGAAGGATGGGCTGGTGAGGAAGCTGAACGACCTGAAGAGGAAGAACATGCTGCGGGTGGTGATGACGGAGAAGGGAAGAGAAGCCTACGAGAAATCGACCGCGAGGGAGTCCCTCCACAGGATAATGTCGCTGCTGTCTGAAGAGGAGCGGCAGCAGCTGCAGTCGCTTCTCGAGAGAATCCGGAACGAGGCGCTCAAAGAGCTTCGGATAGAGCGCAAGCCCCCACCCTTCCCCTAACCCCATTTCTCCCGCTGTCTCGTAGCCGCCGCCCTGGCACTGTTTCGCTGTACTCCTGTAGGCTGCCCCGTCTCATCTCATCCCTTCCGGCAACCGGACTTCCGGAGCAACAATACCACCTTCGGTAACAATAATTATGACGCAATTCGCCTACTTTACCTGTGGCAGGGTTGAACAGTAGTATTGGGGAGAAAGGGGAGATTGTAATGCCAAATAAGCACACATGGTATCAGATACCAGTGTTAGAAGTTATGAAAGACCTCATGACTAACGAATCGGGTCTGACCTCTGCTGAAGCACAGCTCAGGTTAAAAAAGTATGGGTACAACGAGTTGGTGTTCAAGAGTCGTGGGGCCCTTATCCGGCTCCTGCTGCAATTTAATAGCCCGCTGATATATGTCCTGCTTGCCGCCGCCGCCGTTACCGCTTTCTTGAACATGTGGGTTGATACCAGCGTCATATTGGTAGTCGTTCTGGCCAATACTGCAATAGGGTTTATCCAGGAGGGAAGAGCCGAGGCCTCTATGGAGGCATTGAAGAAGATGATGGTGCCACAGTGCACCGTGTTGAGGGATGGTGAGAAAAAGGACATACCGGCACGGGGGCTGGTTCCCGGTGACATAGTCCTCCTTGAGGAGGGTGACCGTGTACCCGCCGATTTGCGCCTATTCCATGCCCGGAACCTGAGCGCTGATGAAGCGGCACTCACCGGGGAATCGGTACCAGTGTCGAAGGGCATTGAGCCGGTCTCCGAGCCTGATTTGCCTCCAGCAGACCAGCTTTGTATGGCCTTCATGGGAACCTTTGTTACGCGTGGCTCGGGACGGGGAGTCGTGGTAGGTACTGGCGTGGAGACGGAAATAGGTAAGATTGCCAGGCTTATGAAAGAGACACCCCGGACAGTCGCGGCACCGCTAATCAGGAAAATGGCACAGTTTACCAAAGTCCTGCTCATTGCTATCCTCTGTCTGGCAGCTCTCAATCTTATCCTGGGAGTTGTATTTGGGTATGACCCTATTTACTCCTTCCTCGCCTCAGTCTCACTGGCGGTGGCGGCGATACCTGAGGGTCTGCCGGCCATACTGACCATAGCCTTAGCTGCTGGCGCCAAGGCTATGGCGCGTAGAAATGCGCTCATACGGAGATTGCCGGCGGTGGAAACGCTGGGGTGTACCACCGTTATATGTTCAGATAAGACCGGCACTCTCACTAAAAGCGAAATGACTGTACTGAGAGTGTATTGCGGTAGGAAAGACTACAGAGTTACTGGTGCTGGATATGACCCTGAGGGAGATTTCATTCTGGATGGGAAAAGTGTTAACCCGATGGAGGACAGCGATCTGGCCCAAACGCTGAGGGTGGGTTTATCCTGCAATAACGCGGCTCTGGAGAAAGCTGAGGACGGATATAAAATCTCAGGAGACCCTACAGAAGGAGCTTTGGTGGTCTCCGCCATCAAAGCCGGTGTCAGCCAGGAGTTACCAAGATTGGATGAGATACCATTTGAGTCCGAACATCAATATATGGCTACTCTACATCAGGGTACAGACGGTAATGTTATCTTTGTGAAGGGGTCACCGGAGAGAGTTCTGGAGATGTGCCAGGGGCAGCTGGTCGATGGAGATATCGAGCCTCTGAGAAGTGACGAGGTACTGGAAGTGGCGGGTGATATGGCAAAGCAGACCTTGAGGGTGCTGGGCCTGGCTTATAAGGATGTGTCCGGGGATAAAAAATCACTGACGACAGAGGATATGAAGGGGCTGGTTTTCCTTGGCCTTCAAGGGATGCTAGACCCGCCGAGAGAAGAAGCGATAGAAGCGATTGCCAAGTGCAAGAAAGCCGGCATCAGGGTGGTGATGGCGACGGGTGACCACGCCCAGACAGCGGAGGCCATCGCGCGGCGGCTGGGGATTGGAGTAGATGGCAGGGTGATAACCGGCGAGGAACTATCCAAGATGACCGACCAGCAATTATATGACGTTGTGGACACGGTCTCAGTGTATGCCAGAGTTGCACCAGCACACAAATTCAGGATAGTAACACAGCTACAGAAAAGAGGACACATTGTCGCCGTCACTGGTGATGGCGTAAACGATGCCCCGGCATTGAAAACGGCTGACCTGGGGATAGCCATGGGGATAAAGGGCACCGAAGTAGCTAAAGAAGCCTCCGATATGGTTCTGGTGGATGATAACTTTGCCAGCATCGTAGCAGCAGTGGAGGAAGGCAGACATGTCTTCGAGAACATACGCAAGGTGATCCTCTACACACTACCCACAAACGGGGGGCAGGCACTACTGGTAATGGGAGCGATATTACTGGCGCCATTTATCCCTCTTTTCATGACGCGCCTTCCTCTGGAACCGATACAAATCCTCTGGATAAATCTGTACGATGCGGTGATCCTTGCCCTGCCTCTCCTCTGGGAGCCCCGGGAAAAGGGATTGCTTAACAGGCCGCCGCGTAATCCCAAGGAACCGATAGCTAACACATTATTCTTCAGGAAGGTAGGGCTCGTGTCTCTGATTATGGCCGCCTCCGGTTTCACAGTTTTTTATCACTACGGCATGCCAGCTATTTCCATCTCGGGGGTGAACGAATTACTGCTGACCCAGGCGCAGACGGCGGTGTTCATTAATATCATGCTGGTACATATCTTCTACCTGCTTACTGCCCGCTCGTTAACAGTATCCGTGTTCAAAGTGAACCCGTTCTCAAATAAGATGGTGGGCATTGGTATTGCTGCAACCGTGGTCATACAGCTTATTCTGGTCTATATCCTTCCCCAAACAGGATTCAATCCCCTCAGGACAGCACCCTTCCCTGCACAATGGTGGATATTCATTGTTTTGCTGGCTCTTCCCGGGCTATTCGTAATCGAACTGGAAGAGTTCCTGGTCGAGCGCTTCAAGCGGCGCTCTAGACAAGTCCTGAACGCCTAAGAATGGGTATCAATAGCTGGAAGGCTCCAAGGCTGCGGATAAAGGATTATTCCCTAAGACATACTCTTTCAGTTATAGTGTCGTTATCCTAGTTCACAGCTATGGCATAAATAAGAGGTCAACTATCTTACTCTGCAGGTCTCGAGCTGATGACAGTTTGCTGTAGCAGTCAGACTTGGTTTTGTCGTCGGCACCGCTGATGCTTATAGCTCGGTAGGCATTGATGATGGCCCTGCTCTGGTCAATAAGCCCCATATGGACGAGGTTAATGTCCCACATCGGCCTCCGGCTCGCCCACCAGAACTGATCACTCTGCAAAGCTCTGTCAAGCAATCCTCTAGCTATTCCCGCAGAGTGTTTGCTCTGATCGTTATCGGATACTCGACCGGCCGCTGAGCACAGCTCGATACATATAGCCGTGTGTTCCCACTGCAGGCGATGTAGTTCGCTGTCTTTATCCCGCCACAGAGGAAACGGATTATCTGCTTGTATGTCTTCACCGGTGGTACTCCACGATGACGTCTTAGGGTCAATGACTTGACCAGGCTGGAAAAGGTCAATTAGTTGAGTGATGGTTACCACCCGGACTTGCTCAGCTGTTTCGGTAGCCTCTAGTAGGCTGGTATGCTGGGTTGCAAGGACTTTCTTCTGCTGGAGATGCGCGTACGTATCGCTCCTTACCTGAAGTTCCTCATATACCTCAGCGAGGAATAACTCCTCCCAGTCTTTGATATGATGCCCATAGGTCTCTGCATCCATCGCCGTAACGATATAGATGTTCTCCTTGTCTCCTCCAAAGCCTTTAAGGTGTTCCAGGAAGTCCTTTGGTCCTATCTCTTGAAAGCTGATCTTATTGCTCAGGAGGTCGTCACGGAAGAATACTGCTAGCCTCTTTCCATCAAGTTCTACCTGGTAGATGGTATCTACCGGCCAATCGGCCGGGCATGCTACGCCACTCAGAATAATCCAGCGATGTCCGGTATCCATGACAGGCTTAATGATATCCCTGCTGTAAGCCATCTCCGGCGGGAAGAAACCGCTGGGCTTGTACGCACTTCCAAAGAAATAAGCATTCGTCTTCTGGTTAAGTTCTATCTGCCGCTTTGCTTCCTCAGGTGGAATCAGCGGTAGTATAGGGTGGTATTTACCGGTGCCGGTAATCTCTATCTGCCCTTTCTCTGCTAATTCCTTTAATCCCTGAATAACGTCATCGTGACCACAATCCTTCAACATTTCGGTGAGGACGGCATTGATGTTTATTGTTGCCTTTGCTTGTGGATATTCGCGAAAGACTTCCAGGAGAGGTCGATAAGACTCATTGCAGATTTTTTCCAACACGGAAGGTAGCTGAGTCGCTGGTTGATAGAAATGAAAAAGCTGTGCCCAGTAAATCATGGTACCACCTTTTACCCGCAAATCGCTCCGGCTAGTCACATACAGGTTAATATTTCAGTGAATCTATTTCAACCCACTGGCAGTGAACGCACTCTATTGGAAGCATTATATTATGTTATCCTAGATGGCAGAGTGTGAGGAATCTACTCGATGATACAGAGGGAATCTTCGTGGCTGTGTGTGATGTGCAGTAAAAGGAAGACACGAGCATAAGGAGGTATGCGTATGGATATTACAAACATTGGAAGTTATGTTGACGGTGTCGAGGCGACTCTAGCTAACCTCAAACAGCGCGATATAGTAGGACGTATCTGGCGTAAAGACCACACTGTCTGGAAGCCCGATCCCGGCGAAATCACGGATAGGCTGGGATGGCTTACTATTACTGACCTAATGCGAGGGCAAGTAGCCACTCTACAATCTTTCGCCAACGAAGTACGAGAAGCCGGTTTTAGGCATGTGGTTCTACTCGGCATGGGTGGGAGCAGCCTGGGTCCGGAGGTGCTGCGGCAGACTTTTGGCAGTGAGGCGGGCTATCCAGAACTCATCGTGCTGGACTCCACAGTACCTGCTCGCGTAAAGACCATAGCGGAAACCATCAACCCGGCACGTACATTGTTCCTGGTTTCTTCTAAGTCTGGTACCACTGTGGAACCTAACACATTGTTTCAGTACTTTCGAAGCCTTGTGGCGTCTGCTCTTGGAGAAGAGAAAACCGGATACAACTTTGTAGCTATAACTGACTCAGGAACGCCCCTTGTCAACCTGGCCACGGAGCAAAAGTTCCGCCGCAGTTTTATCAACCCTCCTGATATTGGGGGGCGATATTCCATATTGTCGTTCTTCGGACTAGTTCCAGCAGCTCTAATGGGAATTGACGTTCCAAAAATTCTTGACCGTGCCGAGCGCATGCGAAAAAAATGCACTGAGGCCAAATCAATTTCAGAAAACCCAGGCGCCAAGCTGGGAGCCGTCATGGGGACATTAGCCTCATCGGGGCTAGATAAACTAACGTTATTTACGTCTCCATCAATTGGCAGCTTTGGTCTATGGGTAGAGCAATTAGTAGCAGAGAGCACCGGCAAGGATGGGAAAGGCATCGTGCCAGTTACGGGTGAACCTTTTGTAGAACCAGTCCGGTATGGTGATGACCGGCTTTTTGTATGTTTGCGTGTTTCTCAAGATGACAACTCGGCAATTGATGCAGTGATAGATAAATTAAGAGCTTCGGGACAACCGTTGGTTGTACTGGGAATGGAGGACAAGTATGAGTTGGGGGCCGAATTCTTCCGCTGGGAGTTTGCCACTGCCATAGCGGGGGCGATTCTAGGTATTCACCCTTTCGATCAGCCAAACGTGCAGGCAGCTAAGCAGGCAACAGAGACCATGCTGCAAGAACATATCAGGACTGAAGAACTTCCCCAAACTTATGTCACAGTGTCTCTTGCCGAGTTATTACCAAAAGCAAGGAGCGGCGATTATCTGGCCGTTCTGGCTTATGTTCAGCAGACTCCCGCAATGGATGGCGTGATGACAGAATTCCGCCGCACAATTGTCGAGAAACACACTATGGCAACCACGCTTGGTTATGGGCCGCGCTACCTTCACTCGACCGGACAGCTCCACAAGGGCGGTCCAAACACGGGACTATTTCTGCTCATTACCGCTGACCACGAAGGAGATGTACCTATACCCGGTAGGCCATATTCCTTCGGCGTGCTCGCCGATGCTCAAGCTCTGGGAGACTTGCGGGCTCTACAAGCTCTGGGGCGGCGTGTTGCCAGGATGCATGTGAGTCAAGATGATGCAGATGCTATCTCCAAACTGCTCAGTGAACTGGAATAGCGTCATAGACTCTGTGTTGAAATAGTCGTGTTTGAAGGAAGGAGGGCGCGATATGACAAAGCTGGTACTTCTGAGACACGGTGAAAGTCTATGGAACAAAGAAAATCGGTTCGGCGGCTGGACGGATACGGATCTGTCAGAAAAGGGAATTGCCGAGGCTAAGAAAGCGGGGCAAATTCTCAAGGAGCAAGGATACACGTTTGACGTTGCCTTCACGTCGGTCTTAAAGAGGGCAATACGTACCCTGTGGATTGTACTGGATGTGATGGATTTGATGTGGATACCAGTATACCGCTCCTGGCGGCTAAACGAGAGATATTACGGCGCACTACAAGGCTTGAACAAGTCTGATACCGCAGCTAAATTTGGTGAGGAGCAGGTCTTGATATGGCGACGAAGCTACGATGTCCAGCCACCGGGCGTGGACAGGAGAGACGAGAGGTATCCCGGAAATGACCCCAAATATCGGGACCTTAATGCAAAAGACCTACCTCTAACAGAGAGTCTAAAGGATACGTCGCACCGAGTCTTACCTTACTGGCATGAAGCAACAGCGCCAGTGATAGAGGAAGGGAAACGAGTATTAATATCGGCCCATGGTAATAGCCTGAGGGCGCTGGTCAAATACCTCGATAACATAAGCGACCAAGACATATTAAGCCTTAACATCCCTACCGGCATTCCTCTAGTGTATGAGCTAGACGAAAATTTGAAACCAAAACAGAGCTACTACCTGGGCGATCCTGAAGAGGTAGAAAAGGCAATGGAAGCTGTGGCCAAACAGGGTAAAGCCCGTTAAATATTGTCTATCAGCCATCAAATTACTAATCTTTACAATATGGCAAGAATTTGACAAGACTTTCCCAATACTTGACAATAGCTGAGTTAGTAGCACTTAATACTGATAAGGATATAACCAGATGACATGAACAAGTCAAATATCGGAGGTTAAACCATGAGCATCAACGCTCTCTACAAGTTGAGCTATGGTGTTTATGTAGTAACCTCGAAAAAGGACAACCGTATGAACGGTCAAATTGCCAACACCGTATTCCAGGTCACCTCTGATCTCCCCAACAGTCGCCGTCAGCATCAACAAAAACAATCTCACCCACGATTTTATTAAAGAAAGCAGAGCCTTTTCCGCCTCTGTTCTCTGTCAGGGGACGCCCCTTAGCTTTATTGGCCGCTTTGGCTTTAAATCGGGAGGGGACACGGACAAGTTTGAGGTGATTAACTATAAGATAGGTGAGACGGGCGCTCTGATTGTCCTTGATAACGCTGTTTCGTATCTGGAAGCCAGAGTCACCAAAGAGATGGATGTGGGCACGCATACCATTTTTGTCGGCGAGGTGGTCAACGCCGATGTCATTTCAGACGAGGTCTGCATGACCTATGAGCATTACCACCAGATTAAGGGTGGCAAAACTCCCAAAGCAGCGGCGACATATCTTGATGAAAAGAAGGTGGGGCAAGTTCCAAAGGAGGAAAAACCAAAATGGCGAAATACAAATGCACCGTCTGCGGCTATATATATGACCCGGAAAAGGGCGACCCCGATGGCAGTATGAAACCAGGAACAGCCTTTGAGGATATCCCCGACGACTGGGTATGCCCTGTCTGCGGGGCAGCCAAGGACCAATTCGAGAAGGTGGATTAGTATGAAAGCGAGGGAGATCAGGCCGGGAATCTACTGGGTAGGAGCCATAGACTGGGACCGTCGCCTGTTTGACGAGCTGATACCGCTACCTGATGGTACAAGCTACAACTCGTACCTGATTCAGGGCAGTGAGAAAACGGCTCTTATTGATGCGGTTGATCCTCTCATGGAACACGTGCTGATATCACGTCTTGATGACCTGGCAGTAAAGCAAGTCGATTACCTAGTAGCCAACCACGCTGAGCAGGATCATTCCGGATCAATACCGGCAGTGCTGGCGAAGTATCCCATGGCAAAGGTTATCTGCTCACCAAGATGCAAAGGTCTGCTGATAGACTTGCTGCATGTTCCCGAGGACAGGATTACTACGGTTGGTGACAAGGAGTCACTTTCTCTTGGAGATAGAACACTGGAGTTCATCCACGCTGCCTGGGTGCACTGGCCGGAGACAATGCTGACCTATCTGAGAGAAGAAAAAATACTGTTTCCCTGCGACCTTTTCGGCTCGCATCTGGCAACTTCTGACCTGTATGTTAGCGACGAGGGAAGGATATTTGAGGCAGCCAAAAGATATTACGCTGAGATAATGATGCCCTTCCGAACCAGCATCGAAAAACACCTGGAGAGGCTGAAGGGCTACAAGATAGAACTCATTGCGCCCAGCCACGGACCCGTGTATAACCGGCCGACATTCATTATTGAAGCTTATCGTAAATGGGTGCTTGACCCGCCGGAAAACATTGTCGTTCTGCCCTATATCTCCATGCACGGAAGTACACGCCAGATGGTCGAGTACTTTGTTGAGGCTCTTACTAACAGAGGAGTAACCATCAAGCAGTTCGACCTGGCGACGGTTGACATCGGCAAGCTGGCCATGGCGCTTGTGGACGCAGCGACACTAGTAGTTGGCGCACCTACCACTCTAGTTGGGCCTCATCCAAAGGTCGCCTATGCTGTCTTCTTGGCAAATGTCCTGCGCCCGAAAACGAGATTTGCTTCTATCATTGGCTCATACGGTTGGGGCAGTCAGGCCAAGGAGCAGATTATCAATATGATCCCTAATCTCAAGGTAGAACTTCTCGAGCCAGTGATTGTGAAAGGTTTACCTAATGAAGAAGACTTCAAAGCCCTGGATGCGTTAGCAAGCACCATAGCCCAAAAACATAAGAGCATCAGCGAAGCTGCTGCCTAATATCGAAGAAGTGATGGCCGACCATGTATATCTGGTCGGTCAACTTTTTGGGAGGTGGAGCAATGGCAATTGATTTCAACGTAATGGCGGGTGGGGAAGCGGGACAGGGAGTGCAGTCGGTTGGCATGATCCTGGCAAAGGCAATGGCACACGGCGGTCTCTGCGTCTTTGCTGACCAGGACTATGAGAACCGGGTTAGAGGCGGTCACAACTTTTTCCGGGCCAGAGTAAGTGACAGAGAGGTACTGGCTCTGTCAGAAAAGCTGGACATTCTTGTGGCACTCAACAAGGAGACGATTGACCTCCACCAAAATGAACTGAAAAGTAACGGGGTCATCATCTTCGATCAAGAGCAGGCCAAAGTCGAGGCTCGTGGGGAGAACTACTTCAACGTGCCGTTCGTAAAACTGGCTGAAGAAACAGTCAAGAATAAGCTTATGACAAACACTGTGGCTGTTGGCGCAGCTATGGGACTTGCCGGATATGATTTCAATATTCTGGCATCTGTATTAAGAAAGGAGTTCGCCCACCATGGCGAAAAGATCGCCGAGGATAATGTTGTTGCTGCACATGCTGGATTTGACTTTGCCCATGAGCACAGTGCGAATCAATTGAGGCAGAAAATCCAACCGGTATCCGGAAGTAGCAAAAGGATGCTCCTACATGGTAACGAAGCGCTGGCCCTAGGCGCTATGGTCGGTGGCTGCAAATTTATTGCTGGATACCCCATGACACCGGCTACCTCCATATTGGAGTACATAGCCGACAAGGGTCGGCAGTATAATGCCGTCGCTGTACATGTGGAAGATGAGATAGCTGCCATAAACATGGCTGTCGGGGCAGGTTATGCGGGGGCTAGAGCCATGGTCGCCACGTCAGGAGGGGGCTTCTGTCTCATGGTAGAAGGGCTGGCGCTAGCCGGCATAACCGAAACCCCCATAGTGGTGGTGTTGGGACAGCGACCCGGCCCGGCTACCGGTATGCCAACCAGGACCGAGCAGGGTGAACTCTGGTTTGCTCTCCACGCTGGTCACGGTGAATTTCCCCGGGCCATACTGGCACCGGCCACGGCTGAGGAGGCTTTCCACGCCATAATAAAAGCGTTCAATCTAGCAGAGAAGTATCAAACACCAGTGATTGTCCTGACGGACCATTACCTTGCAACCTCCTATGCCACAGTAGAACGCTTCGACCTGAAGCAGGTGAAGATAGACAGGGGCGAGCTTATATCTAATGAGGAAGTAAACAGAATAACCGAATACGAGAGGCATCTGGTTACCGACTCCGGCATCTCTCCACGAGCCCTACCAGGTCAAGGAAAAGCTCTTGTAGTGACTGACTCCGATGAGCACAATGAAGCAGGACATCTGATCGAGGACACGGAGACACGCAACCAGCAGAACTTAAAGCGGCTGCGAAAACAGAATGGCCTTAAGACTGAGATCCGCAGCCCTAAATTTCACCAGATGCCTAATGCGGAGTTTATGCTGATTGGCTGGGGCAGTACGTATGGAGCCATAAGAGAAGCCGCTGATTTGCTCCAAAAAGACAAGGTGCTGGTTAACGTGCTTCATATCAGCGAGATATGGCCGTTTCCGACAGAAGCGATCTCCTCAGCATTAAGCAAGGGTACCAAGAGCATCGTTATTGAGAATAATGCCACGGCGCAAATGGCGAACCTGATCAGGCGCGAAACAGGATACAGGGTGAATGGCACTATTCTCAAGTCTGATGGCCGTCCCTTCTCGCCACAGGAGATTGTAGACCGCATGAAGAAGGAGGTCACCTGACTATGGTTACAGTTAAAGATTATGCGGAGTCAATACCTATTGCCTGGTGCCCGGGCTGCGGCAACTTTGCCATCCTCCAGGCCTTGAGAAAGGCGCTGGTAGACCTTGGAAAGGAGCCTCACCAGGTACTCTTTGTGTCTGGTATCGGGCAGGCGCCGAAACTCCCGCACTACACACATGGCAACGTCTTCAACGGTCTTCATGGCAGAACCTTGCCGGCGGCCACCGGTGCAAAGATTGCCAATAATGAGCTTGTCGTTATCGGCATAGATGGCGATGGCGGTGCCTATGGTGAGGGCATCGGCCACCTGCTGGCCACAATGCGCCGCAACGTCAACATTACCTACATGGCGCACAATAACCAGGTATACGGGTTAACCAAGGGACAGGCATCACCTACCAGCGACCTTGGATTTGTTACCAGGACGACGCCGCTGGGAGCCGGTCAACCGGCTAACCCTCTTGCTCTAGCTCTAGCCTCCGAGGTCAGCTTCCTGGCAAGAGGCTTCGCCGGCGATGTCGAACACCTGTCTGGGCTTCTGAGGAGGGGCATAGAGCATCGTGGATTTTCTCTGATAGATATCCTCCAGCCTTGTGTCTCTTTCAACCACAAGAACACCTACCAGTGGTACCGTGAACGCATCTATAAGCTGGAAGACGAAGGGTATGACCCCAGCGACAAGATAGGGGCCTTTGCCAAGGCACAGGAGTGGGGCGACCGAATACCAATCGGTCTCATTTACAGTAAGGAAAGGCCGGTCTATGAGGAGCAGCTTCCGGCTCTAAAGGAAGGGCCGCTAGTTAAACAGGAGATTGACCCCTCACAATTTGAAGCGCTACTCGACGAGTTCATGTAGGTATTAGATATGGGTAAAATTTCGGAAATTAAAGCGAGAGAGATACTTGACTCAAGGAGTAACCCTACCATCGGATTTATGGTCAAGCTCTCAGGTGGAGCTTGTGGGCGATGACCTTTATGTAACCAGCCTAGATAGGCTGTCTCGAGGTATAGCTGAGGGTAGCTCCAACTCCATTCTCATCAAACCGAACCAGGTGGGCACCATAAGTGAGACTATCGCCGCTATCAAGATGGCTAAAGAAGCTAGCTGGACAGCCATAGCAAGCCACCGCTCCGGTGAGACAGAGGATACCACCATAGCCGACTTAGCGGTGGCCATGGATACAGGACTAATCAAGACGGGTGCCCCCTGCCGTTCCGAGCGAGTGGCTAAGTACAACCGGCTTCTAGAAATAGAAGAGGAGTTGGGTCAGCTAGGACGCTACACCGGTATAGATGCCTTTTACAATTTGTCCGATAGGAATATTAAGAATGAGCAATAGTCCTGATGCCAAGATCCTTGGCATTGACCTCGGCGGCACGAAGATACTAACAGCGGTTGCTAACACGCAGGGCGTGATGCTGTCGCGCGATCACAGCATCACGCCGGCAAAAGAAGGTCAGGATGTCGTGGTGAAGTCGATTCTGGAATCCGTGGGCCGAGCCCTTGACCAAGCCCACATAGCCGCCGCTGACCTTACTGCCATAGGGCTTGGAGCCCCAGGCTTATCGAATCCGGAGACAGGTATCTTGTTTACCTCACCCAATCTACCCGGATGGAAGGATGTCCCCCTGCGAGACATCATTGCGAAAGAGCTTGGCAAGGAGGCCTTCCTTATTAATGATGCCAATGCAGCTGCCGTAGGAGAACTGTATTTCGGGGCCGGTAGAGGCGCCCGGAATTTTATCTATATCACTGTCAGTACCGGCATAGGAGGCGGCATAATCATTGATGGCAAGATATACACCGGTCCGACCGGTACGGCGGGAGAATTAGGGCACATGGTCATCGACGATGAGGGGCCGCAGTGTAACTGCGGCAATAAGGGGTGCTGGGAGACATTGGCCTCAGGTACTGCGCTGTCCAGGGAAGCGAGACACAGGATTAAAGAGGGAGCGGCGACATCTATCCTGAAGTATGCAGGTGGAAACATAGAGAAGATAAATGCCGAGGCCATTCATGAGGCAGCACAGGCTGGCGATAAGCTGGCAAATGAGCTGATTGCCCGAACAGCTTATTACTTGGGCGTCGGTCTGGCAAATTTAATCAACATCTTCAATCCGGAAGTAATCATTATCGGAGGAGGGTTGTCCAACATCGGAGACATGCTGCTTAAGCCCGCTTTCGAAGAGGCTGGGCGCCGGGCATTTAGGCAGTCATATCAGGCAGTGCGTTTTGCTCGTGCTGAGCTGGGACGTAACTCTGGCGTACTGGGTGCTGCTGCCTACGCCCTTGAAAAGATGAATGAAGGAGGTACGAAATGACAACCAAGATTGGAATTAATGGCTTTGGACGTATTGGTAGACTGATTATGCGGTCGATATTGGAAAGGAAGGCGAATATTGATGTAGCTGTTGTCAATGACCTTACTGACACGAAAACGAATGCTCACCTATTCAAGTACGACAGCAGCTATGGCATCTATCCAGGTAAGGTAGAAGCCTCTTCTGATGCCATCGTAGTTGACGGCAGGAGTGTCAAGGTGCTTGCTGAGCGTGATCCGGCCAAGATTCCCTGGAGGGACTACGGAGTGGAGGTAGTAGTTGAGTCCACCGGACTATTCACTGATGCCGCTAAAGCAGCAGCTCATCGGCAGGGCGGCGCCAAGAAGGTCATCATATCAGCACCGGCCAAGGGTGAGGACATAACCATAGTCATGGGTGTAAATGACGACAAGTATGACCCTACCAAGCACCATATCATTTCCAATGCTTCCTGCACCACCAACTGCATTGCGCCGGTGGTCAAAATTCTGCATGACAGCTTTGGTGTTACTCGCGGTCTCCTGACAACTGCCCATTCCTACACCAATGACCAGCGATTGCTGGACCAGTTCCACAAAGACCTTCGCCGGGCCCGGTCAGCGGCACTCAGCATCATACCCACCAGTACCGGGGCGGCTCGTGCCGTAACCTTGGTCATACCTGAACTCTCCGGCAAGCTCCATGGCATCGCCCTCAGGATACCAACTCCCACCGTTTCTATATGTGACTTTGTTGCTGACCTGAGCAAAAAAGTAACTGTAGACGAGGTCAACCAGGCCTTCAAGACGGCAGCTTCAGGTTCATTTAATGGCATCCTCGAATACTGTGACGAGCCGCTGGTAAGTATAGACTTCAAAGGCAATCCAGCCAGCTCCATTGTGGATGCCGAGAACACAATAGTAATTGATGGCAGCATGGTCAAGGTGCTGTCGTGGTATGACAACGAGTGGGGCTACAGCAACCGCGTGATCGACCTTATATCCCTGATGGTGAGCAAGGGGCTTTAACATTCAACCAAGGAAGAGGCAATGCGAAAGAAGACAGCAGAAGACATAGATGTAGCGGGCAAACGAGTTTTCCTGCGTGTTGATTTCAACGTGCCTATGGATAAGGCAGGTTCCATCAGCGATGACAGCCGGATCAAAGCCTGCCTTCCCACAATCAAATATCTCATGGATCATAATGCCCGGGTAATTATCTGCTCGCATCTGGGCAGGCCCGACGGCAAGGTGGTGGAGAGTCTCAGGCTGACACCAATAGCCAAAAGGCTGTCAGAACTCCTGGGTAAGCCTGTAGAGGCGTTGAGACAATGTATCGGACCCGAGGTGGAGGATGCAATTGACAGGCTGAAGGATGGCGGGGTTGTGCTTCTGGAGAATATCCGCTTTCATCCTGAAGAGGAGGCCAATGACCCGAACTTCGCTAAAGCGCTGTCGCAACTTGCTGATATCTTTGTTAACGATGCCTTCGGCTCCAGCCACCGCGCCCACGCTTCGGTAGTTGGAGTAGCCAAGTATCTGCCAGCCGTCTCCGGTTTCCTGATGGAGACGGAGATCGAGGCTTTGGGCGGGGCTCTGGAAAACCCGAAACGGCCTTTTGCAGCCATGATAGGCGGCGCTAAAGTAAGCGGCAAACTAGCTGTCATGGAGAACATCATGAATAAGGTAGATGCCCTGCTTATTGGCGGCGGCATGGCGGCTACTTTTCTGAAGAGCATGGGCTATAGGGTAGGGGACTCTATGGTGGAAAACGACCGGCTTGATTATGTTCGCCAGCTTATGGAAAAGGCAAAGTCCAAGGGACCCAAGCTTCTGCTGCCTCAGGATTCAGTGGTGGCAGCGAAGCTGGAAGCTGGTGCCAGCACTAAGACCGTGCCGGTTACAAAGATACCGGATGGCTGGACTATTGCCGATATTGGACCTGATACCATTCTGGAGTTCTCTACGGAGCTCAAAAAGTGTAAGACCGTAGTCTGGAACGGTCCAGTAGGCGTGTTTGAGATACCTGAGTTCGCCAATGGGACGCACAGCATGATAAAGGTTCTGGCTGACCTAAAGGCTACCACAGTCATCGGAGGCGGCTCTACCACGGAGGCAGTGGTTGAAATGGGATTGGCGGATAAGATGTCCCACGTCTCCACCGGCGGCGGGGCCTCGCTGGAGTTTCTGGAGGGCAAGGTACTACCGGGAGTAGCTATATTGCAGGATAAATAGAAAGGTAGACAAGGCAACTCCCTTTCATAGGTAGGAGGTTATCATGAAAAAGATAGGTATTCTGACCAGCGGCGGTGATGCCCCTGGTATGAATGCATGTATCAGAGCCGCCGTGCGTGCCGCCTTAGCCACTCATTTAGAAATATTCGGCATAAGGTGGGGCTACGACGGGCTGATTCGCGGCGACATGATACCCCTTGATAGAAGAGCCGTTGCCAATATCATTCACCAGGGAGGAACCATACTGGGCACAGCCCGCTCAGAAGAGTTCAGGACGAAGGAGGGCCGAGCAAAGGCTATCAAAACTCTTCAAGACAAAAGTATCGAAGGACTGATTCTCATCGGGGGCGATGGCACTTTTCGCGGCGGTACCCTGCTGTCCCAGGAGTGTGGAGTCAGCGTCGTCGGAATACCGGGGACCATAGACAACGATTGCTACGGCACGGATTACACCATAGGCTTTGACACTGCTATCAACACAGCCCTGGAAGCTATCGACCGGATTCGTGATACTGCCACAGCGCATGACCGCCTGTTCTTTGTGGAAGTGATGGGGCGTCATACGGGATTCATTGCCTTAGAGAGCGGTATTGCCGGCGGTGCCGAAGAATTCCTTATTCCTGAAGTACCGATGAGTATCGACGAACTCAGCCAACGCCTTGAGAAAAACTTCAAAGAAGGTAAAAGAAGCGCCATCGTAGTAGTCGCTGAGGCAGAGCAGCCGGGCGAGAGCTTTCGCATCGCCCAAGAGGTGAAAGACAAGACAGGGTTCGACTCAAGGGTTTGTATTCTGGGGTACATTCAGCGCGGTGGTATGCCGACGGCCCGAGACCGCGTTCTTGCCAGCAGGCTTGGGGCTGCGGCGGTAAGAGCCCTGCTGGATGGTAAAGGTGGATACATGGTAGGTGAGATAAATAGAGAAATAGCCTATACGCCTCTGAAGGATACCTGGGAAAAGAAAAAGCCATTACACGTTGGGCTCACAGATTTGCTGAAGATACTATCGGATTGAAGGGACAAAGGATCAAGAGTATTTTTACAGGGAGGCAAGAATATGACTCTATCTATCGGCAAGCTAAGAGGATTGCAGCAGGTTGCTGACGATAATGGTTTTCTGACTATTTGTGCTATTGACCACCGGGGTGCGCTGCAGCGGGCCATGAATGAGCAAAACCCTGAGGCGGTAACCTATCAGGACATGGTTGACTTCAAGCTCGACCTCTGCCGGGCGGTGGCACCTTTTGCCAGCGCCGTTCTGCTTGACCCTATCTATGGGGCAGCCCAGACTATTGCTGCCGGTATATTACCGGGGCATAT
>Ga0315537_1001667_pt1 | contig 17323 bp, 12 predicted proteins | sample SalMarSW160270MG_FD_203091 | JGI IMG/M metagenome (GOLD analysis project Ga0315537, IMG submission 203091) | Salt marsh sediment microbial communities from the Plum Island Ecosystem LTER, Massachusetts, United States - Salt Marsh Sediment SW1602-70 ... | reverse complement strand
TGAAGACGAGCGACGGGCGATGGACTTACTTCCTGCCGGACATCGCTTATCATGTAGACAAATTCGGACGCGGTTACACAGAGCTCATTGACATTCTCGGGCCGGATCACCATACTTTTCCCAAGAAGATGTCCGCCGCCCTGCGTGTTCTGGACGAGCCTGCTGAGAAACTTCACGTGATTATCCTCCAGCAGGTGAACCTTCTCCGCAACGGCGTGGCAGTCAAGATGTCCAAGCGGGCTGGTGAGATCATCGAGATGAATGAGCTGATTGATGAGGTCGGTGTCGACGCGGCACGCTACTTTTTCGTGCTCCGCCGCACGGCCACACCTCTGGATTTCGACATTGAGCTGGCAAAGTCTCAGTCCGACGAGAATCCGGTCTATTATGTGCAGTATGCACACGCCCGAATTGCATCCATTTTTCGGAAGGGACAGGTCGCGCCGCCGGATGCTTCGGTTGATTTGACTCCGCTGGAGCATGTCGAGGAGCTGAACTTGCTCCGGCGTCTGCGCGAGCTCCCCGATGTCGTGACCGAGGCGGCGACGATTAAAGATCCGCATGGTCTGACGACTTGGCTCCGTGAAGTGGCAACCCAGTTCCACCGGTTCTATCACCACTGCCGCGTGTTGGGCGGCCAAACAGATTTGCAGGCCGCACGCCTGGCGCTCTGTCGTGCAACTCAAATCGCCTTGGCTCGCGGATTGGATCTGCTCGGGGTGAGTGCACCGGAAGCAATGTGATTCCTTCGCGGCACAGCCCTCTGCGCCGCATCTACAAATCTACAAGACCTAAGTTGAATAGCCGTTGGTGAGACATTGCCAAGAAAAACCGTCATCAAGCGAATCGCACCGGACCTGGTCGTTGTCGGTTCGCTGGCCCTTGACGTCTTGCACACGTCGACGGCCACCGCCCGCAAGATACTGGGAGGCTCGGCCATCCATTTCTCAAATGCCGCCTCTCTGTTCTGCTCCGTCGGAATCGTAGGCACGGTTGGTGAGGACTATCCTCATGAGAGAATCCGCTTCCTGCATGAGCGAGGCGTGGATTTCTCAGGACTGGAAGTCGGGGCCGGCAAAACCTTCCTCTGGGAAGGGCGATACTCCGAAGATTTCACGGGTCGGCAGACGATTCGCACCGAGTTAGGGGTCTTCGCCGAATTCAATCCCAAGATACCCGCTCACTTCCGAAAACCACGAGTCCTCTTTCTCGCTGCCATTGCCCCACAGCTCCAGCTGTCCGTTCTCGGTCAAGTGGAGGAGGCCCGGCTCATAGCGCTGGACACTTTCAAACTGTGGATTGATACACAGCGCGACAGCCTGCTTGAAGTCCTCGGGAAAGTAGATCTCTTCTTCGTAAACGATGATGAAGTGCGGTGGTTGACCGGAGAACGCAGCCTTCTCAAAGGCGCTCTCGCTATTCGTCAGATGGGACCCAAGTGGGTCGTCGTGAAGAAAGGCGAACACGGTTCGTTCCTCGTGAGCGACAAAGGGCTGTTCATGGTGGCGCCCTTTCCTGTGGAGGAAGTCATTGACCCGACCGGCGCCGGCGATGCCTTCGCGGGTGGAATGCTGGGCTATCTGGCCTCGCAATCCCGCTTCTATGATTCAACCTTCCGACGGGCCCTCGGATGGGGCAGCGTCGTGGGGTCTTTCTATGTCGAAGCATTCGGACCGGACGGACTGAGAAACATCACGAAGACGGCTCTGAGCGCTCGCTACCGTGAATACCAGAAGATGACGCAGGTTCCATGAGAAATCCGCTGCCACCAGTCCAGTGGGATAAGGACGAGCTCTGGATTCTCGATCAACGCAAATTGCCGTCCCGAGAAGTGTGGATTCGGTGCCATGACGTAGAGACAGTCGCGAGCGCCATCGAATCTCTCGCAGTCCGTGGCGCGCCTCTCATCGGCATTGCAGCAGCCTACGGTGTGGCTCTGGCCGCTCGCCGAAAGGACGCCACGCGCGAAAGTACACTGGAGGCCGTCGAAAGGCTGCGCGAAACACGCCAGACCGGCTACAACCTCTTCTATGAATTGGCCCGAATGGAGCGCGTTGTCAAACAACGCCGTGGCAGGTTGGCAGAGCGCGCACTCGTTGAAGCCCGGCAGATTCACACGGAAGATGCCGTCCGGTGCGAAGCGATGGCGGCTCATGGCGCCAGCGTTATGGACGAAGGCGAGCAGGTCCTGACTTACTGCAACACAGGCGCACTGGCTACCGGCGGGATTGGAACGGCGCTCGGCGTCATTCAGACCGCCTTCCGCCAGAAAAAGGTGGCGCACGTTTTCGTTTGCGAGACGAGGCCTTTAGCACAAGGAGCCCGGCTAACCCTCTGGGAACTTGTGCGTGCGGCAATCCCGTGTACACTCATTTGCGACAATATGGCGGCGGCTCTGATGGCCACCGGCGAGGTTCAACGCGTCTTGGTCGGCGCCGACCGAATCGCCTGCAACGGCGATACCGCGAACAAGATCGGCACCTACGCTCTGGCGCTCATGGCGGCCTACTACGAGATTCCGTTCCATGTGGTCGCGCCGTCGACGACCGTCGATGTCTCGATCAAAGGAGCCGCCGAGATGGAACTTGAGGAGCGCGACCCCCGAGAATTGACGCGCGGAATCCCGGGCTTGGCACGACTGCAAGGTTACGATGTGTGGAATCCTGCTTTTGACATCACACCGGCAGGTCTTATTAAGAGCTTCATCACCGAACGCGGCACGGAAGAACCGCCCTTCGCCTGATACGCCAGGTCCAGGAAGCTCTCACCTTGTGGGAGCACACGGTCCCGTACTCTTTCGCTTTTCGCGATGACAATCTTCACTTGATGATTTTCGATATCTTTCTCAATCGATGTTGAGGCTGATCATGCAAAAGCTCATCATTTCCGTCTTGGTACTTGCGCTGAGCGCTGTCGTGGCTCAGTCCGGGATGGAACTCACTTCGGCGCGCGTCTATCGGAAGCAAGGCGACTTCAAAAAGGCACTGGAGTGGTATGACAAAGAAATACAAGCTCATCCCGAAAGTGCTGTCGGCTACTACGAAAAAGGGGAATTGTTGGGGAAGATGGCCGATGAGGGGAAGAAGCCAGCGCTTTTCCTCGAAATGCGCAAAGCCTTTGACGCCGTCCTGAATCTCGCGGACAAGGACCCGAAGAGAGTGAAGAAATACCGTCCCAAAATCGACGAGCTGGTCGAAAGATACTGGATCTTCCAATACAACGACGCGGTGGAGAAGTTCCGCCTGGCGGACAATGACAGCGCCCTGAACGCATACGCGAGCCGGCTCGCCGGAGACGCTTGGGCGACCTTGGGAGCTGCCGAGCGGGATTCGCTGCGCAATGTCGCGAAGACGAACTTCTCGAATCGGAGCCGAGAGACTCTCGCGATCGCAATGACCATCGATCCCGAGAGATGGGAGACCTATGCCCTCCAGTCCAATATTCAATCGGCGGCGAGGAACATGGAAGGAGCCGAGAGTAGCTTGCGGAGCGCCATCGAGAAGCACGCACGACCGACTGAGGGAGGCGAAACGACGGTCCGGCAGACAGAGGAAGAATGGCAACGCACTCATCTTGACATGCTGGAGAACTTAACGCAGATCCTGTACGAGTTGAAACGCTATAAGGAGACGATTGATGTCTGCAACGACATTCTCGCCCTTGATCCTCAGGATCTGGTGGCCATAAAATTCATCGCCTTTTCCTACAATCAACTGCGAGAGAAAACCATTGACGCCTATCAGAAAGCGATGGCCGCTCAGGCGGACAGCACGGATTCGCTCTACAACGCGGCCAGTCAACTCCGAGAAAAGGCAATCAACGCCTATCAGAAAGCGATGGCCGCTCAGCCGGACAACACGGACTTGCTCTACAACGCCTCTCAGCTCCATCTGCAAATGGGCGATACGGCACAAGCGATCGAGTGCCTAAGCGATTTTGTAGCGCTGGACCCGACTGACTTCGAAGTCCTCTTCCAATTGGGCGTCATCTATTTGGAGGGTGGGACCTTCGCCGACAACGAAAAGGCGAAAGAGCTGTTTGGAAATGCGACCGAGCACTTCCCCGATAATCCCGTGGTATGGACGAACTACGGAGTGGCACTCATTCGCACGGGAGAGACCGACAAAGGGAAGGAGGCGATTGAGAAGGCGAAGGCTTTGAAGGGGGAGTGAGCGAACCCGTGAGCGGGGTAGCGGATGCGGAGAAGCAGCGGCGGCTGAAGGAAAGCGGGGAGATTCCGAGGCACATCGCCGTCATTATGGACGGCAACGGTCGCTGGGCAAAGAGGTGGGGTCTCCCGCGTGTTGCTGGCCATCGAGAAGGGATTAATTCTGTACGCGATATCGTCGCGGCCTGCGGGGAGTTGGGCGTGAAGGTGCTCACGCTCTATACCTTCTCTCGCGAGAACTGGAAAAGGCCGCGTCGGGAAGTCACCGCTCTGATGAGGCTTCTCTTGCGCACGATTGAGCGCGAAGTCGATGATCTGGTCGCCAAGAATGTACAGCTGAGAGCGATCGGCCGGATGGAGGATTTGCCTGAAGCGCCTCGTGCGGCCTTTCAGAGAGCTGTAAAAAAAACGGCCTCCAATACCGGTCTCATCTTGAATCTTGCCCTTTCCTACAGCGGAAGGCAAGAGATACTCGACGCCGTAGCGGCCCATTTGAAGAACGCTGCAGCCCCACTGACTGAAGAAGCCTTCGGGCATTATCTGTATACAGCCGGACTTCCCGATCCGGATTTGCTGATCCGGACATCGGGTGAATTCCGTATCTCAAACTTCCTACTCTGGCAACTGGCCTACACCGAGCTCTATGTCACAGATGTTCTGTGGCCGGACTTTCGGCGGCGCGAGCTCTACCAAGCCATCGCGGACTACCAGAGGCGCGAGCGTCGGTACGGCCGGTCAGGGAGTTAGCCATGGCAGTCATTTCTCGAGACCTCAGTGCATCGCTGCGCAGCCGGTTTGGAGCGCAACTCCTCCAAGAAGAGCCCCATGTGGTCATCGCACCGGCGAGTCCTGAAACCGTGCAAGGGGCCGTCGAAGTGGCGCGACGCGAGCATTTCCGAATTCTGCCGCTCGGAAGCGGTAGCTCATTCCCCGCAACCTACTCTCGTCTGCGTCCCGACACGATGGGAATTCTCATGGGGGCGCTTGAAGGAGAAAGTGGGGGGGATGCGTTCTCGAGCTGGTTCTGGGCAGGCACGAAGCTCCATCGCCTTGCATCCTCTTATCCAGGTATCTTCGCCGGAGAAGGTCAGAGAGCGACTCTCGGAGGTCTCATCGCCACCAAGCCAGAGCCTCCCTTGGATTCTGCGCGGCGACTGCTCAAACGCCTCCTGATGTCGATGGAAGTCCTTACCGCTGCTGGCAATCTGGAGATGCTCGCCGGAGAAGGCACCGGTACGATCAATGACCCGGCCGTAAGCCATCTCTTGTTTGGCTCACAGGGCCGTCTCGGGATTATTGTCCGTGTTCGCCTGCGACGCGTGATGCCGCCGGACACCGAGTCCGCGCAGTTGCCGGAGAATCACGAAACCACGCTCTCGGTTTCGACAGGCCAACCTGCATTGAAATGGTCTCAATTGCAGGCACTGCTCGATCCCGGGGGACTCTTTGCCTGGAGGGCCGACCATTAGGTCGTGAAACGATGCAGTGGTCGAAACGCAAGACGCTCCTTACTGTCATTCTTCTGGCCGTTTTGGCTGGGACTCTGGCTGTGTTGCTGGTGCCGCGCTCTTTCGTTAATGACCGTGCACGGCTTGCCGTCGCGGCCTATTTGCAGCGCCGTTTGGGGCCAGAGGCAGCTGTCGAACGCGTCGATGTTGGTTGGGGAAGTATTCGTTTCTCCGGCGTGTCGCTGCCATTGGGCAAAGGCAGCCATCTCGAGATTGATGAGGCCAGCGCGAGCATCAATGTGCTGCGGGCCGCCATGTCGCCGAGCAGGCCCGAACGTTCCCTTCGGCGGATAACTTGCCAACGCCCCCAACTGTTTCTCACAATCAGCCGGGACACCGGTAAGACAGACACGACAGGAACGATTCTTCCGACCTTGACGATGCCTGCCGGGCTCTATTCAGCCCTCGGTCGACTCGATAGTCTGTGTCGCATCTCGTTTCGCGATGCGGATATTCATGTCATCGAGCTTGGCGACACTCTGACAGTTGTCTCGAACCTTCGCGGCACGGTCTTTCACGATGCCGCCTGGTCGATCCGCCTCAAAGCCCAAGGCGGTTTCCTCAGGCAGGAGCCTGGAACGCTACAATTGACCGCGGTTGCGAATACCGACAAGCACCGCCTTGGTGCCGTGATGCAGCTTTCTTTCCGCGAACAGCAGATTGCCTCACTTCTGGCACTGCCTGACAGCTTCCGGATCCGAGGCGGGAAGGGCTTGGCTCGGGTGCGCTTCCTGGCCGACAGCTCGACGGCTCGAATCTCCGGCGATGCCGATGTGGCTGACCTGCATGTAGAGATCCCCGGCTACGGAGGTGTTGATCTTTCGAGATCCCAGCTTAGTCTTTCAGGCGATACTCTTCTGCTTTCGCATCTCGAAGGGGTCTCACGCGAGTGCACCGTAAAGGCAAACGGCCATGTGGTCTTGCGCCGCGGTTCTGCGTGGAACATCACTGGCGAGATCCGATCTTTGAAAGGTAAGAACTTCGCGGACATACTGTTCGGAAATCCGGCCAGTGCAGCCGGAGAACTCCGCGCGACACTGGCTGTCCGCGGGCCTCTCTTGGAGCCCGAAATTGATGCCGAACTCACAGGCGACACGCTGCGTCTTGGCCCTCTAACGCTCCGGGAACTCCGGGCAAGAGCGTCGTTGTCTCGCTCGACGATTCGACTGGAACAACTCGCAGCCCACACCGTTGTCGGAGACCTCTCCATGAAAGGCGAGGTCGCGGCTCACCGTCGTGGTTTTCCGCTCTCGGCGACGGGCAGCCTGCGCTTGGCTCTTGAGCATGAGCCACCGGGTTTCCATCAAGTATCGGGTGTCACGATTGATCTCAGCGGAACTTTGAGGCACCCGAGCGCCTTCCTGACATTCTCGGACAGCTCAGGCAACTCACTGGTGGCAGGCTCGATTCAACTTGAAGACGGGACATGGAGGTTCGCGACCGGTGAGGGCGTGACCGGGCCGCCTCTCCGAGTTGATATCGCTGCGTTTGGCGCAGAGGTCACGGCCAAAATCCGTCATGCCGAGCAACTTCGTGCCGTGCTTGCTCCGTCAGCTTGGCGGGATTGCCTTGAGTACATGCGTGATGTGAGTGTCGATTTCAGAGGACAGGATCTCTCAGGCAGCTTCACGCTCAACGCGGCTCCGGATACCACGAAACGGCTCCCGGGTGCTTTCTCTCAGGTTCGGAGAGCGACCGTGCGGGGAAGTTATGTTCATCCCCGCGAGGGTCCGCTGGTACTCTTGGGAGGATGGGAAGTTGAGGCGACGAAGGACTTCGCCGGAACATTTGACCTCGCACTCTCACCGGATACCGTCGAATTCCACGAGGTGCGCATCGCCGATTTCGCAACTCTGACCGGTACTCTGTGGCCAACGCACTCCACGGCGGACCTTGATCTCGAAATTCACGGCGTGCCGCTGGATCTACTCCCGGTTCGCCTGCCGGTGTTGGAGAAAGCCCGCGTACGCGGTATCGTCACCGGCCACGCACGCGCGTCGGGATCCATGGGTGCCCTCACATGGACAGCCGACCTCAGTCTCGTGAGCGGCGAAGCATTCGATGTCAAAGGCTACTGGAGTACCATCGTACTGACGGGACTCGGAGCGCGTTGTGATGTCACCCACTTCGTATTCGGACGCGACATCGGACGCATCTTCTCTGCCACGGGCTGTGTGGATCTGCAAGCAGATTCAGTCGAGCTCGTCGCCTCCAGCGGTGAACGGATTGCTGATGAGGTCTTGCGAGGCGTGACGGGCCACGGAGGATGGCTCGACGGTACGCTGGATGCCCGTGCCGTCATCAGCGGTCGTTTGTCGGCTCCGTCTGTTCGGGCTGTCATCTCGGTCTCTCGCGGACACGTTCTTAAGGATATTTCGTTTGATACATTGACAGCGGTTGTGGCTTGGGATTTCGATGACGAAGGCCGAAGACAGATTCGCGTGTCGAACGCTCGAATGGAGAGATTCGGGCGCTACTATCTGGCGGGCCATCTGGTTACAAATCCCTGCCCGGGAGGTCGGCTCGCAGGCGAGGTCACGGGACACGGTCAGTTCCTTTGCATCGTCGACGAGCTCGCCGGCACTTTCCATACGCGAAAGGGACACGGGTCTCTCGAAGCGCGACTCGGGGGGACCTGGGATCACCCTCGTTTTCTCGGAGCGGAGCTCTCGCAGGTGGATGGGGAGTTCACCTTCACGGATTTGACGCCTGCTTCCATCACAATGGATCTGACCGTGCGCCTTTCTCCCAGTGGAGTTCTCGAGCATGGCCGCGTGGACCTTCGAGCGGGTTCCCGTCGTCTGACGGTCCGCACAATCAGGGATCCATCAAGGGAAGGATTGGCGGATCTCACGCCGATACTCGTCGAAAGCCCCGCCTTGGACTTGGGCATCATTGAAATCGCAAGCGGCCCTGACGGTATGCCGATGCGCTTCCCCGGGATTATGGAGGCCGATTGGGCAGGCGATTTCACTTTCGGACTCCCAGATGGTCGTTCTCTGACGCTGTCTCAGGAAAACGATCACTTGCTCATTCAGGGCGATGTGGCGATTCGAGACGCGACCGTCACCTATCCCTTCATCGAGGGGAGTGGGAGAACGACCAAATTCACGCGCTGGCTCCTGTGCCAGCTCAAGCGCGCTCGCTGGGACTTGCGAATCGTCCCCGAGGAGGGAAATCACTACTATGCCGAATTCACCGGCCTGAAAGATTCCGACATCTTCGCTGATTGGCGAGATTCGCCACTGTGGCGGAACTTCGCCGACCTCGTGGATCGTCTCGAAGTGGATGCCGAGATCAATCCCACGGAGCGAGGCGTTCTCCTGGAAGGTACCATCGAAGAGAAGACTTTTCACGGAGTGGGACGGGTCACTTCAACGAGAGGACGGGTTGACTACCTGGATCAGACCTTTCGTGTTGACGAAGTTGTCGCCGAGTTCGACGCGTCCGACCCCAGACCTGTTATGCGAGGAAGCGCCGAGACGACGGGGCAAGACAGCTTGGGACGCCGCGTCCCCGTCTACCTGACCCTCTATGCCATTGACCGTGAAACGGGCATTCGAGCCAAGGAAGGCCGACTCGATGAACTCTCGGTAGTCCTGGAGGGCGAAGTCGAGTCGAGCCCCGAGGAAGTCCTCGCCCTGCTGGGCTATTCAATCGACGATGTCGGGAACCAAGCGTGGCGAATGGGCCAAGCAATCGTGGAACGAGCCTTCAGATCATGGCTGCTTCGGCCCGTCGAACGGCGACTGGGACGGTGGACAGGCCTTGATGTGCTGTCCGTCACGCCCACATTGCGAAGTCGCTATGCGTCGAGACGAACCGGCAACGGTGCCGCAAACGATACTCTCGCCGAAGCATCCGGCGCACGGTACTTCACCGGGTCGCAGCTCACCGTGGGCAAATTCCTGACTCACGACTTGTTCTTCTCTTACACCGGGGAACTGGCCGAGGGAGACGAAGTCGGTCTGGAAGGGAAACGCCTCGGCTTTGTTCATCTCTGGACCATGGAATATCGCATGCGCCCCATCTCTCGCGATCTGGTCGTCGATTTCTCCATTGAATATGATAACTTGGAGCGAAGGCGCGATGAGTCCGTCTCGCTGAAGTACACCTTCGCGCTTCAACCATGATGACTCGTACTTCTCGATTTAGACAAGATTTCTGTGGGCAGCTCTCATGAATCGAACGCGTTTTGCAGTCCTTCTCTGTTTACTCGTCGCCGCATCGGCTGGAGCGGTGACGGCGCCGAAGCTGCGCATTCTCGGTATCTCCATCGAGGGGAACGAGACCACAGATCCCGGGCTCGTTCGTGCCTACTCAGGCTTGGCCGTTGGCAAGGAAATCAGTGGCGACGACATCCAGGGTGCGATTCGTCAGCTCTGGCTGCTCGATCTGTTCTCAGACATCCAGATTCTGGAGGACCGTGAAGTCGCCGAAGGAGTTTATCTGACCATCCGGGTCGAAGAGTATCCCCGGCTGGAGAAGGTGGAGATTTCGGGAAACCGAAAGCTCAAAGGGGATGACCTCGACGCCGTGATTGCCCTCACCCCCGGCCAAGTCTTGCATCCCAGAGACATCGTGCGGCTGGTCAACCGCTTGAAAGCAAAATACGCCTCGAAAGGCTATCTCTTGGCGACCGTTGACACCGAAACCTACGCGTCGACGACGACAGGGAGGCAGGTCGTCGACATTAGGATTAAGGAGGGGAAGAGGGTTAAGATCAAGAGAATCGAGTTCGAGGGAAACACGGCATTCTCCGACAAGACTCTGCGAAAGCGCCTCAAAAAGACCCGCAGAAAAACGCTCTTTCGTGGCGGTGAATTCAATGAGGAACTGTTTCGCGAGGATTTGAAGGCCGTCGGCGACTTCTATCGTGCAGCGGGACATCGAGATTTTGAGGTTGTCTCCGATAGCATCAGCTACACACCCAATCTGCGCCGCATGATCGTAACGATTACGGTGCGGGAAGGTCCAGTCTACTATTACGGCAACATCACATGGTCAGGGAATAAGCTCTTCACGGAAGAGGCTCTCCGGGATAAGTTGCAGGTCGCACAAGGTGACCGCTACAACGAAAAGAAGTTCCAGGAAGGCCTGCAGGACATCGGGGCCATGTACTATGATCGCGGCTACATCTACGCGGGTATCGTTCCGGCGGAAACACCCCGCGGTCTTGATACCGTGGATGTCCATCTTGTTGCGGCCGAGGGAAATGAGTTCAAGGTCCGCCAGATATTCATCGAGGGAAATACCAAGACAAAGGAAAAAATCATCCGCCGCGAGCTCGTGCTTTTTCCCGGAGAGACTTTCGATGTTTCCCGTCTCCGGCGCTCCATACGCGAAGTGACAATTCTCAATTATTTCTCGAACATCGTGCCGGATATCGTCCCCGTCTCCGAAAACGAGGTCGACCTCTACATCAAGGTCGAGGAGAAATCGACCGACCAGGCGATGGTTTCGGCGGGCTACTCACAGCGCGACGGTTTCATCGGAACCGTCGGATTTCAGATGAACAATCTCCTCGGCAATGGCCACCAATTCTCACTGGACTGGAACTTCGGCAAGGTCTATCGGTCCTTCTCGATTTCTTTCACCGAGCCTTGGCTCTTCGACACGCGGACTCTCGTCGGCCTGTCCTTCTTTGACACGCATCGCGGCGGCAGTTATTACGGCTTCGACGAAGACATCATCGGTGGCACTCTGCGTCTGGGGCGACGCGTGAAATGGCCGGATGATTACTTCCGTCTCGACTATATCTATCGGCTCGATCGCACCGAGTATTCCAATTTCACCGAAAGTTTCCGTGCTACGAACCCTCGATCCCTTGTAGAAAACAAACCCCGGATCTCGTCAAGCCTGACGCAGATTATCACGCGAGACAGCCGGGACGACCCGGAGTTTCCGACCAGCGGATCGGTCAATGTTCTCCGGGCAGAACTGACGGGCGGACCGCTCGTCGGCGATGACCAGTTTGTTAAAGCGGATATTTCATCGAAATGGTACATGCCGTTGCCGGCTGGCTTTGTGCTCGTTGCGTTGACAGAGGCAGGAGCGCTCGACGGATTCACAAGTGATCCACGAGACATACCCTACTTCGATTACTACTTTATGGGTGGAAGTGGGCTCTCGCTCGGAACAAGTCTGCGCGGTTATGACGAGCGGGGGGTAGGCCCTCAATCCGGTGGCTATGCCGTGGGCGGCAAGACGCTTTTCAAACAGAGCTTCGAATTGCGCTTCCCTGTCATGCGGAATCCGACCCTGTTCCTGCTCGGATTCGCCGAAGCTGGAAATGTCTGGTACAGTTTCGAGGAGACGAACCCGACCGATCTCAAGCGATCCGTCGGGCTCGGCATCCGCCTCTTCATGCCATTTGTCGGGATGATCGGCCTCGACTACGGCCTCGGACTCGATTACGAAGATGCCCGCGGTCTGCGCACCACGAATTGGGAGCCACACTTCCAGTTCGGTCGCACCTTCTGATAACCGCCTTTCGTGCGCGCAGAACGCTTCTCAGAGAATACAATCTCACTGCAATAGCCAAAATGGAGTCAACTATGAAGCGGTACTTGTTGGCCCTCATCATTCTGGCCGTCCTGCCTGGCACCCTGTCTCCACTCTGGGCGCGTGACCTCAGGCTTGGGTACATTGATTCCGAAAGAATCCTGTCAGAGTTCGCGGATTCCAAAGCCGCTCAGGACAAACTGGCCGAAGAGAATCGAGAATGGGAGACGCAGGCCGGCAGCATGCGCCAGCAGATTGAAGACATGGAAGCCGAGTTGGAACAGCAGTCGCTGCTGCTCTCCGATGAAAAAAAGGCCGAGAAGTATGAAGAGTTGCAGGCCCTTTATCTCAGATTCCAGCAGTTCCAGCAGGAAATCTGGGGTCAGAATGGCAGACTCTTCCAGCGGAATCTCGAACTGACTCGTCCCGTCGTGGAGAAAATCAATGCCGCCATCGCCGAAATTGGAGATGAGGAAGGCTACGATTTCATCTTCGATGCGTCCCAGGGAAATGTCGTCCACGCCAAAGAAGAATTCGACCTCACAGACCGTGTTCTTGAGGTCCTGGGCAAGGAGTGATTCGTGCCGGTCAAACTCACCGTGGCAGAACTGGCGAAACTCGTCGGCGGAAAGGTCGTCGGTGATCCCGATTGCGTAATCGACGGCGTGGGCAGAATCGAGACCGCACGCCCCAGCGAAGTGACCTTCTTGGCGAATCCGCGCTATACACCGCATCTCGCGCGATCAAAGGCTGGCGCGGTTCTGGTTTCGCCGGGGACCAAGGTGGTTGGACCAACCCTCGTCGAAGTCGAGAACCCCTATTTGGCCTTTCTGACTGTGCTCAGCCGCTTCTATCCCCAGGAACTCTGGGTGGAATCCGGGATTCACCCGACCGCCGTCCTGGAAGCAGGCGTGGAACTGGGATCCGAAGTCGCCATTGGAGCGTTCTGCTTCATTGGCCGTGCGACTCAAATCGGCGCTCGAACCGTTCTCTTCCCTCATGTCGTGGTCGGGCCGGAATGTCGCATCGGCGATGATTGCCGAATCCACTCGCGCACCACGATTCGCGAGCGCGTGCGCATCGGTAACCGAGTCGTGATTCAACCGGGTGCGGTGATAGGGGCCGATGGCTTTGGGTTCGTCCCGGACACCGGCGAGTACCGGAAAATTCCCCAAGTCGGGACGGTCGTGATCGAGGACGATGTCGAGATCGGAGCCAACACGACAATCGACCGAGCGACGATGGAAGAAACCCTTGTCGGTGCGGGCACAAAGCTGGACAACCTCATCCAGGTGGCACACAATGTTGTCATCGGCAAAAACTGTGTCATCGCGGCTCAAACGGGAATCTCGGGCAGTACACGCATCGGCAGTGATGTCCGCGTTGGTGGTCAGGTGGGTTTCGCTGGACATATTTCTGTCGGTGACGGAGCGCAAGTGGGAGCCAAGTCCGGCGTTGGTCGAAACATTCCGTCGGGCGCAGTGTTCTCCGGCCATTATGCACGGCCGCACAGTCTTTGGCGGCGCATCGAGGTCTGCCTCGCTCGCTTGCCCGACCTCTTCCGGCGTGTACGCGCGCTCGAATCCCGACAGAAACAAGCCGTGACTTCATCGGAGAAGAAGGAATGACAGGGACGAAACAGACGACAATCGCGAGGCCCGTGTCTGTGAGCGGAATCGGATTGCATACCGGAGATGCCTGCGAGGTGACTTTCCGACCCGCAGAGATCGGTACCGGAATTCGGTTCGTGCGAACAGACCTGCCGGACGAGCCGGTGATCCCGGCGCTGGTCAGCGGCGTTGTCAGCGTGGATCGCGAGACGACTCTGGGCAATGAACGCGCTCAGATTCGATCGGTCGAGCATGTTCTGGCCGCCGTCGGAGGTCTGGGAATTGACAACCTCATTATCGAGGCGAACGCCGACGAATTTCCCGCCCTGGATGGAAGTGCCAAAGGCTATGTTGAGGCCCTGCTCGATGCCGAGCTGGTCGAGCAGGATGCGCCACGCGAATATTTGGCGGTCGAAAAGACCCTGATGTACCACAACGAGGAGCAGGGCGTCGATCTCGTGATTGTTCCCTCCGACGAGTTTCGCGTGACCTACATGATCGATTATCTGGACAAACCTCTGGGCACGCAGTACACATCCCTGTACTCCATGGAAGAGTTCATCCACGATTTCGCACCCGCCCGCACCTTCTGTCTGCTCTCGGAAGCCGAACATCTGAAGGCCGACGGCCTTATCCAAGGTGGCAGTCTCGATAATGCAGTGGTCTTCGCTGATCGCAAACTCGAGGGAGCCGAGCGCAGACGGTTCGCTGAGCTGTTCCACTTGAGAGACGAAGACCTTGTCACGGATAAGGGGACACTGGGCAACCGGCCAGTGCGCTTTCCGAATGAAGCCGTGAGACACAAGGTCGTGGATCTCATAGGCGATCTTGCGCTCGTTGGTTTGCCCTTGAAAGGTCACGTCTTGGCGGCCCGAGCGGGCCATGCCGCGCACATTGAACTGGCACGCCTGCTGCGAAAGGAATACGAGACAACCCTCATCACTCGCAAGTACGGCAGCAGGGCCGGGACGGGTTATGTTTTCGATTCTCAGGCCATCGAACGCCTGATACCCCACCGCTATCCGATGCTCCTGGTCGATAGAATCCTCGAGCTGACTCCCGGTGAGAAGGTGCTGGGCCTGAAGAATGTGACACGAAACGAACCGTTCTTCGACGGCCACTTCCCGAATCATTCGATTATGCCGGGAGTTCTCATCATTGAAGCGATGGGTCAGACCGGCGGAGTATTGCTTCTGAACTCTGTCAAGGATCCGGAGAAGAAGATGGTCTACTTCACCGGCCTCGATAATGTGCGCTTCCGCAAACCCGTTCTCCCGGGTGACCAGGTTTATTTTGGTGTCGAGATGCTGATGTTTCGCCGGGGCGTGTGCAAGATGCATGGAGAAGCCCGTGTTGAAGATGTTGTCGTGGCGGAAGCCGACATGTCTGCGGTCGTCCTGGATCGCTAACCGCAACTTTCCTTTTTTTGCCAATGCCTGAAATTCATCCAACAGCTATCATTGACCCGAGAGCCTCGATTGCGGACGATGTCCAAATCGAGGCCTACACCATCATAGAAGATGATGTCGTTATCAATTCGGGATGCAGGATCGCCAGCTGTGTCCGCATCAAAGCGGGCACACGCCTGGGCAACGGGGTCATAATCGCTCACGGCGCGGTTCTCGGCTCTCATCCACAGGATCTGAAATTCAAGGGTGAGAGTACCTATTTGCACGTCGGAGATCGAACGAGCATCCGCGAATTCTGCACCCTGAATCGTGGCACGGGTGAGGGTGGACAGACACGCGTGGGCAAGGATTGCATGCTCATGACCTACGTGCATGTCGCTCATGACTGTATCCTCGGAGACAATATCATTCTCGCCAATGCGGTCAATATGGCGGGCCATGTAACCATTGAAGACTTTGCCGTGGTCGGAGGAGTCGTCCCGATTCATCAGTTCGTCCGGATTGGCTGTCATTCGATGATCGGTGGCGGTTTTCGTGTGCCGCAGGATGTGCCACCGTATATTCTGGCCGCAAGCGAGCCGTTGGTCTTCAACGGATTGAATTCCGTCGGCCTCAGACGGCGCGGCTTCTCGAGTGAAACTCGCAGTGCCTTGCGAAGAGCCTACCGACTTCTCTACCGCTGCGGACTGACGATACCGCAGGCTCTCGAACGCATTGAAGCAGAGTGCGAGCAAACACCGGAAGTCAGGCATGTGGTCGATTTCATTCGAGGAAGTAAGCGAGGCATCATCTCGGGGCCGCACCGCTATCGCCGCCGGATGGAGCCCGAGACTAACTCGTAGCTGAGGGACAAGTCTCTCATCTTGTCAATGCATCTTGGAAAATGATATGTCGATAGAGATCCGTCAAGAAACTGCTCAGGACGGTGACATCCTGATGGCGCGCGATGCGTCACTCCTCGAACAAGCTGCACATCGCCAGGTGGGACCCGTTCTGAGGTTCTATCAGTGGATTTGTCCCACAATCTCTCTGGGCTTTCACCAGCGCGAGTCAGTTCTCGACGAGGACGCATTGACACGCGAACGGATTCCGTGGGTGCGCAGACCGACCGGAGGAGCTGCCGTGCTTCACAGTGACGAACTGACCTATTGTCTGGTGCTGCCCGCGGAGCATCCCTTCCAGAAGGATAAATCAGCGCTGAAACACACCGGCAACGCGCTTGCAAGAGGACTTCAAGCTCTGGGTGTTTCCGCTGAGGTTGTCGAGCGGGGCTATCCTCTGGAAAAACTCCCCGACCGCACCTCCTGCTTCGTTCGTTCCTCACGCTGGGAAGTGTGCGTCCGGGGAAAAAAGATCGTCGGGAGTGCGCAACGGTTTCTTAACGGAGCTCTGCTTCAGCACGGCTCGATACTCTGTGGGCTGGATCACCTTCGTCTGACTTCTCTCCTGAGACTGCCGTCAGAACAGGTGCGACAAGAGCTCCACTCGCGCCTGTGTGCCGCCAGCACATCGATTCGCGAGGAACTCAGCGTCCCGTTCGACATGATGCTCCTGAGACAGCATCTGGCGCAGGCCTTCAAACAGGAATTTTCGGTCGCCTCACATGAACCGATGCGCAGCGTCGCTCGGATCCCCGACGCGAAGGAAATCGCATGAGAGCAACGCGACTGGTCTTGCTCGGAGCGACAGGGTCCATTGGAAGCAGCACACTCGACATTGTCCGGTCGCTGCCGGGCCGGTTCAAGTTGCGAGGACTCTCGACGCACCGGCGTGTGACTCGCTTGGTTTCTCTCGCGCGGGAGTTCAAACCGGAGGCGGTTGCCGTCGCCGATACATCGGCGGTCGAGGAAGCAAAGTCGAGTCTCTTCGGGACCGGCATTAGAGTACTCGGTGGGGAAGACGGCTTGCGCCGATTGGCCGCGTGGGAGGAGACGGACCGGGTCGTCAACGCAATTGTCGGCGCCGCAGGAATCAGCCCGACCTTTGCGGCAATCGAAGCGGGCACGAGCGTCGCCATCGCCAACAAAGAGACTCTCGTCGCAGCCGGACCATTGGTTCTGGGCGCAGCGCTGAAGAAGCAAGTCCCGATCCTGCCCATCGACTCCGAACACAGTGCGATTTGGC
>Ga0315537_1001664_pt1 | contig 17330 bp, 16 predicted proteins | sample SalMarSW160270MG_FD_203091 | JGI IMG/M metagenome (GOLD analysis project Ga0315537, IMG submission 203091) | Salt marsh sediment microbial communities from the Plum Island Ecosystem LTER, Massachusetts, United States - Salt Marsh Sediment SW1602-70 ... | reverse complement strand
ATATCAACCGTGGAGCCCGGCGCCTTCTGGATTATCTTGGAGAGATACACCCCCAGGCCGTCATGGGTCATACCTCGCTGTACCGTCACTCCAGTCTCCGGCACGTCGCAGAACCTGTAGGTATTATTAGGCTTGGTAAAGATGACTTCAGCCAGGTCCTTACCTACCTTGTTCTTGTCAATATCAAAAGCAGCTACGAAGTTGATATCGCTGATGTGATAGCCACCCAGGTTGACATGCATCAGGCCTGGTACGAATTCGTTCTCTTTTGCCTCCTGATAGAATTGCACGCCCTGAATGAGCGACGATGCGCAGTTACCTACACCGATGATGGCCACATTTATCTTGCTCAATCTTTACAACCCCCTCCGGCTTTACCATGCTGACAAAGAACCCTGGAAGTTCATGGCGCCACGCTGGTGACGCCACCCTGCTTATCTCGAACCTTAAAACGGAAATGGTTACCGGCTGTTTGTGGTGGGAGACCTCTTTCCGGGAGACAGCAACCCTATATAACTATCACATAGTAGCCACACTGTCAAGCCCTGTTCTCGCTAAGACCAGAAACCAGGGATAAACTACTGGAAGACCTTAGCCGGCTGCCACCGCCCCAGTGCCGGCTCGAAACGCAATAAGGCCAGCAGACAGCCATCGCCGGTATAGGCCCGACAATGACTGTCAGCAGATAATGCCGATAACGACTCCTCGCCGGTATCGGCGCCACTTCCAATCCCCACTGACTGCCCGTTTTTTATTGCCCATGCCGTTTCGTCACTGACCGTTACGGCCTTCAAGTGTGAAAGTACGCTGTCGATGGAGTAAAGGTACTTCTGCCAGTGCCCATATCGAAAGGCTTCCTCAAGCTCGGACAAAGAGACCGCATTTTCAATGTTGAAGAGACCACACCTCAGGCGGACCAGGTTCTGCAACGTGGCCCCACAGCCGAGCGACTGCCCGAGGTCATGTGCCAGCGAGCGAATGTAAGTACCCTTGCCGCAGACCACCTCTACGGTTACCAGCGGCGGCTGCCAGGCTGTCAGCTCCAGACTCAGAATCTCAACTGACCGCCTTCTCCGCTCAACCGTTTTACCGGCCCGTGCCATCTCGTAGAGTGGCCGTCCATGATGCTTGATAGCACTATACATTGGCGGGGTCTGCAGTATCCGGCCCCGGAAAGCACTCAGAGCTGTCTCCACCTGTTCCCGACCGATTCCGGATGCATCTCCTCGTTGAACAACCCTACCGGTGGCATCGTAAGTATCCGTATCCACACCCAACTCGATTTCGGCACGGTAGCTCTTGGTGGTATCCATGAGGAACTCTATAACCCGTGTTGCTTTACCGAGACATACCGGCAGGACACCGGTAGCCTCAGGGTCAAGTGTACCGGCATGCCCGACACGCCTTTCCCCACTCAGTCTGCGCACCACGGCAACAATACTAAAGGAAGTCCTGCGCCGGGGCTTGTTGATATTCAGTATGCCATCCAAAGCCGAATCCGTTTGCCTGTTATATATGCTTTAACGTCACCAGGATTTTACTTTCTGTATACGGTCGAGGGCTTCCGCAATTTCAGCCTTCGAAAGAAACAGGGTAGCTCTCATATAACCCCGCCCATTTTCACCGAAATAGGAACCAGGCATGAAGGCAACATGTGCCTTATCTATCAATATATTCAGCGCGAAATCCTCATCGTTGTAGCCTTCGGGAACCTGAATCCAAAGATAAGGCGTAGCTCTGGGAACCTCGACCCTTAATCCCAGATTAAGTAGACCTCCGGCGAAAATATCTCTCCTCTCTTTAAGCTCTTCAAAGTATTCCTGCATCTCCGCCTTGACGGCCGGATTTGTCAGCGCTTCGACGCCTGCTTTCTGTTTATACCACTCCACGCCCTGGCTGTACTGACTGAAGAGCTTAAGCCACCGGTTGATGTTTCCCTCGCTACTGACGATCCAACCCAGCCCTATTCCCACAAAATTAAAATGCTTGGAAAAAGACACTATTTCAAAACCCCGGTCAATCAATCCCGGAATCTGAGTTATAGATACCGGCCTGGTGATATCATCGAACACATAGTCTTTATATGCTTTATCAAAAATACCGGTAATGTCCGTAGATTGCATTTCCTCCAGTAAGGACAGGTAAAAGTCGCGGTCGGCTATGCTGCCGGTCGGGTTATTGGGGTCGCAGAAATAAAATGCCACGGGTTTTTCAGCCTGACCCGAAGAACCCCTGTTAAACCTGAACTCAGGAAGCCATCTGGTTGCCGCTGAAGTCCTGACCCTTTTCACGCTGTGATTGGTCAACACAGACGCAGGTTCGTAAACCGGGTATACGGGGTCCGGTATGTATACCGTTCCCTGTTCAAAAAGACGCACCATATTGTACAAGACTTCTTTATCCCAGCCAGTGACGGCAATATTTTCCGGCCGCAGTTTGACGGCATATTTGCGGCGGTAGTCTTCTATGACGGCTTCAATCAGTTCCGGTATTCCTCTTTCCGGGTGGGTATCGCAGGGATAGCCTAGGGTCGAATTATCAGCGAGGACGAACCTGGACATGGCTTCCTTGACAGCCCTCGGTGCCTCTCTATCAGGAATCCCGATTCTGGCATTGATGACGTTGATACCGTCCCTCTGTTCGACTTCCTGGGAAATCTTACCCACTTTCCGGAAAGGATAAACCGGAATCCTGTCCAATAATGGTGAAAATTTCATGCGTTTTACACTACCTGAACGGTCTTCTAGTATAGCTGATATAACAGCTACGGTTCCTGCTTCGGATTAACCCGGTCAATCAGTCGAAGGAGGCGGTCTCCGCGCTCAAGAGAATCGTCCCATTGAAAATTCAACTCGGGGACACGTCTCAGCTTGAGACGTGCCGCCAGCTCCCTGCGGAAGAACCCGGCAGCCGAAGCAAGCACACCCAGCGTTTCCTTCTTCTCCTCCTGCCCTCCCAGCCGACTGACGAATACTTTGGCATGCCTCATGTCGGAAGAGGTATCGACTGCCGTCACGGTAATGAAAGTGTCAAGTCGCGGGTCCTTGACCTGGCACCGTAACAGCTCGCTTATCTCGTGGCGGATAAGGCTGTTTACCCGCTCGATATGATATGCCATGGCTCCCCCCTAGGCAGCTTCCTCACTCCGGAAGGACTCCAGGATATCACCAACCTCAAAATCATTAAAGCCCTGAACAGCGATACCGCATTCGAAACCAGCAGCCACTTCCCTGACGTCATCTTTGAAACGCCGCAGACTACTGATAACAGACTCGTGTATCACCTCTCCCTGGCGCAGTACCCGGACGGAACTTCCCCGGCTCACCTGACCTTCGGTTACATAGGCACCAGCCACTTTAACGCGCTTGCCTGCCGGAAACACCTGCCGTACCTCGGCCCGGCCCTCGATGACCTCGACCAGAGTTGGTTCCAGCATACCCTTGAGTGCCTTGGTGACATCATCTATCAGGGTATAGATTACATCGTAGTAGCGGACACTGATGCCTTCGAGTTCGGCCAGCCGCCGCGCTCCTGTTTCCGAAGTTGTATTGAAACCGACAATTACCGCCTTGGAAGCAATGGCCAGCATCACATCACTCTCGGTGACGTTACCGGTACCGCTATGTATAACCCTGACCTTGACCCCCTCTTCCGGTATCTGTTCCAAAGAGGTCTTTATCGGCTCGATACTCCCCTGGACATCGGCCTTGAGGATAATATTGAGCTCTTTCACCCGACCGGAACTAACCTGGTCAAAGACATTGCTCAGGCTCACTCCCCTGGTAGCGGTCCTTTCTTTCTCCGCCTCTTCCTTGCGCCTGGCAATCATAGCCTGCCCCTCACGTTCGTCGGCGACCGCTGTCATCAGGTCACCTACCTGAGGTACACTGTTCAGGCCAAGCAGCACTACCGGGTCAGATGGACCAGCGCGCTTCACCCTTTTACCGGCATCATTAAACATGGCCTTCAGCCGACCCATGGTCTCACCGACGACGACCACATCACCCAACTTAAGGGTACCGGAATGAACAAGCACGGTACACAATGGTCCCTGCGTCTTGTCCATCTCCGCCTCAATAGCCACTCCCTCCGCAGGTCGTGAAGGGTCTGCCTTCAGTTCTTCCATCTCGGCAACAACCATGAGATTTTCCAGAAGCTCATCAATACCCAGTTTCTCTCTCGCCGAGATTTCCACACAGACGGTGTCTCCTCCCCATTCCTCAATAAGGAGACCAGCATCTGCCAGTTGCTGTTTCACCAGCTCGGGGTTAGCATCTGGCTTATCAATCTTGTTGATGGCAACCATAATCGGTACCCCAGCCGCCCGCGCGTGGTCAATCGCCTCCAGAGTCTGAGGCATGACACCATCATCGGCAGCGACTACCAGTATCGTGATATCAGTCACCTGAGCACCACGGGCCCGCATCGCCGTAAAGGCCTCGTGCCCCGGAGTATCCAGAAACGTAATCTTTTCGCCGTTGAGTACCACCTGATAGGCACCGATATGCTGGGTAATTCCACCGGCTTCCTGGTCCATCACATTAGTCTGTCTGATGGCATCAAGCAACCTGGTCTTACCGTGGTTGACATGCCCCATGATGGTAACTACCGGCGGACGCGGCTGCAGACCGTCCTGTCCCGCGGCCTGCTGAAGCTGCCGCCTCTTCCTGGCTTCGGTGATGCGGCTTGTTTTTCTACCTGTCCCGGGTTTCAGCCGAGGCTGGTAACCATAATCCACCGCGATAACGGCAGCCACTTCGTAGTCAATCACCTGATTGACATTAGCCATTACGCCCCGTCTCATCAGGTGTTTGATAGTATCCACCGGGCTGGCCTGTAATAGCTCAGCTAACTGCTTGACACTCAGAGCAGGAGGAATATCGACTACGTGCGCCTTGGATGGTGACGCATTATCACCACTCCGCCCGCTCACAGGCTTGAGGTCACTTTGTTTGCCCGAACTTACCACTAGCTGACTCCTCGCAGGATACCTTTACCGTAGTTGACAAGTCGCCCCCGGTTAGCCGGCGTGAGCACAGTTCGCAAAACACGCTCCAGTCGGTCACCCTTCAGGCCAGTCTCCCAGCATTCAGGCACTCCACACAGGTAAGCACCACGGCCAGACTTCTTACCACTAGGGTCAACCTCCACACTACCATCAGTCAGCCGCACCAAACGTACCAACTCCTGTTTAGCCTTCACCTGACGACAGGCCAAGCATGTCCGCTGTGGCAAACGCTTAACTCGAAGATGACGGTGTTCAGTATTCGTCTTCGTCATCCACCGACACCTCCTGCCGACGCGCCCTCCTCAGCCGGAGACCTTCATCATCCAGGTCTTTACCCTGGCTACCCTTCTTTTTCCTCTTTTTCTTAGACGACTTGGGGCCAAACCCAACAATATCCTCGGCGAACCGCAGCTCGGATGTCTCGGGAAAAGCCGGCATCTCAAAAGACACCGGCTGGACAATCTCTTCAACCTCCTCAGCAGACGGTTCTTCCTCAGCCTCAGCAACAGCCTCAAGCTCAACCGGCATTTCGACAGGAGGCACCTCAGTAATGGTCACCTCTTCCTCTTCGGGTTTGAGCTGGGCGGCAGCCTCAACTTGAGGCTGGGCCTTAGTCTCCGGCAGAGGCTCAGGCACTTCCTCTGCTTCTGCTACCTCCTCTTCCTCTTCCTGTTCCACTCTCGCTGTCTTAAGTGCCGCCTGTTCCTCCTCAAATACAGAGGCGGCCTTAATATCAATCCGCCAGCCGGCTAGCTTCGCCGAGAGTCTGGCGTTCTGCCCCTCTTTCCCAATGGCCAGAGAAAGCTGCCTGTCCGGAACAACCACCGTCGCCACACCCTCTTCCTCATTCAGCTCCACCCGGATTATCTGGGCAGGACTGAGGGCATTAGCAATAAAAGTGGCGACATTGGGATTCCACAGGACGACATCTATCTTCTCACCACTAAGCTCATTGACGATGTTCTGTATCCTGATACCACGTAATCCTACGCAGCAACCGACCGGGTCGATGCCTTCCTGCCGGGCAGCGACGGCCACCTTGCTCCGGTATCCTGCTTCCCTGGCGACCGACTTAATCTCCACGGCACCGTTGAATACCTCGGGGACCTCCATCTCAAAGAGACGGCGAACCAGGTCAGGGTGCGAACGGGACACGATAACCCGCGGTCCCTTGTTCGTGCGGACCACCTCAAGGAGCAGGACTTTCAGCCGCTGACCAACCCGATAACGCTCATTAGGCATCTGTTCAGCAGAGGGGAGTATCGTCTCCACCCTGCCCAAATCAATCAGGACCTGCCTCGGTTCGACCCGCTGCACTACACCGTTAACAATATCGCCTTCTTTGCCTGCGTACTCTTCGAAGATGGCACTGTGTTCAGCCTCGTGAAGACGCTGCAGAATAACCTGCTTGGCCGTTTGAGCGGCGATACGCCCGGCGTTGGGCGGGGTAGACTCCACCATTACCGGCTCGTCAAGTTGCACATCTGGCTTGATACGTCGAGCCTCCTCCAGCGAAATCTCGCAACGCTTATCAGTCGGCTGCTCAACAACAATCTTCTCAGCCCACACCTCAACTGCACCCGTATTGGGGTTAATCTTTACCTCAATGTTCTGGTTGGGGGCAAAATTATCCTTCCGGTAGGCTGAAACCAGCGCTGATTCTACCGCAGAAAGGACCACTTCCTTAGGAAGCCTTTTCTCAGCCGAGAGCTGTGTAATAGCGAGTAGGAACTCGCTCTTCATTTTCAGCTAAGCCTCCACTTTATTTCTTCTACCAAGAAAAACAAGTGGGACGAGACCCACTTGTTACGCCCAGAGTATATCACAACCAGGCCCAATATGCAAATTGGTGTGCTCGTTCACATTACCAACGGCACATGCTCGCACCTGAGCCTAGAAATCACAGCAGCACTAGGCTATAATGCTATAATTAGGAAGTGGATAGCCAGGGCCGGCACTATCTATTCCCATTAGCTATTATTATGTCAATTTAACCCGGGCTGGAGTTATTATTCATCAGGTGAGGGGGAGTTTGGACGCAGCGAAGTTAAAGACCGCCGTAACTGAGCAGGTAGATGCCAATCGCCAGAGGCTGAGTGAGCTGGCCCGGAGTATCCACGATAACCCTGAGCTTGGTTTCCAGGAAATCAAGGCAGCTGCCTGGCTAACCCAGTTCCTTGAGGAAAATGGCTTCTCAGTAAAGCGGGGCATCTGCCGACTACCGACCGCTTTCAGGGCAAGCTATGGCAAAGGCAAGCCCATAATAGCACTTATTGCCGAATATGATGCCCTGCCCGGTGTCGGTCATGCCTGCGGTCACAACATCAGTGGTAACATCTCCGTCGGTGCGGCTGTGGCCGCCAAGCTGGTCTGCGACCAGCTTCCGGGCTGCGTTACCGTCATTGGTACACCAGCCGAGGAGCTCTATGGGGGTAAGGCAATCATGGCAAAAAAAGGGGCTTTCAGCGACCTGGACGTCGCCATGATGGTGCACTCCGGGACCAGTGATACCGCCACCACCCGTGCCCTTGCCTGTCAGAACCTGTATATCGAGTTCTTTGGCCAGGCGGCTCATGCCGCTGCCCGACCCGAGAGAGGTATTAACGCCCTCGAAGCCATGATACAGTCCTTCAACGCTATCAACTCGCTACGCCAGCATATCAAGAGCAGCGCCCGTATTCATGGCATAATCACCGATGGCGGACAGGCATCCAATGTCGTTCCAGAGCACAGCGCCGGCGCGTTTATTGTCCGCGCCGAAGAGGACAATTATCTGGAGGAACTCAAGAAAAAGGTCCTCAACTGTTTCAAGGGAGCAGCCACCGCCACCGGCGCCAGGTTGAAGTACAAATGGGACGAGGCACGCTACGCCCCAATGCGGAACAACATGACACTCGCCCGGTTATTCGTCGACAACATGAAATCGCTCGGCCGTTCCGTAAACCTGCCTGACAGCGGCGGCTTTGGCAGCACCGATATGGGTAATGTCAGCCAGATAGTACCCGCCATCCATGCCACCGTAGCTGTCGCACCGAGAGGGACACTGCTGCACTCTCCCGAATTTGCCGCTGCCGTTACCTCTGAAGCAGCTATTGACGGTCTCTGTGACGCCGCCAAGACGCTGGCGATGATAGTTGTCGACCTGCTGGCCAGTCCGGAGATACTGGCTGAAGTGAAGGAAGAGTTCAAAGGAGAAAAATGACCACGGTGGGCATTCCCCGGGCATTACTCTACTACCAGTACTACCCGATGTGGAAGACCTTCTTCGAACATCTGGGAGCGAAGGTAGTCGTTTCGTCACCGACCACCCGAAAAACGTTGGCCGAAGGTGCTGCCCGTGTTGTTGCGGATACCTGCCTTCCAGCCAAGGTCTTCGTGGGACATACCGTCTCCTTAGTCGGTAACTGCGACTGCATATTTATACCGGTAATCCGCAGCCTTAAGAGTAAGACCTACAACTGCTCCAAGTTTCTCGGCCTGCCGGATATGACCAGAGCGGTCGTTCCCGAAGCACCGCCAATACTGGAAATAGAGATTGATATCAACCGGGGGAAACGGCGGCTTTACGAGGACATATACAGGCTGGGACGCCACTTTACCTGGAACCCGCTAAGGGTCAGAGAAGCGGCTATGGCTGCCTGGCAGACCTACCGTGAGTATCGCGAACTGATGTATCGCCACCAGCTGACACCACCGCAGGCGATGGAAGAGATTACGGGTGAGCTTCAGACAGGGCTGGCTATGACTCCAGACACCCTGAGAGTACCCCGGACCACCATTGGGCTCATCGGGCACACGTATCTGCTCTACGATGAGCACATTAACTACCAGCTTATTCACCGCCTGCAGCAGTACGACGCCACGGTAGTGACCCCCGAAATGCTCCCCGGGTATGCCATCGAAGCATCCGTAAACAAACTGGCGGGCAGAGCATACTGGACATACGAGGAAGAGGTTGTCGGCGCTGGCGGGTACTTCCTGGAAAGCGGCGCTGATGGTATTATTGGTATCATGGCATTTGGCTGCGGACCGGACTCGTTGATGATGGACATGATTCACCGGCAGGCTACCAGGTTAAAGACCACCCCCTTCATGTGCCTTACCCTGGAGGAGCATACCTCCGAGACAGGTGTCATTACCCGGCTGGAGGCATTCATGGACATGATTAACCGCCGGAAGCAGAGAGGTGAGGCACTATGCGTCTGAGCATACCACACATGGGCAACGTATACCTCCCTTTCAGGGCCGTATGTCAGCGACTAGGAATCGATTATATCGTGCCGCCGGCCAACAGCCAGCGCACGCTCTCCCTGGGCTCCCGGTATTCGCCAGAAGGGCTGTGCATCCCCTTCAAGATGACCCTCGGTAACATGATTGAGGCCGCAGAAATGGGGGCCAACACACTAATTGTACCCGGCGGTTACGGAATCTGCCGCCTCGGGTACTATACACGCGTCCAGGAGCAGGTACTCCACAACCTTGGATATGATATCGAAGTTATACAGATGGGAGTCTCAGAACGCAAGTTCTTCGGCATGCTGGACATTATTAGGCGCATATCCAACAATGCCCCCTGGCACCGCATTCTGTCTGCCTTCCGTTTCGGTCTGGCTAAACTCAACACCATCGACCAGATAGAGCGGACTGTACAGAAGGTCCGCCCTGTGGAACTGGTACAGGGCACAGCCAATCAGCTATATACCAGAGCAGTACATGCTGTTGACAATGCCGATGATTATGATACCCTGAAAGGGGTCAGGACAGATTACCTCGGACAATTAAACCATGTAGCCAGGAACGACCATGCCCGGCCTCTCATCGTCGGGATTACCGGGGAGTTTTACGTTGTGCTGGAGCCATTCTCCAGCTTTGATATCGAGCGTGAACTGGGCAAACTCGGGGTGGAGGTCAGACGGGCAACCTTTATTTCGGGATGGACCAAGTTCAGCTTATTCCTTAACCCCTTTGGCATAAATGAAAAGAGCCGGATTCATAGGGCGGCCCGTCCCTACCTGAAGCGGGATATCGGCGGCGACGGCTGGGAGTCCGTCGGGGAGAAAGTACTCCACGCCAAAGAGTATGACGGACTAATCCACCTGGCACCTTTTACCTGTATGCCAGAGATAATCGCTGAGAATATAATGCCTTCAACGAAGGAGCAAATACCGGTGCTGACGATACTCTGTGACGAACAGATAGCCAAAGCCGGCGTACTCACCAGGTTGGAAGCCTTCGTCGACCTGCTGGAGAGAAAACGCCGGATGCGTCATGACCTACAAAGAGTGAGTGTTTAGAGAGATGATGAAAGCCTATCTCGGCGTTGATGTCGGTTCTGTGACCACCAAGCTGGCCCTGCTCGATGAAAGTGATGAGCTTGTCAGCCACGTCTACCTGCTGACGCAGGGCAGACCGATTGACGCTGTGCAGCAGGGACTACGGGCAATCAGGGAGCAGCTACCGCAAGACGTTGATGTCAGCGGCGTGGCAACTACCGGCAGTGCCCGTTATCTGGCAGGTGTCATCGTGGGTGCCGACCTCGTCAAGAATGAGATTACCACTCACGCCGTGGCTGCCCTGCATTACTACCCAGATGTACAGACCATTATTGAAATCGGCGGACAGGACAGCAAGGTAACCATCGTTCGCGATGGCATTGTAATTGACTTCGCCATGAATACCGTCTGTGCCGCCGGCACAGGCAGCTTCCTTGACCACCAGGCATTACGACTCGACATGAGCATCCAGGAGTTGAGCCAGCGGGCACTTACTAGCCGGATGCCGGTGCGTATTGCCGGACGCTGCACCGTCTTTGCTGAATCGGACATGGTCCACAAGCAGCAGATGGGATACCGCGTCGAAGACATACTCTATGGCCTCTGTCAGGCGCTGGTCCGTAACTACCTGGGTAATGTCGGGCTGGGCAAGGAGCTTAAACCCCCGATTATCTTTCAGGGTGGGGTGGCCTTCAATCAGGCAATCATCCGGGCGTTCCACGAAGAACTTGCGACCGAGGTCATTGTTCCACACCACCACGAGGTCATGGGTGCCATCGGGGCCGCTCTGATGGTACATGAAGAGATGGCGGCCAGCAATACAATCAGCCAGTTCAAGGGATTCGACCAGAGCGAGGCCAAATATCGCGCTTCCTCATTTGAATGTAAGGCCTGCCCCAATCACTGCGAGGTAGCCGAGATTTCCCAGGATGGTCAGATACTCGCCCGCTGGGGAGGCCGCTGTGATATGTGGGAAAGGGTCCCGAGCACCCATTTACAATCCAGCGAGGAAAGCAAGTGAATATTGCTATTGATGCTGCTGGTGGGGAATATGCCCCCCACGAAATAGTAAAGGGAGCCGTAAAGGCAGCCCAGGACTTCCAGGTCAATATTACGCTGGTAGGCCGGAAGGATATCCTCTATGTACAGGCGAGCCGATACCTGAAGAAGCTGGACATGCACATCGTTGACGCCAGCCAGATAATTGAGGATGACGAGTCACCAATCGAAGCGGTACAGAGCAAACCGGACTCATCAATCGCGGTAGGTATTAACCTTGTCAGGGCAGGAGAGGCAGACGCCTTCGTCTCGGCGGGCAATACCGGTGCGGTACTCTACTCAGCACTAGCAAACCTGGGAAGAATCGAAGGGATTGAGCGTCCGGCTATAGGCAGCATCATCAGTGTCAACGCTGCAGCGCCAGTGCTGCTGATTGACTCCGGGGCCAATGCCAACTGCCGGCCGGGCCACCTGGTCCAGTTCGCGCACCTAGGGGCCATCTATACCAGAGAGGTAATGGGCATTGCTTCCCCCAGGGTTGCTCTGCTCAGCAACGGCGAGGAGGAGACCAAGGGTAATCGCCTGACACGAGAGACCCATGGTCTCCTTAAGAGAACAGATCTCAACTTTGTCGGTAATGTCGAGGGGCACGGAATCGTCCGGGGAATCGCCGATGTCATCGTCACCGATGGCTTTACCGGTAACATCGTGCTCAAGACACTCGAGGCACTGGGCGATACATTCCTCAAGTTGCGTAACATCGGCCATGTGTTTGCTGGTAGCCATCGCATGGAATCAAGCCACCAGGTCTTCGAAACCGGCCTCGGCTCTTTAATCAAGCGGATAGACTACCGGGAATCAGGCGGGGCATGTCTCCTTGGTGTCAACGGTGATGTCATCATTGCCCACGGGCGGAGTCAGGCGAAAGCAATCAGAAACGCCATCGGTCTCGCCAAGCAGAGTGTTGACCACGACGTCTGCCAGATGATAAGGGAACACACCGCGACTAGCTCCTTCCAAAGGATGGATTCTGCCGAAGCCGGAGGGGAGGCAGGGTAAGTCTTGACCGAAGCTGCTATTGATATCAAAATCATTGATGACACCAGCCGCCAGGACTGCGATGCTGCCTGCGGGACAGACTGGTCTTCACCGGAAGCAATCAAGCTGGCAAGCCAGCAAATCAGGAGCCGGTTCGGCGAGAGAACGCAACTGGATTACGTTGACCTGTCCCGAGCTATCCCCGACCACCGGATAGCACAGTGGCAACAGACAATCAGGGATAGAAGCCTTTCCGTACCGCTACTGCTGATTAATGGACAACTCAGGGTGGCCGGGCAGTTTGATACCCGCCAGATAATAGACGCCGTTGAAGCGGAAATAGAGATGGTGACTTAATGCCAAGAGACAACCTCAGTCGCGATGTCATTATTGTCGGTGGTGGACCAGCCGGGCTGACGGCGGGAATCTATACCTCTCGGGCCAGGCTCTCCAGCCTGCTCATCGAGAGAGGGCTGATTGGTGGCCAGATAGCCAACGCCGAGTGGGTGGAGAACTTCCCCGGTTTTCCTGAAGGCATTTCAGGTATTGACCTCGGCCAGCGGCTGCACGACCAGGCAACCAGGTTCGGGCTGGAGACCATCTTCGCCGAGGTTACCGGACTTGAGCTTCAGGACGACCGGAGGGTGGTGAAGACAACCGAGGGTGATTTTATCGCGAGGGCCGTGATTCTGGCAGGTGGTTCGAGCCGCCAGAAACTGGGCATTCCCGGAGAGGAAGAGTTCACCGGCAAGGGGGTATCATACTGCGCCACCTGTGATGCCGCCTTCTTCCAGGACCAGTCGGTAGCCGTGGTCGGCGGTGGTAATGCCGCCATCACCGAGGCCCTGCACCTTGCCAAGGGCTCCTCGAAAGTGACGGTAGTCCATCGCCGGGACCAGCTCCGCGCCACCAAAATTTTACAGGAGAAAGCCTTTGCTGAACCGAAGATTGAATTCGCCTGGGATAGCGTCGCTGAGAGAATCGAGGGCAAGGACTTTGTTCAGGGACTCAGGCTGCGCAATGTCAAAACCGGTCAGACTTCGGACTTAGAGGTAGCCGGGGTATTCGTATCTATCGGCTTTCGACCTGACACGGACTACCTTAAGGGCCTCCTGCCACTGGACGAGATTGGTCAAATCATTACCAATGAGAAGATGGAGACCGAGGTAGCCGGCGTTTTCGCCGCCGGAGACATCCGCCGCAACTCAGGCCGGCAGGCAATAACCGCCGCCGGAGACGGGGCTACCGCCGCCATCTACGCCGACAAATACCTGACCTGATTTTTGATAAGTCTTTAGATAACTCACTTGACCCCTATTACAGTGGGTGTATAATGGCACCAGCACTTAATAGGAAGGAGGTAAGCCATGCCTAAGCCCAAATTAGACAAAGCCACAAAGAAAAAAATCTTAGAAGCTCGCAGTTTGGTAGAAGCAATCGCCAAAGCCGATAGTAATGAGGCTGAGACACGTAAGCGCATAGACCATATTCTAGAAAGTCTCTTAGGATATGATACTTTCAAACATCTTACATCAGAGTATGAAATTCACGGAGCCGGGGATACCGTGCATTGTGATATAGCAATTCAGATCGACCATGAAGAGGAATCAAAACCCAATATGTTTGTTGAATGCAAGAGGGTAAATATTAACCTTACTCAGAAGCATATCGGGCAAGCCGCATCTTATGCCATTAATTACGGCTGCGAATGGGTATTATTAACCAATAGTAAAGACTGGAAACTTTATCATATTGCATTTACACAACCTCCACAGACCAAATTGATAGAGACTTGGAACTTACTTAATGACGACCTTGCAATTCTACACAAGAAGTTCGAAATAGTCAGCTATAAGAACCTGAAAAGGCATGGTTTAGAAAAGTTATGGGAAAAGCGAAATGTGCTAACTTCCCAGAATATGTTGAAGGTTATCCTATCAGAAGAATCAATAAGGTTATTCCAGCGTGGTATCAGAAAAGCTACTGAAGTGACCGTGTCTCCAGAAGATATTGTTGGGTCTTTCCGTCATTTACTGAATGAAGCTGCACTATCCGAGATGGATAAAATCAAAATATCTCTACCAGCGAAGAAGCAGCGTGCCAAGAAATCCAAAACCCCTAAAGCTAAGTCACCATCAGTAGAGCAAGAAATAGAAGCGATACTGGCGGATAAAGAAGATTAAAGCTGAACAGAAGAGGGCAGGTTTATGAAGGTTGTATTCTTGCAGGATGTGTCCAATGTAGCCCGGGCCGGGGAGATGAAAGAGGTGGCCGACGGCTACGCCAGGAACTTCTTAATACCAAAGAAGTTGGCGGCCCAGGCCGACCCCAAAATGATGAATGCCATCGAGGCACAGGTCAGGGCCAGGGCTCGTCAGTCTGCCCAGACCGAAGCCGAGATGACGGAGCTGGCCGACCAGCTGGACGGTAAAGAGATTATTATCACGGCACGGGTCGGGGCAAACGACCGCCTTTACGGTTCAATCACACCGGGTGACATCGTTGCCGAGCTGGAAAAGGCTTTCGGGATAATCGTTGACAAGCGGAAGATTGAACTGGAAGACCCGATACGTGAACTGGGAAGCCATGAAGTGCCCATCAGGCTGACCAGGGACATAGTACCCAGTATAACGGTAACAGTAAGCGAAGAAGAGTCCTGACGAAGGAGCAAGTCGTGGTAAACAGCCAACAGCTGCCCCCACACGATATCAATGCCGAGGAGGCGGTCAGCGGCTCGCTGCTGATAGATGGCAAGGCCATCTACGAGATAGCCACCATGCTTCGGCCCGAGGACTTCTACAGCGAACCGAACCGTGGAATATACCGCGCCTGCCGTGCCCTCTACGAGCGTGACGAGGCAATCAATCAGATAACCGTTGCCCAGGAACTGGAAAGGCAGGGAATCCTGGAAACGTGTGGCGGGGTTGCCTACCTCTCCCACCTGATATCCATTGTCCCGACATCACTCGATATCGAGCACTATGCCCAGATTGTCTATCGACTGTCGATAATGCGCCAGCTTATCGCCGCCGCTGAGAGAATCTCAGATATTGGTTATCAGGCTGACCCCGATGTTAATGCCGCCCTGAGCCGGGCAGAGGAAGCCCTTTACCAGCTTCGGAGTGCCCGCGGCTCGATTGACTTTGTCCACATCAAGCATGTGCTGGACAGGTATTTCGAAACACCTCCAGAAGCAGCCATTGAAGGCCAAGGGCCCATCACCCAGGTGATGTCCGGCTTTACTGGTCTGGACGAGTTCCTAGATGGCTTTCAACGCTCCGACCTGATTATTATTGCAGGTCGTCCCAGTATGGGTAAAACCAGCCTGGCACTCAACATCGTCCGAAATGCCGCCGTGGAACAGGGTGCCTGTGTTGCCCTGTTCAGCCTGGAGATGTCACGGGAATCACTGGTGCAGCGCCTGTTATCCAGTGAATCGGGCGTTAACCTGAGGAAGCTCCGCTTCGAGCACCAGACGGAGACGGACGAGAGAAAGCTGATGAACGCCATCGGCATACTCTCCGAGACACCGATATATATCGATGATTCGCCGATGCTCCGTGTTGTCGAAATGCGCAGCAAGGCGAGACGCCTTTACTTCGAACGTGGCATCGACCTTATTATCGTCGACTACCTGCAATTGATGCAGGGAGAAGGCATCCGGGGAGAGAACCGGGTCCAGGAAATCAGCTACATTTCCCGTTCGCTAAAGGCGCTGGCCCGTGAGCTCAACGTGCCGGTGATTGCGGTCTCCCAGCTCAGCCGGGCAGTGGAATGGCGGTCCTCGCATCGACCTCAGCTTGCTGACCTGCGGGAGAGTGGCAGTATCGAGCAGGACGCTGATGTCGTGGCGTTTATCTACCGCGACGATTACTACTATACTGAGGACGAGTGGCGAATCCAGCATCCCGAAGAAGAATACCCCGAGGGCATCGCCCAGGTGATAATCGCCAAGCACCGTAACGGCCCGACCGGAGAACTGAGCCTGCGCTTTGTCCCGAGACTGGCCAAGTTCGAGAATATTGCCAGCCAGGAACCGACCCTGCTATGAGTAAGTTCAGCGGCTTTCCGGCGAGGATGGAGTTCACCCCCGTCCCTAACCTCTTCCTCAGCAGCCTGATGCCGCAAATCAGCGACATCACCGAGCTGAAGGTCACCCTGCACCTCTTTGCGGCACTGTACCGCAAACGCGGCTATCCGCGTTTTGTCACCTACGATGAACTACTGAGTGACGCCAGTCTGATGGCCAGCTTCAGGCAGGAAGGAGAACCGGTGGCAGTGCTGCGTCGCGGCCTGGACATGGCTATTGAGCGCGGAACAGTACTCCGTTTATCTCTTAGTAGAGACGGCAAACCGGAGGAGGTCTATTTCCTCAACAGTGAGTCAGACAGACGAGCTGTAACCAGAATCCAGAACGGGGAGCTTGCCCTTACCGGCCTGAAAGCTGCCAGACCAACCGCTGAAACCGAATTAGAGGAGCCACCCAACATCTTTTCACTGTACGAACAGAATATCGGCATGCTGACCCCTATGATTGCCGAGGAACTGCGCGAAGCGGAGAAGCTCTATCCGGAAGCCTGGATTAAGGACGCCATCGGCGAGGCAGTCAGCCTGAACAAGCGGAGCTGGCGGTACATAGCCCGTATTCTGGAACGCTGGGCAAGCGAAGGAAGAAGTGAGGAAACGAGCAGACGAGGTGCAGGAAAAGCGGATGCGGATAAATACAACAAGCAGAAATATGGACACATGTTCCAGCGTTAGAAGAAGATGGAGCACATCAGCGAGATATTAAAAAGACAGCCCCTGCAGAACGTGGCCGGGATAAAAGCAGACACAGACGAAGACATGGAAGCCGAAGAACCGGAGCCATGCCCCATCTGCAAGGGGGCGAGGTTCGTCCACCCCCTACTGCCCACCGGCAAACCGGACTACGGCCGGGTGGTCCCCTGCCGCTGCGTCAAGCAGGACTCGGAGGGGAAACGCCACTCCCACCTGCAAAGCTACAGCAACCT
>Ga0315537_1001661_pt1 | contig 17346 bp, 24 predicted proteins | sample SalMarSW160270MG_FD_203091 | JGI IMG/M metagenome (GOLD analysis project Ga0315537, IMG submission 203091) | Salt marsh sediment microbial communities from the Plum Island Ecosystem LTER, Massachusetts, United States - Salt Marsh Sediment SW1602-70 ... | reverse complement strand
TTTTGCAATGTTTACAACTTCTTTTTCTTCCTTAAGTTTTTCACTGCCTATAACAATCTTCCAATTAGCATTATTTCTTAATTTTACATTTTTTAACCATTCTATAAAACCATCACCTTTAGGTAATTCATGTTTCTTACCATATTGATCATATAATTCATCTAATGATATTTTACCTCCGGGCGCAACAGCTCTTTTCATAGCATGCAACCACATGGTAGATTTATTTAGTACGTATCCTTCCATTTTCATTCTCCTTCTCTTAAATGTTATTTAATAACCTTTTCCTAGTCTAAATTTATATCATGATTCCTGTTAATTCTATCTATTAAATAGTGTAATATATTAGACAATCTATGTAAAACTATACCTATAAAAAAAAGATTGAATATTATATTATCCACAAAAATAAAAACATATGCAGAAAATAATCCAATCCACACAGATACACAATACCCACAATCAATTAAATCATGTAAAAATCTACTGAGTTTGTTCTGTCTTCTATCAAAAAAGAATTTTCTAATTGGACTGAATAATTCAGATTTAGTTATTATTTCAGTAATAGCTTCTGTAAATATAACTAAAAATAAAAATACTATTATAATTCTCAACATATGTTTGCCTTAAATCTATCCCACGCCATTATAAATGACGTGGGATCAATTTATTTTATAAACTTCTATCAATTACACCAAGTCCTATCATTCTACTATCTAAACAAGCAAAACCTAATTCGGCCCAACCGAAGAAGCCTTGTTTTTGTATTCTAAGCAATGTAGGATCATCATAAGCTTCATAATCTTTTCTAATAGGCATAACTAGAGAATCATTGACGCTCAAATCAAAACCAAGAATCTGTGTTTCTCCTAAAGAATTAATAGTTCCATCAGCATTAGTTTTATTTGGATTATCCAAACTATAATTATTAAACGTAACACCAGAAGCTAAAAATTTTCCATATTCAGAATCACTACTATTGATATTATACATACCGGTAGCTCCAAGATGTTGTACTTCATGGAGGCTAACATTCCAAATCATTCCCATACCAGCGGCTTGGAATATCTCTCTTCTAGTTACAGGATCAATATCTGTATCCGTCCATTCACGGATATCAGCAGCATCTTCAGGAGATACATAAAGATCTGTAAGAGTTCTACCAGTTCTCTTGAACCCAACTATCATCTTATTAATAAGTTCTTTAGAAAGATATCCGGCTCCTGTGGAAGCAGGATTGATCTCATAAATAGGAGCAGGTCTTGACCCTAATAACCCTTTACCTGAAAATGCTGACGTTGCCGCCGGCATAATAACTCGCCAACCACCATTCTGTTACTTTTATGACCTGAAATTATATTCAGGCGGCCAAAAATTTCTTTTTGGCTCTATATGTCTCCATATAGTCCAGAACATACCATCTACTCAGTGAGTAGCCACTTGGTGTTCGTTGAGAACTGGAGAAACTTTATGATGTATACATTTTGGTAATATGTCTTTTAATCTGTCAAAAAAACACAAATCTTTGATTATTTCAGTAAACACTATTCTATACTTATCCTTTTTTTCTTCTCTAACTGTTATTCTACTATTAAAAAACCTAGAACATATATCAGCTAAAAAATAAACTTCATCTTTAGTAAAATTATCTGTACATATTCTAATGCTGTTTTCACAAAAATTACCATCATCTCCTATTAAAACCGCCAATGACGTCAGATCAAAGTTTTCTTCTATGAATTTTTTTGGCAAAACCTTTACTCTATTTTTATAAAATAAATTATGTAATTTAGTTATATATGGATGAGTTCCTGTAGATATTGCACATACGTTTTGTATGTTATAATATTTCTTTCCACCTTTACCATCTGGCATTAAAGCTTTTTTTCCTCTGTCTCTATTCCACATATTAGCAGTAGTAAAAGGTTTTAAATTTCTGTGTTTCCATTTCAACCATCCAACTTGATCCAGTGCGTGTTCTTCCCTAAATAAAGCATTCTTCAAGTGACCTCTTTTTTCAAGGTGACCATCACCAAGTATGGAACCTATTAACAAACTTTTCTGAAAATCCGAAAAATCTGTTCGCTTTAAACTCCCATATATATGCTTAGGTTTTTCAAATTCTATTTCATGTTTTTTTAATGACGCCATAATAGTTTGTACCGATTCTCTTAATAAAACTGCTGTTTCAAATATATTACCATTATATGTATTTTCTAATGTATCTTTATCTACTATCATAAATTCTCCATTTCTGCTGATTTTCTCTATCTATAAGATTTTTACTGTCTAATGACTAGTACTTATAGCTTAACAAGATGTTCCAGCATATTCGTGGTTTGCTTAGTATATTACTATACTAAGGAGCATGTATTTTTACTCTTCTTCATAATTGGCTAAATCCTTAGCTGCTCTAGCTGCAGCTCTCTGTGGTATATCAATACGTGAATCTCTAGCATAAGTAATTTTCCAATCCGCAGATGCATCGATGGTAAATGTTGGGATATATACTTCTTCCCCGATACCCTCGATGAAATTCTGGGCCACATATCCTAGACCCGGTAATACCCAAACTGGGATCTCAAAATCTTCGGCTATGGGATACACCTAAATAGCCAAAATATTTCATACCTTATGTTACCATAAGGATTGGACTCTATCATCACCTTTCGGTGTTTCGCGTATTAGTCTCTGAGGTATCTTTATAGTTAAAATTATGATTAAGATATTTTACTTGTTGTACAATATTCCATATCTCTTTTGTATTAAACCTATTGGCTTTTTTAATTTCAAAATATTTTAACATTAGTTCTAATTGCTTTTGTTTTGCTATTAATTCACCATTCAACAAACACAATATTCTTTCCAAAGGCTCATAACTCTTAACAAATATATTATAATGAAATTTTTTCTTATTTCTGCCCGAACGTTTTTTAGCTTTAGATTTAGTTGTTCTGTCTTGATATTTTATATCTAATTTATCAAACAATTCGAACAGATTATATTTTGTGGTATCTGATCCAGTAGTTATATCTAATGTTGGTATTATGCGTTTATTTTTATCTACAACAAAACATATAGATCCATCACCATCAACCATGCCGGCTAACCAAGAAATTGTACTATTTCTATATCCAGCATCATAATTATAATTAAGATTCAATTCTACAATTTTATCATACAATTTTTTTTGGTGATCTGTATATGGGGTATTGTTTTGTTTCCACCCCAGTTCATTAACATAATATAACCTATCTTCACAAAACTCTTTAATAATATCTAATTGAGGTCTTCTTACAATGCAATATCCTTTAATTTTATCAGCAAAATCTATACATTTTGATAAACGCTTTATAGTAATTTCTTTTTTGTCTTTACCAATAGTAGCTTTACGATATGCTATATGGTGATTTATATTATATTTTTCCAAATAATCATGGCATGCTTCAATTAAGTTAAATCTTGTGTTACTAAAAGAAATAGTAGGTCTTAATTGTAATTTACCTCTTGGAAAAAATCTGTGAATATAAACACCAAAATCACTGTCTACCAAACCAGCAAAATAATTATCATTAACTATAAAGTTACCTGCATGATTGTCCATAATATCCTCCTTATTTTCACGTTAGCAGTAAAGGACGGCTTTGGAGTTTCCAGCATATAGCGAAATTTTAACAGGCCGTGCGTCCAGCCTGCGCGCCAGGGGCAAGTCTTTCGACCGCGAACAATTGACGCATAATTGATTCCAGTTCAATTTTCTGCAGAATTGGAGTTGTCAAAGCTGCAGCAAAAGCTCTATAAGCAGCAAGCCCTTCCTGTGTCTGAATCTCAGCAGTAGCTCTAAAAAGATCCATCATTTCTTGTCTATCCATAATAACAACTCCTCCTCATTATCTTTAGTTTCGGAAGCACTGTTTTGTGCTTTAATCCGATTATAAATTTATTTATATTAAAAGTTTAATTCTAATTGGATACAATGTGGTATTCTGACAATTCGCAGTAATCTTAGCAATACTAGCACCTTTTACTACTTTAGCTACATTAACATTACTATTTACAGCATACTCACCATTATAATCAGTACCATCAGAAACTACATCACTATTAGTAACTTTAGCCTGATCACCCGCTGGGTATAAAGATACCCCAGGCAATAATGCCGCGGATGGTACATAATTAGCATAAGCAGTAGTAGTACCACCAGTACCTTTAGCAGTATAGTGTACTGTATCCCAAATTCCAAGATGTGCCACACCCAAAGGTGCTTCTTTAGTACCATTAATTGCACCAGCACTATAAGAAGGTTGTGCAATAACATCACTGGAACCTAAATCACCATTCATTACAAAACCTGCTGGGTGTACTGAATGATATCCAGTTTTAACCTTTTGCATAGCAAAACCAAAAGGTACTTTAGCCCCAGCATCTCCAGCAGCATGATCAAGTTTTATTACAATAGCTTCTTGATTAGTAGCTGTACTATCCAAATACAAAACTGAGCCTGCATAACAAAGCACACCACCAACGCCAGTAGCGTCACCAGTTTGAGCTGCATAAGCACAGAATTGGTTTTCTACAACAGGATGTCTAGGTATAAACATATCCGTCTTCCTCCTTAATCATTCTTTTTCTTAATCATTAAATTAGCCATAGCTTTTCCCATACTCTGATATTTAGATTTCATATCCTCTGAAGGAAAAATTTCAAAATTAAGAGCCGCTGAAACAGCCTGGCCGGGATCTACTTTAGCAGGCGGAACCTGTGGGTTTTCTTCAGAACCTTCTTCAGCTCCTTCTTCGGCACCTTCTTCGGCACCTTCCTCGGTACCTTCTCCGTCACCTTCCTCAGCACCCTCTTCGGCTGGCGGAACTTCTTCACCAGCACCTTCTTCAGCACCTTCTGCTGGGGGTTTTGATTTGGAAAGCTCGGCAATTACGGCTTCTCTAATAGAAACTAATTCATTTTTATAAGATGCAAATTCTTCGTCAGACATTTCTCTGACTTTAGATGACTGAGCCTCTGTATCAGAAATTACTCCGGCTTTTTTAAGCTCGGCTACTCTGAGTTCGGTGGCCCTATCCTTTTTCATTTCTTCTAAGGCACTTTCTGATTCTTCAGCTTTTTGTTTTACTTCCTCCATCTCTGCTCTGGCTGCCTCAAGCTCAGATTCGAGAGTTTGGATAGTTTTTTTAGCTTCAGAAAGTTCTTCACTGATTTCCGAAACTTCAGTATTATTTGTTTCAAGAGAAGTGGTCAGTTCATCAATAGTGACCGCTGCTTTATTTAAAGCATCTTCAGTTTGTCTACGGATCTCAGCATCTTCCTTTTCAGAAAATATCTTAGCCACTACAGCTTCGACATCACTCTTCAATTTTTCATCCATCAACCATTACCTCCTATATATTTTTGTTCCAATATACAAAATAATTATACACTTTACGTACCAACCTGAAATGTTCCCATATTCTTAGGAATTTTGGATTTAATTCCTTTTCCTAAAACAAAAATACACGTATAATTAAATTAATATTTAGAAACCAGATATAAAAGCTTTTTTAATTATGGTAAATCTGCTCTAATATTATCTTTACTCCATGTACCGCAATAAATACCTTCGATCACTGGATCAACACCGAGCGCAAATTTAACATCAACTTTAGAAGATCCATCATTAGCGCCGGCAGTTGTACAATGAAATGTAAGTGTGTTTGCTGTAGTGTTTTTAGTAATATAAAACGACCCTGCATTCCAATTAGGTGTTGCTGTAACATTAGCATATGTAGCTAAATCAAAACCATGGAATTTAACACCATCAGCAAGAACAATACTTGTAATACCAGATGCTACTACAAACTCATCGGCCCAAAAAAATGGATATGCATGGTTATTACCCATGTTTCTCCAAATAACCTTCAAATTATCATCACCATTAATTCTGGTAAGTTTTGGGGTACTTCTCAACAGCCCTACTTGGGCTTGACCTAACTGTGTCATAATTTAAATCCTCCTTTTTACGATTGTTGTTTTAACTGACTCGCATCAATCAGCTTTTAAAGCAACTTTTGTAATTCCTTCAACAATTCTTTTCTTTTGTCTTTTTCAACTCTTTCTTTTAAAAACTTCTCAGTAATACTTGCCGCAGCTTTTGATACCTGATTTCTTAAACACTTAGGATCAGTGACATCTCTAGAGAAAGATGTACATCCTCTCTCATATTGAGTACACCAATCTGTGTGTAAAATTTTATTTCTATCTTCAGATGCACTATCAAAAACAGTCTTCCTATAATTTACACAAATACCAATCGTGTCATTATATTGTAACTCAGCTTCTTCTAAATCAGATGTGTCTGTAATAATAGAGGTTACATTATTATTTTTTTCATTTGATATTTTATCATAATTTATAATTAGAATATCGTCCTTATTATTCATATTTACTCCTTTATCTGCGGCTGTTTCTAATACCACTGATGGTGGATTAGCAGGTTTCTTTACAAAACCGCAACCAGAAAATGTAATATCGCGTAATACCCTATCAATCTTGCCGACAGCCACTTCCACACCAGATTTAAGTACTTTGCCAATTCTTCCAAATATATTAACATCATCCGCTATACCTAAAGCCTCAGCTTCTTTACGACTTATAATCAAATCACCTACTTTTACATCAAAATTTTTGAAGTAAGCCTCCATACTAACACACCATTTCCCGGCCGCTACCTCATCTGCTAAATCTGGAAAACGGTTTTTATAAACAATACCAGCTATTGCTATGTGAAATTTTTTCTTATCTAAACTGGCTTCTTCAAGAGATGCTAGTTCCTCTAAAGAAATTTCACTTCCCTTTTCATCCATAAAGGCTCTTTTATAAATATGACCAACTATTTCCTCTTCCTTATGCTCAACATCCATAGCTTTGTTTACAATAGTGCCTTCAGCTTTTACTAACTCTGATGGAAGAAAATACGCATAATTTAAATTAGCACCAGATGACACGAAAACAGCGGAAAAATATTGTAAATCAATTTGTTTTTTCCCTTCTTTAGGTAATTCTATAATAGATGCTTCCTCTTTTAATTCATCCGTTTCATCGTGTAATTGAATATCGGCTTTTAAATAAATATGATCCTTCTTTTCCACTTTAAATCCTCCTTATAAACTACTATGTCTTTTTTCTTCTATTAGCACCTTTTGTAATCTTATTTTTTCGTCTAGCCATAAAAATAACCTCCTCAGTTATTATATAGTTAGTTTATTTCTTTAATCTTATTTTTTCTAATTCATGTTTAAAATCTAAAAATTCTTCGTCACTCAATTCTTTAACTATATTACTTAAAGTTTCACCAGAAGTTGTTTTCTTAGGTTTCGGTGTTTTTGCTGTAGGTACTGGTTCTGGTGTTTTCTTTTTAGCGGGTTGTGATTTAGGTCGTCCACTGGAAGGTGTTCCAATTGGAGCTTTTTGCACAGGTTGTACGGCTCCACCACCGCCGGCGCCAAAAGGACTTTTTGCTTGTTGCCACGGAGAACCAATAATACCAAACAAACCATCTTGAACAATTTTAAACTCTTCTTCCATATTTTTCTTTTCGTTCGGAAAATCAAAACCTAAAGCTTCAAGTGCAGTTCTATAACTTAACATACGACGATCAACAAGTTGTGATAGTGTATTCATATATAATACTAAATCTTGCAATACACCCTCATCCCATCTAATTTTTGGAAAACTATCAAAACCTACAGCTTCAGCTATTTGTTGATACTCCCTATAAATCCATCTAGTAACTTGCCTTCGTGCATAATTTATTTCTTCCATAAGACCTTTAATAACTAATCCTGCTTCTGCAACATTCAAATCAGAAATACCATCTATTAAAGCTCTGGAAATAGCTAAACCACCTGATATATCATCATTAACCTGCGCATATTTTTCCTGTCCTAATACAGCTTCAATTTCTGGTGATACTACTTTTTCTATATTTAATGTGTGGTTCCATACCACATCAAATGACTTACTAGGTGTATTAAATAATTGAGCTACTGCCTCAAGCTCAGCTTGTGTAGTAACAGGATATTCATCAGAACCAATTGTTATCTTAAGAATATAATTTGATATACCATCTAATGTACTCAAATCTGCTTGTCGTAAACATTTCTTATAATCTAAACTATCAAATATACGTGTAGCTCTAGGTTTAGCATATCTTTCATATGGTTGTTTTCTATAAGTAATACTACCAACCAACCGCGAATCTAATGGATATTCCCCACCTTTTTCGGCAGCTTTTTTCAAATCACCAGGTAATGCTTTTATAAGAGCACGTTCCTCTTCAGTTTGCTCAGCAGTAGGTTTCTTTAATAATGTAGTTAATTCTGGAGGTGGTCTTAAAGTTGTAGATGTCTTATCAAACAGTAAATTACCAGTAACATTAACTAATTGAGGATTTAAAACTGTATACGAAACTGGTAAATGTCCTTTTGACCATATATTTTTCTTGGCAGCTTTTTCAAGTTCTTTTATTTCTTCATCAGTTTTACCAATTCTTCTAGCTTCTTCCCTAAAAGCTTTTAAAACTTCTTCAACTTCTTTTTCTGCCAAATCTTTTAATCTTTCTCCTGTAGCTTTAGATTTACTAGTAGGCTTCTTTAATTTTTTTCCTGGAATAGGTGATAGATAAGATACTCTTGGTTCATATTTTGCAAGAACTTTGTATGTAACAACGTGCCCTATCTTAAAAAAATCTAAATAAATCCATTCCAACACCTCTATTAAATTTACATCAAAAGCCCAAGCATCATAAAACTGTTTGATATTAGCATCATCTATATCATTTTCGAATCCTTTAGCTGATAAAGTAGCTAATAAATTTACGGTAGAACCCACTAATGGATCAGTATAATAATATCTATCAGCTCTTTTAAATAAATTTTGTGGTGTATCTTCATATGGATCTTTTTGAATTAAATCTAAACTTGTTCTATCAATAGCATCTCTTGTAATAGTTGCAGCTGTTTCTCTAAAAATATGAGGAACTACAGCACGGCCTTTATCAAGAAAAGCTAATGTTTTATGCGTAGGATCTAAATAAAAAGAAGATGAACCATCCTCACGCACCTCTATTTTCCTTATTCCAACATCAGGATATTTTTCCTGTAATGAAGCTGTAATATCCATTAATGTTTCTTCTTTCATAAAAAAAACTCTCCTTTACCTATAATTAGTTCTTAATGTAGTACCTGAAACAGTTGGTGTTACTTCAACAGCTGTTATATAAGTAGGGTCTTTTCTACCAATTTTAGCATCCACCTCTGGAGGTGCTTCACCAGACCATGTAGTAGCCCATTGATTGGCTCTATATTTACTTTTATCTTCCAAATAGCTAGTCGCCATAATTATTATTCTCCTTTACTAAAATGGTACAGATATTGAAAAACCAAAAGATGTTTTTCCTGAATCAGTACATCCAACAGATGGTCCTATAAAAGCATTTTCTATTAATGGGACTGCATTACCAAAATTCCACTGCGCGGGCGTAAATTCAAAAACAAAATTTCCATTAGCATCCTCATAATTGGAATATCCAACACCTAAAGTCAAAAACCGCCAATCCATATCCCTTTTAGTTTTTCCATAAGATGATAAACTTATATCTAATTTTGGGGCTGCGATATCATTGGTAACTACACCACCAACACCTAATCTAGGATTCCATAAATAAAAACTTTTATCATTTCTCTCACTTTTACCCCAATCTAATCTAGTTATCTTTACTGGATATTTATTACCTTTTGTTTCTTCCATTTGATTGTTTTCGACATTAAGTTCAGCGTATCTATTAAAAGTACCTTTATCATTTTCGGTTTCAATAACATTTACGTTAAACTCTAATGGATAGGTACCAGTTTTCCATAACTTATTTGGATCGGTTTGGTTGGGATGAAACATTGCCCATGCTACAGGAAATTCAGTACCATCAGATGCTTTTTTATAAATTTTTATAAAATGATGATCGGTTATTTTACCATTTAAATAAACATGTGAAGATGATTGTTGAAGCTTAACAGTCTGTTCCAATTTTGATTTTATAACACCAATTTCATCAACTTTTTCTTTATTTTCTTTTGCATATTTTAATATAAGACTGTTTTTTTCCTTTAACTCCAATTCTAACTCTTTAATCTTTTGATTATCAGCAGCTAATTTTATTAAAAGGGCATTATCTTGTATTTGTATTATCTGTGGTTTTTGTGGTGGTGTCTGATTAAATTTATTTAAAATTTTATTAAAATTAAAAAATACAAAAATAATAAACAAGACTAATACCACTGATTTTGTAACTTTCCAAATATCAAAATCAAATTTCATGCCCTTAGCCCGCCTTTCCCTATAATTAAAAGATACTTCTATAAGTATAGAGGTTACATTATTATTTTAATTATTTAATTCTTTTCTTTAAAACCGCTGCTTGTAGATTATGGTTGCCAAATGTTGTTTGTACTTGAATTGGATTATTTTTCATATCTAAAGGACTCCAAGTATTACTACCAGTACGTGATCTAACCATACCACCAGTACTATGTAAAATAGGAATACCATCATCTTCCATTTCTTTTTCAATCATTCTTACACCATAAGCAGCTAATATAAGTGCTGAATATAAATCTTTGTTTTGACCCTTCTTAGGTGTGTCAAAGTGTAATAAACCGCTTGATGTTTGAGTTACTATTATGCTTAATATCTGAGATTTCAAAACATTAAAAACATCATAACTAATACCATATCTATCATCTGAAGCGGATATTGGTGGTTCAGGAAATCTTAATCGTCTGTCTTCCATCAAAGACAAGGTAGCAAAATTAGCATCTGCTATCCAGGCTGGGGTAAAATTAATCATCTCTAATATATGAGAACCTTTTCTGTGAACCTTGTCTTTATCAGTTCTGTCTATAATAGGTTCAAATCCATCATAACCATCATCTAATAAATCCATTATAGCCTTACCACCACCACCCTGGTCCATAAATATCCTTATAACATTAAATGTTTTACATATATACTGTATGGCCTTAGTTAATCCTTGTGTTGTCTTATTTTTTAATTCTAATACACTAACTATTTTATTAACAGCTCCTGTTTTTATAATTAATATACCACAACTTGCACTACCACCTTGATTAGGATCTACCCCTACAACATATTTAGCTGCTGGGTCCCCACGTAATTCTATATTAAAACCACTATCAACAGTACACTCTTCCAGCAACGATGCTTTAAAAAAACCTTCTGAATCTGATATCATAGCAGCTTCATATTCCATTTGAAATTCATAACTGGACATAGTACGCTTGGCTTCTTCAATGTTGTCATTTTCTAAAAAACCTGTTGGCATAAACCAATAGGGAACCTGATAAACAGCATGCATAGAGTTTTCACCAAATCTATCTACCATTTCCCAATGATCTTTCATACGCCTCCACATATGGTTAAATTTAAAAAATCCAGATGATGTCATTATCATCTTATTAATAGTTTCATCTTCAAAATCATCTTCCGTGGCTAAACCATCATCTATTAACTTCTTTTGTTGTTCTAATCTTCTAACCTTTTCCATAGGCTCCAAAGAAACTGATGCAAACGGTCTAATAACCAAGTCAATAATTTTGTCAGGTACTTGTGCTAACTCGTCTATACATATTAAATAAAAACGAGACCCTCTAATTTTAGCACCATCTACGCCTAATGGAAGTGCCTCTATATATGACCCACTATTACCTCCTACAGCTTTAAACCTCAGGAAACATGTGTCAGTGCCTCTAGTAGGCTTTTTTTCACATGCCTGTCGAACTATATCAGATTTACTATATAATTTTTCAACTTCGGAAAACATCATTTTAGACTGACGAAATGTGGGGGCAATTAAACCAACTCTATATCCAGGATATAATAAACAATGTAAAACAGCAAGAAGTCCTTGCATATAGGTATTATGATTTATAAAACCATTACTAAAATAATTAGGTTCTATAGTATCCTCCATATTCATTTCAAAATCATAACAATCTCCGGCCCAGTTGTTTATAGATTTAACCTCATCAAAATAATAATTTCTATTACCAATAGTTAATAATTTATTATAAATATTCTGATCCACACTATAAAATTCTGCTGTATTTATTATCTTGTTTAAAACGCAATATGATAAATTTTTTCTATTGCCGTCATCAAATCTATATCTTTTATCTGAAAACAGCTTGCTGAAAGATCTAGCACTGCCATATTTCTCTGCTAATTCTTTTACTATGGTGTTCTTAACAAATGGTATAATATTTTTATTGGTGTTTAATTTTTTATTGTTTAAACTATTTTTTAATAGTCTCTGCTTATATTTTACATTAAAACCAATGAGTTCATAAAATAATTTTACATCATCTGATCCTATAGTTAAAATGAAAGCTTTGCCGAACTTAGATTTGGTTTTTTTCTTTCTAACTCCGCTTATGATTCCAAAATTTAATAACATCATTTGAACTTCTTTTATAAGTTTTTTAGAAACAGAACATAATGTTACAACACCTGTTTTTTCAAAACCACCATCCGTATCAAATAATCCTTTTAGAAAATTTATTTGTGTATTTTTATCAGAAGATCTTATAATTTTAGGAACTTCTTTGTGGTAAGATAAACATTTTTTTATATTATACTTCTCGAAAAACTGCCAAAAACCTTTAAAATAAATATCAATTGTTATTTCAGAAGTAGTTTTATGTTTTATTCTATAATCAACATTGTTAACATCACAATAATCTATACAAAAATTTTCTATCTCTTTATCAGAGATGGTAATACTTGGTGTTCCTGCCTTTTCTCCAATACTTCCATCCCCAATGAATAATCCCATTAAATAGGCATCACCATTAGGAAGTTTGGTCTTTCCAAAAACATTCTGACCTCGTTGAATACAAACATAGTCTCCAGCTTTGAATTCTTGTAATTGTTTATAATAAAAATTTCCTTGTTTATCAATTGTTAAAAGTGGGTGATGCACACTACCTTTGTTTTCAAAACCAGCCTTCGTCTTTAGTTTTAATCCAGATATATTTTTTTCAAGAGATATATTTTTTATTGGTTTAAAACCATTAGAAGTATATATGGAACCATCGTGTGATAATTCCATAGTTTCACCATCTGGTAAGAAAGAAGGAACTTTGGGAAATTCTTCATATAAATAACAGAGACCTTTACCATCTATAAACGATAAACTATTTATATCATTCGATTTTCCGCAGCCACGCCCCATAACCCCGATTACATAATTTTTAAACCACATGTCTTGAAATACTATTCTTTGAATTGGGGCTAGGTCTGCTCTGCAAAGATCAAATGCTGCAACACATGGGTTTTGACGATAATATTCTATAAGCTCTGTACCCTGGTCCATTATAATCTTCATGTTTTTATTATTAACCATTACAGACCCTCATTATCGTCTTTTATTTTCACATCTATATCATTTTTATTTCCTTCAAACTTGTTGTATTCAGTTAAAATATCCTTTTCTTCTTGTTTATTCATCCTAACTCTATCAGCAAATCTTTTTTTCCTTTCTTGATCGTATGCTACTGCAAGATCAACAATGGAAAAACCTTTATGTTCGTGTGGATTTATTCTATCCTTTCTACGACTCGATAAATTATCTTTTATTTTCTCAGTTTGTTTTCTTAACTTCTCTATAGCGTTTGATACATCTAATTGTTTATCAGCATTACCTTTACTACTCTTTAACAATCTTATTTCTAAAACTTTATTAGTAGCAAGACTCATTATATCATCCATATCACTGGATGTAAGATCGTCTTTATCAAAGTCATTTAGATATATATCTACTAATGAATAATAAATAGTTTTTTCATCTTCTTCAAATATATCATCTATCGGGATTACATCTTTTAACATCTCTTGTGGTTTTGGAGGATTCTTAGGTCTTCCCATCTTTTTCTTTTGCAATAAACTCACCGCCCTCAAATTATTCTATATCATCATAAACCTTGTCTGGATCTAAATTGTTAATTCTACAAAACTCTTTAAACAAAAGAAGTATTTCAGGTGTTAAATTATGACTGAAATACTCTATATTATTACCACAAGTCATCTCTATTCTGTTTTTACTAAACATAGATTTTCTTGTTAAAACATCATCTAAATTATCTAATTTAGATCTTACACTTTGAACCCAACCACAAGTATTATCATCATCCGCTCTACAATATCTATTTTCTATTTCCTCTGAAAAAGAGTTTAGTTTTCTAAAATATATTATCAAAGATCTTGAAATCTTATCTTTAGTTTCCTGTTTATGCCTTTGTCCTTTTTTTGATTCACTTATAGCCTTTTTACTTTCCTCACTTAATTTAAAACCAAGAGGACGCCCTCTAGGTTTAGATTCCTCTCCATTCTTATTGTTATTTTTCACTCATTTACACCTCCTTGACATTCACATATGCCTTACAATTGTTACAAATAATACCAACAGTATTTACAGAAACATATACTATCTCCCCACAATTAGTACATTTCATATACTGTTTACGATTGCCATGTTTAGGTTTAGAAAACTTAAAAGGTAAATTTTTATGATGATCAGCATAACTACTTTCTTTGTGAATTCTCTTTTTCAATTTACCCACACCTTCCTCTGGTTCCCATCTACGACCAGTAGAACCTGGGGAAAGTTCTCCAATACCTAAATCACCTTCTATCTTAAAATCAGCCATATATTATCTCCTATAATTTACTTCTACACATCTTTTAGAAGCAACATAATCAGATATATAGACACATAATTCCTCTGGTGTAAATTTAGACAGAGGCTTTCGCCATTCACCAGAAGACCATAAACCATAATGATATCCTACCATGTTCCTTATTAAATTAAATGATTCGTCACTTAAAAGCATTGTATCTCTTTGGACTTCTTCTACTAATTTAGCAGCTAAATCTGGATGGTTTTTAGTAGTATGTCCTGATTTAGTCAATCCTTGCTTTCTTAAATCATGTATAATACATGCACTTAAAATCTCGTCTCTGTTTTGTTCACAATCAAGACCTCTACATAACTCATAAGCAACAGTAAAAACCTTCTTTGTATGTAATATAGTACCATCAGCTCCTAATTCACTAACAGGATGATATTTGCCTGTCGATGACGCTGGACAATCAGTAAAAAAATAATCTGGAGCAGCAACAACACAAAGTTTTGTAAACTCTTTTATATCTTCATCGAATATTAATTTTAATTCATCTTCAAATGTAGCAATTTTTTCTTCTACAGAAACCATTTAATATCTCCTTTTCCACTACCTTCTAATTTTTTCACTACTCTCATGGTTTTCCAAACACCTGATACCTATAGCTACCACTTTCCTTATACGATCCAACGACATTCTTTCACCCATCACACCAACATAAGCATCCATAGCTTTATTAAAATAACTTCTCATTATTAATAATTCATCTGCTACTGGTAATGATGGTCTATAACCCCATTTTTTATCCTGATAGTCTCTCTCATTATCAATAATTTTATAAATATCCTTTCTATCCATAAATAAATCCTTTCCTTAATATGGTTTTAATGTTAAACTATCACTCCTTAAATTTATTCTCTCTATACGAGTAGATTGGTGATTTGGATTATATCCTGGCCTTTTTATATCTCCTCCCCTATAACTACGGGGATAATTTTCATAATTTATAAATCTTGATTTACTATCTTCAATACCAGCTATAGTATATCTTTTTCTAAGTCTGATCCATTTTGGTTCACTGAATTCTTCTATACTAATTGGCATTTAAATTACCCCTTTCAATAAATTTCCTAAATTAACTATTTAGGCACACACTTTTTACGAATACCTCACCAACGTTTCCCAGGAGGACAGTTGTGTTTCTTTTTATCAGCAGATAATTCTAAACTTTTACATATATCTATACACGATCTATACAAGTCTTTCCAACGTTTATCGTTTCTATCATACATATTATCTGCCTGATCTTCACAATGACGTTGACATGTGCTGGCTATTTCTTATTCATCCTCCAAATCAGATTCTTTATCTTTTTTCTCTTTTTTGGTTGGTCGGTGCGCATATTCAGAATAAGCTTTCTCATCTAAAACTTTATTAGGTTCAAGCTCACTGGCTTTCATAAAACCCATAAGATCCATAGCAAATCCAGGAACACCGTCACCTTCCCACTCATAACTAATACTCATATACTCCTTATCACCACGTTTAACAACAATTCTGGCAGAGTTATAACCATCTTTTGATTTTGAAATGTTGGTATACATAACTTCGTCTTTATCAATACTGATATTCAATCCTTTATTTTTTGCTGCCATTTTTAATCTCCTTTCTTTATTAACTTATTTACCATTTTTTCACTACTAATTAAAAATCTTACTACATCTTTAGCTCTGTCTCTTAAATCATCTAATGTACCATTATTTGAAACTTTAAAATCTACTCTATGGCCATTATCTAATGCTGTCTCGGATATATGTTGTTCGTTATGAACACCATCCTTATCCTCACGTTCTACTCTGGTATGATAACCACCATTATTAATAACAGCATCAACCTCATTAATATGCCTAACATCAGTAATTATTACATCTTTATATTCTTTTTCTTCAATAACCCTAAATAAATATTTCACCCAAAAATCATAATCAATTGTCCTGAAGAATTGACCATATGCTTGTAATATTTCGCGGGGGGTCCAAAACCCATCACCATCTGGTTTAGGGTATCTTTTATCTGGAATTTCTTTCTCGTCTCCCCACAATTGTTCGTAAGACATATCAAAATCTTTTTGAACTCTCAATTTGAGTTCATGTGCATATGCCATTAAAACATATGCCTGTCCTTCTTTCCTTTGTAGTTCCTCCGCCAGCATTTTAGCAAACGTATCCTTACCTGATCTTGCTTTTCCTGAAATTCCAACTAAATAATTCATAATTCTCTCCTTTAAACCTTAACGTATTCTTAATCTCCGAAATTTATTCATACTTTTTACAACTTCCGTTTCAGCTTTCTTCAACCCCTTGACAGCATCTGTTATATCTTTTATCTCTTTATCCAAATTTTTATCTTTTCTTTTTATTTCTATAAACTTTACAACATATTCTTTACAACCCTTATCCCTACATTTACGTTTATGCTCATTACACATACAAATAATATCCATATCATTAAATTTGACCCAAAGTTTTTTAATCAATTTCACTACTCCAATCGCCTATTTTAATAGCTTTATAAACCATAATATATTCTTCTACCAATTTAG
>Ga0315537_1001657_pt1 | contig 17374 bp, 14 predicted proteins | sample SalMarSW160270MG_FD_203091 | JGI IMG/M metagenome (GOLD analysis project Ga0315537, IMG submission 203091) | Salt marsh sediment microbial communities from the Plum Island Ecosystem LTER, Massachusetts, United States - Salt Marsh Sediment SW1602-70 ... | reverse complement strand
CCAGGCAATAGGCAAGGCCGTACAGGCTTTTATTACCGCCGTCGTCAGGCCAATTGTCTTCCTAATCCCGCTGGTACTGACGATGTCCCATTACTGGCAACTGGACGGGGTGTGGCTCTCATTCCCAAGCGCCGATATGCTGACCTTTGTACTGGTTATTATATTGCTTATACCCATTATCCGCGGATTTAAAAAAGCCGCCGCAGCCGAAAAACAGGAAAACCCCGGCTCCATCCCTACCAATCAGTCGCTGAATCCAGTGGAAAGCAGCCGGATAATTAAATAACTACCAAGGAGCCTTTTTAACAGGACCGTGCATAATAGAAATGCGAGTGTACTGGACGATGACCGAATCGGTGGGTTGCTGGTAAAACTGACCATCCCGGCCTTTCTCGGCATGTTCGTGATAACACTGTACAATGTTGTCGATACCATCTTCATCGGTCACTACGTCGGGCCTCTCGGCATTGCCGGACTTTCCATAGTTTTTCCCATCCAGATGCTGTCCATGGGAATCGGGCAGATGATGGGGATGGGAGGCGCATCACTCATCTCAAGGCTAATCGGGGCCGATAATATCCCCAGAGCGGAACACGCCCTGGGTAATGCCTTTAGCGGCACCATCTTGCTGTCCGCCGTGGTAATGATAGTGGGGCTGTCCAATCCGGACTTCTGGCTCAGGCTTATGGGGGCTTCGGACACCATCCTCCCCTATGCCCATGACTACATGGTTATCATCCTCTATGGGATGTTTTTTCAGACCTTTGCCATGTCCATGAATATGCTGATAAGAGCTGAGGGAAATGCCCGCGTCCCGATGATAGGGATGATTATTGGCGCCGGGATAAACATAGTCCTCGATGCCATCTTCATCATACCACTGGGAATGGGAGTGCAGGGGGCGGCCCTGGCTACGGTCATAGCCCAGTTTATCTCTACCATCTACTTCCTGAGCTATCATCTTACCGGGAAGAGCTTCCTCAGACTGCATGCTACGAATCTGATTATTCAGTGGCAGATAATGAAAGATATCCTTGCCATCGGAATTTCGGCGCTTGCCATGACCGTGGCGGGGAGCGTAGCTTCTATTTTCGTCAACAGGCTGCTCGTTGCCTACGGCGGGGACCTTGCCATCTCCGCATTCGGTATTCTTCACCGCATCATGATGTTTGCCCTGATGCCGGGGATGGTCATCGGGCAGGGCCTGCAGCCGATACTCGGTTTCAATTACGGCGCCAGGCGCTTTGACAGGGCTCTAAGGGTAATCAAGCTTGCGGCTACTTATGCGACGGCCATAAGTACTCTGGCCTTTTTTATCCTCTATTTCTACCCGGAGCCATTCATCCGCGTCTTCAGTAATGATGTTGGGCTTATCGAGGTGGGGGTATATGCTGCCAAGCGTGTCTTCGCCGTGATGCCCGTTATCGGCTTGATGATGGTCGGGCAGATCGTCTTCCAGTCAATCGGCAAGGTAAAACAGGCAATTGTTAGCTCACTGGGGAGAACAGCCCTGTTCCTGCTTCCCACGGTGCTTATATTACCGCATTTCTGGGGGATAGACGGCGTCTGGCTGGCGTTCCCGTTTACCGACGTGCTCACCTTACTGCTGACCTTGTGGCTGGCCATACCCATTTTGCTCGAGTTCAGCCGAAAGAGCAGGTTAACGACTCCGGAACAAGAGAAGTTTAACCTGCCTCCTCCGCCTGTCAGGCTGGGTTAATGGGTGGTACTTTTTTGCACACACCGGCAGTACTATGTAATGACGGGGAAGAAGGAGGAGGTAATTCCGCTGTCCTCACCTACCCAATATGGCTAGAGCAGTCCCCTGAGCCTGGGGTCCAGGGCGTCTCTCAGACCATCGCCCACCATATTGAAGGCGAAGACGACCAGCATGATGGCGATACACGGCGCGAAGGAAAGTACCGGATTCGTCCGCAGGTATTTGTAACCGTCATTGACCATGCCACCCCAGGCGGCCCCGGGTGGCGCGATGCCGATGCCCAGGAAGCTGAGCGCGGCCTCGGCCAGGATGAGGTTCCCCAGCTGCATGGTCAGCAGCACGATCAGCGGCGGGAAGGCGTTGGGCAGGATATGCCTCAGCATGGTGCGTATATCGCTGGAGCCCATCGACCGCTGTGCCAGGACGTAGTCGTTCTCCTTCAAGCTGAGGGTCAGGGCGCAGGTCACCCTGGCGTACCCGGGTATCGTGGCAATGCTCAGGGCGATGATGACGTTCTGGATACCGCCGCCAAGCACGGATGCCACCACCAGCGCCAGCAGGATCATCGGGAAACACAGCAGGGCGTCCATCGCCCTCATGATGATTATGTTTACGGCGCCCTTGAAATAGCCGGCCAGGATGCCCAGCACCACGCCGAACAGCGAGGCTACTGCCACCGAGATAAAGCCCACCTCCAGCGCCGTCCGGGAGCCGTAGATGAGCCGGCTCAGTGTATCCCGGCCGAGCAGGTCCGTGCCCAGGGGGTGCTCCAGGGAGGGCTGCGCCAGTGAAGGGGCCTGGCCAGGCAGGTAAGGATCATAGGGGGCCAGGAAGGGGGCAAAGATGGCCGTAATGAAGAGCAGCACCAGCACGACCAGGCCGAAGACGACCACGCCGCGGGCCAGGAATACCCGGCGGAAGCGCCGCCATTCACTGACGCGGGGCGGTGCTTCCAGAAAATCCGAAGCTACCATTCCATCTACTGCCATAAAATTTTGACTCCTAGCCGTACCGTATCCTGGGGTCGAACCAGCCGTAGGATATATCGACAGCTAAGTTGACGAGCAGGACCACTACGGCGATGACCAGGGTGATGGCCTGCACCACCACGTAGTCCTGCCCGAAGATGCTGCTTACCAGCAGCCTGCCGACGCCTGGAATGGCGAAGATGGTCTCGATGAGGACCGAGCCGCCGAAGATAATGCCGACACCGAGGCCCATCAGCGTGATGACCGGGATGAGGCTGTTTTTCATGGCGTGTTTGGTGATCACGAACCGCTCTCCCAGGCCCTTGGCCCAGGCGGTGCGGATATAGTCCTGCCGGATAACCTCGAGCATGGCCGACCGCATCTGGCGGGCGTTGGCGGCCAGTCCGAAAACAGCCAAGCAGATCACCGGCATGATTACCTGCTTCATACTCAACCAGAAATCTTCCATGGGCGAGGTATAGCCGGCGATGGGGAGCCAGCCTAGCTTGAGCCCCAGCACGTAATACAACAATATCCCAAGGAAAAAAACCGGGATGGTAATGCCGACATAGGTCAGCGGTGTGATTACCTTATCGATCCATTTGCCCCGCCGCACCGCCGCCAGCAGGCCGGCCAGCACGCCGAAAACGGCCCCGATAATCAGCGCCAGGATGCCGATGTGGAGAGTGACCGGGAAACGCTCCAGCATGAGCGTACCCACTTTTTCATGATAAAATATCGACTGCCCGAATTCGCCCCGGAAGACCCCGCCCACCCAGTTAACATACTGGATCATCAGTGGTTTGTCCAGGCCGAACTCGCGGCGCATCTCGTCCAGTACCTCCGGCGACATTGCTTGTATATTGGCGGACTGGGCAACATAAATAAGTAAGGGATCGCCGGGCAGCAGCCGCATGACGAAAAAGACGATCAGGGTCACGATAACAAGGACGACCAGCGCCTGCAATAGCCGCCGCACGATATATGTCGTCATATTGTTGAACCTCGGTACGTGCGAATTTAGCTAAAATATAACCTTCCGGCGATAGTCGTGTTTCTGTACCACCGCCGGTCCTGGCGGCCGGGTGCCCACTCCTATAACGGGAATAAGGCACCCGGCCCGATATTCTGTTACCTAATGTGCTTCCATCCAATCGTCGTAGGCGGTCCAGATCACCGTGTGCAGGGTAACGTAGTCGCTATGGACGTAGGGCTGCTGGACCTGGAACTGGGCGGCCTTGAAGACCGGGATTATCATGGCATCCTCCCCGCCCTGCATGACGGCCTTCTTGATGATGTCGATCTGCCCGGCCTTATCATAAGTGTGCAGGGCCTGGTCGCAAAGGTCCAGGAACTCCTGTGACTTGCCGATGGTCCCCGTTCTATAAGTCCACGGGTTGGGGCCGAAATGGACGAACAGGTCGGTCATGTCCGGGTTGATACCGGAGGCGGCGAACACCAGGCCGCTCCAGCCGGTGCCGAAGACCTGGCCAAAGTACCGGCCCATATCGGCGATGTCTATCGTTATATCAATGCCCACCTGCGCGAGGTAGCCCTGTATAGCGGCGGCGGCATCCGTGCCGGTGCTGGTTACCAGCAGCGTTGTCTTGAAGCCATCGGGGTGACCCGCCTCAGCCAGCAGCTCTCTGGCTTTATCCGGGTTATAGGGACGGGGGTCGTAGCCCGGGACGTAACCGGGCCAGTCCTTGACGGCCATCTGGGTCAGAGGCTCGTATTGCCCATAGCCGATCATACTGGCGATGGCCGGGCGGTCAAGGGCGTATTCAACGGCTTCCCGCACTTCCTTCTTAGCGAACGGCGAGTCGGGGTCACTGGAATCGGGGAGGATGGCCCAGAAGAAACCGAGCGCCCGGTTCACGACGAAGCCCATTTTCTCCAGGTCAATAACATTCTGCACCGCGGCAACGTCCGACCAGACGTCGACCTGCCCTGATTCCATCAGCGCCGAGGCCGTCATACTGTCAGGGATGAAGCGGATCTCCATGCCGTCCAGGTAAGGCATGCCGTCACGCCAGTAATTGGGGTTCTTGGTGTATTCAATAACATTATCGCGCTCGAACTTGGTGACCATAAAGGGGCCGGTGCCCACCGAATGGGACGTGGCCCATGCCTTGCGCTCTTCAAGGGTGCTGCCGGCATTCTCGAAGGCCGTGGGGGAGATCTGCTGGGCCCACCCGTAGGTCGAAATCAGGTGCCAGTTATACTCGTTCAGACGCATCACGACCGTATAGTCATCGACGATGTCGATCGATTCGATAAACTGGGCGTTGGTCAGCTTGCCGGCGTCCATGCGCAGTTGATAGTTCCACTTGACAACATCGGCATTAAAGGGGGTCCCGTCGGTGAACTGGACGCCGTGCCGCAGGTGCCAGGTGATGGTCTTGGCGTTGGGATCGGCGTCCCAGGACTCGGCCAGTACGGGAGTTTCGACCCCCTGCTGGTTCCACTCGCACAGCCTTTCCAGGGCGGGCAGGGCAAAGATGCTGTCGGCCGGGGCGAAATCCGGAACATAGCCGATGTTTGAAGGGAAGGTGCCCCGGATAATTTTAAGAGTGCCGCCATATTGCGGTTCGCCGGGGGCGGGGGTGGGAGTTGGAGACGGGGGTGGCGATGGTGACGGTGAGGGTGATGGGGAAGGTGAGGGCGATGGGGAAGGTGAGGGCGATGGCGACGGTGATGGCGATGGCGAGGGTGATGGTGATGGTGACGGTTCTGGCTCACCGCAAGCACTGAAAATCAATACACCTGCCAAGATAACCACTAGAGGAATTAATAAAAGTCTTTTCATCGTTAATTTGTACCTCCTTTATGGGCTCTGAATCACCTTTTTCACCTGTTCATATGGTCATATATCACCTCCTTCTCATTAAAAGCCCCGGTGGTTTTGCTGGAAACGTGGCTGATACTGGCCTTCAACCATCCCATGAGATTTATCACTCCCGGTTTTTTACCAATCTCAAATCACAAGATGCTGGAAGCAACGAGATATATGTAATTGTACCTCATTCAAATACAAGTTAATATTATTATCAATTAATCTAAGTGCGCAATTTTATATTATTTTCAATACAGAAGTCAAGCGTGGAGGCTAATCTCTTAAGAAGTATACATATAAATTGCGCCAGAAAGTACGACCATGCATATTTCAGGTCCGGTGCCAGCATCCGATGAATATGTTTATGGATGGCAGGGTACGCATGAAAAAAGGCAGGACTTCACAGGGATATTTACCTTTTACCGTGAAGTCCTGATAGCTTTGTGTGTACCTGTGGTATTGATTTTTCTATCGGAGGTTACTAATACATGCCGTATTCCAGGGCAGCTTCCATGAAGACACGGAAGTTCTGGGGATTCTTTGTTTCCGTGGCCGAGCAGCCGCCGGCGAGGATATAACCGCCACCGGGAGCGCAGGCCTCAATGAGTTTACGACAGTACTCCTTGACTTCTTTCGGCGTGCCGGCGACCATTAACGAGGCGGGCACGTTCCCGGAAATACAGCAGGTATCGCCAATCATCTTCTTGGCATTGGCCATATCAGTCTGGTCAAATATCCACTGAACCCAGCCTTTGGGGAAATCACCTATATACTCCAGCCTCTGATTATACTTGCCTTCGGCGAAGAGAGATACCATGATACCTTCGTCGATTAAGGCATCGATAACCTTCTTGAGGCTGGGCCAGTAGAATTTTTCGAACTGCTTGCGGGACATAAAGGTATCGTCGCCTTTATGCAGGGGAAAACTCAACACGAAACCGCCGGTAGCATTGACCCTGGATATCGAGTTAGCGATGGTCTTCCCGGTTATCATGTCAATCACTTCCAGGAGCTTTTCCGGCTGGCGGTACATATCGATGAAGACCCCCTGTGTCCCTCTCAGGAAGTCGCCGACATCATCAAAGGGGGCAACGGCCAGCCCACCCATCCATACCGGGAATCCGGCAGACAGAGATTCCATATTAAATGCCATAATCTCTTTCTGCCACTTTTCCATTTCCTCGCCGGCATCTATCAGCGCCTGGAAAGCCGCCCGCATCTCCGGCCTGACAAAGGGGTACGCCATGATCAGGGGCATACTCATAAAAGAGTTAAGCGGCGGGAAATTTTTCAACTCTTCGGCGGCAAGTATGGCACGAGGGACCATCACTCTGAAGGAAAAATCAGACGGGTCTTTGAGCATAGCATCATACTCATCGGCCTGCATGTAGGCATCCTCCACGAACTGGTAAGTACCAACGTCGTCACCGATTCCGTGGCCGGGCCACTTGTAGGGCTTGTACCTGAGGATTTCCAGCGCCCTTGCCGACCAGACAAAGCCCGGTCCCATGAAAATATCCATATCCTCATAAAAATCATACATAAATTTGGTCCAAGCCTCGCGGAGCGCCGTATAATCATACATTACCTTCTTCAAGTTCCATCCAGCGTAGTACGCGGGGTAGTTACCGGTCGGCAACGATACGGGCACACGGTCAGGCTCCTGGCACATCCTGGCTTTCAACATGCGATCCGCCCTGTCCCTGTAGAGTTTCTCCGCTTTAGCATCACGGAACTTAACGCCGGGGGGATTGAGATAGTGCTTCAGCCTTTGCTCACGCTTTTGCTCCCTGGTCAGTTCCGACCACTGTTTTTCCATACTGAAATATTTCCTTCTAATGGCTGCCAATTGATTTTCAGTATACCATATAAGACTATTTACACCAATAAAGCAACGGTCTGCCGTGCGGAACTACCGCCAAGGGATACCCTGCCGCCCGGTTGATTAATCAATCAGCTGATATGAGACTACTCCACATACTTTTTTAAGGCTTCCGGTAATTTGCTGGCGTCATTGGTGATAGCGGGTACTATCGCGGGCTGGCCGTTGGCTTCCATGATAGCGATGCCGTCAGGTCCCAGCAGAAAGTCCACCCAGGCGATGGCCAGTTCCATGCGCGGGAAGTTTTTCGGTATAGTAACGCCATAGACAATGGCACCGCCCTTCATCATAATCTTTTCGCCGGGTTCACTGCCGGCTATTTCCACCTGCGCCTGGGCATAGAAGTCCTTCATGTTTTCGTCGGAGAGGTTAATTTCCGTCGGAAGTTTGACGTAATTCAGGCTATGCTGGGCCGCCACCGAGGTATATTCAAAGGCATAGTCCAAGTCGCCCGACTCCAGGAGGGCAATGAGCTCGACGGACTTCGGCCTCATAACATCATCGGGGGAGCCGTACAGGCTGTCATATATGCCGGAGACGTTATAATGCTTCTCCGCCAGCTGCCAGACCATCAACGTCCGGTAGCCACAGGGGTCCTGGTCGGGGTCGCTGCGGCCATAGCTGACGCCTTCCCTCTGGAGTATTTCGTACCAGTTATCGCTATTTATTTCGTCGGCGAATTGAGATGTGTCGGTATAGGCAATGCACATCTGGTTGGAGGCGAATATCAGGTACCAGTCGGCGTAATCCGGGAACATAAGCTCGGGAATGAGAGTATAGTCGGCGGAGCCGATAACGCCACACTCCTTGCCGAGCTCGGTAACCTTGCGTATGGTCGTGGCGCTGCCAGCAGCCTCAGCCATTACTTCCACATCAGGATAAATCTTGTTGAACTCTGCGGTGACCTGGTCAAAGGGTATGGTCAGGCTGCCGGCGTTGTATATTTGCAACGTGCCGGATAACTCCTCAGTAGCCGAGGGCTCCCCGCAGGCCATCAGGCTGCTCGTTAGAAGTAACGATGCCAGCAACAATGAAGATATTACTAACAATTTTGTCTTTCTGATTTCTCTAACTCGCATAATAACTCCTTTTATTTGTGATATTTTTCTAGAAAAGATGAACGGACGATGCCTTAAAGGTAACGAATACTTTTTTAGCCTCCTGCAACCCCATCTCCTCAAATGAATGCCTGGTAACCAGGCAGGAAATCTCCGGCGGTATACTGACATTGATATAGAGTGTGGAACCTTTATCGTTAATCCGGGTAATCGTGCCGGGAAAGCAGTTCCGCGCGCTGGAGCGAATCGGCTCGGCAGAGATAAGAATATCTTCCGGACGTATCGAGGCACGACAGCTTCCCTCAGCGCCCGTCGCCACGACGAAATCAGTACCATCAACACCGAAGACAATGTCACCGTCAGCGTTCTTTTTCGCCTGCCCGCGAAAGATATTCTTGGTCAGGGAGAAGCGGGCTACAAACTCCGAATTCGGGTGGCGGAATATCTCTTCGGGTGTTCCCACCTGCTTGAGAACCCCTTCGCTGATAACGGCGATGCGGTCTCCCAGGGAGATGGCCTCTTCAAAATCATGGGTAACATGCAGGGTGGTGATGCCCAGTTCCCGATGCAGCTGCCGAAGCTCCTGCTGCACACCTTCACGGGTCTCGGGGTCGAGGGCACTGAGCGGCTCGTCCACAAGAAGCAATTCGGGGTCGGTGATAATGGCCCTGGCCAGGGCTATTTTCTGCTTCTCCCCACCGCTGAGAGTACCCGGCTTTCGGTGAAGCAGATGCTTTATATCCAGGAGCTTTATTACCTTATCCAGCGCTAACGCTATCTCCTGCGGCCTGGCTTTATTCATCCTGAGTCCGAAGGCTATGTTGTCCCTGACGGAGAGGTGGGGAAACAAAACATGGTCCTGATATACTATACTGACCTTCCTTCTTTCCGGCTCAACTCTGGTCACCTCCTTTCCCCTGAGCCATATCTGGCCACTCTGGATAGGATAGAGACCAGCGACTGATTCCAGCAGCACCGTCTTGCCGGCACCGGTGGGACCGAGTATCACGAAGTACTCTCCCTCATCTATGGTGAGGTTAACATCCCTCAGCACGAAATCACCGAGGTCCACGCAGAGATTCTTGATATCTATCATTGTTTATCACCGCGATAGGCCAGAGTCCTTAATAAAACAAAAACGACCACGCTGACGAAGATGAGAATCACAGCTATCGGGCGGGCGTAGTCGAGGCCGTATGTCTCGAAACGCTCGTAGACCAGAACCGGCGCAATCATGGGGTGGTAAGCCAGAATGATAACAGCGCCGAACTCGCTGATACCCCGCGCCCACATCATGATGTTCCCCGCCAGGATGCTGCGCCAGGCGAGAGGAAAGGAAATCCTGAAGAACGCCTGCCAGGGAGAAGCACCCAGGGTGCGCGCCACCTTCTCCAGCCGGACATCCACCTTCCTGAAGCCCTCTTTGGCGGAATCAATCAGGAAGGGGATGCTGACAAACATCATGGCAACAACGATACCGGCAGTGGAGTCGACAAACTCAATGCCCAGCGTGCTGAAGGCTTCTCCGAGGAAAAAGCGGCGCCCAAAAACAAAGAGCAGGGCGATGCCGGCGGCAGTATGGGGCACCACAATGGGCACGTCAATCAAGCCCTCTACCAGCTTTTTACCCGGGAAATTGGTCCTTGCCAGCAGGTAAGCCAGGGGAACGCCCAGTATAAACCCGAATACCGTAGCGATAAGGGCCGCCAGAAGCGTCAGCCCGATGGCACCGGTAACCTCCGGGTCCAGAATGGTTTCCCACAGTATATCCGGTTCCGAGACAGAGGAGAGGAGCATCTTGACCAGGGGAACAACCACGAACAGGAAAATTATTGCCCCTAAGAGGAGAAAGGTAAGCGTTAATCGATGGCTGACTATCCATTTCCCAACTGGCAATTTATCTCTCCTTTCCTTAAAAAGGAAGGCATAGCCGTTTCCAGCGATACCCTACCGGCCAGTCTCCATGGGTTAAACCTTTAGGAGAACTGGCTCGGAGAAATAATAATTTGAACCTATATGAAGCTGGTGGTGCCGGTCTGTGATGTATCGTAGCCGCCGGCCTGGTTCACGACCTCCCTGAATTCGTCACTATTAGCCATACTCAGCAGAGGAGCGAGAAGCTCACTCTTGTAATAGGCTATGGGTATTACCAGGTCATACCTCTCCCTGAACAGGGGAATAAAATCAAGATTACAACTCCGGGCGGCTGCCTCAATACCCAGGGCGGTATCGGCTTCGCCGCGCGCGACGCATAACCCCACGGCCAGATGAGTATCCATCTCCCGCTCATAACCTTTAATCTCGTGGGGGGAAATGCCGAGATGGCGAAGGTGTATATCCAGAAGCACCCTGGTGCCGGAGCCTTCCTGCCGGTTCACGAAGGTTATATCCGGGCGCTTTAAATCCTCAATACCTTTAATGTGCCCGGGATTGCCGCGAGCAAACATCAGCCCCTGAATACGGTATACGAGGTGTACTACGGCAACCTCACGGCCCGGCAGCACCCTCTTGACATAGGGATAGTTATATTCGCCAGTTTCCTCGTCCAGCAGGTGAATACCGGCCAGGTGAGCCCTGTCTTCCTGAAGAGCGATAAGTCCCCCGAGGCTGCCCGCATGAGTAACGTCCACATCTATATCGTCACGGCGTTTCTTCAAAAGGTCTATCAGGATATTTAACGCCAGGTCATGGCTGCCGACTATCCTGATAGTGTTTTTCTTGGCGCCAGTTTCCGGTACACCTTCAGGTTTTTCCTCAGCAATCTGCCTTTCTTCACGCCAGCGGGCCAGATGCACATAGAAGGCCGCCTCAAGCTCCTCCGGACGATAACCCAGGCTGAGAGTTTTGAGGATGTCATTGCTGACCATATCCGAAAGGCGCCTCTGGCGTTCCCGCAGGAGTGCCGGGTCGTCCGTATTGGCGGTGACCACGGTGCCACCACCCCGACGGGCCACGACAACCCTCCCCTGCTCAAGCAGCAGGTAGGCTCTGACCACCGTGTTCTGGTTAACATTAAGAAAATTCGCCAGCTGTCTTACCGGCGGCAGATGGTCGCCAGGCTTTAGTTTTTCTGCGGCGATAAGCTGTTTAACCTGCTCCGTTATCTGCAGGTACAAGGGAGCCGCAGAATGCTGGTCTAACCGCAAATCCATAAGGGTTTTACTTAAAGAATTGTCCATATATTACTATAACAAGTATAACAAGTGCCTGACAAAAAAACAAGGGGGAAAATATTGCTTTTTTAGAAAATGGTGAAATATCTACAAAAGGAGCTGGTAAATAAGTTCAGAACGGCGTATTAATGCGATTGCCGGCGAAACTCCAGGTAAATCTCTGCCGGAACCTCTCCAGAATAGCTATAGTCCTCCGGCCAAAGAGTCCGAGAAAAATGACGTTGCCGACAGCGTGGAAGGTATCGAACCAGATACTACTGAGCTGGTACACGGCAAAAGTCTGCAGAGTGAGAGGATAGATAAAGGACAGCCAGTACCACAGGTTCATTATCCAGCCATAAAGATATCCCCAGATAACGCCGAATACCATCAGCCAGATAGTGCTGAGATTGAATCGTCTTACATAGCTGGCAGTAACGCCGGCCAGACCCCAGGCCAGCATCTGATACGGCGTCCACGGCCCCTGACCGAGAAAGAAGTTGGATATGAGCGCGGTGACGGCGCCAACCATAAATCCCGCCACCGGCCCGAATACATACCCGGTGCAGATTATGAGGTAGGTACACGGCTGTACGTTGGGTATAACCGCGAAAGGTATCCTCAGGACAGCCGACAGCGTCCCCAGCATGGCGACAAGCGCTATCTCTTTTGAACTCAGGGCAGAAGCCTCAAACTCGAAGAAGAAGGCCAGGATAGCCAGGACAACCAGTACGGTCGCTATCAGTCCCCAGCTCAGGGCGTCCTGTAACTGGAGATGCGGTATCAGCGGCGAAGCAAGGGCAACTCCCCCGATAAGCAGTATCAATAGCAGGCAGATATAGCTCTTTCTCATGACAATATCCGCATCAACTCATCAACGGTCAATATATCGTCAGGGATACCCTCTTTTCGAAAAGCCTGAACGAGACGGTTTATCTGAGGCGAGAACAGCAGCGCCCCCGACAGAACTTCCCGCTTGTCCCCGTCCGCGATAATCTCCCCCTCACTGAGTAATACCACCCGGTCCGCATGTTCGGCGGCCGTTTCCACGTCGTGGGTTATGAGGACCACCGTATTACCCTGCCGCACGTACTCCTTCAGAAAATTCATCAGGTCAATCTTGAGTCTATATTCCATCCCCCTAGTCGGCTCATCCAGGACCAAAATCTCCGGCCGGGCAGCAGCGACGGAGGCCAGAGCCACGCGCTGCTTCTCCCCGCTGCTCAGCGAACGCGGATACTGGCCTCGATACTTCTCCAGTCCGAACTCCTCAAGGAGTTCGTCAACCCGTGACTTTATGGCATTATCATCGGTCCCCAGATTCCGCAGGCTAAAGCTTATTTCCTCCTCAACGGTATCGGCAAAAAGGTGGTCGTTGGGATTCTGGAAGACAAACCCGACTTTTCTGGCCAGCTCAGCCGTGGTGGTCTTTCCGGTATCAATATTTTCTATTGTGACCGTGCCCTTCGTCGGCTTAAGAAGACCGTTGAAGTGCTTGACCAGTGTCGTTTTCCCCGAAGCGTTTCTCCCCATGATAGCCAGGAATTCACCGCCATTTACGCACAGGTTTATTCCTTTTAGGGCGGTAGGGCCGTCAGGGTAAGTATGCCAGAGCCTCTCCACCTGTATTACCGGCCGGCCATTTGCTTTACGGTCATGTGCGGGCAATTTCCGGAAAGGCTTACGGAAAGCCCCACTGAGCATAATCCTGCCCTCCTTGACGGTGAGCGGGGCACCATTAACGCTGATTCCCGTATTTGCCATCTCACGGGTCAACCTGATTATCGGCGGTACGCCAATACCAGCCCGGCCGATTTCCTCATAGTTATGGCTCAGAACGTCCCGGGTTTTGCCATCGGCGATGATTCGTCCACCCTCCAATACTATCAGCCTGTCGGCGTGCTGAAGCACGCGGTCGAGTCTATGCTCAATGAGTATTACCGTGATGCCCAGTTCATCATTCAGCCTCTCCGTAATCGAAAGCACCTCTTCGGTGCTCTTGGGGTCAAGCTCAGAGGTCGGCTCATCCAGTATCAGGACTTCGGGGTGCAGGGCCAGAACGGAGGCAATAGCCACCTTCTGCTTCTCGCCTCCGGAGAGTTCATGCACCTGCCGATGACGAAGGTCAGAGATACCGAGCGCGTCCAGTGATTCCACGACCCGCTTGGCCATAATATTCCGCGGGAAAGCTAAATTCTCCAGGCCAAAGGCTATCTCTCTTTCCACTTCAGTAGTGACCAGCTGATTCTCCGGGTCCTGAAATATCATGCCGACTCTGGTCGCCAGCTCTCTGGTGGAATGCGTCAGGGTGTCAAGACCCTGTACCTCGACCCTGCCGGCTACTTTTCCCCCGTAGAAGTGAGGTATCAAGCCATTGAGAGACCGGCAGAGGCTCGATTTCCCGCCACCGGAAGGACCCGTCACCAGCACAAACTCGCCATCCTGAATCTCAAGGTTTATATCCTCGATAGCCGGCTTCCGGGTGTCATGGTAGCTGAAGGTGAAATTATCTATCTTAATCAAGGTCAATCCTTTTCTTCAACAATGCGATTGGAACTATAATAATGAGAAGGAACACCATCAGAGCCAGCATAAAGCCCTCAAGGCCTCCGATGCTCAGTCTTTCCAGAGCCGGGTAATACTGGTAGATTCCATATCCAAAGCACCTCATGATAATACCGAGGACGATGGGTAGAAAGCTAACCGCCAGCGCCAGAGCGTCGAGGCGGCTCAGCGTTATCTCTTTATAAAAACTCCTTTTCTGTCCGCAGCCGAAAGCCCGGGACTCCATAGCCTCAGCCACCTGCACCGTTCTATCCAGAGAGTTGGACAGTAATGGAATCATGATGGCGGTGCGGCTCCTGATGCGCTGTATCAACCCGCCGCGGTCAAGCTCCAGTCCTCTTGACCTCTGGACATCGCTGATACGCTGCGCATCTTCAATCAGAGCCGGCACGAACCGGGTGGACAGCGAGGTGACCAGAACCGACTTATAGGGAAGTTTAAGCTTTATTACGGCCAGCATAATATCATCCGGATGAACCGTAAACGTAAGCACGGCAAAAGCGGAGATTATCGCCAGCAACCTCAACGACATGCCGACCCCGAAGACTATGGCTTCCAGAGTTATGAAGGGGCTGCCGATAACGGGAAGTCTGAAACCGGCCTGCCAGAGAACAGTAGAGCCGTGGTAACTGACAAAGGCATTTATGATAATTATCGCCAGACAAAGATAGAGGGCAAGCCGGAGAACAGAGGCCCACTCCCACCACACCCGGGCCGCCGCCACTGCCGGTAATGTTGCCAGGAATAAAAGCAAGATATAAACGGGATGGTCAAGAATCAGGGCCAGGACAAAGACGGCTATAACCCATAAAAGCTTGTGGAAAGGATTGAGTCTGTGAACAGCCGTCCCTTTATCTTTATATCTAAGGCTAATCACCGAGGTATCCTGATTATCTCCCCGCTGGCTATTACGGCGGCGAAGGCATATTGAAGCTGAGCCGGGTGATTAAGTACCGCGTCTATGGCGGTTTTCACGCCTTCCTCATCCGTGCCCGTTATCATCCAGACCACGTTTTCACAGGCACCCGTACCCCATGGGTTCCAGGGATTCTGTGCTGCCTGAATCAGCCCCGCTGCCGCGCGGTACGTGCTGTCTATCTCACCACGGGCATCGAGGACGACCAGATTTCCATTCTCGAAGTAAGCAAAAAGTCCCAGCTTCTTCCAGTTCCGATTCAATTCCAGAATAAGCTCGTTATCCGCCGTGCCCAGGAGGATTAAATTGGAGGCCTCCCTGTCAGATACCGTCAGTCCACCGGCACTGGTGATACTGATATCGCTTACTCCCAGCGATACCAGGCCGTCCTGAAGCTCCTGAGCCTCCTTTATCAGATTATCCGAATAGACAACTACGGTCGGCCGTTTCATGCCATCAAAGCCATGCAGGAACGGTTCCGGGAAAGCCCCGATAACGGCCGGAATAGACTGCTGGAAACCCCAATCGTGGTAGTCCCAGTGTTCAACATCACCCGGCTGTAGACTATAATCAAGCGCCCCGACATTCGATTGAATGCCATTGATATAGATAAACCAGTCTCTCTTCGTCTTTTCGCTCCCTGTAAATCCAGAGCGGACGCCGTCGATGGCATCCACGAACCCGCCGCCGTAATCAGTTACGACTTCGGCCACTTTTTGAAGCGCCGCCATCGCGGAAGAACCAAGGGGCAACTCCAGTCTCTCATCAAACATCAGCTCCCGGCCGAAGTCCCGGGTAGCTACAATCCTGACAGTCGAATCAGCATTTACCTCGGCTTCCGGCGTCGGTATTTCTGCAATAGAACCCGGCTCTACCGCTGCCAGCTCGGTGGAGCAGGCGCAAAGTGCGGCAACCAGCAGCAGAACCGCCGCTAAAACGGCCGTCGGCGAGTGTTTTTTCATTTTATCTTTATCTAGTACGCTGGCCTCCTGACCAGAAAGAAGATGAGCAGTCCCACCACCAAGACGGCGGCTATGATTACGGCTATAATCCACCAGCTGATGGCATTGTCCGGTGGCGGCGGGGGCGTTATGCCTCCTGGAGTGGCGGCGGGGGGCTGGGGCGACGCCCCAATCGTGGGCGGGGAGGCGGCCTCTTCGGTAACAATGAACGTACCGGACAGTCCGTTAATATCAACGGAATAAGAACCAGCCTTTTGCCTGGAAACGACAAAAGTGACTTTCTGACTGGCGTCACCGTCAAGGGTAACGCTTTTCACCTCTACGACCACATTATTTATCTTCAGCGTCACTTTGTAAGTACCGGCGAGGTCACCGGCGTTGTTTAAAGAGACGGAGATATTTACATTTTCTCCGGCACCGACTTCGGGCGGGGATACGGACAGGCTACCGATGTGAAATTCGGCCGGGGAGCCGGGTTCTATGACCTCAAATGGCACCGACAGGTTGCCCACGCTTACCGTGTATGACCCGGCGGTATCAGGTGTAATGCTGAAGCTGACCTTAATGCTGTCGCCGCCGTCAATCTCAACCCGCTTTGTTTGTGTCGCGACGCCGTCTATCTTGAGTATGGCGTCATATGTTCCCCGTAAGTCACCGCTGTTGGTCACGGTAACGGTAAGGGTAGCGGTTTCCCCGATATGCACCTTGCTCGGCGATAATGAGGCATTGCTGACGCTGATATTGGCCGGCCGGGTATAGGCCAAGACAGTAAATTCGCAGAAGTGAGCGACGTCGGCCGTTATCGTATTGTCGGCCGGGTCAACCGTGCAGGGCAGTATCTGCCACTTGCCAAGAGTTTTATCCCAGATAGCCAGGACCAGGTTCTCCTCGGCAACGCCGTCCGGTATCTGAGATTGCTTATAGCTGAAGGTTACAGATATCGGGGGGCTAAAAGTGGACCCGTCTGGCTCGAGGTCGTAGACCAGCCCGATAATCCTGGCATCTGTGGGTGGAGATGGGGGCGACGTCTTCTCCTTGATGGTTATGGAGTGCAGAGGCTGGCCGTTACGGTTCTTGCCGATGGTGTTTTTCGGTATGGTGATTTTAACTCTGCCATCTTCGCTCTTCCCGGTAACTTCCTCGGTAAATTTCCCGCTGCTGTTGACCGATTCCGATACGTTAATAACCCCGGGAGAGCCGCCACCGCCCCCTCCCCCACCGCCGCCGCCGCCGTCATACTCCACCTCAAAGGACCAGCTTTTACTTGCCTGATTGCCTTTTTTATCGCTGACAATAACCTTAACGGAGTGGGTAT